>Ga0208480_1000455_pt1 | contig 15648 bp, 13 predicted proteins | sample NGESurshal092012_4_FD_184485 | JGI IMG/M metagenome (GOLD analysis project Ga0208480, IMG submission 184485) | Arctic peat soil microbial communities from Barrow, Alaska - NGEE Surface sample F53-1 shallow-092012 (SPAdes) | ecosystem: Environmental > Terrestrial > Soil > Wetlands > Peat ... | reverse complement strand
GGCCTGCTCGCCGTCCGGATATTTGATCAGCGCGATGAAGCTCGTGCGGTTGGGATCGTATTCCAGCCGCTCGACCTTGCCCGCGACATCGAGCTTGCGCCGCTTGAAGTCGACAATGCGATAGGTTTGCTTGTGACCGCCGCCGCGGAAGCGCACCGTGGTTCGGCCAGAGTTGTTGCGCCCACCCTTCTCGGACTTGCCAACCGTCAGCGCCTTCACCGGCTTGCCCTTGTGGAGCCCGCTGCGGTCGACGATGACGAGCTGTCGAAGGCTCGGGGTGGTCGGCTTAAATGTCTTGAGCGCCATGATTCTCGCTCCTCACAGGCCGGTGGTCATGTCGATGCGATGGCCGTCGGCAAGTGTGACGATCGCTTTCTTCATGTCCTGCTGGCGTCCGCGAACGCCTCGAAACGCCTTGTTCTTGCCTTTGCGCAGCAGCGTATTGACCGCCGTCACCTTGACGTCGAACAATTTCTCGATCGCCGCCTTGATCTGAGGCTTGGTCGCGTTGCGCGCGACCTTGAACACAAACTGGTTGTTCTCGGAGGCGATCGTCGCCTTCTCCGTGATCACCGGAGCGACGATCGCGTCGTAGTGGCGTACGTCCTTGATCATTTGAACCGCGCCTCCAGCGCCTCAACAGCGGCCCTGGTCAGGACCAGCTTCTCGCGCCGCATGATGTCGTAGACATTGACGCCCTGAACCGGCAGCACGTCGATCTGCGGCAGGTTGCGCGCGGCGACGGCGAACTTCGCCTGCGGCTCGGCCCCGTCGATGATGAGCGCATTCTTCAGCGCCGTCTTTTCGAACGACGCGCGCAGCATCTTTGTCTTGCCCTCTTCAATCTGGGCGCTTTCCCAGACCACGAGACCGCCGGCGCGGACCTTGGCCGAAAGCGCGTGCCGCAGCGCCAGCGCCCGCACCTTCTTCGGCAAGTCATGCTCGTGGCTGCGCACCACCGGGCCCATGGCGCGTCCGCCGCCGCGGAACTGCGGCACGCGCGCCGAGCCGTGACGGGCCCCGCCCGTGCCCTTCTGCTTGTACATCTTCTTGCCGGTGCGATGGATCTCAGCGCGCCCCAGCGTCTTGTGCGTGCCAGCCTGACGCTTGGCGAGTTGCCAGCGCACCATGCGCGCGATCAGATCGGTGCGCGGCTCAAGCCCGAATACAGCATCGCTGAGCTCCAGCGAGCCGGCGGCCGAGCCGTCGATCGACGTCATGTCGAATTTCATGGCGTCACTCTCCCTTTGCCGCTTCGGCCGATGGGGCGCCAGCGCCCCCTTCGGCGTGAACGCGGAACTTGCCGGGCAGCGGCGCATCCTTCGGTAACGGCTTCTTCACCGCATCGCGCACCGAAATCCATCCCCCGGCGTGCCCCGGCACCGCGCCCTCGACCAGAATGAGGCCGCGCTCCGGGTCCGTGCGGACGACGCGCAGGTTCTGCGTCGTCACGCGATCCGTTCCCATATGCCCGGCCATCTTCTTGTTCTTCCAGGTCTTGCCCGGATCCTGACGGCCACCGGTCGAGCCATGCGAACGATGCGAGACCGAAACGCCGTGGGTCGCGCGCAGACCGCGGAAGTTCCAGCGCTTCATCGGGCCAGCGAAACCCTTGCCGATCGTCACGCCAGTGACATCGACATATTGTCCAACGGCGAAGTGGTCGGCGGTGATTTCCGCTCCGACCGGGATCATCTTGTCCTCTTCGACGCGGAACTCGGCGAGGCGCATTTTCGGCTCGACATGGGCGACGGCGAAACGGCCGCGCTCGGCCTTCGACACGTTCTTCACCTTGGCCTTGCCGACGCCGAGTTGAAGCGCGGTATAGCCGTTCTTTTCCTGGGTGCGATGCGCGACCACCTGGCAGCTCTCGACCTGGAGAACGGTGACCGGCACATGGTCCCCTGCGTCGGTGAAGACGCGGGACATGCCCAGCTTCTTTGCGATAATGCCTGAACGCATTGGCGTTTATCCTTCGTGAGCGTCTTTGAAAAGATTCAGAGCCGCTCGCCAAATCCCCTTACAGCTTGATTTCGACGTCGACGCCGGCGGCCAGATCGAGCTTCATCAGCGCATCGACCGTCTGCGGCGTCGGGTCGACGATGTCGAGCACCCGCTTGTGCGTGCGAATTTCGAACTGCTCGCGCGACTTCTTATCAACGTGCGGCGATCGGTTGACAGTGAACTTCTCGATCCGGGTCGGCAGGGGAATCGGACCGCGGACCCGAGCGCCGGTGCGCTTGGCCGTGGACACGATCTCCTTCGTCGAAGCGTCGAGCACGCGGTGATCGAACGCTTTCAGACGGATGCGGATGTTTTGCGTGTTCATGTGTCAAATCCCTGTCCGCCGGGGGGCGGCGGAGTGTGAACCCCGCCTGACCCCTGGCCGCAACGCCTCACTCGGTAATCGAAACGACGACGCCCGAGCCGACTGTCCGGCCGCCCTCGCGGATGGCGAAGCGAAGCTTCTCCTCCATCGCGATCGGAACGATCAGCGAGACGTCGATCGTCACATTGTCGCCCGGCATCACCATTTCGGTGCCCTGCGGCAACTCGACGATGCCGGTCACGTCGGTCGTACGGAAATAGAACTGCGGCCGGTAGTTGGTGAAGAACGGCGTATGCCGCCCGCCCTCTTCCTTGGTGAGGATGTAGGCCTCAGCCTTGAATTTGGTGTGCGGCTTGACCGTGCCGGGCTTGCACAAAACTTGGCCGCGCTCGACTTCCTCACGCTTCGTGCCACGCAGGAGGCAGCCGACGTTGTCGCCAGCCTCACCCTGATCGAGCAGCTTGCGGAACATTTCGACGCCGGTGACGGTGGTCTTGAGGGTGGGCTTGAGGCCGACGATCTCGACTTCCTCGCCGACCTTGATAATGCCGCGCTCGATACGGCCGGTGACGACGGTGCCGCGGCCCGAGATCGAGAACACGTCTTCGACTGGCATCAGGAACGGCTGATCCTTCGGGCGCTCCGGCTGCGGGATGTAGGCGTCGACAGCGTCCATCAGCTTGAGGATCGAGTCGTGCCCCATCTCAGGCGACTTGCCCTCAAGCGCCATCAGGGCCGAGCCCTTGACGATCGGAATGTCGTCGCCGGGGAACTCGTAGCGCGAAAGCAGCTCGCGGACCTCAAGCTCAACAAGCTCAAGCAGCTCCGGATCGTCGACCATGTCGACCTTGTTGAGATAGACGACGAGCGCCGGCACGCCAACCTGGCGAGCGAGAAGGATGTGCTCGCGGGTCTGCGGCATCGGACCGTCGGCAGCCGAGACGACCAGGATCGCGCCGTCCATCTGAGCGGCGCCGGTGATCATGTTCTTCACATAATCGGCGTGGCCAGGGCAATCGACGTGCGCATAGTGGCGCTTCTTGGTCTCGTACTCGACATGGGCCGTCGAGATCGTGATGCCGCGCGCCTTCTCTTCAGGCGCCTTGTCGATCTGGTCGTAGGCGGTAAAGGTCGCGCCGCCCGTCTCCGCGAGAACCTTGGTGATCGCAGCCGTCAACGACGTCTTGCCATGGTCGACATGGCCGATCGTGCCAATGTTGCAATGGGGCTTGTTACGCGCAAACTTTTCTTTGGCCATAGCCGGACTCCTTATCGTGGCCTTTTATTCTCAAGAGGCGGAACGCCGCCTCACTTGAATTTCTCGATGATCTCGGACGCGATGCTCGTCGGCACCTGCTCGTAGTGGTCGAATTGCATGGTGAAATTGGCTCGGCCCTGCGTGCCAGAACGCAGCTGATTGACGTAGCCGAACATGTTGGAGAGCGGCACCATCGCGTTGATGACGACCGCGTTGGCCCGCATGTCCTGCCCCTGGACCTGGCCGCGACGGGACAGAAGATCGCCCATCACGAAGCCGGTGTGCTCCTCGGGGGTGACGACCTCGACCTTCATGATCGGCTCGAGCAGAACCGAGCCGCCCTTCTGCAGGCCCTCGCGGAACGCCGCGCGGGAGGCGATTTCGAAGGCGAGCGCCGAGGAGTCGACGTCGTGGTAGGAACCGTCGATGAGCGTCGCCTTCACGTCGACAACGGGGAAGCCGGCGAGTACGCCCGCCCCCATGACGCTGTTGATGCCTTTTTCGACACCGGGAATATATTCCTTCGGCACCGAGCCGCCGATGATCTTGGATTCGAACGAAGAGCCCGCGCCGGGCTCCGCCGGCTCGAATACCAGAACGACTTTCGCGAACTGACCTGTGCCGCCCGTCTGCTTCTTGTGCGTATAGTTGATCTCGGTCTTCTTCGTCAGTCTCTCGCGATAGGCGACTTGTGGCGCGCCGATGCTCGCATCGACCTTGTAGGTGCGCCTCAGGATGTCGACTTTGATGTCGAGATGAAGTTCGCCCATGCCCTTGAGAATGGTCTGTCCGGATTCCTGATCGGTCGACACGCGGAAGGACGGGTCCTCGGCGGCAAGCTTTGCCAGCGCCACTCCGAGCTTCTCCTGATCGGCCTTCGACTTCGGCTCGATCGCGATCTCGATGACTGGCTCAGGGAACTCCATCTTCTCGAGGATGACCGGCTTCTGCATGTCGCAAAGCGTATCGCCTGTACGAGTATCCTTGAGCCCTGCGAGCGCGACGATGTCGCCAGCGTAAGCCTCTTTGATGTCCTCGCGGTTGTTGGCGTGCATGAGCAGCATGCGGCCAACACGCTCGCGCTTCTCCTTCGTCGAATTGAGAACCGTCGTGCCCGACTCGATCTTGCCAGAATAGACACGGCAGAAGGTGATCGTGCCGACGAAGGGGTCGTCCATGATCTTGAAGCCGAGCATCGAGAAGGGCTCGTTATCGTTCGGCATGCGGACGATTTCATTGCCTGTATCGACGTCGTGGCCCTTGATGCCGCCGCGGTCGACGGGCGAAGGCAGATAGTCGACGACCGCATCGAGCAGCGGCTGCACGCCCTTGTTCTTGAAGGCCGAGCCACAGAGGACCGGCACAAACGAAATCTGCTTTACCGCCTTGCGGATGCAGCGTTTCAGGGCGTCAATGTCGGGCTCTTTCCCATCGAGATAGGCGCTCATGACGTCGTCGTCCATCTCGACCGCGGCTTCGATCATGATGTGACGGTACTCGTCGGCCTTCGCCTTGAGGTCGGCCGGAATCTCTTCGTCATGATATTTGGCGCCGAGACCTTCGTCCTCCCAGACGACCGCCTTCATGCGCAGAAGGTCGATGATGCCCTTGAAGTTCGACTCGGAGCCGATCGGCAGCTGGATACAGATCGGGCGGCCGCCGACCTTGGTGTTGATCTCTTCGACGCAACGGGAAAAGTCAGCGCCGATCTTGTCCATCTTGTTGACGAACACGATGCGCGGCACGTTATATTTGTCGGCCTGACGCCAGACGGTCTCGGTCTGCGGCTCAACGCCCTGATTGCCGTCGAGGACGCATACCGCGCCGTCGAGTACGCGCAACGACCGCTCAACTTCGATGGTGAAGTCGACATGGCCGGGGGTGTCGATGATGTTGAGACGCTTGTCGTTCCAGAAGGTCGTCGTCGCGGCCGAGGTGATGGTGATGCCGCGCTCCTGCTCCTGCTCCATCCAGTCCATGGTTGCAGCGCCGTCGTGCACTTCGCCGATCTTATGCGACTTGCCGGAATAATAGAGGATGCGCTCTGTGGTCGTCGTCTTGCCAGCATCAATGTGGGCCATGATGCCGAAATTACGATAGTCCTCGATTGCGTGGCTGCGCGCCATAATGCTTGATCCCGTTGCCTGGCCGACCGCCGCTTACCAGCGGTAGTGGGCGAAGGCGCGGTTGGCTTCAGCCATCCGGTGCGTGTCCTCGCGCTTTTTGACCGCGGCGCCGCGATTGTTCGAGGCGTCGAGGAGTTCTGCCGACAGACGATCGACCATGGTCTTGTCGTTGCGGCCGCGCGCTGCAGTGATGATCCAGCGAATCGCCAGCGCCTGCCGGCGATCGGTGCGCACTTCGACCGGGACCTGGTAGGTCGCGCCGCCGACGCGCCGCGAACGAACCTCGACCGACGGCGCAACGTTCTCCAGGGCCTGCTTGAAGACAGCGAGCGGGTCGGTCTTGGCCTTGGACTCGACGCCGTCGAGCGCGCCATAGACGATCGCCTCGGCAACCGACTTCTTGCCCTCGTACATGATCGTGTTCATGAACTTCGCAACCACCACGTCGCCGTATTTGGCGTCCGGGATGATCTCGCGTTTCTCAGCGCTGTGTCGGCGTGACATCGCCTAACTCTCTCTTTTCGTCAGGACCGGCGGACCGGCCGTGAAATTGTTCTCGTCTGGATCCTCGGGTCTCGCTTGCGCTCGCCCGAGGACGACCCTCGCTTCGCTCAGGTCACTTCGGACGCTTGGCGCCGTATTTCGAACGGCGCTGCTTGCGGTCCTTGACACCCTGGGTGTCGAGCACGCCGCGCAGGATGTGATAGCGCACGCCGGGCAGATCCTTGACGCGGCCGCCGCGGATCATGACCACCGAATGCTCTTGCAGGTTATGCCCCTCGCCCGGGATATAGCCGATGACCTCAAAGCCGTTGGTCAGCCGCACCTTGGCGACCTTGCGGAGCGCCGAATTCGGCTTCTTCGGCGTCGTCGTATAGACGCGTGTGCACACGCCACGCTTCTGCGGGCTCGCCTGGAGATGGCGGGCCTTCTCGCGGTAGGTCTTCGGTTGCCGCGGCTTGCGGATCAATTGACTAATCGTCGGCATGTCGGCCCTAAGCTTCAGTTCCAAGACGTCCGGCGTTAACCGAACAGAAAATCCAATTCCAACCGCTCGACTTCACGCGCAGCCAGCAAGGCGACAACGCACGAAACCAACAGCGCCCTTAAAGCCGCATAGGCTTTGGGCGCCGCCAAAAGCAGAGGATCACGGCCCGGAGACCGCGATCGTGCGAAACAGAACCGGCCCCTCAGGGCCGGTATGGCTCGTCATCGGTAGGATCGTCAGCGTTTAGAGCCGTTTGGTGTTCGACGCGTCGTCAAACACAGCGAAGCTCTACTGCCTGTCGAAAGTGCGCGGACCATATTCAAGCGGTTCCTGCGCGTCAACCCCTTTCACTGTCATAATCGGCAGCGACCCGAAAATTTGCGGCGCCGGCCCTCGCTCCTGAGCCGTTCACGAATTCGTGTTGACTCAGTCTATCTTTGTAGATAAAGAAAGGGCTCCCCAAAAAAGGGGAGGCCATAATGTTCCTTCATACTTTTCATATTGGGGGTTAACATGAAATCTCTTTTATTTGCGACGGCCGTTGCGTCACTCGCTCTCGCCACCGCCGCCAACGCGGCGTCGTTCACCTTCGGCAATCTGGTCATTACTCAGATCCGGCCGGAAAATCCCACGACGTTCGATAACCTTCCAACCGGACCAACCGGGTTCCTGGAGAATTCAACGGTGTGCGATTCCGCCTATTGCGGGCCGATTCAACTTTCGAGCGACGGCGGTGTCGCCAACGGAACAAGCAATCTCGCCGCCACGCCGGCTGGCGACACGAGTAACTATCTTTGGGGGGTGAACGGCGTGAATCCCCTCGGTTTCAATGGCGCTGAAGTCATCTTCAACCCCCCGAATGGGGAGATGGTCTTCCGAACTCATTCAATATCGACTGGGGCTCTATCGACGCGTTGATGACGAACCCGGATGGGTCGCCCCGTTACGACAACACGCTGAGTGTGCATACCCTGGCAAACACCGTGGACAGCGTCACCGGCTCAGAACTGGCGGCCGCCTTAGTCTTTGGCGTCAATGGATTCGGCAGTCAGACCAGCGCCAACGACAATCAGTGGTTCAACATACAAGACGCCGCCGGGCCGATTGTCTTCTTCACAGCCAGCTCAACGACCAACGCGTTCGAGTTCGACATGGGTTCGTCTGTGCCTGAGCCGTCGACCTGGGCGATGATGATGCTTGGTTTCGTCGGCCTGGGCTACGCCGCATTCCGCCGCGGCGCCAAGTCGCGCCCCCTCGTAGCATAGGTCCAGATCCGACATGAGCGCTGAAGGCCGCCTCCGGGCGGCCTTTCTCTTTGGCGCCGGCGAAACCCTTGTCGGCCGGCCGCGTGTGGGAGCGCCCTGCGCCGCCTGATTGGCCGCGTCCAACAGAAACAGCGCCGCCAAAACGCCTTAGACAACCATAGATGAGCCGGGATTGGACGTTAGCGAACGATTAGAGCAATCGCGCCGCCAGCCGGAGCCGATGAAAAACATATGAGAGCGACACGCCGGGAAATCCTGACTCTGGCGGCGGTGAGCGCGCTCGCCGCGCGGCCTGCGCGCGCTCAAGCCCCAGGCCAGCCCGACGAAGCGACCGCCGGGTCAAATCAAGCGGCCTTCGACCAGGTCTGGGCGTTGGTGCGCGATCGCTTCTACGATCGCCGCCTCAATGGCCTCGATTGGCAGGAGCAGCGCGCACGCTTCCGCCCTGAAGCTTCATCCGCACGCTCGCAGGAAGACGCGGCGCTGGTCATCAACGCGATGCTGGCGAAGCTCGGCGCCTCCCACACCCATTTCTACACGCCAGAGGAGCCGGCCTATTACCAGCTTGCGGATATTTTCGTGGGCGCGCTCGGGCATCGCGGCCTTGAGCGGGTCTTCCCCAGAGGAGAGGTATCCTATCCGGGAATTGGCGTGTTCACCGAGGTCGACATTCAAAGCCGCATCTTCGTAACCGGGGTCATCGAGGGCGCGTCCGCGCACGCGGCCGGCGTTTTGCTCGGCGACGAAATCATATCGGCGGACAATCGCCCGTTCCTCCCGGTCAGCTCCTTCCGCGGCAAGGTTGGATCGCCTGTCTCGCTCGAGATCCGCCGCGCATCCGGCGCCGCGCCGATCACGATCAGCGTATCGCCGGCCGATCTTCATCCGAACGAGATGTTCCTGCGCGGCCTCAAGGAGAGCGCGCGCCTCATTGTCGCAGACAAGGCCAAAATCGGATACGTGCACGTCTGGTCCTATGCGAGCCGCCGGATGCAGTCCGCGCTCGAGGACCTGATGTCCGATGGGCCGCTCAAGGACGCCGACGCCTTGGTTTGGGATCTGCGCGGGGGATGGGGCGGCGCCCAACCGCAATATCTCGACCTTTTCAATCCGCGCGCGCCGACAATGAAGATCACGGGCCGCAACGGAGAGACCGGGTTCGTCGGCGTGAAATGGCGGAAGCCCGTGGCCGCTCTGATCAACGAAGGCACTCGCAGCGGCAAGGAGGTGCTCGCCTATGGGTTCAAGGAATATCGGTTCGGCGAACTCGTCGGCCATCGTACCGAAGGCGCGGTGCTGGCGGCGACGGCGTTCCTGATCGGCGCCGACGGGCCTGCTCCTGCTCGCGGTCGAGGACGTGCTGGTGGACGGCCAGCGCCTCGAAGGGGTCGGCGTCACGCCGACGATCGAAGTCCCATTCGACTCGCGCTACGCGGCAGGCGGCGATCCACAGCTCGACCGCGCCGTGCAGATCCTCGCAGGCGCTTAGGATCCCGCTCTCGGCAGCGTTGGCGCTGTTCGGATCGATGAAAAATGTGCGACCAACGTAAGCGCGCTCGCTGGCCAAGCGCCCAACAAGTCAGATAGGGGCAACGCGGGGAACCGGATCGCTGCGGAGGAAGCATGACGGGGACTAGCGAGCTTCACCACCCTCGCCTGGCGTCCGACGGTCTCATCCTTGGAGTCGTTGCGGCCTATGCCGCCGCCTTTGTCGTGTTCGGCTTCCTCGTTCAGCCCCCAGCCGACGTTCTGCGGGGCTTAAGCGCGATCCTGACCACCCGCGACGCGCTGCTCACCGACTATTTCGGCGTCGGCGGAATCGGTGGGGGTTGTGTGAACGCTGGGCTGCTCACCCTTGCAGGAACGCTCGTCTATTGGCGCGCGGACGCGAAGATGACGGGCGCGTCCGTCGCGGCTCTCTTTCTCGTGCTCGGTTTCGGCCTGTTCGGCAAGAATCTTCTCAACGTCTGGCCGATCGTCGCGGGCGTTGCGCTCTACGCGCGGTTCCGCGGCGAGCCCTTCCGTGCGCATCTTAACACGGCGTTTTTTGGCGGCGCGCTCGCCCCGATTTTTTCCGAGATCCTGTTTTCCACCGATCTCACGCCGATGGTCAGCGTGCCCCTCGCTCTCGCGACCGGGCTTGCGGTCGGCTTCATTCTTCCGCCCGCCGCCGCGCACCTCTCCCGTGCGCATATGGGGTTCAGCCTCTACAACATGGGGTTCGCGGCGGGCATCGTCGGCACGATCGTCGTCGCGATGTACAAGGCGTTCGGCTACGTGCCCGACCCTGTCTTCATCTGGACAAACGGGGCGAACAGGCTTCTTGGCATATTCTTAAGCCTCGTCTTCGCCTCGATGGTCGCCGTCGGCTGGGCCTTCGATCGGGGCGCGCTCGAACGTCTGCCGGTCATTCTGAAGACGTCGGGGCGGTCTCCGACGGATTTCATTGCGCTAGCCGGCTTCGGCGCGACGCTCGCCAACATGGGGCTCGCGGGAGCGATCGGCGTCGCCTACGTCCTGGCGACGGGCGGTGATCTCAATGGCCCGTCGATTGGCGCGATCCTGACCATCGTCGGGTTCGCAGCGTTCGGAAAGCATCCGCGCAACATCGCGCCCATCATGATCGGGGTTTTCATAGGGGCGTTGGCGCGCTCAGCCAGCCCCGCCGATCCGTCGTTGACGCTGGCGGCGCTATTCGGAACGACGCTCGCGCCGATCGCCGGCCGCTTCGGCTTCGGATGGGGAATTGTCGCGGGCATCTTCCACTCGACGGCGGCGTTGACGGTCGGGCCGCTGCACGCTGGCCTCAATCTCTATAACAATGGATTCGCCGCCGGCATCGTCGCGTCTTTTCTCGTTCCTGTGATCGTGGCGCTCAGGGCGGGCTTCGGCTACCGCGATGACCTCGACGCCGAGGCTGCCCGGAAGACCTAACAATAGCGCCATACGGAACCTTCGATTGCTTCTCCGTCACTGGACTATGGGGCCGCCCGATTAGCGAGTCCGTTTTGAGTGTTTTCAATGACTTGCGGCGCGATTAACGAGCCAGTCCGCTCTTGAGGCCAAAGTTCTGTCGCACTCGGCCGAAAAAGCGCCAACCGACCTCTCGTTATTTCGGAAAAACAATATCACACGCGGGCTCGCTTCGCAAGAACTTGTTGGAATTTCCGCAATCGCGGGCCGGCCCTCAAGGACGCCGCCCTGGAAAGTCGAGCGACCTCATCAAACGATTCTCGCTTCACTCCGGCTTTGAACTGTTCGCAGGCTCCTCGCCGGGCAGCAGGAACATCCATGAGACAAGTACGAACGGAGCGGTCAGCGCCGGCAGCGCAAAGGGACGCAGCGCGACGTTGAGCGCCGCCTGCGCGACGACCGTGAAGATGACGCCGAGCGCGGCGTACAGGGTCGTTTTGAGGCCCGGCTTACGGAACGTTACGCCAAGCGCGATCGCCGTCAGCACCGGGCTAAAGCCGAGGAGCCCCTGGGTCACGAGATCGCTTTCCGCGCCGAAGGCGTGCGCGACGGCGACCGCAAGCATGCCGCCGCCGAGCGCGGACAGCGCGGCGGGGACCGAACTCACAGCGAGACCGCCGAGAAAGAGAAGCGCGGAGACGACGCTCGCTTTAAGAAACACCTGCGAGATCGATAGCAGCGTCCCGACGAGATAGGCTCCAAGCCCAACCGAGACCGACGCCGCCGGCTCGAAAGGCGCAACGAGGCCCGCAGTCGGCAGCGCGGCGCCCGAGAGACCGGCGAAGCCGGAAGTCGCAAGCAGCATGATCCAGGTGACGCCAACGAAGGGGGCTGTGAGCGCGGGCGCCCCGAAGGATTTGAGCGCGCTCGCCGTCCCGAGCGTCGCCACGGTCGAGACCGCCGCGCCCAGCACGACATAGATCCAGAGCGCAGCGCCTTGTGCGAGGAAGGTCGCGAGCGCCAGCCCGACAAGCACGCCGTTGTAGCCGTAAAGTCCGGCCATCAGCGCAGTTTTGTCCGCCTTGAGCCAGATTGCGGTCAGTGTCGAAGCGACAACGCCAAGAACGCCGGCAAGCAGCACATGCGGAACGCCAGCCACGATCGAGCCCCACGCGATCGCCGCCAGAAAGAGGATCCCGGTCAGGGGATTGTCCTGAAACATGACCTGCCCGAACCCGCGCAGGCCGATGTCGACAAAACGCAGGGCCGGCGTTTGCGAGCAGCGCGCGTCCCAGTCTTTGAGCAGCGACTGCATCTTCGTCCCTCCCGAGCTACGGCGCTTTCCAGATCACGCTGCCGTTGGATAGAATTGTCATCGCGAGGAGCGAAGCGACGTGGCGATCCAGGGCCGAGCGCCCAACGCTTCCTTGGATTGCTTCGCTTCGCTCGCAATGACGGTCCTGGTTCGAGCCAAATGCTATTCGCTCTAATCGCCGCCTGCTCTACTGCGGAGAATAGAGCGCAGTCGGACTTTTCGACAAGGCGCGAGAGCTGAAGGCAAAAAAAGAGCGGCCCGCAGGCCGCTCGATTTTCGTCAGAGACGCCTCTGCCTCACTCAGCGGGAGCGCGCGCCTTGCTGCGCGGCGCTGGAGCCGGCTCCAGCGCGGGAGCAGCCAGCGGCAGAGCGGGAACGGCGGCAGCCGCCTCGGCCTTCTGCGCCAAGATCAGCGTGTCGCGCATCGCTGCGATCGAGCGCAGCTTCGCCACCGCCGCGCCGGTGCCCGCCGGGATCAGCCGGCCGACAATGACGTTCTCCTTGAGGCCTTCGAGCGTATCGACCTTGCCGTTGACCGCGGCCTCCGTCAAAACGCGCGTCGTCTCCTGGAACGACGCCGCCGAGATGAACGAACGGGTCTGCAGGCTCGCCTTGGTGATGCCGAGCAGCACCGGTGTTCCGACCGCGGGCTTCTTGCCCTCGGCGGTCACCGCTTCGTTCGCCGCCTCGAGATCGGACGCGTCGACCTGCTCGCCGAGCAGGAAGTCGGTCTCGCCCGCATCAACGATGTCAACCTTCTGCAGCATCTGGCGCACGATCACTTCGATGTGCTTGTCGTTGATGAGCACGCCCTGCAGGCGGTAGACCTCCTGAATCTCGTTGACGAGATAGGCGGCCAGCTCCTCGACGCCCTTGATGGCGAGAATGTCGTGCGGGGCAGGATTGCCGTCGACGATATACTCGCCCTTCTCGATCACGTCGCCGTCCTGAAGGTGAATGTGCTTCGACTTCGGGATCAGGTACTCGGCCGCCTCGGCGCCCTCCTCACTCGGCTCGATGGTCACGCGCTGCTTGTTTTTGAAGTCCTTGCCGAACCGTATCGTGCCAGAGATTTCGGCGATAATCGCGTGATCCTTCGGCCGGCGCGCCTCGAACAATTCCGCCACGCGCGGCAGACCGCCCGTGATGTCGCGGGTTTTCGCGCTGTTGATCGAGATACGCGCGATCACGTCGCCCGCGCGCACCGTCGCGCCCGGCTCAAACGAGAGGATCGATTCGGGCGAAAGCGCATAGCGTGCGTCGCCGCCGCGCGGGAGCTTGGCGATCTTGCCGTCCTTGCCCTTGATGATCATCGACGGCTTGAGGCCCGCGGTGCGCGGGGTCGAGCGCCAATCGGTGACAATGCGCTTGGCGATGCCGGTCGCCTCGTCGACCTGCTCCGACATCGACACGCCCTCGACCAGGTCCTCAAACCCGATCTCGCCGTCGATTTCGGTCAGGATCGGCCGGGTGAAGGGATCCCACTCGGCGATCCTTTGGCCGCGCTTGATCTTGTCGCCCTCGTCGACCTTGAGCCGCGCGCCATATTGGACGCGATGCACCGCGCGCTCGGCCCCGCTACGATCGGTGATGACAACCGCGACGTTGCGCGCCATCGCCATCAGGTCGCCGTTTGCGTTGCGCGCGAGGTTACGGTTGCGGATCTTCACCTCGCCATCGAAGTTCGACTCGATGAACGACTGATCCGCGAGCTGAGCCGCGCCGCCGATGTGGAAGGTGCGCATCGTCAGCTGTGTGCCCGGCTCGCCGATCGACTGGGCCGCGATGACGCCGACCGCCTCTCCCATATTGACCGGGGTGCCGCGCGCCAGATCGCGGCCGTAGCATGCGCCGCAGACGCCGTTCTTCGCCTCGCAGGTCAAGACCGAACGGATCTTCACCTCCTGGATTCCGGCTGCATTGATCGCCGGCATGTCTTCTTCGACAAACATCTTGCCAGCTTCGATGATCACCTTGCCGTCGGCATCGCGCAGCGTGTCCGCCGAGGTGCGGCCGAGAATGCGCGAGCCGAGCGACGCCACGACCGTGCCGGCGTCGACGATCGCACGCATGCTGATGCCGTTCGTCGAACCGCAATCGGGGATGGTGATGATCGAATCCTGCGCGACGTCGACCAGACGACGGGTGAGATACCCGGAGTTGGCTGTCTTCAATGCGGTGTCCGCCAGACCCTTGCGGGCGCCGTGGGTCGAATTGAAGTACTCGAGAACCGACAGGCCCTCCTTGAAGTTCGAGATGATCGGGCTCTCGATGATTTCGCCCGAGGGCTTCGCCATCAGGCCGCGCATGGCGGCGAGCTGGCGCATCTGTGTCGGCGAACCGCGCGCGCCGGAATGCGACATCATGTAGATCGAGTTGATCGGTCTGTCGCGACCGTGCTCGTCCTTGCGCACGGCCGAGATGCCAGCCATCATTTCCTCGGCCAGCCGGTCCGAGCATTTTGCCCAGGCGTCGACCACCTTGTTGTACTTCTCGCCCTGAGTGATGAGGCCGTCGTTGTACTGCTGCTCATACTCTTTGGCCAGGGCGGACGTTTCGGCGATGAACCTCGGCTTGGAGTCCGGCACCACCATGTCGTCCTTGCCGAACGAGATGCCGGCCTTGAACGCCTCGCGGAAGCCGAGCGTCATGATCCGGTCGCAGAAAATGACCGTCTCCTTCTGACCGCAGTTGCGGTAGACGACGTCGATCATGTTGGAGATTTCCTTCTTCGTCATCAGCTTGTTGACGACGTCGAAGGGAATCTTGACGTTCTCGGGCAGAAGCTGACCGAGGAATAGGCGACCGGGCGTGGTGTCGAAGATCTTCGACACGCGCTCGCCTTTTTCGTTGTAGGTCCAGGCGCGGCCCTTGACCTTCGTATGCAGCGTCACCGCCCCGGCGGCGAGCGCGTGCTCGATCTCGCCAATGTCGCTATAGACACCGCGGATCGGGCGCTTTGTCTTCGGATCCTCCTCGTACTGGCCGACGTCGCCGTCTCGCATCAACGAGACGTAATAGAGACCGAGCACGATGTCCTGACTTGGCACGATGATCGGCTGGCCGTTGGCGGGATGCAGGATGTTGTTGGTCGACATCATCAACACCCGCGCCTCGAGCTGCGCCTCGAGCGACAGCGGCACGTGCACAGCCATCTGATCGCCGTCGAAGTCGGCGTTGAACGCCGAGCAGACGAGCGGATGCAGCTGGATCGCCTTGCCTTCGATCAACACCGGTTCGAAGGCCTGAATGCCCAGTCGATGCAGGGTCGGCGCGCGATTGAGCATGACCGGATGCTCGCGGATCACCTCATCGAGGATGTCCCACACTTCCGGCTTCTCTTTTTCGACCAGCTTCTTCGCCTGCTTCACAGTGGCGGACAGGCCTTTCGCGTCGAGGCGCGAATAGATGAACGGCTTGAACAGTTCGAGCGCCATCTTCTTCGGCAGCCCGC
>Ga0208480_1000454_pt1 | contig 15652 bp, 19 predicted proteins | sample NGESurshal092012_4_FD_184485 | JGI IMG/M metagenome (GOLD analysis project Ga0208480, IMG submission 184485) | Arctic peat soil microbial communities from Barrow, Alaska - NGEE Surface sample F53-1 shallow-092012 (SPAdes) | ecosystem: Environmental > Terrestrial > Soil > Wetlands > Peat ... | reverse complement strand
AAATTCTGCTGGTCGCCGACGCGCTGACCGGCCAGGACGCCGTCAATTTGGCGCGCGCCTTCAACGAACGGCTCGACATTACCGGCATCGTGCTTACTCGCATCGACGGCGACGGCCGCGGCGGCGCCGCGTTGTCGATGCGCGCCGTCACCGGCAAGCCGATCAAGCTCATCGGCACCGGCGAAAAACTCGACGCCATCGAAGATTTTTATCCGCAGCGCATTGCCGACCGCATTCTCGGCATGGGCGACATCATCTCGCTGGTCGAAAAAGCCGCAGCCACGATCGACGCCGAGAAAGCGGCGCGCGCCGCGGAAAAAATGCGCCGCGGCGCATTCGATCTCGCCGATCTGCGCGAGCAGCTGGCGCAGATGAAGACCATGGGCGGCATGAGCGGGCTGATGGCGATGATGCCCGGCATTGCCAAGATGAAAAATCAGCTCGCCGAGCGTAATCTCGACGAGACGCTGCTCAAGCGGCAGATGGCAGTTATCGATTCGATGACGCCGGCCGAGCGGCGACATCCCGATGTTCTCAAAGCAAGCCGCAAGCGGCGCATCGCCGCCGGCTCCGGCACCAAGCCCGAAGACATCAACCGACTGCTGAAGATGCATCGCACCATGGCAGACGTGATGAAGGCGATGGGCGGCGCCAAGCGCGGGCCGATGGCCGGCCTCGCCAGCATGCTCGGCATGGGCGGCGGCATGCCGGACCCGGCGCAGATGGCAAAGCTCGCGGCCAAAATGCCGGGCGGGCTGCCGGCCGGAATGCCCGGCGCGCCGGGCTTGCCGCCGAACATGCCGGGTCTGCCGCCGAATTTCCCCGGCCTGGGTGCAATGCCGAAACTTCCTGGCGGGCTTCCCGGCCTTCCGGGATTCCCGGGAAAGAAAAAGTGAACGCAATCTCCAACACCGTCATCCGGGGCGCCGCCTAGCGGCGAGCCCGGAATGACTAATTAGGAAGGACCAAAATGTCTCTCGTTATTCGTATGGCACGTGCCGGCACCAAGAAGCGGCCGTTCTATCACATCGTCGTTGCCGACAGCCGTTCGCCGCGCGACGGCCGTTTCATCGAGCGTCTCGGTCATTTCAATCCGCTATTGCCCAAGGAAAAAACCGAGCGGCTGAAATTCGATCTGGAAAAAGCCAAGGCCTGGATGGCCAAGGGCGCGCAGCCGTCGGATCGCGTGATGCGTTTTCTCGACGCCGCCGGCGTATTGAAGCGCGAGAAGCGCAACAATCCCGAGAAGGCGGTGCCGCGCAAAGAGCGCAAGGCCAAGGAAGAAGCCGCCAAGGCCGCGGCAGCTGCGGCTCCCAAGCCTGCCGCAGCGCCGGCCGCCGCTTCATAAGCGCGAGCGATGGCGGCCGGCGCACGGGTTTGTGTCGGGCAGATCGGCGCGGCGCATGGCGTGCGCGGCCAAGTGCGGCTGCGTTCGTTCACGGCCGATCCGCAGGCGGTTGCAAGCTACGGACCGTTTGAAACCGAGGACGGCCAGGTGGTCGCGATCGAAGCGTTGCGGCCCGTCAAGGATCATTTCGTGGCGACGCTCGCCGGCATCCGCGATCGCGACGCTGCCGCGCGACTGGTCAACGTGAAGCTCCTTGTGCCACGCGAGCGGCTGCCGGAGATCAGCGAGGCGGACGAGTTCTATCACGCCGACCTGATCGGACTTTTGGCCGTCAATCCGGCGGGAGACAGACTCGGCACCGTCGTTGCGGTCCACAATTTCGGCGCCGGCGATCTGATCGAGGTGCGGCTGGACGCCAAGGACAAGACTGAATTGATCGCGTTCAACGAGATCGACGTGCCGAGTATCAATCTCAGCGTCGGGCGGATCGTGATCCAACCCTCGCCCGTTGCGGAAGAAGATGGCGGTGCCGAGCCGGCTCTCCCCGACAAACGAAGAGGGTGAGATGTGGCGGGCCGGCGTGCTTTCCATTTTTCCCGATATGTTTCCGGGACCGCTCGGCCAAAGCCTCGCCGGTAAGGCGTTGGCCGCCGGCGCGTGGGCGCTCGACGTCGCCGATATCCGCGGCTTCGCCACCGACAAGCACCGCACCGTCGACGACACGCCGGCCGGCGGCGGTCCCGGCATGGTGATGAAGGCCGATGTGCTGGCGCGCGCCCTCGATGCCATCGTGCAGGAGAGCCGGCCGCGGCTCCTGATGTCGCCGCGCGGAGTACCGCTGACCCAGACCCGGGTCGAAGCGCTCGCCGCGGGGCCCGGCGTCATCCTCGTCTGCGGCCGGTTCGAGGGGGTCGACGAGCGGGTCATCGCCGCGCGCGGTCTCGAAGAGGTGTCGATCGGCGACTACGTTCTGTCGGGCGGCGAGATCGGCGCCATGGCGCTGATCGACGCCTGCGTACGGCTCCTGCCGGGCGTGATGGGGGCTGCAGCATCCGTCTCGGAAGAGAGTTTTGCCGGCGGCTTACTCGAATACCCGCACTACACCCGGCCACAGATGTTCGAGGACCGGCCGATCCCCGACGTGCTGCTTTCGGGCGACCACGCCAAGATCGCCGCCTGGCGCCGCGCCGAGGCGGAACGGCTCACCCGGGACCGGCGGCCGGATCTCTGGGCAGGCCGTGACGAGAAGGTGACAAAGCCTGCGCGGTAGCGTAGAAGCTGGCCCCAACCCGTAGCAACTCAAGCCCGCAACGGCGCGACGCCAGCGCAGCCGATGGAGAATTCGCCATGAACCTGCTCAAACAACTCGAAGCCGAACAAATGGCGAAGCTGACTGCCGGCAAGGAGATTCCCGAGTTCCAGCCGGGCGATACGGTGCTGGTCAACGTCAAGATCATCGAAGGCGAGCGCAGCCGCGTACAAGCCTACGAGGGTGTCTGCATCGGCCGCGCTGGGGCCGGTATCAACGAGAACTTCACGGTGCGGAAAATCTCGTATGGCGAAGGTGTCGAGCGCGTGTTTCCGCTCTACTCGCCGATGATCGACTCGATCAAGGTGGTCCGCAAAGGCAAAGTGCGCCGCGCCAAGCTCTATTACCTGCGCGGCCTGCGCGGTAAGTCCGCACGCATTGTCGAGCGGGTGGACCATGTCGCGGCAGCGGAAGCCCGCGGCGGGAAGCACAAGGCTGCGGAGTAATTTGCGCTTTCGTCGCTTCGCTCCTCACAAAGACGGCGGCTATTCCAGCTCCACCGTCTTGAAATCCGCCGGCAGCACGATCTCCAGCACTTCGCAATCGTCCGAATAGTTGAGCACCTTGTGCTTGATGCGCGGCGGCTGAATCCAGGCGCTGCCTGTCTGCATCGTGACGGCGCCCTGCCCGTCGAGCTCGGTCTTGATCCAGCCCTTGAGCACGTAGATCATCTGAAACTCGACGTCGTGGAAATGCAGTTTTGAGACCTCTTCCGGCAGGCACGGCGGCACGAAGCGGATGACGTGTGCCTGCACCATGCCGCCGGTCGCTTTGCTCATGCCGAGGTCGCGATATTTGGCATAGCGGCGCAGGCCGCCGTCGAAATCCTCCTCGCGCAGGTGATTGGCGACGAAGCTGTGTTTGCGCCGCGGCTTGGCCTTGGCGCTTGCAGCCGGCCGCGCGCGTTTGACGGTCCGCGAGGAGAATTTCGCTTTTGCTTTGGACTTCGCCTTGGCCATGAGTGTCTCCCTTTGGTTTGGTCCGATTAGTTTTTGCCCCACAGTTCTTTGGACGCCAGCCGCGCGCCTTCCGCCAGCGCCGATAACTTCGCCCACACCAGATCGTCGTGCAGCCGCCCACCGAGCCCGCAATCGGTGCCCGCTACCACATTCTCCCGCCCGACGATGTCGGCGAAGGTTTTGATGCGTTGCGCGACCAGCTCGGGATGCTCGACGATATTGGTGGCGTGGCTGACCACACCCGGAATGATGAATTTGCCGGCCGGCAGCTTGACGTCTTTCCACACCGTCCATTCGTGCTGGTGACGCACGTTGCCGGCCTCGAAACTGTATGCCTGCGCGCGCACTTCAAGCACCAGATCGATGATCTCCTTGAGCGGCAGGTCGTGCGTATGCGCGCCATGCCAGGAGCCCCAGCAGAAATGGTGGCGCACGCGATCCTCCGGAATGCCGGCAAGCGCGTGGTTGAGCGCGTCGACGCGGATTTTCATACGGCGCCGGTATTCGGCGATGCTCGGCTCGGGCTTGATCATATCCCATGCATCCGCCAGGCCCGGATCGTCGATCTGCAGGATGAAGCCGGCATCGACCACCGCGCGGTACTCGTCGCGCAGCGCGTCCGCTACCGCGAACATGAATTCCTCCTCAGTCGCGTAGTGTTCGTTGAAAATGTGATGATCGAGCCAGCCTGCCGCGAACACGCAGATGAACGCCTCCTCGGCGCCGTCGGCGGCCTTGAGCGCGTCGCTGAAAATCTTGACCTCGCGTTTGATGGCGTCGGTCGCGCGGCCCTGGATGGGACCGTTCACCACCATCTTGGTCGTGGGAAAGAACCGCGGCTCTTCTCCGGGCACGCAGAACATCGTGCCGGCGCGGTCCATGGCGGCGTAGAGCCCCGGGAAAGCGTCACGTTCGCGGGTTTGCTGCCGGGCCGTGGCGAGTTCGCGGGGCCGCAGCGCCCGCGTCGTCACGCCGGTGAATTGCTGCCCGTAATACGCGAAGTTCCGGTCGTTCCAGAATTCGCCGTCGCCGACGCAACTGATGCCGATCTGCACCTGTTTGCGGATAACCTCGGCCGCCTGTGTGGTGATATCGGCGCTTGCCGGTGCGACCGCCGGCAGCCGCCCCGCATGTGTGGTTCGGATCGCGCCTTCGCTTCGCCGCATGTGTTTCCATCCCTTGTGCCGGGGTGCCTTGTGCCGGGGTGCCTTGTGCCGGCGGGCCTTGTGCAGGCATGAGCCTAGCGCATCGGCGGCAGCCACAGAATGGCCGGTCTTTTCCTCGGCCGCCTGAGGCGCTAAATGACGCGCACACAAGCGTCATTGCGCCGACGGTGAGGAGTATTCCGGAATGGCCAAAGCCCGCACTTTCTACGATAAAATCTGGGAAGACCATCTGGTCGACGAACAGCCGGACGGCACGTGCCTGATCTATGTCGATCGCCATCTCGTGCACGAGGTGACAAGTCCGCAGGCATTCGAGGGGCTGCGCCTCGCCAAGCGCAAGGTGCGCGCGCCCGACAAGACGTTGCTCGTGGTCGATCACAACGTGCCGACCACCGACCGGCGGCAGAAGAATCCCGATCCGGAAAGCGAGGCGCAGATCGCGTACTTGGCGGAGAACGCCAAGCTGTTCGGGCTCGAATACTACGACGAGTTCGATAAGCGTCAGGGCATCGTCCACATCATCGGCCCGGAGCAGGGCTTCACGCTGCCGGGCGTCACGCTGGTGTGCGGCGACAGCCATACCGCGACCCATGGCGCGTTCGGCGCGCTCGCCTACGGCATCGGCACCTCTGAAGTCGAGCACGTCCTGGCGACGCAGACGCTGATCCAGACCAAGTCAAAGAACATGCGCGCCATCGTCGACGGCAAGCTGCCCGAGGGCGTTACCGCCAAGGACATCATTCTCGCCATCATCGGCGAGATCGGCACCGCCGGCGGCACCGGCTTTGCGCTCGAATATGCCGGCGAGGCGATTCGCGCGCTGTCGATGGAAGGCCGCATGACGGTGTGCAACATGTCGGTCGAAGCCGGCGCCAAGGCGGGCTTCATCGCGCCCGACGAAAAGGCTTACGCGTATCTGAAGGACCGGCCGAAGTCCCCGAAGGGCAAAGCCTGGGACGACGCTGTGCGTTATTGGGACACACTGCGTTCCGAGGACGGCGCGCATTTCGATCGCGAGATCAGACTCGATGCCGGCAAGCTCCCGCCGCTGGTGACCTGGGGCACCAGCCCCGAGCAGGTCATCTCGGTTACCGGTCGCGTGCCACGGCTCGAAGACATCACCGATGCCAACAAGCGCCAGGCCGCCGAACGCTCGCTCGACTATATCGGGTTGAAGGGCGGCGAGAAGATCACCGACATCGCGATCAACCGCGTGTTCATCGGCTCGTGCACCAACGGGCGCATCGAGGATTTGCGTGCGGCCGCCAAAGTGGCCGACGGCAAGACGGTCAACGCCAACGTCAAGGCGATGATCGTGCCGGGCTCGGGTCTCGTCAAAGAGCAAGCCGAAGCTGAAGGGCTCGACAAAATTTTCGTCAAGGCCGGCTTCGAATGGCGCGAGCCCGGCTGCTCGATGTGCCTGGCGATGAATCCCGACAAGCTCGCTCCCGGCGAGCGCTGCGCCTCGACCTCGAACCGCAATTTCGAAGGCCGCCAGGGCTACAAGGGCCGCACGCACCTCGTCTCGCCCGCCATGGCGACAGCCGCCGCCATCGCGGGGCATTTCGTCGACGTGCGGGAGTGGAAGTAAGGGTCATTCCGGGCTCGCGGGCGAAAGCCCGCGCCCCGGAATGACCTTAGCCCCTCACCCACCAGCAATACGTCAGCGGATAAAGCACCGGCCCGCTCAGCCGATATTGCAACTGCAGCCGCTCGACGCAGCGGCGATAGAGGCGCGGATACGGATAAAGCCGCGGTGTGATCTCGATGCGCGGGCGCGCGTGCCGGATGCGCGACGGATAGACTTCCCTCGGTGCGCTCTGCGCCGATGGCATCGAGATCGCTGCGCCAAGAAGCGCGACACCAAAGATCAGAACGACAGATTTCACTGACATCGACGCCTCACCAATCGGCCCACATCGCACTATACCACCTTCACTTGACGGAGAGGCCATTCGCGTCGCGGCGTAGCGCAATCTAACTCCCTACTCCCGCCCTCGCTTTCTGGGCTACATTTCGACTATGTCCGATCGCGCCATCGATCCGCTAGCCTGGCGGCCAGTGAAGGCTCCTTCGCTCGCCGCATTTGAGGTTCTGGCCGGCGACGTCTTCCGCCATCTGCCCAAAGGATTCCGCGACCTGTGCAGCAACGTGGTGATCCAGGTCGACGACTTTCCGTCGCGCGACGTGATGCGCCGCATGGGCATCAAAAGTCCATACGGTCTGCTTGGCCTGTTCCACGGCGTCGGCCTGCCGTTCCGTTCCGAAAGCGCGCCGATGCAGATGCCCAATATGATCTGGCTGTATCGCCGGCCCATTCTCGACTACTGGGCCGACCATGACGAAACCCTCGGCGCCATCGTCAAGCACGTGCTGGTGCACGAAATCGGCCATCATTTCGGCCTGTCCGATGACGACATGCACGCCATCGAGCGCGCTGCGGACGGGACGTAAGGGCGGTCCGCCGATGCGATGTTTAACGGGCGCCCACGAGGGGCGCCGCTACGGATCGCGGTGGCACATCCGCAGCGAACCAAAAGGAGCAAGACAATGCGAATCGACGGCGGCTGTCATTGCGGCTTCATCACCATCGAGGGCGAAGCCGATCCGGAGAAGACGCAGATCTGTCACTGCACCGATTGCCAGACCGGCACCGGCTCGGCGTTCCGCATTTCCATCCCGGTGCCCGGCACATCGTTCAAGATGACCGGGCAGCCGACGGCGTATCTGAAAACCACCTCTGACAGCGGCCGGCCGCGCGTACAGGCGTTCTGCCCGAAATGCGGCTCACCGATCTATTCGACGACGCCAGGTGACGGCGTGCAGCCGTCCTACACGGTGCGGGTTGGCCTTTTGCGCCAGCGCGACCAGCTTGCGCCGCGGCGGCAGCAATGGTTCCGCTCCGCACGCCCTTGGGTGACCGAGCTTGCATCGGTGCCGAAGAGCGAGAAGCAGAGTTAAGTTCGAATCCCCGCTCGGATACCGCGTTTCAGCTCTTCATGCCGGCGGCGCGCGCCACCGCGGTCCAGCGCGTGTTCTCCTTGCGCAGGAATTCCGCAAACGCGTCGGGACCCGCTTCAAGCGGATCGTAGCCCTGCTTGCGCAGTGACTCCACGGTTTGCGGCGTGTGCATCGCCTTGCTGGCCACAGCGGCGATTTTTTCGATGGCGGACCGTGGCGCGCCGGCGGGCGCCGCCAAACCCAGCCACAGGCCGGTATCGAAGTCGGGCATGCCGGCTTCCGCCATGGTCGGCACGTTGGGCAGCGCGGCCGGACGTTTGGTCGCCGCTGTCGCCAGCGCGATGATCTGGCCCGCCGCGATTTGGCCGATCACCGACGAGGCGATAGTAAACGACATGGTGATGCGGCCGGCCAGCAGATCTTGGGCGATCTGCGGACTGCCCGGATAGGGCACATGCGTGAGCTTGACACCGGCGCGCTGCGCAAACATTTCCGCCGCCAGCTGCGGCAGGCTGCCCAAGCCGGTCGAGCCGTAGAGCACTTGCCCCGGCTTCGCCTTGGCCAAGGCAATAAGCTCGGCAACGCTGTGCACGTTGCTGGCCGGATTGACGACCAGAACGACCGTGCCGATGGCCAACAGCGCGATCGGCGCAAAATCTCGGCCGATATCGACGGTCGCTGATGGATTGATGATCACATTGGTCAGCGTCGACAGCGCCGGCAGAAACAGGGTGTAGCCGTCCTTGGCGGCATGGGCGACGTACTGGGCGGCGATGAGCGACCCGGCGCCCGGCTTGTTCTCGACCACGATCTCCTGGCCGACGAGCGGTGTGGCGCCCTGCGCGAATAGCCGCCCAATGATGTCGGACGCCGCACCGGGCGTGAAGCCGACAACGAGATGGATCGGCCGCGACGGAAAGGTGTCGGCAAATGCGCTCCGCGGCCCCGCAGCCGCGCCTGCCAACAGCGATAGAACCGTTCTGCGGCGGAGTGTCATGGCCGTTACACCTGTAGCCCGCATGAGCGCAGCGACATGCGGGATCCTCGTCTCAACGGCCGCTCCCAGATATCGCTTCGCACATCCGGACTACAAAATGTGCGCGTTCAGTACAGCGGCTCACCCTCGACGGTGCAGCGTCGCAGTTCGCGGCGCTGTTCCGGCGGCCAGTCGGTGCGCGCGTGCAGGCACGCGAGGTTGTCCCACATCACGAGATCGTCTGGCCGCCAGACGTGCTCGTAGATGATCGCCGGATCCTCGGCGATGGCGAACAGCTTTTCCAGCACCGCCTCGCTCTCGTTCCGGTCCATGCCCTCAATCCACATCGAGTTCTGACCGGCGACGTAAAGCGCCTTCTTACCCGAACCTGGGTTGGTGACGATGATCGGTTGCAGACAATGATGTGTGCTTTCCAGCGGCAAAGTAATGTCGATGCGGCGGCCGACGCCGTATTGCTGGCCCTGCATCACCCAGGCGCCATCGAGCCGCCGCTTCAGATCGGCCGGCAGGTTCTCGTAGGCCGCATACATGCTGGAAAACTGCGTGTGCCCGCCCTCGGACGGGATGTCGATGCCATAGAGGAACGTCGCGCGATGCGGGCGGCGATGATAGCACTTGTCGGTGTGGAACCACATTTCGCCGTGACCGAGCGAGCCGAGCGCCTTGCCGCTGTCATCGACCTTGTCGCTGATCATCATCATGTCGTCCCATTCGGGCGAGCCGGACGCACCTGGTGCGCCGGGCTTCGGCGGCACGCGCTTGGCGACCGGGCCGAAATAGGAGGCGAAACGGCGCTGATCCTCTTCGCTGAGCTTTTGGTCGCGGAACAGCAGCACCGTGTGCGCGTGCCAGGCATCCATGACCTGCCGCAGGGTGTCCTTGTCGAGCGGGCGGCTGAGATCGACGCCGCCGATTTCCGCCCCGATCATCGGATGCAGCTTGGTGACCGTGACAGCCTGCGTTCGTTCGGCCAGCATCGTCATGTTTCGCTCCCGTCAATTCCACCGCCGGGTTACCCGGCGCAGTTGGCGCAATATATCAGGCCGGCGGCCCCGCCAGAAGCACGCAACGGATGCAGGCGGCGCAGGGTTGACCCGCGCCCGCTAACGCGCCATTGAACCGTCCCATCAACCGGAATGCGCGGAACAGGACGATGGAAAAATTCACGACCCTCGAAGGCGTCGCGGCGCCGCTGAAGATGATCAATGTCGACACCGACATGATCATCCCCAAGCAATACTTGAAAACGATCAAGCGCACCGGGCTTGGCAAAGGCCTGTTCGCCGAACGGCGGTTTCGCGACGACGGCAGCGAAGACCCGGATTTCGTGCTCAACAAACCGGCCTATCGCAAGTCGAAGATTCTGGTGGCGGGCGACAATTTCGGCTGCGGCTCGTCACGCGAGCACGCGCCGTGGGCGCTTTTGGATTTCGGTATCACCTGCGTGATCTCGACTTCGTTCGGCGACATTTTCTACAACAACTGTTTCAAGAACGGCGTGTTGCCGATCAAAGTGTCGCCCGAGGACTTGGACAAGCTGTTCGATGACGCCGACCGCGGCGCCAACGCGACGCTGACCGTCGATTTGGAAAAACAGGAAATCCGCGGCCCCGATGGCGGCGTGGTCAAATTCGAGATCGACTCACACCGCAAGAAATGCCTGCTCGAAGGCCTCGACGACATCGGCCTGACCATGGTCAAGAGCAAGAAGATCGACAGCTTTGAAGAAAAGACCGGGGCGGCGCGACCCTGGGCGTAGGCGCGGCCGCGTTTAGTTCCTCCAGATTGCCTCACCGCCTGACCGGATCGTTGGTATCCGGGTTGGCGAATGAGAACGCCTCGACGAAGCCGGGCCGCGCCTGGATGCGTTGCCACCAATCGGCGACGCGTGGCCGCCGCGCCGCGCCGATCATTTCCGGCCGGGCCAGCACTTCGATGCGGTTGATCATCGGCGCCATGGCAATGTCGGCAATCGTAAACGCGCTGCCCGCAAGCCACGGCCCGCCGCGAAGCTGCTTCTCCATCTGATCGAGCATGTAGTCGAGATTGGCGTAGGCGGTCTCTTCCTCCGCAACGGAGACGCCCTGCTCCAGCCGGTGACGCAGGCGTTTGCCGATCATCGGATTGGGACACATGTCGGCAGCTTTCAGCATCTGCTCGACCGATGTGCCCTTCTGCGCCAGGCGCCTGGCATGCCGCAGATTGTGCGAGCACGTATTGACGTTCCAGTGCGCCAGTTCTTCCGAATTGTAGACCCACAGCCGCATTTGCGAACGCGCATAAAGATCGTCCGGCCGCAGCGGCGTTTCGGGAAAATTGTCTTCGAGGTATTCGAGAATGACGTTCGATTCGATCAGGATGCGACCGTCATGATCGAGCGTCGGCACCACCGCCTTGGGATTGAGCGCGGTATACCACGGCTGGTAGTTCTCGAAGTTGAACAGATCGACGTGCTGACTCTGCCATTGCAATTTTTTCTCGGCGAGGCACATGCGCGCCTTCTGCGAGCACACCGAGCTCCAGTAGTGATAGAGTTTGAGCATCTCCCATCCCCTTATTGTCGTCGCAATGAACGTTATCGCATGATCGCGAAAAGCCGAACCATTCTGGCCTAGCGCAAGTCACCGAAAGCGACTATCTCCCGCCGACCGAACTGCAGTCGATCATCCTGTCCCCACGTAGCCATGCCCCCAGCCATCTCGATTTCGCACCTGTCGAAGACCTACGCGTCCGGGTTCCAGGCGCTCAAGGATGTGAGCCTCGACATCCGCCACGGCGAGATTTTCGCGCTGCTCGGGCCGAACGGCGCCGGCAAGACGACGCTGATTAACATCGTGTGCGGTATCGTGCGGCCGACCGCGGGTTCGGTGAAAGTCGACGGTCACGACATTCTGTCCGACTACCGCGCCGCCCGGTCGCTGATCGGGCTGGTGCCGCAGGAACTGACCACCGACGCGTTCGAGACGCCGCCGGCAACGATGCGGCTGTCGCGCGGCCTGTTCGGCAAGCCGCCGAACCCCGCGCACATCGAAAAAGTGCTCAAGGATCTGTCGCTGTGGGACAAGCGGGATTCGCGGATCATCACCCTGTCGGGCGGGATGAAGCGGCGGGTGCTGATCGCCAAGGCGCTGGCGCACGAGCCGCGGATTCTATTTCTTGACGAGCCGACTGCGGGCGTCGATGTCGAGCTGCGCCAGGACATGTGGCAGCTTGTTCGCGTGCTGCGCGCTTCCGGCGTGACCATCATCCTCACCACCCACTACATCGAAGAAGCCGAGGACATGGCCGATCGGGTCGGCGTCATCAATAAAGGCGAGCTCATAGTGGTCGAGGATAAAGCCGAACTGATGCGCAAGCTCGGCCGCAAGCAATTAACGCTTGAACTGCGCGAAAAGCTTGACGCCATCCCGCCCAAGCTCGCCGTCCACCAGCTGACTCTCGCAAACGGCGGCAAGGAGCTGGTCTACACCTACGACACCAAGGCCGAACACACCGGCATCACGGCGCTGCTCGACGAACTCAGCGAGGCCGGCATCCAATTCAAGGATTTGCAAACCACGCAAAGCTCGCTGGAAGACATCTTCGTCGGCCTGGTGAGACAGGGACAATGAAATTGTCGTTCAACTTTTACGCCGTCCGGGCCATCTACGCATACGAAATGTCGCGCACGCGGCGCACGATATTACAAAGTATCGTTTCGCCCGTGATCTCAACCTCGCTCTATTTCGTCGTGTTCGGCTCGGCGATCGGCTCGCGTATGACCCAGATCGAGGGTGTCAATTACGGCGCCTTCATTGTACCCGGGCTCATCATGCTGATGCTGCTGACACAGAGCACGATGAACGCCTCGTTCGGCATCTATTTTCCCCGCTTCGTCGGCACGATCTACGAGGTGCTGTCCGCGCCGGTATCGCCGCTCGAAATCGTGCTCGGCTATGTGGGCGCCGCGGCCGTCAAATCCATCATCCTTGGCTTCATCATCCTGGCGACGTCGTGGCTGTTCGTGCCGATCCACGTCGACCATCCGTTTTGGATGGTGGCGTTCCTGGTCCTCACATCGCTCGCCTTCAGCCTGTTCGGCTTTATTCTCGGGCTGTGGGCCGACAGTTTCGAGAAGCTGCAGGCGGTGCCACTGCTGATTCTCACGCCGCTAACGTTTCTTGGCGGCACATTCTACGCCACCAGCGTGCTGCCGCCGCCGTGGCGGACCATCGTGCTGTTCAACCCGCTGGTTTATCTGATTTCCGGCTTTCGCTGGAGCTTCTTCAATATCGCCGACGTCAATGTCGGCATCAGCTTAGCGGCAACGCTGTTGTTTCTCGCAGTCTGCATGGCAGTCGTCTGGTGGTTCTTCAAGACCGGCTACCGGCTTAAGAACTAAACCTAGAGGCTAGCCACCGCCTGCCTTCGCAGCCGCAAAGCTTACCGCCGTCACGATCGGCGGCCCGGCTTGCGAAATGAGGCGGCTAGCGGGAGGCGTCGACGCAGTCGAAAGCGACGCCAGCGCAAGCGCGTTGAGCAGAAACATGGTTCCCACTATGCCTCCGATGCCCCAGCCCAAGAGCGCGAGGGTGCGCTGTTCATCCATCGTCCATCTCCCGATCAAATCCAGAACGCCCGTTATTCGAAAAGGTTCGGTTGCCAAGATGACAAAAGGGTTTTCGTTCCGCAGCTGCTCGGAACTGGAACATAAGCATGACGGCGGGTTTGTTTTGTCGCTTGGCGTGAAGGGGCACACTCACGTCCGGAGGAACCATGGACAAGAAGATTGCCGGCCTGCTCGGCGCCGCCGTTGCACTGACTACCGTAACTGCCGCCCAGGCGGCGGCCCCTGCCGCCCCCAGCGCAACCCCGACGAGTTACAGGAATCTACTCGATCCCATTCCGAACGCTCTGCCGCAGTTGAAAGCCGACGACGCACGGCGTGTACAGACTAATACGATCGTGGCGGATGAAACGGTGATCATCAAAAAGAAAGACCATCACCACCATCACCATCATCACCACCACCATCATCATCACGATTGATGTAGTTGGATTGCGCGCGGGGGACGTTCAGTTCGCGTCCCTTGTTGCGTTCCTGTGTCAAACGACCGATGGGCGAGACGCCGGCCGGTATGAAAGAGCGCTCGCCTATTAGACTGCGGCTTTGACCGCCGGCGCTGCCGCGCTCCGCTGTTGCCGCTGCGTGATGGCGTCCGCAATCTCCACGGTACGCCGCGCCATATCGGCGTGCAGGCGCTCGACCATGCGGCCTTCGATCTGGATTACGCCCTTGCCCTGGTTCTCCGGCAGATCAAACGCGGCAATGGTCTTGCGCGCAGCATCCACTTCCTCCGGCGCCGGCGAAAAAGCGTCGTTGCACGCCTCGATTTGCCGCGGATGAATGAGCGTCTTGCCGTCAAAGCCGAAGTCGCGCGCCTGCCGGCATTCGTCCGCAAAGCCTTCGGCATTGCCGAGATCGTTATAAACGCCATCGAGGATGTCGATGCCGAACGCGCGTGCGGCAGCGATGCAATTCGTCAGCCACGGCAACATCGGCGCGCGGCCCGGGACGATGCGGGCGCGCGTATCCTTGGCGAGATCGTTGGTGCCCAGGACAAAGCCCGACAGCCGCGTCTCCGAATCCAGCGCCGCCGCCGCGATGGCGCCGACATTGATCATGGCGAGCGGCGTCTCCATCATCGCCCATACGCGAATATGCGGGTCGGTTCCCATGTCGACGATGCGGGCGGCGAGATCCTGCAACTGATGCGGGTCAGAAATCTTCGGCACCAGCACTGCGTCAGGTCGGGCATCGGCGATGGCATGGAGGTCGTCGACCCACCAGCGGGTATCGAGGCCGTTGATGCGCACAAAAACTTCGCGGTCGCCGAAGCCGCCTTTTTCCAGTGCGTTCTTGATCTGCTCCCGCGCCATCGCCTTGGCCTCGGGCGCCACCGCATCTTCGAGGTCAAGAATGATGACGTCGGCCGGCAATTCGCGCGCTTTTTCGATTGCCCGCGCATTCGATCCAGGCATGTACAAAACGCTGCGCCGCGGGCGGACACTCATCAGCTATTCCCCACTCCCCTCGGCATCAAACTAGCGGCTTTGCACGGTTCGTGCCAAGGGCGCGGCATGGCAGAGAGCGCTGCTTGCTTCGCACGCGGACGTCCGGCGCGAGGCAGCCGCTACGCCGCCTTTTGCTTGGCGGTGATCAGCTTGCGGTTGATCAGACATTCGGCAATCTGAATGGCGTTAAGCGCCGCGCCCTTGCGCAGATTGTCGGAGACGATCCACATGGCGAGGCCGTTCTCCACGGTCGCGTCCTCGCGGATGCGGCTGATGTAGGTGGCGTCCTCGCCGGCCGCCTCGTAGGGCGTCACGTAGCCGCCCGGCTCATGCGAATCGATCACCAGGCAGCCGGGTGCAGAGCGCAGAATGTCGCGCGCCTCTTCGGGCGTGATCGGATTCTCAAACTCGACGTGGACCGCCTCGGAATGGCTGATGAAGACCGGCACGCGCACGCAAGTAGCGCTTAATCTGATCTTGGGGTCGAGGATTTTTTTTGTCTCGACCAGCATCTTCCATTCTTCTTTGGTGTAGCCGTCCTCCATCACCTCGTCGATGTGCGGAATGACGTTAAACGCGATGCGTTTCGGAAAATGTTTGGTCGCAACCTCGCCGAGCGTGAATACCGCCTTGCTCTGGGAAAACAGTTCGTCCATCGCATCTTTGCCGGCGCCGGACACGGACTGATAGGTGGCGACGACGACGCGCTTGATTTTGGCGTGATCATGCAGCGGCTTGAGCGCAACAACGAGCTGAGCCGTCGAGCAATTCGGATTGGCGATGATGCCGCGGTTACGGAAGCCCACTATGGCGTCGGCATTGACCTCCGGCACGATCAGCGGAACGTCGATGTCATAG
>Ga0208480_1000451_pt1 | contig 15704 bp, 13 predicted proteins | sample NGESurshal092012_4_FD_184485 | JGI IMG/M metagenome (GOLD analysis project Ga0208480, IMG submission 184485) | Arctic peat soil microbial communities from Barrow, Alaska - NGEE Surface sample F53-1 shallow-092012 (SPAdes) | ecosystem: Environmental > Terrestrial > Soil > Wetlands > Peat ... | reverse complement strand
TGAGTCTGATTCTGTGAGTCCAGCGGGCATTTTGTGCCCTCCTTTGGATGGGTGGCTCCGCCCGGTGCGGGGCCTGTCGCAGCCCCGGCCGCATCCCCGTGAGGGGATGCGACAATGGCCGGGCAAGCGGGCTCCCGCACCGGCAGAGCGGCGCGCTCCTTCACTGATGTGCGTCCTCGACGTTGGGCTTGTCACTGCCCTCGAGCCGATTCCACGAGAAGGGGCCGCGCAGGTTCGCGGGCATCTGCTCGTGTGAGTCGATCGCGTCGACCCACTCCTCCTCGAGGTGCTTCCAGTAGAAGAAGGCGATCTCGTCGGTCCTGCGGTCGCGCTCCTCACGAGTCGGGAACTTCTCAATGTCGATGTCTCCTTCCACATCGACCGCAAGCTCGACCTCGCCACGGTGATAGACGACGACATACGGCCAGTTGCCGAGATCCCAACCGTTGAGTCCCCAACTCGAGATCGCAGCCCATCCGAGACGGGGCGCGAACTCCATCCGCTCGTAACCTTCGTCTCCGGGCCAACGGGTGCGCGTGGGCACAGCGCCCTCCTTTGGATGGTTGGCCCCGCCCGATGCGGAGCCGGTCGCAGCCCCGGCCGCATCCCCCGAGGGATGCGAGAATGGCCGGGCAAGCCGGCTCCCGCGTATCGAGAGTGATTCAGCGCGATGCGTCCGCGGAGGAGGAGGTCCTCTCAGCCGAAGCCATGCGGACTGCTCGAGAACACTTCTTATCTTTCGAGCGAGACCCGCTTAACTTTCAATTCCCGAGCGCCCCTCGGGCGGCGGCGCGGACATAGACGTGGGGGTCTTCGGTCAGCTGTTCAAGTGCTGCGCCGTAGTCTTGCGGGGAGCGCCGTGCCACGGAAAGGATGCTGCAGCGGACGGCAAGCGGCTGATCGGCGTCGACCAGCGTCGATACGAGAGGGTGCTCGGCTGAGATAGTTCCGCGCCGCACGCACTCGGCGAAGGCTGCGGTACTGACTGATAGGTCTGCGTCGTTGAGCATCCCGTCGAGATCAATGTCGGTCCCCTCCGGGTGTGCTTGGACAATCTGCACTGCTGTGCCTCGGAGGATGCTGTCAGTGTCTTCAAGCGCCTGGTCGAGCGCGTCGCGTAGCTCCGGTGCCCTGCTGCATTGGGCGGCCAGGGAGTAAGCGGCATGAAGGGCCGCGGCTCGTACATATGCTCCAGCGGCCGGCGCCCGGAAGATCATGCGTGCAAGGTGCTCATTTGGATGGGAGCGCAGTCCGGTGGTCGTAGATGGCATGGCGACCTGGGCGCTGACGGTAAGCAGCTCGTCGAGCACGGCGGACGCGACCGCGGGATCTAGGCGAGATGCGAGTGTCTGAAGCCCGTTGCCGGCTTCGTAGCGGTGAACGTCGAGGTCGCTTGAGTCGGCGAGGATGCCGATCAGATCGTGTGCCACTGCGGCTTGCTGCTCGGGCGTACTCCAGCGCGCGAGTAGGCCGCGATCCTTGTTGGTAAGGGTCTCCTCGGGCGCGAGGCTATCGCTTAACGAGCGCGCGGTGATATCGGAGGCTTTGGCCTCCAAGGTTTGGCAGGTGTCGGGTAGCTCCAGCCGTGCAGCCAGGACGAGCGCGGTAAAGCCGTTCTCTGCTCGTTCCTTGACGAGCTCCAGCGCTTCGGGCGACCTCTCGATCAGCGGCAGAGCATGGTCGACGCTGCGCACGTGCGCAGGTGAAAATTCACACGCGACCTCAGCAATGAGTGTGAAGTTGGCGCTCAGTCCTGCGTCTACAGCAAGGAGCAGTCCCTGGGTAGCCTCGCTCGGGGGGAACGGTGTGTGCTCGATCTCATATGCAACCTCATCGAGGGCGCGTGGGAGGTGCTGTTGGTCGATGCCACACAGGACTGTGCTGAGCGCCCGACGAGCGGCCGGGGCCGGATGGACCTGCATGTATTGCTCGCCGGTGTGGTCACTGGCGGCCTCTAGGAGTGTGGCGATCAATGCGGAGATGTCCCTGTTACTCGCGAGCGCGCCAGCAGCGGCTATCGCCTCGAAGCTCGGGCCCCGCTCCCACGGTGATCCATCGACACGCAGTCGCTCCTTGACCTCCGGCCACGAAAGCTGGAGCGCGGCCTTGCGAGCGGCGTCGTGGTTGGCGGTCCTGATTGCCCAACTGAGGGCCTCGGGCCACTCCTCGATGCTCTCGCACAGCGCGCGTAGCGCTGTCCCAGCGCGGGCACAGCCCCCGAAGTGGCCGGCACGGCGATGGATCGACCGGGAGATCATCAACGCGCGAAGCGCGTCGGGGCCACGACCGTCGAGCCATGCTCGAAGGCCCTCGGTTTCCTTTCTGTCGGCTCGCACGGCTGGCGTGAGAACGCGACCGCGGAGATCGGCAGCCGCGATCCGCTCTGTCTGATCCAGCGGATGGGCGTCTGGAAGAAGCTGCCCGACGGCATCCTGACTGAAGATCGCCTCGGCGATCTCCTCCTCCGCGTCGCCGGCGACACGCCAGAGCTGGGCTGCTTTGGCAAAACACAGGACAGCATCTGTCGAGTTGCCATTGCGAGCGTGAACCGCGCCGAGCCGTGCATAGATCCATGCCGAGTTCTGTGGTTTGCGCCCGACGGGTGAGAGTAGGAGCTGATGGACCTCGTGGTCGATGTCCTCGCCGCACGCGGCACGAGCGTCAAAGTGATCGAGCTCGATCGCCAGTCGCGCACCGCCGTCTTGCACTGGACCGAGCGCCGCTACGGCTCGCTTCGCGATGTCGCTCAGCGCCTGCCATTCCTCTTGTGCGGCGAGAGCTTCGCAGCACGCCTCGGCCCACTCGGCGACGCTGCCCAGCTCGCCGCCAGCCAGTGAGCGATCGAATGCGTCGCGTAGAACCGGGATCGCTTCTTGTGGGTGCTCGTGCCACACGGCGCGCGCGGTTGCCGCCGAGCTGCGCCACTGCTCCGCCTGTGGTAGCTCCCACGACGCGCGGAAGGCGGCGTACTCGGCGGTGTCGTCACCTCGCCGTGCGGCTGAGCGGGAGACCTGCAGATGCAGCTCGGCGGATCGCGCGCGTTGGCGTGCTTCGCCGGCGTACCGGGCAGCGCGCAGCCGCAGGGCGTCGGCTACAGCGGGCATTGGGTCGAGCGCCGTGTCGGCCATGCGCTCGAACTGCTCTGAGGCGTTGCCGAAGTCACCGCACTCGACGGCGACCTCGGCTTGCGTGAGTGCGTCGTCGAGGCCGAGCACCGCAATCGGCCCGTCGATCGCGGCTGTCGTTTGCATGTCCCATCCCTCTTTGAGGCCCGCAAGGCGCTCAAGCGCAGCCAACTCGAAGGCCCGCTCGATACCGAGCGGCCGTTCGATGTGATCGCGACGAATGTCGGGGTGTTCGTTCAGCTTCTCCCGCAGCGTCCCTGCGGTCCAGGGATCAAGAATCAGGACACCTTGGTACTTCTCGCGCAGCGCCTTGAGTCGACACTCATCGCCCTCACCCATGTTGATGGGGAAGACGAATGTGACCTCCTCGGGTTCGCGCTTCGCCAGTGCCGTTTCTAGTGATTGCTCGCACTTCGACCAGGCGATCCGCTTGGTGTGGCGCTTTGCCTGCCACACTCTCTCGCCGCGACTGCCCTGCGCGGGAACGATCGTGTCGCGGCCAGCGTCCGGGGGCTTGAGCTGGATCGCAGTGGGCTCCTCAGCCCGGACAAGCGCGTAGACAACATCCTCGAACGATTGAGGGTCCATGAGCTGCAGCGCGATGTCCATGAGCCTCGGCTTCACGGGCACATTGTCGCGTAGACGGAATCCGCGCAGAGACCGGCCGCGGTTCCCCATTAGGATCTTCCCGCGATGGCGAGTGATTACAACGCTGGGCGAGCGAAGCTCGACGCTCTAGTCGAGGTCTGGAGCAACAACTGTTTGGTTGAGAGCGGCTCGCTGCTCTTTGACGACCGGGCGATCTGGACAATCCCGCATCTCGAGGACTTCCGGCAGCGCTTCCTCGAGAACCCACTCTTTGGGACCGAGGAGAGCTTCGGCCAGAAGCTCACGACGCAGCTGGAAACGGCCTCGGACGAGGTGCGCTGGCTGGTCTGCGAGCTGGTTGCCATCTACTTCTTGTTCGCGGTGGGCGCGATCGGTGGCCCCACGAAGCGCACGACGCTTGAGGCGATCATCGCGCCGCTTGGCGAGGAGCGGCCCCCGCATTGGCAGCGCCTGGCTGAGGCGATGGACGAGGGCATCGGCAATCCAGGGCTGGGCTACAACGTCCGCCGGGACCTCCAGATCGGCTACCTGCTCGACTTCTGTCTGCGATTCAAGGCGATAGATGACGCCGAGCAGCGGCGCGGACTGCTCGATAATCCGTGGGCGTTGCGGGACTTCGCCGACGACGCGGGTGAAGGCATCGCGGTTCGCGAGATGCGCCACATCCTGCTTCACCTGCTGCGTCCAGGCGAGTTCGAGCCGATGTCGAGCAGGACGCATAAGCAGAACATCGTGGATGCGTTCGCGGGCGAGTTGCTGACCGGCGAGGAGATCCCCGAGGACCTCGATGAACAGCTCCTGCTGATTCGAGAGAAGCTCGTCGAGTTGAAAGCGCAGCCAGAGCGCCCGGTACTGGACTTCTACTGGCCACCACTGCGAGACATTTGGGACCCCGGCTCGGATCGGCCTGACGGTGTAAGCGACCTCGATCTGCTGCTCTACAAGAAGCAGATCGTGCTCTACGGGCCGCCTGGCACAGGCAAGACGCACCGCACACGAGAGCTCGCCGATCGCCTGATCCGCCGCGTCGCGCTGGAGCGATGGAAGGCAGCTCGGTTCTTCGGCTCACAAGACGAGCTCGACGAGTACGTCAAGGCAAACGTTCATTGGGTGCAGCTGCATCCTGGGTACGGCTATGAGGAGTTCATCCGGGGCCTGCGGCTCCAGGCAGACGGCAGCACCAGCTACGTCAATGGCCTGCTGCCACGGCTGGTGGAGCAGATGAACACGGTGCCCGCGGACGAGCGGCTGCCTGTGATCCTCGTCTTGGATGAGATCAACCGCACCGATCTCAGCCGACTGTTTGGCGAGGCGTTCAGCCTGTTGGAGAACCGCGAGCGACCGGCGCAACTACCAGGCTTCGATGTAGACGAGGAGCCGCAGGAGTTGGCGCTACCCGACAACCTGTTCGTGATCGGGACCATGAACCTCATCGACCAGTCGGTCGAGGAGTTGGACTTCGCGCTGCGCCGTCGGTTTTTCTGGCGGCCAGCCGGTTTCGAGCCAGACCCGATCATCGAGGTAAACGCACAGCGCTGGGCCGAACACGCGCCGGCCAAATGGGGATGGGACCGCGCGGTGGGCGACATGACCCGGTTGGCCGAGCGAGCCACGCTGCTCAATCAGCAGATCGCCCTTTCGCCGCACCTCGGCCCGCAGTACGAGCTCGGTCACACGTACTTCTTCGACGCCGCCTTCTTTGCCGGACGATGGCTGCGCGGCCGTAAGCAGCTCAGCGGCGGTGTGCTGTGGATGGCCAACGGTCGCCCGCGGCCGTCGATCGAAGACCTTTGGGTGTTCTCGTTGGAGCCGCTGCTAGCCCAATATCTCGGCGGCCTGGACGCCGACACCGCGACCAGCGAGCTGAGTCGACTGCGGGCCGTACTGATCGCGGGAAAGGTCGAGTGAGCAGCCCCCCGGTCGTCTTTCAAGACCTGTCCCCGAGAACATCCACGGACGCCAGCGAGGAGCAGTGGCTCGGCCGCCTCGCCGATCACCTCGAGGATCACGATCACGTGCTGCGTCTCACGGGAGCCAGCCGCGTCGATGACGAGGATGATCCGGCCCTGCGGCGAGGCGCGGACGGCAACTGGTGGGCCGGGCGCTTCATCGGCGAGCTGCGCTTCGAGGACCGCGAACTGCGCATAGAACCACGCCTCGGCATCGACGTGGTGGGAGCCTGGCTGGCCCACGCCCTCAACTTGACGGTCGTTCCGAAAGCGGCAGCGTCGGCCTCTCGCGGCCCGTTGATCGTCCAGCTCATAGATCGCGTGTGGTCGGCGGCGGTTGCCGACGCGGCCCGTCACGGCGGCCCTCGACTGCGGCGAGCATCCCATCACGACGATCTGTTCATCCGGGGCAGGCTCGACGCACCCGCGACGATCCGCCATCGCATCGGCCGTCGCCCGCTCGTGGCGACGATCCGCACCGAACGAGACCTCGACAACCCCGTTGCCCGCGTCCTGGTTCTCGCTGACCGCGCGCTTCGATCGCTGCTGCCGGTGCGGCCGACGTGGCGGCCAGTCCTGACCGGCGAAGTGCTCAGTCAGGTGCGCGCCGTGGTCGGTAGCCAGCCTAAGCTGCCGGACGCCATCGACCTGCAGCGTGTGCGCTACACACCGATCACGCGGCGGTTTGAGTCGGTTGCGCGCCTGTCCTACGAGATCGCTCGCCGTCGAGGGCATCTGACCTCAGCCACCAGCGCAGACGCGGCCGGAGTCCTGATCGACGTGGCCGAGCTGTGGGAGCTGTTCCTTGTGCATTGCGCCCGCCGAGCGTTTGGACCGACACGTGTCGAGCATGGGACCTCCAAGCGCGACGGTGCCTATCTGCTGCAGTCGATTCCTCGCCCCGACAGGCAGCTGGGGCGACTCAAGCCAGACATTCTCATCCGAGACGGGAACGGCGAACTGGTTGCCGTCGTGGATGCGAAGTACAAGCGGCTGCGGTCGTGGCGAGGTAGCCCCAGCGGGGTCGATCGCGGCGACCTCTATCAGTTGGCCTCCTACCTCTCGGGCCACGATGTCCCGCTCGGAATGCTGGCCTACCCTCCTCACGAGAGCGATAGGGCCAGCGCGGACCTAGACGGACCCTGGCTGACGCGCGAGGGTCAATACGTGCGGTTCGGGCGTATGCCGGCCACTGCCGGCGAGGCGATACACGAGCTCGGCGCGCTTCTGAGGGGAGCGGCTTAGGTAGAGACCTGGACGGTGAGGGAGTCCTCTGGCGGTGCCCTGATGGGGGGCCGAAGTACGGATCGACAATTCGTTGGCCGCTTTGTCCTGTTTGGGGTCACTTATTCGTATGACTGCCTACCTAACCGTGCGCGAGGTCGCCACGCTGGCTCGCTGCGAGCACAAGTCGGTGCGGCGCGCTATCGCTGCGGGCAGACTGCGCGCCTTTCAGCCCACAAACAAGCTGCTTATTCGCGAGGACGACGCCTGCGCCTGGATCGAAGGGCGGCCGGTATCGCTGACCGGCTCGGCTCCTAACCTACGCCCTGGCGCGAGTCGCCGGCGCCCAATGCTGGGGTCCCAACGGCCCGGTAGCGTTGATGATCTGCGCGAGATTGAACGAAAGGCGGTGCGAGCATGAGTGTGCGAAAGCGCGATGATCGAGATGGGCAATACGAGGTGCGCTGGCGAGAGGGTGGGCGGCAGCGCTCCCGACTGTTCGGCAAGAAGGGCGACGCCCAGGCGTTCGAGCTCGATGTCAAGCGCCGCCGACAGCTCGGTCCACTTGCGGCCGGAGTGATCCAGAGCCGGCTGACGTTGGCTGAGTACGTGAGGGATGAATGGTGGCCACGGTATGCCGTGCCGAATCTCAAGCCGTCAACGCGCCGCCGCTACCTCGAGGTTTGGGGCACTCACCTTCTGCCGCGCATCGGCGACTACCAGCTGCGCGAGATCACCCCTGCCTTGGTTGAGGATCTGTGTAGCCAGTTTCGCGCCGCGAAGGTCGGCGTGCAGACGCAGCGCAAGGCGGTGATGTTGCTGCAGGGCATTCTGCGTCGCGCCGTCGTGCGTGGCCTCATCCCGAGCAACCCTGTGAGCGTCGTGGACAAGCCGCGCCAACCCGCGACGAAGCGCCCGGAGCCGCTGGCGCCGCTGATCGTTGAGACGATCCGCGCGGGGCTCTCTCAAAGAGACGCGACACTCGTGTCGGTGCTCGCATATGGGGGCCTGCGTCCCGAGGAAGCGACGAATGCCCATTGGGATGATCTCGGAGAGCGCATCCTCCACGCGCACGCCGGAAAGACCGAGAGGGATCGAGTGGTCGACGTTCTCGCGCCGCTCGCGCAGGACTTGGCGGAATGGAGACTCGCGCAGGGGCGTCCAGGTGGCAAGGCACTCATCTTCCCGCGTCAGGGTGGCAAGGAGTGGCAGCTGCACGACTGGCAGAACTGGCGGAGGCGGATCTACCAGCCCGCGGCCAAGGCTGCAGGAGTGACCGGGGACATGCGCCCCTACCGGCTTCGTGGATCGTTCGTCTCCCTGCTGCTGTGGGAGGGACGGTCGCTGACCTACGTGGCCGAGCAGGCCGGCCACTCGGTTGCCACCCTCGCAAAGCACTACGCCGGCGTGATGCGCGAACTCGAAGACAAGCCGCGGACACCGGCCGCCGAGGCGATCCGCAGCGCCCGTGAGCAGGTGAGATGTGCGCCAGGTGTGCGCCAAGCACAATCTAAGGGCAAGCGATGATGTCGTCCAGACAAGCAAAAAGCCTGCTGGCGCGGGCTTTTTGGCTTCATGGGCGATACTGGGCTCGAACTCGCCTCTGGGGCTCAGGTAGGGCCAGATTGCCTGGTTTTACTGGCCTGCGATGCTCTCAGATCAGCTCAGGTTCGCTCAAATTGCTACCAAAATTGCTACCAAGCTCGTGCGTTTCGCGGCGCTGGTGACGATCGCTCGCACGCCTACTGTTCGTCCGAAGCAGGCACGCAGCGGATTGGCACTCGGGCGCTCGCATCGATGTGTGAAGCGCGCTCGCATCGATGTGTGAAGCGAGAGCAAGGTAGAGCGGCGAGACCGTCGGAAGGAGCAACAGCCGTCGGTTCTCAATGCTCGTACTTGGGAGGCGTGGCGGCCGGCGTGAGGTGTTATCCCGGCGCTGGAACCGGTCCGAGTGCAGCTCAAGAGCGTTCCGCTGGCACCAGCTCCGCCTGCGCATCAGCGGAGGGCATGAGCTAGATCTCATGATGCGCGGTACGACTACGTGACCGCCATGCTGGACGCGCTATCAATCGTTTGATGACGGGAGACGAGCAGGAACACGTAAACGCTATTGTGGCCGCACTCTCGGCTGGGAAGCTTGACGATCCATGGCCCGAGCATCTACAGCTGCACGACGCGCTGGAAGAGCTGACGCGATGGCTGAGCGACGACCATCAGTGGGGCGCGCCCCAGTCAGCGTCGCACTGGCGCTCTTTGATCCAGGACGTTGTCGACGCGCTCGGCCACCTCGGGCCATCGGGGCAGACTGAGCTCGTCGCCAAGCAGGCGATCACCGAACTCGAGCAATGCGCAGCCGCATTCGAGTCGACATCAGCCGTCAAGGACCCGGAACTCCGCAAACGCCTGTCCCAATGCACTGACGCCATCACAAAGCGAACAGCTGTGCCAAACGCGCTGATGGCCGCCTGGGGCGATCTCGTCGCATCGGCTCACGACCGTGACTTGGGAGTGGCTGCCGCTCGAGGTCTCCTGTCCCTGGCGACCTGGATCGGGCACGACACGCATTCATTCGTCCGCTGCATCACTCAAGCGCTAGACGGCGCGCACGCGATGCGGATAGATGGCGAGCTCGTCTCGCGCGGAATGGGTGCTCCGTTTGAAGAGCGACTAACGGCTGCCCGCGCGGCGGTAGCCGTCGAGCCGGCAAGGGCGCACATGACCGTGTGGCTTCGGTTCCAGCTCGCCCGGATCCGCTGGCCGCCAGTGATTCCCATCGGCGATAACGTACGCATCTACAGGGGCGATTGGCTTCGTAGCTGCCTTTGCAGTCCCAAGCCGCACCACGATCTTCCCCCTGAGGCAACCGGCGATGATGCGGACTCTGTTCGTGACTTCTGCGGGGTTGAACGGGCACACGTGGAAGCCGGCGGGCCGCCCCACGATCCAAACGAAATCCCGACCGCCTACATACGGGTGGTGGTCGGCGACCAGTTTGCATCCCGCGCCGTAGGCATCGCACGGTCGAACGCCGAGGCCATCGCTACCTTGGGCGCGGTGTATGGCGAGGAGCCCACGATTTGGCGGCTCGACAAAAGCTATCGCGTGTTCTCAGGCACCCGCAATGTCGGTTGGTCGGAAGAGGCGGAGGAGCCGGCATGGACCGAGACCGTCGGCGTAGTCGAGGACCGCACGGACGAGATTGTTCGCCAGCTATCTGAGCGACTCGCGGGGCACGTACCGTTTCGCGACAGCGAACTCGAGGAATCGATGGCGATGTTCGGCTGGCTGCGCGGCGCCAGGTCGTCGCCGCCTGCCACTCGTCTCGTTTTGTGCGATCGCGTCATCGAGGCAGTGTGCGGCTGGGCTGGGAAGCGCAAACGGGATGCGTTTATCAGAGAACACTTGATCCCGTGGTGGGCACATTCTCGCGTCGAGTTTCTCGTGAGGAAAGTCGCCCATGGGCTCGTCTACGGCCATCCACCGGCTCGGCTACCAGCAGACGATCCGTTTAGGTCGGTGTGGGAGGAGATTGTCAACCACAAGCCCCTCGGGTTGGGCAAACACCCGCCGAAGGTCAAGACGAGCATCCTCGTCGCTGAAGTGCCTTGGCTGCTTGAGCGTATACCTCTCAATACTAAGCTCGGACGAGACCTAAAGGAGCTCGACAACCGAACTCGAACCGGCGCTGATGCCCTCGCGTATTGGGACTTCTGGCAGGCACGCGGTCAGCTAATCGAGCGCCGCCGCCTGCGCACACGCAATGCCATCATCCACGGTGGACCGCTTTCCCCGGCGACCGTCGACAGCGTCGCACTGTTCGCCGAGCACCTTGCCAGCCAGGCCCTCATCACCAGCCTCGATGCGAAGCTCGAGGGAAAGACCATCGCTAGCTACTTCCAACACCGGCAGCGGCTGATAGCTGACATGCGATGCCGTTTGCAGCGCGACGATCCGAACGACCGGGCCGGCGACATCCTCTTTGCCGAACCGAAGTGACGCCACAGAGCGTCGCTTGAGCCGCGCTCTCCTGACGCGCAGCGCACGCCGCCGACGGATTTGCCGAACCCTCGTATGGTCGTGGTGCTTTCTCGGTGCCCTCTAAATGAGTTGGGTGAGGGGGACGCCAGCCTTGAGGCTTGCGAACCGCTCGATGACTATTAGCCGTTCTCGCTCTAGCCAGACGATCAGTGGTATTCCTTCCGCCGACGCCGCGAGCGCTGCCTGCCCGAGGCATACACCGAGCCCGGATACGAAGGGCAGCACGTTGGTAAGCAGCGGTTGTACTGCTTTCGCTCCGTGGACGGACGCGTTGCGTTGGCGTGCCGTTCTAGCCAGGAGCACATCGAAGTGGCGTCCCATCTCGTCAAGCCGGTCTAGCGCGGTCGCTGGGGTTGCGGTGTCGGCGACGACCTTTTCGAGGATTCTGCGCCGGGAAGATCCAGCTGCGTTCAGCTCGGCGATCGCCGCTGCGTGGTCGATGAGATCGGCTCGACTCAGCGGATGCCCGCTGGTGCCACTTTTGCGTTCGACCTCGGCGTAGAACTCCCGAGTGCCCTCGACCCCGGGACCCGATGCTTCGTAGGGCGGCGTGACAGCGAAATGGCGGGCGTCGTCTAGCTCGTGCCCCATGGCGTCCCACCGCCAAATGTCTCTCAGGTAGTAGGCGGCGACCTTGGTCCAGTGTGCGCCTCGGGCTACCCGCGCGGCGGGCAATGCCCGCTCTAGATTGCGCACGCCCAGGCCCACGCGAAATGCGTCGTCGAGAGAGTGCAGCAGCCCTTGCTCCCAACGCGCCAGCTCGACGGCCTCGATCGTGTCGGGGCGACCTTCTTCTAGGGCGACGATGAGCCGGGGATCGAGTTGCGCGAGGGCCTTGTCGGGACGGTGGCTAAACAAGTGCATAAACGCTGGGATGTCGCCCTCGTCGGGGTGAAACGATTCATAGCCCCACCCAGACGGCGTGATGAGCATGTAGCCCCCGGACAGTTCCCAACCGTGCACGGACCCTCCCAGGGTCGCTACGGCAATCTGCTCAAGAACCTTCCGGCGCGCCGTCGCGACCGCCTGTCCTCGGCCCGTCGTCGTCTCGACTCGCGCGAGCACAGCATGATCGTCGGCGGTTAGGTTTTCGATCAGGAACGACGCGAGGTAGTCCTCGTCACCGTCGGGCAGGCCGTACCGGTCGGACACAGGAAGCTCCGTTGTCACCTCCTCACGCATCGGCTGCGCATCGAAGTAGTGGACCGAGCCAACCTTGACCTCGCCTGCCTCGATCAAGGCGTCCGCGAAACGCAACCAGACGACCGCATCCTCCTCCACCGCGGGCCTCGCGATGTGATGCTCGATCAGGTCTAGGCGCGCTTCCTCGTTGAGTCCTGCGAGCTCGTCGAAGGCATAGCTCTCCCCGTTGACGGGATATATCTCGGCTCCGGCTTCTGCGGCGTGTCTGGCGCCGTCGTTGATAATTCCGATTAGAAGCTTGACCTCCACATCCCACGCATGGCCGCGGTGCTCGACGATCTCTCGCAGTTGCCCCAGGCGGAGCGCGCAGGTCTCGTAGTCCGCGTTATCCCTGAACGCGGTCACAGTGTCGCGCCACGCCTTTGCCGCGACCGCTGGGCTGGTCAGTCGACCTTCGAGCACCGTCGTCGCCGCGTGCGCGACCCGCAGTCCTTCAGCGTCGGTGAGCAACTCGTGGAGCCGTCCGAGTGTCTTTGCGCGGAAGTCGCGGATGGCAGTGGACACCTCGCCGGTTGTCTCAGTGCCGAGCGCATCGAGGGCGCTCTTGAGATCCTCACGCAGCGAGTTGCGGTCGTCGGGCGACTCGGGCAAGGAGTCACCGTCCAGGCGGCTCAGCTCTTCCAGAGCGACCAGTGGCGTAAGCGGCTGATTGGGCGCAGGAGGCCCATTGTTGCCGAGCGCCCGCTGTAGCGTCCTCAGCCACACGGACATCTCGACGTGAGGGTTGTGCAGAGAATCAGTCGGCTTCATCCGCTGCGAAGTCCATCACAGTCTGTATCTATCACGGGGACAACCGGGCGCGGAACGTGCGGAGGCTCTGGCGGCTGCGGGAGCTCCGACGCCGGTCAGATTCGATCGTCGCTCGCCTCCTTTCGGCCGAAAGCAAGCGCCTCGACGACCGGGTGCGAGGCTGTCGAGCGATCGTTACCAGCACCGCGGATCGACAAGCCCCCTTTGGGAACGCTGCACTAGCTCATGTGCTTGCCAGCAAGTCAGGCGTGCGCGAGGGCGCGCATCTGACGCACCGGGTGACGCCCCAGACGACTCAGCGTCGCGTAGGACGAGGCGTGCCCATGCGTTCGGGGCGCGACGCTGACGGGCACACGGCCCGTGAGTCGGTCGATCACACCGCGGCGCAGCGGCACCAGCAGCAGCTCTGTGTCCTCGCCGACAAGGACGGTCGCCTGCCCTTCGATCAGGTTGCGCCAGAGAACGTCGTCGGTCCACTCCTCATCGCTGGGAATGAACGCGACATCCGCCGGGTAGCCGAGATCGTCGTCGCTTCGCGACGCCGCCATGAACAGCACATCAGTCTTGTGGGTGATCTCGCTCATTGCAGGTACTCCCAGCCGTGAACGATATCGCGCCACTCGCGTAGCAGCTTGAGTTCGGCGGCGTACATCGCGTCGTTCACCGGGCCATACGTGACGATGGGAGGCTGCTTCTCCAGGCCGACGTACACGTGCTCGTGGTGCTCGCTCGGATCGTGGGCGTTGTCGAAGGTGCGCACCGTGCGCCAGCGGCCATCCCGCAATACGAGGAGCACGATCGCGTACTCGACGGGGTGCTCGCTCGAACGCTCGACCACGAGCTGCACATCGGAGGCCAGAAAGCGGCGTCGAGTCCGATCCTTAGGCATGTTTGAGCGCCATTACCTTGCCCGCGCTGCAAGCGGTCGGCTGGTAGTGCCAGCCGACCCAAAGGCCGCCTCCACGAATGCCGACTCGTGCGCGCTCGGCGAGTAATCTGCGTAGCGCTGGGTTGTCTCGATGTCCCGATGCCCCATCCACTCCTGCAAGGTCCGCATGGGAACGCCGGTGCCAGCCATTGCCGTGCCGAACGTGTGGCGTAGGTCGTGGAACCGGTGCGACTGCTCAAGCTGCGCGGCCTTGAGCGCCCGGCGGTAGCGCCGCAGGATCGCCGCTTTATCGAGCGGCCCGGCCGTATGCGGATCGGCGAACACGAGAGCATCGCCACTGCTCTCCCCCGCTGCGCGGCTGAGCCGATCAAGCTCTCCCGCAACCTCGTCGGCCATCGGAACACTGCGCGTCGAGCGACGGGACTTCGGAGTGCCGAACTCGCCCAGCACGTAGTTCTGGCGGACCCTGATCCGGCTGGCTGTCCAGTCCACGTCGCGCCATCGAAGCGCCACCAGCTCGCCCTGCCGCAGACCGGTCATCGCGGCCGTGAGATACATCGCACGGTCGATCTCACGGTAAGGCCCATCGACCGCGGCGTCAGCCAGCGCTCGCACCTCAAGCGGCTCAAGGAACCTGATCTCGGCGCTCTCAGGCTTGCCGGGTAGCTCGATATGCCGGGCGACGTTCACGGGCAGCCACCCCTTGCGCTCGGCGAAACCGAGCAGTGCCGAGAGGTAGCCGATGTAGTTGCGCACCGACTTCGCGCCGACCGGACGTCCATAGCGACGGTCCCCCTTCGCCTTCGGTCCCGGCCTCTCGCCCCTCTCCATCATCGTCGTCAGGTCCTGAACATCCTGGGCTGTGATCCGGCGCAGATCGCGCTCTGCGAAGTACGGCTCAAGCCAAACGCGCAGGATCGACTCCACAGCCGTCGTCGTCGCCTTCTTGCGGCTCTGACGCTCCAGGTTCGCGAGGTAACGGCGTCCCAGCTCGTCCATCGTCAGCGCGTCGCCGGCGGTCATCCGGGCAGGCTTCGTCTCCGCGATCAGCCGGCGCAGCTCTGCCTCGGCCTGGCTGCGCGTCAGGCCGTCGCGCGAGCCCTCGACGCGCATCGCGCCGACGCGACGCTTGACCTGCCGGCCACCGTCTGCGCGCCAATGCGCATACCAGACGCCCCCGCGCGCGTAGAGCGAGCCAGCTCCGTAGGGGCGTCGGGTGGTCTTCCTCGCTGTGGCCATCACTCATCGTCTCCTTGATCGCGCGCCACCATCGGCCGCCCAAGGTAGCGGGCGCTGCGGCTGCCTCAACGCGATAGTCGTCTCGTTAGTCAGGACGCCTCCCGTGCTCTGCCTGTCGATCGACAAGCAGCGAGCGCCCCATACGCGAGGCTGCGCCTCGTGTACGCCACGGCCCCCGCATCCGCGCTCGCCACCATTCCTCCAGATCGTCCGCGCTGAACCGCACATAGCGCCCGAGCCGCACATGCGGAATCCGGTTCGCTCGTGCCTCAGCGAGTACCCACGACGCAGGTACCGACAGCAACCGCCCAGCCTCCGTCGCATCAAGTAGGGGCGAGAGAGGCGCGGCTGCTGGCGCGGGCGCGTCCTGTGGTGGCTTTGTGGCTGCCATCATGGTTAACGACCCTGAGCCGCGAAAAGCGGCCAACGAATTTACGTACACCAACCACAGGACCGTGCAGGCGGCCGATCAAATCGGCGCGGCCGTCCTCTCAGACTCCGCGTCCGACGCCTTCGCCACCGAGATCGACGCCGCGGAGAAGTCACGCGGCCGCAGCTAGGCCAAGGCCCGACCTCGACAGGGAGTGTCAGATTAACGGTGGATGTGCTTGGTGGTTTTAGTTGATTCTTCCTTCGAACGCTATCGCGAATGCGTTTAGTGCGGGCTTCCATCTCATT
>Ga0208480_1000450_pt1 | contig 15733 bp, 10 predicted proteins | sample NGESurshal092012_4_FD_184485 | JGI IMG/M metagenome (GOLD analysis project Ga0208480, IMG submission 184485) | Arctic peat soil microbial communities from Barrow, Alaska - NGEE Surface sample F53-1 shallow-092012 (SPAdes) | ecosystem: Environmental > Terrestrial > Soil > Wetlands > Peat ... | reverse complement strand
TGCCGACCAGCCTGAGGACCAATCCGACCTACCGCAAGGTCAATCCCGCCGATGCGCCGATCATCATCCTGACGCTGACTTCGGATACGATGACCCGCGGCGATCTGTATGACGCGGCATCGACCGTGCTGGCGCAGAAATTATCGCAGGTCGAGGGCATCGGCGAAGTCGTCGTCGGCGGCAGTTCGCTGCCGGCGGTACGGGTCGATCTCATTCCGCAGGCGATCTACAAATACGGCATCGGCCTCGAGGACGTGCGGGCGGCGCTGGCCAGCGCCAATGCGCACAGCCCGAAAGGCGGCATCGACGTCGGCGATCAGCGCTATCAGATTTATGCCAACGACCAGGCCAACAAGGCCGTCGACTACCAATCTTTGATCGTCGCCTACCGCAACGGCGCGGCGGTGCGTCTTTCCGATGTCGGCGAGGTCACCGACGGGGTGGAAAACCTGCGTAACGCCGGCCTCGCCAATGGCAAGCCGGCGGTGCTGATCATCCTCTACCGGCAGCCGGGCGCCAACATCATCAGCACCGTGGACGCGGTGAAGGCGCTGCTGCCGCAATTGAGAGCTTCAATTTCGCCCGCGATCGACGTCACATTGGCGGTCGACCGCTCGACCACCATTCGCACCTCGTTGCGCGACGTCGAACGAACCCTGGTCCTCGCGGTGCTGCTGGTGATACTCGTGGTGTTCGCATTCCTGCGAAACTTCCGCGCCACGCTGGTACCGGTCGTTGCGGTGTCGGTGTCGCTGGTCGCTACCTTCGCGGTGATGTACTTGATTGGCTACAGCCTCGACAATCTGTCGCTGATGGCGCTTACGGTGGCCACCGGCTTCGTGGTCGACGATGCCATCGTGGTGCTGGAGAACATCACCCGATACATTGAAGAGGGGATGTCGCCGCTCGAAGCCTCGCTCAAGGGCGCCAACGAGGTCGGCTTCACCGTGCTTTCGATGAGCGTCTCGCTGATTGCGGTGTTCATTCCGATCCTGCTGATGGGCGGCATCGTCGGCCGGCTGTTCCGCGAATTCGCGATGACGATCTCGATCGCGATCATGATTTCACTGGCGGTTTCGCTCGCGACCACGCCGATGATGTGCGCGTTTTTGCTGCGCAGCGAGTCCGGTCGAAGCCATGGCCGGCTCTATCGGATCAGCGAGCGCTTTTTCGACGGAATGCTGAACTTCTACAAGCGGACGCTGACGTCGGCGCTGCGGCATCCCGGAGCGGTGATGCTGATCCTCGCGACCGTGCTGGGTCTCAATTTCTATTTGTACGACGTCATTCCGAAGGGCTTCTTTCCGCAGCAGGATACCGGGAGGATCATCGGCATCATCCAGGCCGATCAGAGCATTTCATTTCAGCTGATGCAGCAAAAGCTGACGCAGTTCGTCAGCATTCTCAAGAAGGATCCCGCGGTCGAGACCGCCGTCGGGTTTACCGGCGGAGGCCAGACCAATTCCGGCTTCATGTTCGTCTCGCTGTATCCGCTAAGCCAGCGCCACATCTCCGCCGACGGCGTCATCGAGCGGCTGCGACGGGAGATGGCGGTGGTCCCCGGCGCCACCCTGTTCCTGCAGGCCGTGCAGGACATCCGCGCTGGCGGCCGCGCGAGCAACGCGCAATATCAATACACCCTGCAGGCTCCCACCCTGGAGGAGCTCAACGAATGGTCGCCGAAGATCGCGGCGGCGCTGCAGGGCGAGCGCACCCTCGCCGACGTCAATAGCGACCAGCGGAACAAAGGGCTCGAATCCAATCTGGTGATCGATCGCGACGCCGCCGCCCGGCTGGGAATTACCGTCAGCCAGATCGACAACACGCTTTACGACGCGTTTGGCCAGCGTCAGGTTTCGACGATCTACGTCGCCCGCAACCAGTATCACGTGATCATGGAAGTGGCGCCACGGTTCTGGCAAAGCCCGGAAACGCTGAAGGACGTTTATGTCAGCACCTCCGGCGGTTCGGTCGGCGGCTCGCAGGCGACCAATGCGGTCGCGGGAACCGTGGTCGCGACCGGACAATCGGCCTCGACCAACTCGGCCAATCTTCAAGCCGCCCGGAATCTCGCGACCAACTCGATCGGCGCCACCGGCAAGGGCGTGGCCTCGACCGGCTCGGCGGTCTCCACCAAACAGGAAATCATGATTCCGCTGTCGGCGGTCGCCCATTTTACCCAAGGCGCGACCCCGCTTGCGGTCAATCATCAGGGGCTGCTGGTCGCCAACACGATATCGTTCAACCTGCCGCCCAATGTGTCGCTCAGCACCGCCGTTGCCACCATCGAAGCCACCATGGACCGGATCGGCGTGCCCGCGACCATCCGCGGCACCTTCCAGGGCACGGCGAAGGCCTTTCAGGATTCGCTCAACAACCAGCCGTTCCTCATTCTGGCGGCGCTGGTCACGATCTATATCGTGCTCGGGGTGCTCTACGAGAGCTATGTGCACCCGCTGACGATCCTGTCCACGCTGCCGTCAGCCGGCGTCGGCGCGCTGCTGGCCTTGATGGCGTTTCACACCGAATTCAGCATCATGGCGCTGATCGGCGTCATCCTCTTGATCGGCATCGTGAAAAAGAACGCCATCATGATGATCGATTTTGCGCTCGACGCCGAGCGACGGCGCGGGCTGAGCCCGTTCGACGCGATCTACGAGGCTTGCCTGCTCCGCTTCAGGCCGATCATGATGACGACCATGGCGGCGATGCTTGGCGCGCTGCCGCTGGCGATCGGCCTGGGCGAAGGCGGCGAACTTCGCCAGCCGCTCGGCATCGCGATCGTCGGAGGGCTGATCCTCAGCCAGGCGCTGACGCTTTATTCGACGCCGGTGATCTACCTGTACATGGACCGGTTCCGTTCCTGGAGCCAGCGTCTCAGGGGCGGTGGCGCCGGCCCGCGCGCGACCGATGCCGCCCTGCAGCCGGGCGAATAGATGTCAACAGCTGCATCGATGACAGGCCTAGCGCCGCAACGAGCCCCGTGCGATGTCGAGATCGAGGCGTTTTCCGTGTCGCGGACGCACGGAGACCGGACTCGATCAGGGTCGCAGCTCGAACCGGTGCCCGATGAGTAGGCTTGCGCGGAAGTCAAATTCCCTGACCGCAAGGTTCGGCGGCAACAACCGCGCCGCCTCCGCGTTGGCCGCGCTCCTGCTCAGCCCGGCCCTGTCCGGCTGCATCCTTGGCAGCGAACGGCCCGAGCTCAACCTTGAGGTTCCCGCGAGCTATCGCGAGGCGACGCGGCGCTCACCCGATGCGGCCGTGCCGGCGCTGGATTGGTGGCGCGGCTTCCGGTCGCCGGAACTGACCTCGCTGATGGAGCAGGCGCAGATTTTCAATCTCGACATCGCGGTCGCCGTTGCCCAGATCGTCCAGGCCGATGCGCAGGTCGGGGTGTCGGGAGCGCCGCTGCTGCCGACGGTGACGGGGACTGCGACTGCCGAACAAGCGCGTACCTCCGCCGGCTCAGCCGCTAGCGGGGGCACCGTCTTTTCGAGGACCTCCCCGCTGTACAATCTCGGTCTAAATGCAAGCTACATGGTCGATTTCTGGGGCAAGAACCGCGCCACGCTTTATGCGGCGGAGGAAAGTGCCACGGTGGCCCGCTACAATCGCGAGGTGGTGACGCTCTCGACCATCGTGACCGTTGCCAACACCTACTTCCAGGTTCTGGCGGCGCAGGACGAACTGCGCGTCGCGCAACGCAACCTGGCTGCGGCCGAGCGCATCCTGACCCTGATCAAGCAGCAATTCGCAGGCGGAACGGCCTCCCAGCTTGACCTGTCGCAGCAGGAGGCGCTGGTCTCGACCGAGCGCGCCGCGATCCCGCCGCTCGAAGTCACGCTGAAGCAGAATATCGCAGCTCTCGCGCTGCTGGTGGCGCGCGCGCCGGCAAACTTCAACATCAAGGGCGGCGGCATGGCGCAAATCACCATTCCGCGGGTGACGCCGGGGCTGCCGTCGGAATTGCTCTATCAACGGCCTGACATCCGGCAGGCCGAGGCGCAGCTCGCTTCCTCCAACTTCAGTGTCGAAGCGGCGCGCGCCGCCTTCTTCCCGCAGATCCAGCTGACCGCGACGACCGGGGTGCAAAGCGCGGCCCTGGCGTCGCTGTTCGGTCCGGGCGCCTGGTTCTACACGCTGGCCGCCGGGCTGACGCAGCCGATCTTCGACGGCTTCCTGCTCGAGAGCCAGCTCAAGCAGGCCAAGGGCGTGCAACTGCAGAACCTGCAGGCCTACCGCAAGGCGGTGCTGTCGGCGTTCGCCGATGTCGAGAAGGCGCTGGTCGCGCTGGCGCAATTTACCCGGCAGGAGCGGTTGCAGATCGAAGCCGTGAACAATTCGCGCAAGGCCTTCGATGTCTCGGAAACCCAATTGCGGGCCGGCACCGTCAACCTGATCACGGTGCTGCAAACCCAGCAAACCCTGCTCATCGCCGAGAACACGCTAGCGCAGGTTCGCCTGACCAAGCTGTTGGCCGCCAGCAGCCTGTTCCAGGCGCTCGGCGGCGGGTGGACCCCGGACGGCAAGCTGTCCTCGCTGCAACCGCAGCCGCAACCGTGAAGAGCTTTGCCATGCGAGGATGGGTGTTCGGCACCGCAGCAGTCCTGACCGTGATGATGGCCGGCATGGGATGGCCTGCGCAGGCGCAGCAGGGCAACAATACGCCGCTGACATTCGGCATGAACAAGCAAGAGGCCTCGCTGGCGCTGGGTGCGGCGCTGATCTATGTCAGAGGCCGTCCCGGCAATGAGATGTTTCTCGCCCTGCCCAACGTCAAAGGCAGCGCCCTGTCGGATCGAAGGGACGGACTCTATCTGCAATTCCGGCGCGGCAGGCTTGACGGCTGGAAAGGCGATTGGGGGACGAGCCGGCCATGTTGCAACTGATCGCCAGGACCGAGAACACCGGCATGGGCAAGCTGGGATTCCTGCTCACGGCTGCAACGGTCCTTGCGTCAACAGCCGTGGCGCCGGCGCTGGCGCAACGCGCCCACGAGCCGCTCCTGCGCAGGGATCTGCCGCCGACCGCCTGGTATTATGATGGCCGCGACGACGTCCGCGACTTCCCGGCCAACGGCTTCTTTCCTGGCGATTTTGCCGCCAATCCCGCCGCCGCGTGGCTCGGCGCAGCCGGGATATTCGGCTCGACGCCATCGGGCGGATCGCAGTTTGGCCCGATCTATTGCACCCGGCAGTATCGTGTCCGCAGCCCGGAACGCGGCCACTTCCAGGGAAATGACGGCGTGTGGTATCGCTGCCGCAAATAATTCGAGCGAATTCGGCCGAAGGGAACGCCATGACCAAGCCATCGAAGGTACGAAGCGTTGAGACGCTTGCGTGCGATGCCGGCTGGAGAAACTACCATTTCGTCAAGATCACCACGGAAGACGGTGTGATTGGCTGGAGCGAATTCGACGAAGGCTTCGGCTCTCCCGGCCTCGGCGCGGCGATCCAGCGGCTTTCGCCGCGCGTGGTCGGACAGAACGCGCTTCAGCACGAGCGAATTCATGCCGAGCTATTCGCGGCGACCCGTCCCAGTACCGGCGGCGTCATCGCCCAGGCGCTCGCCGCAATCGAAAACGCCCTGCTCGATGTCAAGGGCAAGGTGCTCGGCGTGCCCTGCTATGAATTGCTCGGTGGCAAGATTCGCGACCGCATCCGCGTCTACTGGTCGCATTGCGCCACCTGGCGGATCAATCATCCCACCTGGTACAAGCCGCCGATCACCGATCTCGATGGCGTGAAGGCGATCGGACGCGAGGTGCGGGAGAAGAAGTTCACCGCGCTGAAGACCAACATCTTCAGCTACGACGCCGGCAAGCCGCGGGGCTGGCGGCCCGGATTTGGAGCGCCGTTCGAGCCGGGTATCAATGTCGACCGCAAGGTGCTGCGCGATCTGCGCATGCATCTCGAAGCCATCCGCGACGGGGCCGGACCCGATATCGACATCCTGCTCGACCTCAACTTCAACGCCAAGACCGAAGGTTACCTCAGGATTCTGCGCGAGATCGCCGATCTCGACATGTTCTGGGTCGAGATCGACAGCTTCAGTCCCGAGGCGCTGGGCTATATCAGGCGCCAGAGCCCGCACCCGATTTCATCCTGCGAGACGCTGACCGGCTTGCGCGAATTCCTGCCCTATTTTCGCGAACAGGCGGTCGATGTCGCCATCATCGACACGCCGTGGAACGGGGTATGGCAGTCGATGAAGATCGCCGCAGCCGCCGAGGCCTGCGAGGTCAACGTCGCGCCGCATAATTTCTACGGGCACCTCTGCACCATGATGAACGCGCATTTCAGCGCAGCAGTGCCGAACCTGCGCATCATGGAGACCGACATCGACCGCATCGCGTGGGACCACGAGCTCTTCACCCACGTGCCCGATATCGAGGACGGCCATCTCGTCATACCGGACCGGCCCGGCTGGGGCACCGAGCCCAACGAGGAAGGCCTGCGCGCCCACCCGCCAAAGAGCAGCGGCGGACTGCTGAACTACGGCCAGAAGACGTAAGTAGCCACACCCTGTCATTCCCGCGAACGCGGGAATCCAGTACGCCGCGGCCTTTCGGTTTGATCACGGACGCCGCGGATTACTGGATCGCCCGCTTCCGCGGGCGATGACGGATAATGTTCCATGTCACGAGCCGCATCAGCGAATGCCCGCGCGCATGAAGGACTGCACGAATTGCCGCTGGAACAGCAGAAACGCGATCAGGAGCGGCGCCATGGTCATGACCGTCGCGGCGCAAATGATCGACCAGTCGACGCCGGTCTCGGGCGCGCCAAACACCGCAAGGCCGACGGTCAGCGGCCGGCTTCCCACCGAATTGGTGACGATCAGCGGCCAAAGGAAATTGTTCCAGTGATAGCTGACCGAAACCAGGCCGAAGGCAATATAGGTCGGCCGGGCGAGCGGAATGTAGACCCGCCACAGCACCTGCAACGGACCGGCGCCTTCGACCCGCGCCGCATCGACCAGTTCCTGCGGGATGCTCTTGAAGGTCTGCCGCAGCAGAAAAATGGCGCATCGAACCGATGCTCGTCGCCTGCTGCCCACGACAGCCGGATCTTGTCGCCCGGCTCCGCCTTGCTGAAGCCGTCCTGGCGCACCGAAATCGGCTGACCCTCGATCTCGCAAAGTACGATGCTGTCAGCGCCAAGATGCTCGACGCTCTTGACGCGCGCCGGACGACCGTCTTGCGACACGATGCGGATATGCTCGGGACGAATCTCGGTTCGCATTTCATGGCGCAGCTTGGCATCCAGATTGGACAATGGTTCATCCATCAGACAAAGCCGGGCTTCGGCGATGATGGCGCGTCCCAGCGCCACCCGCTGGCGTTGACCGCCGGACAATTGCGCGGGCTTGCGGTCCAGCAACTGGCCAAGGCCGACAATATCCGCGACCCGCTTCAGACGCGAGTCGCGCTCGGCCCGCGATACCCGGCGCACCCGCAAGCCGAACACGATGTTTTCCGCCACGCTGAGGTGGGGAAATAACGCATAGGATTGGAATACCATCGCGATCTTGCGCTGGGCAGGTGTCAGATGCGTGACATCGACCCCGCCGATCGTGACCGTCCCACTGTCAGGCTGCTCCAGGCCGGCGATCAGCCGCAGGGTTGTCGATTTGCCGCAGCCCGACGGGCCGAGCAGCACCAGCAGCGAGCCTTCATCCGCCTCGAGGCTGATCCCATCGACCGCGCGGGCCGAACCCCAACTCTTGACCACCCGATCAAGCCTGATTGCCGACATCCATTACCGACCGAACTTGCTGTCGGGGCAGGTTGTGCTGCATTGCGCCCCCCCAGTTCACGCCTGTGAGCCGAGGCTTGCTAGCACAAAAATGGCGGTCGAGCGCCCGGCGCGGCGGTCATGTTGGCGGAACCGCAGCCGCAAATATGCCGCTGGACGGGACCATTCGTCCCTGGCGGACGGGATCGGGCGGGTCGTTGACGCGGTGGGAATGACGCGGTGGAAATCCGCCGAGACGAACGCGGCCTGCAGCCCCATAAGATCGCGATGACGGACGGCCGAAAACCTGCCGCCAATCCATCCCGACCGGGCATCCCCCCAATGCCAAAAGGCCCCGCTGGGGGCCTTTCAACATCTATACCGCGTCTTTTGCCGCCTTGACCGGGCGTGCCCTGACGATCTTTCGGGCCGGCTTGGCCTTGAACGTCATCGCCTCACCCGTGAATGGATTGGTGCCTTGCCGCGCCTTGGTGGCCGGCTTCTTGATCACGACGAACTTGGCGAATCCCGGGACCAGGAACACGCCGGACTTCTTCAGCTCCTTGTAGCCAACCGTCGCCAGCGTCTCCAGCACGCCCTTGACGTCCTTCTTCGCCACTTCCGTCTCGCCAGAGATCTTCTCGATCAACTGCGACTTCGTCATCTGTACGGCCATTTCGTCTCCTGTGGGTTGATTCGATCTGACGACAATATTTGGAAATCCCTCGGGAAAAACAGGGCTTCCGCGATCTACACAGCTTTTGTTGGCGGTTTTGGCCGTTTCCCGGCCTGGTCCGGTGGCCGGAAGTGCTGGGCGCCCTGCTTTTATAGGGGGTTTTCGGGGGGTGCCCAGAGCCAGCGCATATTGCGGCTGGGTCGAATCATGACGGCCACCGAGGGCCTCGTGGTTCGAGACGCGCGGCGTTGCCGCGCTCCTCACCATGAGGGTCGAGCAAGACCTTATCCTCAGAGTCTGACTCGAAATAGAACCAATAGAATCGCGGGCTCGTTGCGGAGACCGTCATGCCGGGCTTGTCCCGGGCATCCACGTCTTCCGCGACGAAACAAGACGTGGATGGCCGGGACATAGGCGAGCGGAAGCGACGCCGTCCTTCGGACGGCTATGCCCGGCCATGACGATGCGCCATCCATTTGATGCAGTCAGCGCTGCCGGGCAGCGGGCTTGCGTTCGATCGGATGAATGTCGATCGCGCGCAGGCGGCCCGTCCGCAGCACATCCATTTCGAGCTTGCGATCGATCCGGTCGCGATCCAGCGTGCGGATCAAATCGTCGACCCCGTTGATGTCGACGCCATCGAGGCGAATGACGACGTCGCCCGGCAACAGCCCGGCCTGCGCTGCCGGCCCGTCCGGCTCGATCTGCGCCAGCAATGCACCCATCTTGTTCTCGACGCCAGCGAGCACCGCATGCCGTCTTGGAATCGGCGCGCTCTGGCCGGATACGCCGATATAGGCGCGCCGCACATAGCCGTGGCGGATGATCTCCGACAGCACGAACTGCGCGGTGTTGCTGGCGACCGCAAAGCAGATGCCCTGCGCACCGCTGATGATCGCGGTGTTGATGCCGATCACCTCGGACGCCGACGACACCAGCGGCCCACCGGAATTGCCGGGATTGAGCGCCGCATCGGTCTGGATGACGTCCTCGATGCTCCGGCCGCTCGCGGAACGGATCGAACGGCCGAGCGCCGACACCACGCCTGCCGTGACGGTCGATTCGAATCCCAGCGGATTGCCGATGGCGACCACGAGCTGGCCACGGCGCAGGCTTTTTGAATTGCCGAGCGACGCATAATGCAGGTCACGCACGCCATCGGCGCGCAGCAGCGCCAGATCGGTATCGGGATCGACGCCGAGCACGCGGGCATCGGTGACAATGCCCTCATGATCGCGCAGCCTGATCTGTTTCGAGCTGCCGACCACATGGCTGTTGGTCAGCACCAGGCCATCGGGCGAAATGACGATGCCGGAGCCGAGCCCGCCACGCTCGCGCGATCCCGGCGATTTCGGCCCGGTTTCGACCCGCACCACCGCGGGTCCGATCCGCTCGGTGACGCCGATCACCGCACTGGAGTAGGCATCGAGCAGAGCTTGATCGTTGATCGGAGCTGGCTCGGTTGTGGCCGGTGACGAAAGGTCGCCGACCGGTTCTTCCGTGAAATCCAACATGGCAAAATCCTCCGGGATCAGATGGGGGCCATGTTTTGCCATCGCAAGAGCCGCCAAAGCGGCCTTCCCGGCGCGATGGCGCGATCGGGTCCGCCAATCGAAGCCTGAGCGGCTAAGCCGCCTTCTTGCCTTCCAGATCGCTCCGCCACTCGCCCTTGGTGGCCAGCGAATTCATCCTCGCGCGATGGCTGAACGCCGCCTGCCCGGCGGCAACGTTCTCCGCTTTGCCAGACCATGCCTGTTGCGGCGCTGCCTGCAGCGCGCGGCCATAGGAGAAGGTCAGTTTCCAGGGCAGCCCGCCGATCCGGTTCATGGCGTCGAGATGCGCGGTGGCGTCTTCGTCGGACTGGCCGCCCGACAGGAAGGCGATGCCCGGCACGATCGCCGGCACGCAGGTTTTCAGCAGGCGCACAGTCCTCTCCGCGACCTCCTCGACCGAAGCCTGCTTCGGGCATTTCTTGCCCGAGATCGCCATGTTCGGCTTCAGGATCATGCCTTCGAGCGCAACCCGCTGGATCCGCAGTTCCTGGAAAACCTTGTTGAGGACGCGCTGGGTGACGTCGTAGCAGCGATCGATGTCTTGATCGCCATCCATCAGCACTTCCGGCTCGACGATCGGCACGATCTGGGCGGCCTGGCATAGCGCCGCATAGCGGGCCAGCGCATGCGCGTTGACGTGGATCGCGGTCATGCTCGGAATGTCCTTGCCGATATCGATCACCGCACGCCATTTCGCAAACCGTGCGCCCTGCTTGTAGTAGTCCGCCAGCCGCGCGGCGAGCTTGTCGAGACCGACCGTGACGAGTTCGCCCGGGCAATTCGGCAACGGTTGGGTGCCCTCGTCGACCTTGATGCCGGGGATCGCGCCCGCCTGCTCGATCAGCTTCACCAGCGGCGTGCCGTCCTTGGCCTTTTGCCAGATGGTCTCATCGTAAAGGATGACGCCGGAGATACATTTCGACATCGCGTCGCTGGAACGCAACAGCATCTCGCGATAGTCGCGCCTGGTGTCCTCGGTGGATTCAACCTTGATCGCATCAAACCGCTTCTTGATGGTGCCGGTTGATTCATCCGCGGCGAGAAGGCCCTTGCCCGGCGCAACCATGGCCCGCGCCACTTTGTTGAGGTCGGAAAGGTTCATCGCGGTCTCCTCCTGACTGTGATTTCTTCTGAATCGACAACGGTTCGGGGGCCAAACCGTTGCGTGCAGGATATGCAAAGCCGCTCGCCCGCTCAAGCGGGGGCTGACCTGGATTGCTTTCGCGGGAGACCCAATAGGGTCCCGGTCGACCCCCCCTACACCATTGCAAAAAAACCGGGCATGCTTGCCAGATAACAAAGGGCGGTATCTCCGCTTACCAATCCAGAACCAGGGGGGGACGATGACCACCGCGGGTGGAACTATCAACGGATGGTTAAACACCCCGCCGCCCCCGGGCCGCCTCGTGGTTCGAGACGCGCGGCGTTGCCGCGCTCCTCACCATGAGGGTTTGAGTCCTTATCCTGAGGAGCCGCGAAGCGGCGTCTCGAAGGGTGGAGCCCGGGTGCCGGAAAAAACGGACTACGGTGCCACCGTCGTGCTTTGCTTTCGTGTTGCAAGCCAGTTTTCGAAGCGCTGAACCACGACGAAAAACACCGGCACAAACAGCACGGCAAGGCAGGTCGAGGCGATCATTCCGCTGAACACGGTGATGCCGATCGATTTGCGCGCACTGGCGCCGGCGCCGGTTGCGACAACCAGCGGCGCCACGCCCAGGATGAATGCGAACGACGTCATCAGGATCGGCCGGAATCGCGCCTGGGCGGCCTCGATCGCCGATTCCAATAGCGGCTTGCGGTCGCGCAGATGCAGCTCGAGCGCCACTTCGACAATCAGGATCGCGTTCTTGGCCGACAGCGCGATCAGCAGGATCAACCCGATCTGGGTGTACAGGTTATTGTCGATCCGCAATCCCGTCAGCACCGCCATCGGCCCCAGCAGCGACAGCGGCACCGCCAGGATCACGGAGATCGGCGCGTACCAGCTCTCATATTGTCCGGCCAGCACCAGATAGACCAGCAGCATGGCGAGACCGAACACATAATAGATCTGACTGCCGACCGCCTTTTCCTGATACGACATCGCCGTCCATTCGTAGCCGGTACCGGCCGGCAAGGTCTTGCCGGCGATCTGCTCCATCAGCCCGATCGACTGCCCCGAGCTGTAGCCCTGCGCGGGCAGGCCGATCACGGTCGAGGACGGGTAGAGATTGTACAGGCTGATCAGCGAGGGGCCCACCGCCGGGGTGATGGTCGCGAGCGTGCCGAGCGGGATCATGTCGCCCTGCTGGTTGCGAACCGTCAGATTTTCGATATCGCGCGGCGTCAGGCGGAATTGCGCGTCGGCCTGGGTATAGATCTGGAAGGTGCGGCCGAATTTGTTGAACTGGTCGACATAAGAGGATCCCAGATAGGAGGCCAGCGTCGAGAACACCTGGTCGGTGGTGACGTGCAGCGTCTGGGTCTTGATCCGGTCTACTTTCACATCGAATTGCGGCACCATGGAACGGAACGGCGAGCTCACCCGTTGCAGCGCACTCTGGGTTTGAGCGCCGCCGACCATGGCATTGGTGATGGCCTGCAGCTTGGCGAAATCGGCATTGCCGTCGCGCAGCTCGACCTGCATGGCGAAGCCGGCGGCATTGCCGATACCCTGGATCGGCGGCGGCGGAAGCACGATGATCCGCGCTTGCTGGATCTCCGCCATTTTCTGGTTCAGTCCGACCACCAGCGAACGCAAATCCTCGCCCGCCCCTCGCGCGTCCCAATCCTTGAGGATCAGATAGGCCACGCCGCCATTGGCGAGGCTCGCGCTGTTGTCGAGCGCCGAGATCCCGGCGATCCCGATCACCTGCGCCACGCCGGGCGTCTTGCCGGCGATGTCGCTGACCCGATCGAGCACCTGCTGGGTGCGCTCGAGCGATGCGCCGTCCGGCAACTGCACGGCCGCCAGCAGGTAGCCCTGATCCTCGATCGGGAGAAAGCCGGTCGGCACTCGCGACAGGCCATAGACGCCGATGCCGATCAGAACCAGGGCGATCACCGCCGAACTATTGCTGTAAGCCACCATGCGGCCGATCAGCCCGGCATAGCCGCGCTCAAGGCGCGCATAGACCGCGTTGAAGCCGCGGTAGAACCGGTTGCGCCGTTCCATCGGAACCGCAGGGCGCAGCCACAGCGCGCATTGCGTCGGCTTCAGGGTCGCGGCGTTGACCGCGCTGAGCAGCGCGGTTGCGGCGATCACCAGGGCAAATTGCGCGTAAATGCGCCCGGTCAATCCCGGCAGGAAAGCGGCCGGCAGAAACACCGATATCAGCACCAGCGTGATGCCGATGATCGGCGCAAACAGCTGATCCATCGCGCTGATCGCGGCATCGTGCCCGGACATCCCCTTCTCGATGTTGTGGGCCGCGCCTTCCACGACCACGATGGCGTCGTCGACCACGATGCCGATGGCGAGCACGATCGCGAACAACGTCGACAGGTTGATGGTGAAGCCGAGCGCGGCCATCGCGGCGAACGCGCCGACAATGGTGACCGGGACGGTGGTGGCCGGCACCAGCATGGCGCGCCAGTCCTGCAGGAAGATCAGGATCACGACCAGCACGAGAAAGCCGGCCTCGATCAGCGTCTTGTAGACTTCATGGACCGAGGCCGAGACGAATTTGGTGGTGTCGAACGGAACGTCGTATTTGATGTCCTGCGGGAACGCACCGGCAAGTTCCGTCATCTTTTTCTTGACCGCCTGCTCGACTTCGAGCGCGTTGGCGCCGGGCGACTGAAACACGCCGATGCCGGTCGCGGGCTTGTTGTTGAGCGAGAACATCTGGCTGTAGGTCTGCGCACCGAGCTCGACCCGCCCGACGTCCCGCACGCGCGTCACGTCGCCATTGCTGCCGGTCTTGACAATCACATTTTCGAACTGGGCGGCATCATTGAGCCGGCCGTTGACGTTCAGCGTGTATTGGAAGGCCTGCCCGGGCGGTGCCGGCGGCATGCCGACCTGTCCCGCCGTGACCTGCTGGCTTTGCTGCTGGATCGCCTGAATGACGTCCTGCGGCATCAGCCCGCGCACGTGCAATTTGTCCGGGTCAAGCCAGATCCGCATTGAATACTGGCCGGCACCGAAAACCGTCACATTGCCGACGCCCGGCAGCCGGGACAGTTCGTCCCTGATGTTGATGGTGGCGTAGTTGCTAAGATACAGGCTGTCATAGGTCGACCCGGGAGACGTCAGCGTGACGAACAGCAGAATGGCGGTCGAGCGCTTCTGCACCGTGACGCCCTGCGCCTGCACCGACTGCGGCAGCGCCGACAAGGCGCTCGACACCCGGTTCTGAACCAGCACCTGCGCGAAGTTCAGGTCGGTGCCGATCTTGAACGTCACCGTGAGCGCGTATGTGCCGTCGGCGCCGCTGTAGGACTGCATGTAGAGCATGCCCTCGACGCCATTGACCTGCTGCTCGATCGGCAACGCCACGGTGTCCATCACCGCCTTGGCGCTGGCGCCGGGATAGCGTGTCGTGACCTGCACGGTCGGCGGCACGACGTCGGGATATTGCGCCACCGCCAGCCCGAACAGAGCTACGCCGCCGATCAGGACCATCAGAATCGCGATGACGTTGGATAACACCGGCCGTTCGATGAAGAATTTCGAAATCATGGCCAGCCTTATTTTGTCGAGGCGGGAGACGGCTCGATTTGCTGCAGCTTGGGATCGACCTTCTGGCCGGGAATCGCGCGCAACAGGCCCGCGATCACGACCCGGTCATCCGCCTTGAGACCGCTTTCGATCACGCGCAAATCGTCCTCGAGCGGCCCGGTCTGCACCTTGCGCTGCTCGACCACGTTTTCGCCGGTCACGACCAGCAGGTATCGACCGGCCTGGTCGCTGCCCAGTGCCACGTCCGGCACCAGCAACGCGCCCTGCTGCTGATCGAGCGGAACGCGGACACGGACGAAATAGCCGGGCAGCAGCACCCGATCGGCGTTTGGCAGCACACCGCGCACCGCCAGCGTCCCGGTCGACTGATTGACCGTCGGCGCGGCGTAATCGAGTTTACCTTTGTGCGGATAGCCGGTTTCGCTCTGCAGTTCGACCTCGACCGGCACTTGCCTGAGATCGTTGGCGGTCAACCCCTTGCGCGCCGCCTGCGCCCGTATCCGCAACACATCCCGCTCATTGACGTTGAAGGTCACATAGATCGGATCGAACTGCACGATGCTGGCAAGCTGGGTCGGCGAGGCGGCGCCGACCAGTTCGCCGACCGAGACGAGATGGGCGCTGACGATGCCATCGAACGGCGCGGTGACGTTGGTATAGCCGAAATTGACGGCGGCGATCTTGGTGTTGACCTGGGCCTGCTGAAGGTTGGCCTGGGCGTTGTCGCGCGTCGAGGTGGACTGCTCGAGGGTGGCCTGCGAGACCGCCTGGCGCGCGACCAGATCCGCCTGACGCCTGTAATCAGCTTCGGCTTGTTTCAGCGACGCCTGGGCGCCCGCTTCGGCTGCCTGCGCCTGTTCGAGCTTGAGCTGATAGGTCTCAGGCTCGATTGTGAACAGCTTGGTGCCTTCCTTCACAAAGGCACCGTCCTGATAGCTGATTGCCTGCAGCACGCCCTGTACCCGCGCCAGCAGATCGACCGACTTGATCGGCGCGGTATTGCCGGTCGCCTCCAAATAGCGGGTAATGGTGCGCTGCACGGGGAGCGCGACATCGACCGCCGCCGGCGGCGGCGGCATGAACGCGTTCTGCTCGCAGCCGG
>Ga0208480_1000444_pt1 | contig 15770 bp, 10 predicted proteins | sample NGESurshal092012_4_FD_184485 | JGI IMG/M metagenome (GOLD analysis project Ga0208480, IMG submission 184485) | Arctic peat soil microbial communities from Barrow, Alaska - NGEE Surface sample F53-1 shallow-092012 (SPAdes) | ecosystem: Environmental > Terrestrial > Soil > Wetlands > Peat ... | reverse complement strand
CGCATCAAAAAGGAACTCAAAGCTCTCGGCTACTCCGATGAACTCAAACCCCTGGCTATCGCAGCCCCTTCAGCATGACTTTCAACGGAGCGGTTGTCCTTGCTGACGAACTCGCTGCGACAAGATACTAGCCGCGCGGGACAGACCGCCGCCTGTGCGTGTGCAACCGAGCAAGCAGCTTCAAAAGAGCAGCTTGAGAGCAAATTGGATTTCTCTCGGATCGCGCGCGCCGCTGACCGTGCCGAACGGGCTGCTGGAAAGGCTCCCAGCTACGTTCTGAACCGGAACGAAACTGGTATTGATGGAGGCGAACTGGGTGTGGTTGAACGCGTTGAAGAACTCGGTACGAAACTGAAGTTGCGGTGATTCGCTACCGCCGAGTCCTTTGATGTGCGGAAGCGAGAAGTCCTTAAAGAGAGAAAGATCGAAGTTGTTAATGCCGGGTCCGCGAACGTTGTCGCGGCCGGAGTTGCCGAAAGTGCCGGGCGCTTGAAGTTGAAAAGCGGCGATATCGAAATATTCCGTTGCAGTGCGCTGGCTGGCGCTGAGATTCGGATTTGAGATCGCGTCAGGCCGCTCGCAGATGTTTCCGGTGGCGAGGCCGACGATGTCTTGATCGATACAAACTGTTTGTGGCAGACCCGAACGCAATGAATAGATGCCGTTGAGCTGCCAGCCGCCAAGCCCACCCTTCAGGAAGCGATTATCACGGTTCTTAAAGCCGGGTATTTCCCAGACTTCGTTAATGGACAAGGTTTGCGGCTGGTCCTGAGTGCCGAATGCAGTCTCCGCGGCTATATCGTAAGCGTTCTGCACGGGTTTAGAGGCGCCTTCAGTGTCCTGATTGGGGCCGTCGGAAATCATGTGGCTAAACGTGTAGGCGAGTTGAAACTGCAGACCGTGCTTGAGATTGCGCTCCAAAGAAACCTGGAGCGAGTTGTATCTTGTGGTGGCCTCTCGCGAATTGACGTAGATGTTACTGTAGCCGAGGTAAGGGCGAACCGTGTCGGGATTGATGCCGGCTGCGCCGCCGCTGTTTTCGTACTGATAGACGCCAAAGAAATCCGTACTAGGAACCTGATTTATATCGACATTCAGCCCCTGATGAACCTGGTGACTTCCTGCGTAGCCAACGGCGAGCAAGGTGTCGGAGTTGACGCTATACTGCACGCCGGCGCTGTATTGGTAACTGACCGGAATTTCGTAGTTCTGTGCCAGCGTTTGCAGCGAAATGGGAGGCTGGGGCTCATTCGGATTAAACGGCGCAAGAGAATTGATGTTAACGCCGGTCAGGGTTGCCGTGCGGTCATTCGGCGGCAGTTCTCCGAGTGCGCTGGTCTGCGAGATGGCGTCGCGGCCGTGGAAAATTCCAGCTCCCATGCGATACACCAGCTTGTCGTGGAAAAGTCCCGGCGACCAGGCAATTCCACCGCGCGGCTCCCACTCGTTGGGATAATTGTCGACGAGTGCGGGGCCGGGAATGCCCGCGGATTGTGGCGTGACGATGCCGTTCAGCGTATTGCAGAGGGACGGATCGATTAAGCCGGCCGCACTAAAGGCAGCGGTAGAGCACTGGCTCGAGTTATATAGGTTTGGATAGAAGTTTGCGATGTTGTTACGGGCGGAAAAACTCTGGCCCAGGTATTCCCAGCGCAGACCGAAATCGACCGTCAGATGCGAGGTGGCTCTCCAGGTATCTTGAACATAAAACGCGTAGTCGTGCCAGCGGTCATAAACGGGATTGAGAGTCTCTTCCTCCTGATACTGTGCGAGATTTCCTAGAAGCAGATCCTGAAAGCTGTTAAAGCTCATAACGCCGGCCGTGTCGTCGTCGCCGCCATTGGCAGGCTCACGCTTCCGACCACGTCCGATAAAAAAGCCGGCTTTCACGCTATGGCTGCCGGCTGTCCAGGACACGGCATCCTGCGTCTGCAAGAGTGCCTCCCGGTTCGTGAATGGCGCCTGATGTGCCAGCGAGCCGAAGCCGTCCACGCCATTTACCGCCGGGAATGAGCCGCTGGTCTGAGGAAACAGTTCCGTGTAAGTAAAGCCGGAGCGTGAAGCCAATACGGGATCTGAGCTCTTACTCGTCGCAAAATGGATGAAGTTCTCCGTGTAACCGAATTGGAATTCGTTGACCAGCGTAGGCGTGATGATGTTAGTCAGCTTCATCATGCTATTCAGTGCGGTAAACGTCCAATCGCTTGAAACCGTTGGAAAGTTATCGTCTCCCCAGAGTTGATTGTTGATATTCGCAAGACCCTGGCTTTCTGTCATAACCCGCGCCATCAACATCGCTTTATCGCTGATATTGTGGTCCCAGCGGTAGAGCTGAATATTATCCACGGTTCCGGTGGGCAAGCTTGCTACGAAATTATACGAGCCGGTTGCGTTCGGTAACGGGTAACGCTCAAGAATGGCAACAGCGTTCGGATTGATTTGCGAAACGGGGACATCGGGCTCGCCCAGCTCAGAGAGATTACCCGCGCGTTCGGCTGCATCGGGGACATTGTCCTGGGCCGTGTTGCCGGTAACGTTCCGGCGTCCTTCATAGGATGCGAAGAAGAAATCCTTGGTCTTGCCTTTATTGTAAAGGCCAGGAATCCAGAACGGACCTCCCAAGGTATAGCCGAAATTGTTAAACCGAAGTTCGTTGCGCGGCTGTCCCGCCTGGTTCAAGAAGAAATCGTTTGCATCGAGTTTGTCGTTGCGGAAATATTCGTACACGGTTCCATGGAAATCGCGCGTGCCCTGTTTAGTCACAACGTTGATCACGCCGCCCGTTCCGCCGCCGAATTCAGCACTATAATTACTCCGTAGCACCTTGAATTCCTCAAGTGCATCGAGAGGCGGCGTGACTACATTTTGAGCGTTACTTCCAACGTCCATGTTGTTCTGGCCGTCGAGCAGCCATAAGTTGGAGTTACTTTGGCTCCCATTGATAGAGACGGTCGTATCGCTGCTGATGCCGACTCCGTTGCCGATAGTGCCGTTTTCCGAAACGACGCCCGGAACGAGCATCACAAGTTGACTGAATACGCGGCCATTTAGCGGGAGAGCCTGAGTTTGCCGCGCGCCGATAAGATCGGAGAGTTCGGCCGATTGCATCTGCAACTGCGCCCCACTTTCATTGACGCTCACCGTCTCGGTAGTTCCGCCAATCTCCAGATGTACGGGAATGGTCAGGCGGTCGTTTACATCGAGCCGAATCTGGGTGGCCTCAAATTTCTTAAAGCCGTGGGCCTCGGCGGTCAAGCCGTAATTTCCGACAGCCAGGTTTGTTACTACAAACAGTCCGCTCGAGTTGGTCGTTTCCTTACGTACAACTCCAGTCTGGACATTCGTTATTACGATTGAGGCCTGCGGGATAACGGCGCCGGACGGGTCCGTCACGGTTCCGGAGATTGTTCCAGTGCTTTCCTGGGCGAATCCGGTTGAAAAAACCAGCAGGAGGAGAAAGAAGCAGCGGGCGAGAGATTTTGTCATAGGGTTCCGTCTAATCTGGCAAACCGGTTATGGAAATGGTCAGAGCAGTAGTAGAAGATAGGTTGGTTGGGAATTCTGAATGCGGTTGATCGCACTGATTGGAACGATAGTTCTCGGAGTGGCCATGGCGCAGACCGTCGCGGACCATTACGCGCTTGGCTTGAAAGCTGCGGCGCAAGGTGAGTACGCAGCGGCGGCGCACGAGTTTGGACTGGCGAAGCAGCAGAACCCGCAATTGGCCGGTATTGACAAGCAAATAGGGCTGGCGCTGTATCAGGCCAAGGAGTTTGACCGCGCAATCCCCGCGCTCGACCAGGCTCGAAAGCAGAAACCGGACGATATGCAAGTCTTGCTTGCGCTCGGTACCTCGTTGGCCCGTATTGGCCAAACAGAAGCAGCGCGAGACGTTTTTGCGGATCTGTTGAGGTGGCATCCAAACTCCCCTGAACTCCACCTGCTGTGGGGACAAGTTTATGCAAGTGTAGCACAAATGAGCAACGCCGAAGAAGAGTTTCATGAGGCGCTGCGGCTCAATCCGCGGCTGCGTGATGGGCATTACAATTTAGGGTTGCTTTTCCTGAAGCGAAACCGTCTGGCCGAGGCCAAGGCTCAATTCCGTGCTGAGCTCGAGATTGACCCCGCAAACATCCAGGACCGATACGATCTGGCGGTCGTGCTGCTGCACTCGAACGAGATCTCCGCCGGGATGGCCGAACTCGATCGCGTTTTGGCGGTTCAGCCTGGGAATGCCGATGCGAACTACGAATATGGGAAGGCGCAACTCGCGGCGGGGAATGTGGGCCCGGCGATCAAGCATCTGGAACGCGCAGCGGCCGCCAGTCCCGCGAAACCCTACGTGCATTACCAACTCGGGCGCGCTTACCTGCGGGTGGGACGGACCGAGGACGCCAAACGCGAATTCGCGAAGGTCAAGGCTTTGCGGGGAATCGGCGGGTGAAGTGGAGCCCAAACAGAGGCCATAGCTGCCCGCACGATATGATGAAACTCGATTAAAGTGCAGATCCGAGGTGGAATGCGTTCGAGCGAGGTCAAGGTTTATGACGCGCTCATCGTGGGGTCGGGGGCCAGCGGCGGCTGGGTAGCAAAGGAACTTGCTGAGAACGGGATGGAGGTTCTGATGCTCGAGGCTGGTCCTCCACGGGTTCCGAGCCGCGATTTCACCGAGCACGCATGGCCTTACCAAGTTAGATACCGAGGTTTCGGAAATCAGCAGCAGCTACTGGTGAATCAGCCCGTGCAGCGGCTGTGTTACGCGTGCGACGAATACAGCCACCAGTTTTTCGTAAATGACAACGAGCACCCTTACACTTTTCCAGCCGACAAGCCGTTTATGTGGATTCGCGGGCGGCAGGTTGGCGGGAAGACGTTCTGCTGGGCCCGGGAGAGCTATCGCTATAGCGACTACGAATTCAAAGCCGCAAACCGGGACGGCTACCAGGAGAACTGGCCTTTCAGTTACGCGGAACTTGAGCCGTTTTACGACAGAGTGGAAAGCTACATCGGTGTAAGCGGATCGCATGAAGGGCTGGCGCAAATGCCCGATGGGAAGTTTCTGCCGCCGATGAATCTTTCCTGCGGCGAAGTGTTAGCTAAGGGAGTGATCGAAAAGCAATTCGGCTGGCGGTTCATGTCGGATCGGGTGGCGAATTTAACGGTGCCGCACAATGGACGTCCGGCCTGCCACTATTGTGATGAATGCCAGCGCGGGTGCCAGACGGCGTCGTACTTCAATAGCCCATCGGTGACACTCCCGGCGGCCGCGCGAACCGGACGATTCACATTGATGAGCGATGCTGTCGTGAGCCACATTGTCATGAATGACGAAGGCAGAGCGAAAGGCGTTCACTACATCAGCCGCCTCACGAAAGAGCATAGAGAAGCGCGCGCGAAGGTGGTGGTCATTGCGGCTGCCACGCTCGAATCCACCCGGATTCTGCTGAATTCGCGGTCGCCCCGGTTTCCGAATGGAGTTGGGAATTCAAGCGGCGTTCTGGGTCGTTACCTGATGGATCATTTCACGGTAGAAGGGGCGGGCGGCGAACTCTCTTCGCTCAAGGGCGCGAAACGCGAAGCGATCGGAAATCCCTGCGGCTACCTGATTCCGAAATATGCGAATACCGACGGTCATAAGAACGGTGACTTTCTCCGCGGATACCGCTTTGACGGAGCGGCGAGTCAACAACTGTACGAACAGGCGTTTTCACTACCGGGATTCGGACGCGAGTGGCGAGAGAAAGTGCGGCGTGAGATCCCTTATTACTTTTCAATGGAAGCTCAAGGAGAGTGTCTGCCGCGCTTCGATAATTTCGTTGAGCTCGATCCTGAAAAGAAGGATGCTTGGGGCATACCTGCCTTGAGAATCCACGCAAGCTATGGCGAGAACGAACACGCAATGGCAAAAGCAATGCGGCGCGACATTTCCGCGATGCTGGAAGCTTTGCAGGTAAAAGAGACGACTCCGCCGAACGAGGAACTCAGTGTCTTCGGGAAAAACATTCATGAGTGTGGAACCGCGCGTATGGGGACCGATCCAAGAAAGAGCGTATTGAACGCATATAATCAAGTTCACGATTCGAAGAACGTTTTTGTTACCGATGGCGCGGCATTCGTGACGCAAGGCTGTTATGAGCCGACGCTGACCATCATGGCTGTCTCGGTGCGAGCCGCGGACCACATAGTAGATGCCTCTAAGAGGGGCGAGCTGTAGAACGGAAGACCGGTTGGACACTACCGATCAAACTCGTAGAACTTGGATAGTTACGATTGGCCAAGCCGCGGTAGGCCTGGGCGTCGCCGGGAGCGTGCAGGGTAACACGGAAGATGCGGCTACTCTTCCGCCGGGTGTTTACCAACCCTCGACCGATCGCCTCAGCCATGCGCTAATGAGCGCCGAGCGATATCATCCGATTCCGCCCGGCTGTCCAACGGATTATGTTCGTCCCACGAACGGGCCGTTTGAGCCGCTATTTTTTTCCGTTTCTGAATTTCCTGTGATTCGGCATTTGATCCAATTGCTGCTTGGCGATATTTCGGATGACGGGGGTGTCAGCCAGGAGGTGGCGGAGTGGATCGACCTGCGGGTTTCGAGCGCGGACGGCGTGCATCAGGCTGCGCTAGGTGTTGATCCGCTCTATCGCGCGCTCGCTACTGCGTATTTTGGCGTCGCTCAGAACGAGCCTGTCGCGGCAGCGACCTCTGCCAGGATTTGCCGTGAGGGCCTTGAGTGGATTTTCAACGCGGCGCGCGCACAGCATTCGAAAGAATTTATGTCACTCGATGTAGAGCAGCAGATTGCGATCTTGCATTCGATCGGCGATGAGCGGCCTGATAAGCAGCGTGAAGATTCGGGAACTCGATTCTTCGCTTTCTTAAAACCCGAAATTATCAGAGGCTTCTATACTTCGCGAGCCGGTCTGAAAGAACTGGACTTCAAAGGCAATGCTTTCTATGCTCGTTCTCCCGGGTGCACTTCTAAACAATATGGGAAAAACTGATAAATCCGTAAAACGAAGAGATTTTCTGCGCAATGCAGTAACGGCAACGCTGTTCTCCTCTGCGCCTGCTTGGGCCATGCAAAGCGGGCAAAAGCGCTCGAACAGCGGCAAGCGTGAGCGGCTGGCCTGCAATTCGTGGCCTTTCCGGGCCTATTTCGATACGCCTCAAATGCATGAGTACCGCAATCCGCAATATTCGTTGCTGACTCAGGCGGAGTTTCCGCAGTTTCTTGCGGACCACTTCAACATTCACAACGTCGAGTTTCTGCCCCAGCACTTCGTGGATACCGATTCTTCGACCATCGAAAAAGTGAAAGCCGGTCTGAAGAGAGCGAGCTCACGCTGCTGTAACTTGATGGGCGTGGAGATTCCCGGCGGCGTGTATACGCAGAGCTCCGATCGCCAAGCTGTGGCAAAGGAAGCAGACCGTTGGGCGGGCGTGGCGATAGCTCTGGGCTCGCCCAGCATTACAGTTGCATTAACCGGTAAAGGGCCGGCCGATCCTCATACCGCCGCTGACAATCTGAAGCCGGTCGTTGACGTTGCTCATCGACGTGGGCTAAAGGTGCTGTTCCACAACGATGACATGCACCGCGAATCCGCGGAGATTCTCACTTCCGTTATCAAGCAGCTCGGGCCCGATCGAACCGGGACGTGTCCCGATTTTGGCAACTTCGCTACGAAATCCGCGGCTTTCGCCCTTAGCCAGCTTCGGATGCTGGCGCCATATGCGTCCAATATTTGCCATGCGAAAGACGGTATCGCCGACGATGGCAAATTTTATGCCGATGATTTTGCCGCTTCAATGAAGGTCATGCGCGACACGGGCTTCAAAGGTTTGTACTCGCTCGAATTCGAAGGTTTGGCTGCTCCGCTCGAGGGCGTGCGCAAGCTCATGAATTTGACCGAGGAATATTTGGATTAGATATCCGATATCTCGGAACCCGCTCGTCACGTTGAATGCGGCAGGCGAAACATGGTCCAATAGAGTGATCGGCCCCCGATCGAAGCTGCAAGTTCTTGCAGCATCCCGAACTTAGAGGAGCTAATCAGGTTGGAGCAAGCAGTTCTCGCCCTGGAGGACGGCGCCGTCTTCGAGGGAAGCAGTTTTGGTGCGCCTGTGCAGCGCGCAGGCGAGGTCGTTTTTAATACCGCGATTACCGGATATCAGGAGATCTTCACGGATCCTTCGTATTGCGGGCAGATCGTGGTGCTTACGAATCCGCAAATCGGCAATTACGGCGCGAACGAAGCCGATTGCGAGGCGGCCGGTCCCTACATTGAAGGATTGGTGGTTCGCGAGATATCGCCGATTGCCAGCAACTGGCGCTCCTCCGATAAAGCGGAACACTTTCTCGCGAAGCACGGCATCCCGGTAATTTCGGACGTCGATACCCGCAAGCTGGTCCGCCTGCTGCGCGAGCACGGCGCAATGCGCGGCATTATCGCGACAGGCGAGCAGAACTACGACGACTTGGTGAAAGCGGCCCGGAGCGCGCCCGCCATGACCGGCCAAAATCTCGTATCGAAAGTGTCCACAAACAGTAGCTATACCTGGACGCAAGCGGTTGAACCCGTTTCAGCGTCGGACAAACTTCGCGCTGCGGAAGAACCCCGATTTCACGTGGTCGCCTACGATTTCGGCATTAAGCGCAATATTCTGCGGCACCTGGTTCAGATCGGGTCGCGCGTTACGGTGGTTCCCTCCGACACGAGCGGCGAGGATGTTTTATCGCTGAAGCCCGACGGCGTCTTTCTTTCAAACGGACCAGGCGATCCCGAGCCGCTCGAGCGCCAGTCGGCGGAAGTCAAGAAGCTGGTCGGAAGAGTGCCCATCTTTGGAATCTGTCTCGGCCATCAGATACTCGGTCTGGCGTTCGGCGGGAAGACTTATAAGCTCAAGTTCGGACATCACGGCGCAAATCATCCCGTCCTGAATCGAAGCACCGGACGAGTAGAGATTACATCGCAGAATCACGGCTTCTGCGTGGATCCCGATTCGCTTCGCGATTCCGAGATCGAAGTGACGCATCTGAATTTGAACGATCAAACGGTGGAAGGGCTGCGTCACCGGAGCGAGCCCGTGTTTTGCGTTCAGTATCACCCGGAAGCCGCGCCGGGGCCGCACGATTCCCATTATCTGTTCAATGACTTCGCTGCCGTAATGAAAGAGAACACCCGCTAGCGCGATGCCGAAACGAACGGATTTGAAGCGCATCATGATCATCGGCTCGGGGCCGATTGTGATTGGCCAGGCCTGCGAGTTCGATTATTCCGGCACTCAGGCTTGCAAGGCGCTACGCCAGGAAGGCTACCGGGTGATTCTGATTAACTCGAACCCCGCCACCGTCATGACCGACCCGGACCTGGCGGACCGGACCTACGTGGAGCCGCTGAGCCTGGCGTTTGCGACGGAGGTCATCCGAAAGGAGCGGCCGGACGCGCTGCTTTCCACCGTCGGCGGACAGACCGCATTGAATCTCGCGGTGGAATTGGCTGAGTCGGGCGTGTTGGACGAATTCGGCGTGGAGCTCATCGGCGCGAAGATCGACGCGATCAAGAAAGCCGAAGACCGGCTGCTGTTCAAAGACGCCATGCGAAAGATCGGGCTGGATATGACCCAATCGCAGCTGGTGAATAACACGGAAGATGGGCTCGATTTTGCGGAGCGCACGGGTTACCCTGTCATTCTGCGGCCCAGCTTCACGCTCGGTGGAACGGGTGGCGGCATCGCCTATAATCGCGAAGATCTGGTCGAGATCCTCGAGCGCGGGATCGATCTTTCTCCGGTACATGAAGTGTTGGTCGAAGAGAGCGTGCTCGGTTGGAAGGAATTCGAGCTCGAGGTGATGCGGGATCTGGCGGGCAACGGAATCATCGTCTGCTCCATTGAAAACTTCGATCCGATGGGCGTCCACACCGGCGATTCCATCACTGTTGCGCCGGCCCAGACGCTGACCGATCGCGAATACCAGATGATGCGCGACGCGGCGCTGCGCTGCTTGAACGAGATCGGCGTCGATACCGGCGGCTCCAACGTGCAATTTGCCATCAACCCGGAGAACGGACGCATGGTGATTGTAGAGATGAATCCGCGGGTTTCGCGAAGCTCCGCGCTGGCCTCAAAGGCTACCGGATTCCCCATCGCGAAGATTGCCGCGAAGCTGGCGGTCGGGTACCGGCTCGATGAGATCGGGAACGACATTACGCGAGCGACGCCGGCTTGTTTTGAGCCCACTATCGATTACGTTGTGGTGAAGATTCCACGCTGGCAGTTTGAAAAATTCCCCGGCGCGGAGCCGGTGCTTGGCACGCAGATGAAGTCCGTCGGTGAAGTAATGGCGATCGGCCGTACCTTCAAGCAGGCGCTCGAAAAGGGCATGCGGAGCCTGGAAACTGGAAAATCGGCAAGCGCGAAATCGCTGAATCCGGAATGGATTGCCAAGCGCCTGATTACCCCCAATCCGGAGCGCCTCGATTACATCTTTTTCGCGTTTGAGCGCGGCTACACAGTCGATGCGATTTTCGAAATGACCAGCATCGATCGCTGGTTCCTGCAGCAGATTTCCGAGATCGTCGATCTGGAGAAATCGCTCGGCGGACGCGCGCTGGAGTCGCTCACCGCCAGGGAATTCCGAAAGATCAAGCGCTTCGGCTTGGGAGATTCCCAAATTGGCAGACTGGTTGGGGCGGAATCGTTGCAGGTTCGCGAATCGCGGAAAAAGCTGGGCGTGCGCGCCGTCTTTAATCGCGTAGATACTTGCGCCGCGGAGTTCGAGAGCTTCACTCCCTACATGTACTCGAGCTATGAGTCGGAAGATGAAACCGATCCCTCGGATCGCAAGAAGGTGATGATTCTCGGGAGCGGCCCAAACCGGATCGGGCAGGGAATCGAATTCGATTATTGCTGTTGCCATGCCTCTTTTGCGCTACAGGATTTCGGATACGAATCGATCATGGTGAACTGCAATCCCGAAACTGTATCGACGGACTATGACACCAGCGACCGCTTGTATTTTGAGCCGCTGACTCAGGAAGAGGTTCTGAACATTTATGACGCGGAGCGCCCGGACGGTCTGATCGTTCAGTTTGGAGGCCAGACTCCGCTGAACCTGGCCATGCCGCTGAAGAAGCTGGGCCTGCCGATTATCGGCACCGATCCGAGTAACATCGATCTTGCCGAAGATCGGAAGCTTTTTGGAAAGCTGCTCCACGATCTCGGCATCCCTGCGCCCGCGCACGGCTCCGCCATAAGCGTTGAGGAAGCTTGCGGCGTGGCGCGAGAATTGGGCTTTCCCGTTCTGGTGCGGCCCAGTTACGTGCTCGGTGGGCGCGCGATGGTGATTGCGTATAACGAAGAGACCGTCCGGCGTTACATGCAGGAAGCGGTCACCTTTTCCATTAAGCGACCCGTGCTCATCGACCGCTTTCTGGAAGACGCCATCGAAGTGGATGTCGATGCCTTGTGCGACGGCGAGAATGTGCTGATTGCGGGGATCATGGAGCACATCGAAGAAGCCGGGGTGCATTCCGGAGACAGTTCGTGTGTTTTGCCGGCCATTTCGATCCGGAAGGACAGTCTCGCGAAGATTGAGGAATACACGAGGCAACTGGCGCGCGCGCTGAATGTGATCGGCTTAATGAACGTTCAATACGCGCTGAAGAATGGGGACGTATACGTATTGGAAGTGAATCCGCGCGCATCGCGCACTGTGCCTTTTGTCGGCAAAGCGACCGGCGTGCCGCTGCCGAAGATCGCCGTCGGTCTAATGCTCGGCAAAAAGCTCACAGAGTTCGTGGGCATGACCGGCGGTGTCGTAAACGGCACGCTGCCGGTGCCTAATTACTTCGTGAAGAGCCCGGTGTTCCCCTTCTCGAAATTCCCCGGCGTCGATCCGGCGCTTGGCCCCGAGATGCGCTCGACCGGCGAAGTGATGGGTGTGGGCGAAAGCTTCGGCGAGGCATTTGCGAAGGCGCAGTTAGCGGCCGGCGCTCCGATTCCCGACAAGGGAGCGCTATTCATCAGCGTGAATGACCGCGATAAGGCCGCCGCGGTTGCGGTGGCGGCCAAGTTCCGGGATTTTGGATTCGAGTTGTTTGGAACGCGCGGAACGGCCCTGGCTCTGCAAGCTGCCGGCCTGCGCTGCAAAACCGTGTTCAAAGTCAATGAAGGCCGGCCGAACGCCGTGGATTTATTAAAAGCCGGCAAGCTGAATCTGGTGATTTACACGACGACGGGAAGCCATTCCTTTCCCGATGAACAAACCATTCGCCGCAACGCAGTCACCTACCGGATACCCTGCATCACGACCATGAGCGGAGCCCGAGCCGCTGCGGAAGCCATCGCTTCACGCCGGCGCGATCCGATCCGAGTCTGGTGTCTGCAGGAACTCCATGCGAGAGAAACCGCGCTGGCATCCGGCCGCTGACGAGCTGGTCCTTAGTGACGGTGGCGGAGCGAATGGGGCCGGGTGAACGGGATAAATTCCTGCATGAGGTTATAGACTGCATCGGCCCCGAACCCTACGAATGCTCGATCAATCCCGTCGCCCACCGATCTGGCGCTCTTCGGCTGCCAAAGATTCGTGAACTGGCCGGCTCCAAATTGGCTCATCACCCGGGCCCATGCAAACGAATCCCCGCCTGAATCGGTTTTGCAAAGAAACACTTGCTTCATGGCATTCACCACGCGCAGCTTCATGGGTTTGTCTTCTGAAGGGAAATAGCGGGGATCTTCATGAAAGGCGGAATCCAACGCAAAGCCAAAGGCCTCGCGCGAGAGGTTGCTCCCGAAGCCGGACGCATACCGGTCCCCGAATCCTCCCATACCTTGGCCCCACTCATGGGGCGAACTTCTGGCTTGACCGATCGCCGCGCCAATACCGGCAGCCACGAAAGCTCCCACTCCAAAGCTTTCGACGAAACGGTAGTCGAGCTTATCGATCGTGTCAAACGGAGGCGCTGAAACTGTGTTCGGAAGCTGGTTCGGCTGCTGTACTTGACCGGGCTGAGGGGGAGTAGGGGATACGGCGTCCCCGGAATCATTCTGCGCGAAAGAAGCCATCGCGAAAACGCCAAACACGAAAATCAGTCTGCGATACATTCCAAATCGGGATCTAAAGCCCTATGCAGCACTCCAATGGCCACTCCTTAGAGCGGTCGCTGAGCACCGGGGCGCCTATTTCGGGCAACAGGAGGCACGTAGTTTTTGCGGTAGACAAAGATAGAATCTACATGTCTGCACTTCCTTGAATCCGTTGGTTATAACCCAGGATCCTGGAAGAGACGAATGCCCGCAATCCCTTCGGCGCCGGCGCGCATGCAGTCAGCCGCATTGTCCCAGTTCACTCCGCCGAGCGCGTAGACGGGTTTATCGATTTGGCACGCCGCTTTCAGAGCGTCCAGACCCACGGCCAGCCCCTTGCCAACGCTATCGAACACCGGGCCGAAGGTGACGAGATCGGCGTTTGTCGCTTTGATTTCCTCGAGCGTATGGCAGGAACGGGCCACGAGAAGGCGCGGAAGAGTTTCCCGCGGGGCATCCGAAGGCAGATGAACGCCATCGGCGCCGGTCGCAAGCGCCACATCCGCCCGGGAGTTAACCAGAATTTTGGCGGGAAGCAGCGTGCGTACCTCATGATCGCGGATCTCGAGCACAGCCAGCGTGAATTCGAACAGCTCGCGTGCCGTGATGTCCTTTTCGCGGATCTGAATGAAATCCACGCCAAGATGCATCTGGTCGCGAATGACTTCGAGCAGCGGATGGAAACCGCCGACGGCTTTGCGATCGGTGATGTAGTAGCGTTTCACTTTCCGATGAAGTATACAGCAGAGGATGGAATTTCAATGCGGAGCCGATCGCTGCCGCGCAAAAGCTGGGATTCGGCCTCCGTGGCAATCGCGAAGATATCCTGCTCGAACGCAAACCGGATGCCGCGGGAAGAAGGGCCGTGACTGAGGACCCGCAGCACGAGTTGGTTTTGAGAAAGCGGGCCGTCGGCTGGAAGAACTTTCGTTTCGGATTGGCGGACGCACAGGAACCCTTGATCGCCGATCAGGTGCCCCGGCAGATAAGATCCTTCGATTTCGCCGTTCTGTACCGAGAGGCGGCTCTTGTTCCGGCCGGGATCGAGTCCGGCGATTGAGGCGGGAATGATGTTGTAGACTCCCAGCGAGCGCGCGATCTCGATGGTGACGGGCTTCGCAAAGACCAGATCGCGCGTGCCCGATTGCAGGAAGCGGCCGCGATCCATCAGGCAGACAAAATCGGCCAGCTCAAAGCACTCCTCGAGATCGTGAGTCACAAGCACGATGGGAACCTGGAGGCGCTCGCGAGTTTGTTTCAAGACTTCATAGAAGGCCTGGCGCAGACGGGCATCGAGGCCGCGCGTTGGCTCATCGAGCAACAGGAGGCGTGGCTCGGTTACCAGAATGCGAGCAAGCGCGGCGCGCTGTTTTTGGCCGCCCGAAAGCTGACCGGCCTTTCGCGCAGCCAGTTCGGCGAGCTCAAAAGTTTCGAGAAGCTCCTGGATGCGGCGGCGTCCGTTTAAGCCTCGCGTGCGGTCCGAAGGCGCGGAGGATGCGGCGAATCGAAGATTCTCGCGGACCGTCATATGCGGGAAAAGCGCGTGATCCTGAAAGATATACCCGCAGCGGCGTCGTTGCGGAGCGAGGTGGACGCGAGCGGCGGCATCGAAGTACAACTCGTCGTTCACCAGGATGCGGCCTTCGTCGGGGCGGGTAAATCCGCCCAGGCAATTCAACGTCAGCGTCTTTCCGGCGCCGCTCGGGCCAAAAAGAACAGTAACTCCGGAACCCGCGCGCAGGTGAATGTTCAGTTCAAAGGCTTCCGAATCCCGGGCGGAAGAGAAGCGCTTAATCAGCCGGGCGTCAATCATGCCTTTAAGCGGCAGTGCTCGATCGGGAGGTGCGGGAGAGGTAACTCGCGGGCCACAAAAGCGCCAGAGCGGCCACCGAGACCACCAGCACCAGAATGCGGGCAAGCCGCCCGTTGCCGGATTCGACAGCATCGTAAATGGCGACCGCCAGAGTTTGGGTGCGTCCGGGAATGTTGCCCGCGACCATGATGGTGACTCCGAAATCGCCCAGTGACCGCGCGAAACTGAGCGTTGCGAGCGAACTCAGACCGCGGCGGGCAAGCGGCAGCGTAACACGCCGGAAGGTACGCCATTCGGAAGCGCCCAAGCTGTGCGCGGCCCATTCGTAACGGTAATCGACGCCTTCGAGAATCGCGCGGGCGGCTTTGATGTAGATGGGCGCGGAATGCAGGAAAGCGGCGACTACCGCGGCCTGCCACGTGAATACGAGCGGCCTGCCGAACAGCGCTTCGTAAAAATGCCCGAATGGCGACGCTCGTCCGGCGAGGACCAGCAGATAGTAGCCGAGCACGGTCGGCGGCAAAACCAGCGGGAGCGTAATCACCGAATCCAGAAAGTGCTTTCCCCGGAAATTCTTGTGGGCCAGCGTGTATGCGGCAAACGTGCCGATGCTCAGCACGAAAAATGTGGCCAGAGCCGCGACCCGGAGGCTGAGCCAAAGCGGGAACCAGTCGATAGAAGAAAGAGTGGCCATAGCTTGACGGGAAACCCGATTATATCCGTGAAGATCATAGCCCAAGCAGGCCCGCTCGCCAAGCATATTACTGAGGCTTGTGTCGTTAACATACGATCTGTCCGGTCCAATGCACACATGATCTGTCCGCTTTAGAAAACCGGGGCGGGAACGCGACGCTAGGATTTGGAACCCAGC
>Ga0208480_1000443_pt1 | contig 15777 bp, 13 predicted proteins | sample NGESurshal092012_4_FD_184485 | JGI IMG/M metagenome (GOLD analysis project Ga0208480, IMG submission 184485) | Arctic peat soil microbial communities from Barrow, Alaska - NGEE Surface sample F53-1 shallow-092012 (SPAdes) | ecosystem: Environmental > Terrestrial > Soil > Wetlands > Peat ... | reverse complement strand
GTGGTGAACAATTGGCGGCCTTCCGGCACCAGCGCAAAGCCGCGCTCGGCTTTTTCGTGAGTCGACAACCGCGTGACATCCTCACCCTCGAACAGCACGCGTCCGCGCCACGGCGCGATCGTGCCGGCCACCGCGCGCAAGGTCGTGGTCTTGCCGGCGCCGTTGGCGCCGACGATCGCGGTGAGGTGGCCGCGCGTTGCGGAAAGCGAAACGCCCCACAGCACCTGGACTTCGCCGTAACCGGCTTCGAGCGCCTCGACCTTGAGGATCGTGTCAGACATGCTCGCCGCTTCCCTGCAGTTCGGCGGCGAGCTTGGGATTGCCCAGATAGGCCTCGATGACTTGCGGATGCTGGGCCACTTCGGCAGGCGTGCCCTCGGCGAGCTTCTGGCCGAAATTGAGCACCACGATGCGATCTGAAAGACTCATGATGGCCCGCATCAGATGCTCGATCATCAGAATGGTGACGCCGCGCTCGCGGATTTGACGTATCACGCCGATCATGTAGTCGACCTCGGTCGGATTGAGGCCGGCCAGCACTTCGTCGAGCATCAGAAGCCGGGGCCGCGCGGCGAGCGCGCGCGCCAGTTCAAGACGCTTCTTGCCCGCAATCGTCAGGTGCAGGGCCAGCATGTTGGCACGGTCGTCGAGACCGACGACGGCGATCGCCTCGCGCGCCGCCTCGCGGGCGCGATGCAGCGGCAGGTTCTCGCGGCCGAAACAGGCGCCGACCGTGCAGTTGTCCAGCACCGTCATATTGGTGAGCGGCTGCACGATCTGATGGGTGCGGGCGAGCCCTGAGCGAGCGACCAGATAGGGTTTGGCGCCCGTGATATCGGCACCCGCGAAGGTGATTTTTCCGGTGTCCGGGGCGAACACGCCATTGACCAGATTGAACAGCGTCGACTTGCCGGCGCCGTTCGGCCCGATCAGACCGAGGATTTCAGCGTCGCGGACTTCGAAGGTCAGATCCTTGACTGCCTGCAGGCCGCCGAAGCGCTTGCTGACTCGGTCGACCTTGAGCAGCGCCGTCATTCCAGGACCTTCTGGGTGCGCGGGAAGCGGCTGTAAATCCAGCCCATCAGGCCGCCCGGGAAGAACAGCACGATGAGCAAAAGGAGAGCGCCGGAAACCACCAGCTGGAAATTGGCGAATGTCGAGGACGTGAGCAGATAGCCGCGCAGCTCCTCATACAGAAAGGCGCCAATGGCGACGCCGGTAACGGTGCCTTGGCCGCCCAGCATGCCGACGACCAGCGCCTCGGTCGACAGCGACAGATCGAAAGCATCGGATGGCTGGATGAAAGCGCTTTTGAAAAAATAGAGCCCGCCAGCGATGGCGGGCAGAAACGCGGAGACGCTGTAAACCACTGCCTTATAGCGTGAAGTCGGCACGCCGAGAATCGCAGCGGCGTCCTCGTTCTGACCGATGGCGAGCAGGCCCAGGCCGAATTTTGACGTCTTGATGGCGTAGCTCAGATAGAGCGAGGCGCCCATCACGCCGACCATGATAAAATAGATGATCCAGAGCGCGTGCGCCGGACCGCCGAGCGGCGTGAAGATCGAGGCCGGCAGATAAATGCCGGACGATCCGCCCCACGGCGTAAAGTTCTCGGCGAAGGCCTGCACCGCCTCGATGACCCCGATGGTGGACAGCGCGAAGAAAGCGCCACGCAGCCTTAAGATTCCGAAGCCGAATATCAGCGCCAAACCGCTGACGCACACGCCGGCGACGACGAGGCTCGGCGCCAGCGTCCATTTGTACGAATTCACCAGCCAGACGCAGATGTATCCGCCCAGCCCGAAGAAGACGATGCTGCCGAAATTCACGTAGCCCGCATAGCCGAGCATCAGATTGAGATTGCTGGCAAGCGTGATGTAGAGCGCGTCGAGCAGCAGGCTCTCGCGCAGCGACACATCGTTGCCGTAGACCGGCGCCAGCGCGAACGCCACCACCGCGAGCGTAATGATCCAGAAGAACGGACGGCGCGGCATCGACAGCATCAGAGCGCTCCGCGGCGCGAACGGAAGATGCCGGCCGGAAACGCAATCAGCACCAGGACGAACAACACGAACTCGATCACCAGCGTCCAGCTCACCGGCACGAACGGCGTGACCGCGCCTTCGAGCAGCCCGAGCGCGATACCGCCCATCAACGCGCCGATCGGGTTACCGAAGCCGCCGAGCACCGTGACGACGAAGCCTTTGAGCTGATAGCCATCGCCCGACAGCACCGTGAACGGAAACAGCGTGGCGATCAGAACGCCCGACACACCGGCCAGAGCGACACCGAGGCCGACCGAGATTGCGAGCACGCGCGTGGTCGGAATGCCGACCAGTTCGGCTGCCTCCCGGTTATTGGCCACCGCACGAATCGATTTGCCCAGCCGGGTGTGTTGCAGGAACAGATAAAGCGCAGTCGCAATCACCGCGGCCAGCACCGCAGCGAGGATATGGGCGCCGGGAAACGTGTAGCGGCCCATGGTGAAGCCCGGCAGCGACACATCGACGTTAAACAAGGCGGTGCCCCACACCGCGGTGCCGACGCCGATCAGCACCAGGTTGACCGAGAACGTCGACAGCAGGCTCATCAGTGGCGGCCGGCCGACCATGCGGTGGATCGCGATCCAGTACAGCGTCACGCCGACGAAAAAGCCGCCGATCAGAACCGGCACCATGGCGACGTAGGGATTGAGGCCGAGCACGCTCGTGAGCAGAAAGAGCGCGAACATGCCGGCGACGATCATGGCGCCGTGGGTCAGGTTGATGACGTCCATGACGCCCCAGATCAGTGTCAGGCCCATGGCGGCGAGACCGTAGACCAGCCCCACCAGCACGCCGTCGATGACCGAAGCGAGAATGCCGAGCATGCGGGTTCACACAAAATGAGGACCGGCAGCGGCGCGGCCGGTCCCCTGGTTGACTACATATTTTGTTCGGGCATGACCGTGAGGATCATGCTCACTGCATGGCGGCTGGGATTGGAAAAAGCAGATCGGCCGACTTCGCGGCTTGCGGCCAAACCACTTGGCGGCCGAGTTTGCCGTTCACCATCTGCCACTGCGCCAGTACCATCTCGTGCGCGGCTTGCAGCCCATGATGGCCCGGGTCGGTCATAAACTTGATGTGTCCGAAGAACGTCGTGATGTCCATGCCGTTGAGCGCGGCAGTCACCTTCTCCGGATCGATCGAGCCGGCCAGCTCGATGGCGTGCTGCAGCACCACGCCGCTCGTATAGCCGGACGCCGCGTGATAGTCGGCCTTGAGGTGGAATTTATCCTGGAAAGCCTTGGCGAATGCCGCGGTTGTCGGACCGAACTGCGGCTTGTAGTTGACCTGCAACTCCCATTGCGACGGCACGGTCACGCCGAGCGCGGAAGCGCCGAGATCGCCGAACTTGTCGTCAGCGGGCGCGACCAGAAGCGAAATCCACTTCATGTTTGCTTTCTGGTCATGCATCTGCCGCGCGAGCGTGGCGCCATCCGAATAATGGCCGCCGCCTAAAACCGCGTCGGCATTCGACGACACGATCTTGTTGACGATCGGGCCGAAATCGGTGGTCGACGGCGAGTAGGCCTCGTTCATCACGATCTGAAGCCCGGCCGCTTTGGCCTGCTGTGCGGCGGCGGCAAGCACGGCCTTCGAGAACGGATCGTCCGAATAGACCATCGCGATCTTGGCACTCGGGTCCTTCGCCTTCAGTGCCGCGACGGCGCCCGAGAGATAATGGCTGGCCGACGTGATCACCATGAACAGGTATTTGTTGCCCTGCTCGAACGGTTTCTCTTCGGCACCGCCCGAGTCGATCATGATCCTGCTGTACTGCTCGGAAATGACTGCGGCCGGCGCAGTCAGTCCCGACGAGTACGGGCTGAACAGGAAATTCGCCTTATCCTGGTTGATGAGGCGCGTGTAGAGCTGCTGCACCCGCCCGCCAACGGACTGATCGTCATAGCTGACGAACTTGACCTTATAGGTCTTGCCACCTGCCTTGATGCCGCCCTTGGCGTTCACCTCGTCGCGCCAGAACTCGTAACCGTGCTGCTGGCCGAGCGAATCGACGTTGAGCGGCCCGGTCTGTGAGTCGGTGAAGCCGACGGTGATTGTGTCCTCGGCGAAGGCCGGGGTGGCGATAAATGCCGCGGCGGCGGCCAGTAAGAAGAGCCGTTTCATATTTTCCTCCCTGTACGCCCCGCAGTTCGACCGCGATGACGGTAACGGCCGAACGAGGCGGCTGATGATCCCGCGCCCGTTTGGCGTCGCGATGATCGCTCACCGCCGGGCGCAGTTTTGCCACGATGACTCGCCCCCCAGCAAGTATCACGCAGCTCGATTAACCCTTCAGATCAAAAGAAACATCGCACAATTCCGGCCTGAAAGCCATCTGATCCGGGTCTGCAATGCGGGCAAATATTCAAATCGGTCAAGCCTTCGGCCCTGAACGCGGGTTGGCCGCAAATGCGTCAATCCGCCGCTATGTGTCTGAGCCAAAACCGCGGGCCGATCAGCGCGCCGGCGGGATGGGATAGAGCAAGTCGGCCGATTGTGCCGCTGTCGGCCAAACAACTTGGCGGCCGAGCTCTCTATTGACCATTTGCCACTGGGCCAGGACCATGTCGTGAGCGATCTGAACGCCGTGGCGCACCGGGTCACTCGAAAATCTGATATGGCCGAAGAAGATGATGGAATCGAGCGTGCTGAGCGCAGCCAACACGTTTTGCGGATCGGCTGACCCGGCCTGTTCGATGGCATGTTGCAGGACCAGACCGCCCGCGTAGCCCGACGCCGCATGGTAGTCGGGTGCGGCGTGATACTTGGCCTGATATCTATCGACGAACTGCCCGCTGGTCGGTCCAAATTGCGGCGTAAACGACTCCTGCGGTTCCCATTGTGAGGGCACCGTGATGCCCAAAGCGGCCGGCCCGAGCGCCGCGAATTTCACATCGGCCGGCGCCACCAGAATCGACACCCATTTCAGATCGGCTCTCGCTGCATAGAGTTGGCGTGCGAGCGCGGCGCCGTCCGCGTAATGACCACCGCCCAGAAACGCATCGGCACCCGACGCAACGATCTTGTCGACGATCGGCACGAAATCGGTCGTCGAAGCGGCGTAGGATTCATCCATGACGACTTTCAGTCCAGTCATGTCCGCTTCTCGCGCGACCGTTCCCACGACCAGTCGCGAAAACGGATCGTCCGCGTAGGCGATCGCGATTTTGGCATGAGGATTCTTGGTCGCCAGCGCCAGGACCGCGCTGGCGAGATAGCGCTCGGCCGGCGCGGGAAGCTGAAATTGATATTTGGTTCCGTGCGCGTATGGCGCCGTGTCGGAGCCGCCGGTATTCAGCATGATTTTTCCATACTGCTCGCAGGTGGCGACCGCCGGCGCAGTCATGACCGAGGAATAGGGCCCAAACAGAAATTGCACCTTGTCCTGGACGATCAGGCGCGTGTAGAGCGCCTTTACGAGTTCACTGCGGGATTGGTCATCGTAACTGATGAATTTCACCTCATAGGTCTTGCCGCCGGCCTTGATGCCGCCGGCCGCATTGACCTCATCGCGCCACAGCTCCGCGCCGTGCTGCTGCGTCTGTGAATCAACGTTGAGCGGCCCGGTCTGGGAGAAAGTCATGCCGATGACGACGGTACCGTCCGCCGCCAGCGCCGGCGTGGCGACAATCGCCGCAGCGGCGGCGAGCATCAAAAGCCGTTTTATAGGCTGTCTCCCGAGCATTTCGCCAATCTAGCCTGACGGCCGAACCGGCGCCATCAATCCTCGGCGACGGCGGCCTTCGGCGAGGCCGCGTGTTCCTCTGGGGGTGCATGCTCGTCGCGCGCCCGCTGGTGCAAAGGCTTTCGCTTCCGCGTCAGATTGTACGCGCTGTTGACCAAGGCCAGATGAGAGAAAGCTTGCGGAAAATTGCCGACCAGCCGTTTTGATCCCATGTCGTATTCCTCGCTGAGCAGGCCGACATCGTTGCGCAGGCCCACCAGCCGCCGGAACAGCCGCTCGGCATCGTCGAAGCGGTCTTGCAAGATATAGACGTCGACCAGCCAGAAGCTGCAGGCAAGAAAAGCGCCTTCGCCGGGCGGCAGCGTATCGCCGCCCTCATGGGTGTTGTAGCGCATGACAAAACCGTTGCGGAAGAGGTCGCGTTCGATCGCCGCGACGGTCTGCTCGATGCGCGGATCCGTCACCGGCAAAAATCCAACGCAAGGCACGAGCAGCAGATTGGCGTCGAGCAGCTTCGAGCCGTAAGCCTGGGTAAAAATGCCGAGCTCCTTGTTGAAGCCGCGCTCGCATACGTCTTGGAAAATCTGGTCGCGCAGCTTGCGCCATTCGTCGAGCGGCCCCTCGAGACCGAACGACTCGGCGCTCTTGATGGCGCGATCGTAGGCAACCCACGCCATGACCTTCGAATAGGTGAAGTGCTGCGCCCGCCCGCGCATTTCCCAGATGCCGTGGTCCGGTTTCTTCCAGATCGTCTTGAGGTGATCGAGAAACGCGAGTTCGAGCGTCCATCCGGAGTCGTCGCCGGCAACGCCGCCGCGCCGCGCCTGATAATGCACGTCCGCGAGTTCGCCGAACACGTCGAGCTGAAGCTGCGTATGCGCGGCATTGCCGATGCGCACCGGCTTCGACTGCGCGTAACCTGGCAGCCACGGCACTTCCCATTCGGTGAGCCGCCGCTCGCCGCCGATGCCGTACATGATCTGCAGCTGATCCGGACTGCCGGCCACCGCGCGCAACAGCCATTCGCGCCACGCCTGCGCCTCCTCGAGGTAGCCGGCGTGCATGGCGCCGAGCAGCGTGAGCGTGGCGTCACGCAGCCAGCAGAAGCGATAATCCCAGTTGCGCTCGCCGCCGAGCCGTTCCGGCAGCGACGTCGTCGGCGCCGCGACGATGCCGCCGGTCGGGCGGTAGGTGAGCGCCTTGAGCGTGATCACCGAGCGCCGCACCGCATCCGACCAGCGGCCGGCCGGCCGGCATTTCGCCGACCACTCGCGCCAAAAAGATTCGGTGTCGGCGAGCGCGCCGGCGGCGTCGATCGGCCTTGGCGGCGGCTGATGCGACGGCGCATAGCTCATCACGAACGGGATCGTCTCGCCGCGGCTGACGGTGAATTCACCGACCGTGGTCATGTCGCGGCCGCGCAGATGCACCGGCGTGTACAGCACCACCATGTCGGGCCCCGCAATGGCGCGGAACGCGCCGCTCTCCACGCGGCTCACCCAGGGCACGACGGCGCCATAGCCGAAGCGCAGAATCAGCTCGGTGTGCATCGCCAACTGGCCGCGTGTGCCAATTATGAAGCGCACGATGGTCGAATGCGGCGAGCTCTGCGGCATGAAATCGACCAGTGTGGCGGCGCCGTCCGGCGTTTCGAAATGGGTCTCCAGCACCAGGGTATTGGGGCGGTAGTTGCGCGTGACGCGAGCGTTCAACTGCGGCGCGATCAGCCAGCGGCCGTGCTCGCGCGAACCGAGCAATGCAGCGAAGCAGGCTTCGGAATCAAAGCGTGGCCAGCACAGCCAATCAATCGATCCGTTGCAACCAACCAACGCGGCAGACGCGCAATCGCCGATCAGCGCGTAATCTTCAATCCTGCCCGGCATGCCGGATTTGTCATCAAGCGGCGGCGACATGGTGATGAGCGGAGCTCGCGGCTAAATTCACTGGTTCAGGAAAAATCGACAACGACTTTAATGTCGTCTGGCTGAGGCGCCAGCGCCAGAGTGAATTGTTCAGCCGGCACGCGGCGCGTAATCAACCGGGCCAGCCAGGATTTGTCGGCCCGCTGCAAGGCGTCGACCGCATCCTCATAATGCTGGCGGTTGGCATTGACCGAACCGAACACCGTGTCGTTGTCGAGCACCATGGTGCGATTGAGCGAGCCGACATCGACGTCGAAAGCATGACCGGGAGGGCTCACGCCGACCAAGCAGACGATGCCGGCGGACGCGGTGCGGCCGAGCACATCGCGCACCACCACCGGCGCGCCGCTGCACTCCATCAGGATATCGGGCTTAAAGCCGTCGAGCTCGGCGAGCGTGCCAAGATGAAAGGCGCCGCCCAATTCGCGCACCAACAGCCGCTTGAGTTCACTGTCGCGATTGTCGAGCACATGCACATCAAGCCCGCGCTGCGCTCCGATCAGCGCCGCGAGCAGGCCGACCGGGCCTGCGCCCGTGACCAGCAGCGTCTTCGGATCGAAGCCTCGCGCGCGGCGACCGATACGCTCGGTATGGTCCCAGGCCTTGGCGACGACGCTGGTCGGTTCGACCAGCACGCCCTCGGCGCCGAGCGAAGAATTCAGTTTGACCAGAAATTCCGGCTCGACGCGGAAATAGTCGGAGCCGAAACCATTGCGCTCCTTGATGCCCCGCTCGGTATAGCGGCCGTTGCGGCACATGTCCCATTCGCCCACCGCGCAGGCCGGACATGGCACCGGATCCGGACGCCGCACGATGCCGACAACCAGATCGCCCTCGGTAAACCCAGAGTCGGCTGGCGCCTCCTGCACCCGGCCGAGCGATTCATGGCCTATGACCAGACGCTTCTCACCCGGTGGCGCCCAGCCATACTCGCCTGACACGATCTCGCGGTCGGTGCCGCAGACGCCGAGCGCGAGCGTGCGCACCAGCACCGCGCCATCGGAGCGCGGCGGGTCGGGAATATTTTCAAGCCGCGCCGAATGGGCAACGCTTGGCGCGACAGTCAGTGCGCGCATGGTGGCGCTCCGCGAATGTGTTCCTCGGGTCGAGGTGAGAGCGCACGCGGGCCCGCGCCCCCGGGGCCGGGTGTTATTGCTGCAACGCGAGGAAAACAAAAGGGTTCCGCAACAAGGAACCGAAAGTTCCATTTATGGAACTTAATGGAACTGCCGTCGGCAGGAGGCGTTACCGCTTCGTTGTGGCGGCGTCGCCACGTTTTCTTCCCCTCGCACTGCGGAGCCACACTATGGACCCTATCGGGCATAGACGCTGGGCGATTGCCGAGGGTTATATTCCTTCTCAAAGTTCGTTTTCCCAACCCGCGCTGATCTCGCACGAAACCGCCTGCATCTTGAATGCGAACGACGCGGATGCGCACGTGCAAATCACGCTGTTTTTTGCCGACCGCGAACCGACCACTTACCGCGTCACCGTCGGCGCACGGCGAACCCTGCATCTACGTTTCAACGATCTGAAAGATCCGGTGCCGGTGCCGCGCGACACCGACTATTCCTCGGTGTTCGAAGCCGATGTGCCGATCGTGCTGCAACACACACGGCTCGATTCGCGTCACCCCGAAGTCAGTCTATTGTCGACCACCGCATATTGCGAAAGCTGAGCACCGCAGTGCGGCATTTATCACGCCGCCACGGTTTTGCTTGATTGTGAAAAGAATCCGCCAAGCCAACAAATTACGGCGGAATTCCGCAGTTCCTTCTGTAATTTTCCGCAATGCGGCACTGCGGGAACATTTGATCGTTAACCGGGTTGTTCCACCACGCAATTGGAGGAATTTCTCGTGAGCGTGATCGTCGTTTCCAACCGCGTTGCGCGGGCAAAAAGCGATGAACCCATCGCCGGTGGACTGGCATCGGCGCTGATCCCGATGGTGAGAGAGTCGGGCGCGATCTGGGTCGGTTCCAGCGGTCAATCCGGCGATGCAGCACAGAACAGAGATTCCTTTGCCAAGATCGAGGCGCTTGGCAACGGCGCGCTGGCGACGGTGGACATGCCGGCGAAGCATTATCGCGGATATTACGAAGGCTTCGCCAATTCGGCACTGTGGCCGGCGTTACACTCGCGGCCCGATCTCATCCAGGTCACTGCCGACGAATATACCTCGTACCGCGAAGTCAACGCCTTCATGGCGCGTGCACTGTTGCGATTTATTGCGTCGCAGCCGCAGGTGTGGGTTCAGGATTACCATTTTCTGACGCTCGGCGCGGAGTTGCGCCGGCTCGATGTCAGCCGCCCGATCGGATTCTTCCTGCACACGCCGTGGGCGTCCCGCAGCACAATGGCGGCGGTACCGCATCACGCCGATCTGGTATCGGCGATGCTCGCCTATGATCTGATCGGCTTTCAGACCGACGACGATCGGCGCAATTTCGAGGATTATCTGCAGCATGAGCTGGGACTGACGGTCGCCGACGGTGAGGTCAGTTCGCATTACGGACGGACGCGGCTCGCCACCTTCCCGATCGGCATCGACGTCGACGAGTTCGTCACGCGCGCCACGAAGGCGAGCACACGGCCGGAAATCGCGCGGCTGCGTTCAAGCCTGCAGGGCGCCAAGCTCGCGCTTGGCGTTGACCGTCTCGACTACTCGAAGGGCTTGACCAACCGCATGCGCGCGTTCGGCCGCATGTTCGACATAGAGCCGGCTTTGAAACGCGCCGTGTCCCTGCTGCAGATAGCGGTGCCGTCACGCGGCAATATCCGCGCCTACAGGGATCTGAAGACCGAACTCGCTGCGCTGGTCGGCAACGTCAACGGCCGGCATGGCGAGGCCGACTGGATGCCGATCCGGTACCTCAACAAAGGCTTCTCGCAATCGACGCTGGCCGGCTTCTATCGTGCGGCGCATGTCGGCCTGGTGACGCCGCTGCACGACGGCATGAACCTCGTCGCCAAGGAATATGTTGCGGCGCAGAATCCCTTCAATCCGGGCGTGCTGGTGTTGTCATCGTTTGCCGGCGCCGCCAAGGAGCTGGACGCGGCGCTGCAGGTCAATCCTCATGACATCGACGGCATGGCGCGGCAGACCGCCAGGGCACTCGTGATGAGCCTCGACGAGCGGCGCGAGCGCTGGCAGAGCATGGTGGCCAAGCTTCGGCAGTGCTCGGTGCAGAGTTGGTTCTCCGATTTCCTGCAGGCGCTCGGCGATACCGACCGCGCGCCGGCTGTGGTCGCTGCGCCGCGCGCTGCCGCGATGCCGTTCATGCTCGAAGCTGCGGGCGGCGGCCGATCGGTGCAGCGCCATTGATGGCGCGTTACTCCGTCACTGTGGATATTTCCAAATTTTCTCGGCGTCGGCCAAAGTGCAACGCGAATCAGTGTTAGAATCATTGCGTATTGTTATTTGTTCGTTGTAGCGATTAGCCTGATTATGTCGGGTCTCGGGGCATACAACAGTCAGCTGCAGTCTGCATCGTTCGGACCTCTGGTCACGGACGCGAATGGCAACACGCATTTGGATCCGGTCAAACCTCAAATGAACCACAATGGCGACATTGCCGGCAGCGAGACCGGCGGGACGATCATCCGGCGCCCACCCCTCGAAGACGATCTCGCCGAAATCAAACATCCGCTCAGTGCAATCATGGCGAACGCCGATGCGGCACGCCACTGGCTGAACCGGACAAACCCTAATTTTTACGAAGCGATCGCGGCGCTCGACCGCATCGTGAGGGAAAGCATCCGGATCGACGATGCGATTGCCGGCATCCGCGCGTTGCCGGCGGCAGAAAACCCGGCCAAGCGCTTGGTGTAGTTCGCGCCGGCCGCCTTGATGGTTCACGACGCCGTAGAGTTGTCCGGAATTTCGGGTCGTTTGCGCCGCACCGAGTGAATTGTTTCTAATCCGGCTTCGCGCGCCGCCTGCTGCAAGGCGCGGCGAATCTCGTCGCGCTTCTCGTGGATCGAAGCGATGATCGGCCCCGCCGCCTTGCCGAAGCCGATCAGCGCCGCCTCGGAAAGCTGCAAGCTCGCCTCAATGGTTTCCGGCACCGCATCGGTCGCGCCCAGTCTATAGAGATGGCTCGCATGGGCGGCGTCACGAGCTCGCGAGACAATGAGAATCTCCGGCCGCATGGCGCGCACGTGCTGCACGACCTCGTCGATAGCGCGCTGCGTATGAATGGTGATGACGACGCCCGCCGCCTTGGCGAGACCGCAGGCCTCCAGGAACGTCGGATCGGCGGCGTCGCCATAAAACACGTCGTGCCCCTCGCGGCGGTCGCGAGTGACCGCGGGTACGTCCAGATCGGCGGCGATGGTGGGAATGCCGTGCTGCTTAAGCAACGCGCATACCACTTTGCCGACGCGGCCATAGCCAACGACGATGGCGTGGTTCTCGGCGCTGGGCGGCCGCGCCACGCGTGCGCCGGGCGCGGCGCCGCGAGCGCGCAGCCGTGCTGCGAAACGCCGGCCGGCGAACGACAAGAGCGGTGTGAGCACCATGGTCACTGAGGTCAACGCCAGCGTGAAGGTCGCGGTGCGCGGATCGAGCAGTGCGGCGGCCGACGCCGTACCGATGCTGACGAAAGCGAATTCACCGCCCGGGCCGAGCAGGAGACCGGTCTCGACCGCGACCGGCCAGGACAGGCGGAACAGTTTGCACAGCGCGATAAGGATCATCGCCTTGACGGCGATTAGCGCGCCGACACTACCGAACAGCAGCATCGGCTCGTGGACGAGCTCGCGGTAGTCAATCTCCATGCCAACCGTGAAGAAGAAAATGCCGAGCAAGAGCGACTTGAACGGCGCGACCGTCGCTTCGATCGCCTTGCGGTATTCGGTTTCGGCAAGCAGCAGGCCGGCGACGAAAGCGCCAAGCGCCATGGAGAGGCCGGCCTGGTTCGCCACCACTCCCGCGCCGACGATGACAAAAAGCACCGCGGCGATGAACAGGTCCCGCGAGCGCGTGCTCGCCACGAGCCTGAATAGCGGGCGCATCAGCACGCGGCCGAACAGGATGATGACGGACAGCGCCAGCACCGCGGAGACAAGCGCCCCCGCCAGACTCGCCAGCACCGACTTGCCATGTCCACCCGCCAGGATGGAGACGAACATCAGAATTGGAATGACGGAGATATCCTGCGCCAGCAGCACGGAAAAACTCGCCCGCCCCGCGCCCGTGGTCAACCGCTCCTGCTTTGACAAAAGTTCAAGCACGATGGCTGTCGAGGACAGCGAAAGGCTGGCGCCGAGGATGACTGCATCGGCCGGTTTCTGGCCGGTTTTCGCCGCCACTGCGGCGATCAGACCTGTGGTCAGCAGCACCTGCAGGCCGCCGAGGCCAAAGACGTAGCGCCGCATCGTCAGCAGACGCTGGAACGACAGTTCGAGCCCAATCAGAAACAGCAGAAAGACGACGCCGAGCTCGGCGATACCGTCGACGTTCTTGGCGTCGCCGACCGTGAACCAATAAAGGACCGGGACTTGGCGGATGAACGAACCCAGGCCCAGCGGGCCCAATATGGCGCCGGCGACGAGATAGCCGAGTGTGGGGCTTATGCCCAGCCGGCTGATGATCGGCACCAGAATCCCGGCGGTGCCGAGCACCACCAGTGCGTCGCTGTAAGCCGCAATGTTGATCGTCGAGATCATGGGAACTCCGGCGGAGCAGCAAATCGCAGACTACGCCGAGTCTGTTGCGCTATCCACCTATCACGGCGATCGCGTTGATCTCGATGAGATAATCCGGCGAGGTCATCTTACAGACCTCGACCATCGTGGAGGCCGGCGCCGGCGGCTTGAAATAGTCGCGGCGCACTTTGTGGATCAGATCGAAATGCTCCATGTTGCGTACGAACACGTCGACCCGGCAGATATCCTCCATGCTGCCGCCGGCTTCCTCAACCGCGGCTTTGATGTTCTCACACACCTGACGCGTCTGCGCCTCGATATCGCCGATGCCCGCAATGCTGCCGTCGGCGCGGCGCGCCGTCATGCCGGAGATGAAGACGAGCCGGCCGCGGGCGTCGGCCATCGTGGCGTGAGAGAAGTGTCCGCTTGGCGCGCGTAGTTTTGCCGACACAATTTGCTTCTTCGGCATGGTTTACTCCTGATCTGCCTCGTTGGTGCGCGGCCGCGCAGTCGCGACCGCAATCGTCTGAGTAGCTCGGTCCTTACGAGAGACGTTGACGCCGCACAATGCATTGCGCAGCATTCATGCTGCGGCCCGGCGCAGCGACGTCGGCAAGCCGCCGGGAGACCAAAGCAGCCATGACCGACATGACCATCAAGGCGATCCGCACCACCATGCTGCGCGTGCCATGGCCGAACGATCCTTGGCTCAAGGGTCATCGCTTCGGCGACGCGCGCAACATTCTGGTGTTAGAAGCCGAAACCCAGGGCGGCATCGTCGGCATGGGCTATCTGCTGCTGTTCCGGCCCGGCATCCGCACCATCGTGGCGTGCCTGGAAGAGACCATCATTCCGCGCGTCATCGGCAAGGATGCGAGTGCCGTCGAGGCGATCTGGCAGGACCTGTGGCAAGCGACGATGACATACGGTCGCGGCGGCATCGTCGTGATGGCGATGTCGGCGCTCGACATCGCGCTTTGGGACGCGGTCGGCAAGCGCGCCAAGCTGCCGCTGCACCGGCTGTGGGGACATTATCGCAGCGAATTGCCAACCTACGGATCCGGCTGCTTCCGCAACAGCGGCGGCGACGGCATGATCGCCAAGGCGCTGCACTACAAGGAGCGCGGCTATAAGGCGATCAAGATGCAGGTTGCCCATGTGGGCAGCCTCGCCGGCGATCTCGATAACGTACGACGCATGCGCGAAGCGGTCGGGCCTGACATCGCCATCATGATCGACGTCAACATGGGCTGGACCCCGGATGTCGCCATCCAGATGGGGCGGAAATTCCAGGACTACGACGTGTATTGGCTGGAGGAGCCGGTCGTGGCTGACGATTTCGCCGGCTATTTGCGCATCGCCGAAGCGCTCGACCTGCGCATCGTCGGCGGCGAGACACATTTCACCCGCTTCGATCTCAAACCGTTTTTCGAACATCCGCGGCTGCCGATCCTGCAACCCGACCCGATGCGCGGGGGCTTAACCGAACTGCGCAAGATCGCGACCGTGGCCGACACCTGGGGCGTGCGCATTGCCCCGCACCTGTTCCCCGAACTCAACGTGCAGCTCCTCGCTTCGATCCCCAACGGCATCTGGATCGAGGACATGGGTATCGCCGACGATTTGTGGGTCGATCCGGTGCCGGTGAAGAACGGCATGATCACAGCGCCGGAGCGGCCTGGTCACGGGCTGGCATTCAAGCCGGAAATTTTGAAGGAGTTTGCGGTCAAGGGGTGAACGAGGCGTGGCGCGAGTGGCGCATTTATTTTCCGGCCGTTCGCTCATGGCAGTCCGACCCCGGCGTCTCTTGGGGAGATGGCAGACCACTGGCAAAATATTCCAGCACAAACCGCGCGTTATCGGTGCGAAATCCCGGAGGCCCCGCGGGCGGCTGGCTGGTAAGCGTGCCCTGCCACACCAGTTCGCCATCGGCCGTCACGGTGAGAGTTCTGCCGCGAAGATCGGCGCGCAGCATGTGGACCTCGCCGATGCGGATCGGCCGCGGGGCGGACTGCAGCTGTGGCGCGATCGATTGGTAGCCGCGCGCACCGCATTGCGCATGACTGTGTCCGGCGTTGCGTTTGACCGACACGGCGATCCGGCTGGCCGGCGCGATGTGCCACATCGCGTAAACCACGTTGCACGAATCCGCGGCGCGCAGCTTTAATCCGATCTGGCGACGCAATTCGCCCGAGGCGAGCGGCTTGTCGGCCTTACTCGGTCCCACATAACGGAAGCGGATTTCCGCAGACTGATCGGCGCCGCTCTCTGGCGCGGTGCGGACCACGGCACGTGAACTCGGCGTATCGATTGCGAGCGGACCGTTGCGCAATGTCGTCACCACGCCGTTGGTCACGTGCAAATTATCAAGGCTCATCCGCGTCAGTGCCACGCCTGTTTGCGCATAACAAAGCGCGGCCGATACGCAGATGAACGGCGCAGCGACTGTCCATGAGAGGCTGGCCCACGGCTT
>Ga0208480_1000442_pt1 | contig 15817 bp, 13 predicted proteins | sample NGESurshal092012_4_FD_184485 | JGI IMG/M metagenome (GOLD analysis project Ga0208480, IMG submission 184485) | Arctic peat soil microbial communities from Barrow, Alaska - NGEE Surface sample F53-1 shallow-092012 (SPAdes) | ecosystem: Environmental > Terrestrial > Soil > Wetlands > Peat ... | reverse complement strand
GGCGAGCCGGCCGAGCTCGGCCGCGGACGTCGCGAGGATCAGCTTGCCGCAGCGCTCGTGGGGAACCCCGTGTGCCGCGCAGAACTCGTACAGCTCCCGGGCGCCATCGACGCACAGGCGGGCCTTCAGCGATCCGGGCGCGTAGTACACGCCGGCGTGGATCACGCCGGAGTTGTGACCGCTCTGGTGGGCTGCGAGTCGGGTCTCGCGCTCGAGCACGCAGATCCGCAGACGCGGATGACGGGCGACCAGCTCGCGCGCCACCGCGAGGCCGATCACGCCGGCGCCGACGACAGTCAGATCGCAGCGCTCTGGCGGCCCGGGCACGGCATGACACTACTGTGGTCCGATGCGGATCCTGATCACCGGAATCAGCGGATTCGTCGGTGGGAAGCTCGCCGGACGGCTGTCGGGAGCCGGTCATGACCTTCACGGCGCCTCACGCGACCCCGATCGGATCGATCCGCCCGACGGTGTCGTGATGCACCGAGCCGACGCGCTCACGGGTCTCGGCCTGTCCGGCGCCCTCGACGGCGTCGAGCTCGCCTACTACCTGATCCATTCGATGGAAGCCTCGGCCCAGGCCGGCGGCTTCGGCGAGCGCGATCGCCGGGCGGCCGAGCACTTCGCGGCGGCCGCGGCCGCCGCCGGGGTCCGGCGGATCGTCTACCTCGGAGGGCTGGTCCCGTCGCGCCCGAGGCCATCGGCCCACCTGCGCAGTCGCCGGCGGGTCGAGCGCGTCCTGCTCGACGCCGTTCCCGGGTCCGTCGCCCTGCGCGCGTCGATCGTCGTCGGCGACGGCTCGCGGTCGTTTCGCTTCCTCGTGCGACTCGTCGAGCGGATGCCGGTCCTCGCTCTGCCGAGCTGGCGCGACTACAGGACGCAGCCGATCGACGAACGGGACATGCTCGACTACCTGGCGGCCGCAGGCGTCTCCGACGTCGGCGGACGGACGCTCGACATCGCCGGGCCCGACACCCTCTCCTATGGCGAGATGGTCCGCCGGCTGGCCGAGCTGATGCTCGTCAGGCGACCGGCGGTCCGGCTCGGCTTCACCCAGACGCCGTGGACGAGCGCGGTGGCGGCCCGGATCGCCGGGGAGGAGCTCGCGCTCGTGCGACCGCTGATGGAGAGCCTGGACGGTGATCTGCTGGCCGACGACGCGGCCGCCCGGGACCTGCTCGGCGTGCGTCTGCACGGATATGACGCGGCCGTCGAGCACGCGATGCGCGATTGGGAACTGCGGGAGCCCCTGCGCGCCCGCTAGCGTTGGCGCCGGGATGAGCGCCGTCGAGGTATCAACTCTTATTCGCGCCACGCCCGAGGAGGTCTGGGCGGTCGTCATGGATCCCGAGCGCCTCGGCGACTGGGTGACGATTCACCGGCGGGTGGCCGACGTCTCGCGCGGCCCGGTACGCGGCGGCTTCAGCATGGCCCAGACGATTCATCTCCGTGGTGCGAACTTCAAGGTCCGGTGGGTGCTGGCCGAATGTGAGTTCGCACGCCGCGCCGTCTGGGAGGGTCGGGGGCCGGCGCTGTCGAATGCCCACACAGAGTACGTCCTCGCACCGCACGACGGGGGAACCCGGTTCCACTACCGTAATGACTTCCACGCACCTTTCGGGCCGCTCGGCGCCGTCGCCAGCAGGGCGCTCGTCGGCGGCATCCCCGAGCGCGAGGCGAGGAACTCGCTGCGCAGGCTGAAGACTCTGCTCGAGCAAGGACCGGTCCGTCCATCGGGCATGTGAGGTTTCATCTTCGCCGGAGGGGGAGTGTCGTCTTGCGTGTGTGCATACACTGTTACTTCGAATTCCGGGGAAGGAGTCCTTTGTGAGTAACTTTCTAGAAGAGAAGCGCAACGAGATCAGCGAGCGTATGCGCGAGCTGGAGCCGCTGATCGAGGAATACAGGCAACTCGAAGCCGCCGTCAAGGCACTCGCCGGCGTCAAGCCCGTCGCCTCGCCGGCGCCGCGTGTCCGCGTCGCGCGGAGCCGTCCGAGCGCCAACGGCTCATCCAGTCGCACGACGTCATCCAAGCGGCGTGGCCGGCCCCGCGGCAGCGGCACCCGGGCACGCCAGGCGCTCGAGCTGGTCGGTTCGCGACCCGGCATAACGATCCCGGAGATGGCCAGCGAGATGGGTATCAAGCAGAACTACCTCTACCGGGTCCTGCCGACGTTGGCTGACGACGGCAAGGTCGTCAAGCGCGACCGTGGCTGGCACGCGACCGCGGCCGCCAACCCAGACATCGCCGCCGACGCGGAGTAGCCAGCCAGGCCGGGCGCACCGGCTGCCGGGCCCGGACCCTGCCATGGTCCGGGCCGAGGAAGGCTCACCGGAGGCCCGCCGCCCGCGCCGAGCCGGGCGCGCCGAGCCGGGCGCGCCGCGGGTGCTCGCCGCACCGCCGGCCGAGCGGGCCGGCGCCGGAACCGCGCCGGCGGGCCTCCGCTCAGGCGCTCAGAGCAGTCCGAGCTCGACCACGGCGTCGCGCTCCTCGCCGAGCTCGGCCGCGGTCCGGTCGATCCGCTCGCGCGAGAAGTCGTTGATCTCGAGGCCTTCGACAACCGTGAAGTCGCCGCCGGCGCAGGTCACGGGGAACCCGGCGACGATCCCCTCGGGGACACCGTAGTGGGTCCCGTCGGAGGCGATCGCCATCGACACCCAGTCGCCGTCGGGGGTCCCGAGCGCCCAGTCACGGACGTGGTCGACTGCCGCGTTGGCAGCCGACGCCGCGCTGGACGCGCCGCGTGCGGCGATGATCGCCGCACCGCGCTTCTGAACGGTCGGCAGGAAGTCCGCCTGGAGCCATTCCCGGTCGGTGACGACGTCGGCCGCGTTGGACCCGGCGATCCTCGCGTTGAAGATGTCGGGGTACTGGGTCGCCGAGTGGTTCCCCCAGACCGTCATGTTGGTCACGTCGGCGACGCTGGCCCCGGCCTTCGCGGCAAGCTGCGCCTTCGCGCGGTTGTGGTCGAGGCGCATCATCGCCGTGAACCGCTCGCGCGGGATGTCGGGGGCGTTGCTCATCGTGATCAGGGCGTTCGTGTTCGCGGGGTTGCCGACGACGAGGATCCGGACGTCGCTCGCCGCATGGGCGTTCAGGGCTTGGCCCTGCGGCTTGAAGATCCCGCCGTTCGCCTCGAGCAGGTCGCTGCGCTCCATCCCCGGCCCGCGCGGCCGGGCGCCGACCAGCAGGGCATAGTTGACCCCGTCGAAGGCGACGTCCGGGTCATCGGAGATGTCGACGCTGTCCAGGAGGGGGAAGGCGCAGTCGTCGAGCTCCATCGCCGTCCCCTCGGCCGCCTTGACCGCCGGGGTGATCTCCAGCAGCCGCAGGGCCACCGGCGTGTCCGGACCGAGCATCGCGCCGCTCGCGATCCGGAACAGCAGCGCGTAGCCGATCTGGCCGGCAGCGCCGGTCACGGCAACGCGAACTGGGGTCTTCGTCATGCGTTCATCTCCTCGATGACCGCGTCGGCGAACTCGGAGGTGCCGACGGCGGTTGGGTCGTCACGGTTTGGTTTGAGGTCGAAGGTGACCTTCTCGCCCCGGGCGATCACGGCGGCGATCGCTCGCTCCATGCGGGTGGCGGCATCCGCCTCGCCGAGATGCTCGAGCAGGTAGACGCCGGACAGCATCAGCGCGGTCGGGTTGACCATGTTGCGGCCCTTGTATTTCGGTGCGGAGCCGTGCGTGGCCTCGAAGACGGCGGCGTGGGTCCCGATGTTCGCGCCCCCCGCGATCCCGAGGCCGCCGATCATCCCGGCGCAGAGATCGGAGACGATGTCGCCGTAGAGGTTCGGCAGCACGAGGACGTCGTACTCCTCCGGCCGGGTGATCACCTGATTGCAGAGGTTGTCGACGATCCGGTCGTTGAACTCGATGTCCGGATGGCGCTCGGCGACCTCGCGGGCAACCGACAGGAAGAGCCCGTCGGTGAACTTCATGATGTTGGCCTTGTGCACGGCCGTCACCTTCGCGCGGCCCTTCGACTCGGCGTAGGCGAATGCCGCCTCGACGATCCGCTCGGTCCCGAAGATCGAGATCGGCTTGATCGAGATCCCGGCGTCCTCCCGGACGGTGGCTCCAAGCCGGGCCAGCGCCTCGCGGAGCTCGGCGTTCTCAGGCGTCCCCTGCTCGAACTCGATGCCTGCGTAGAGATCCTCGGTGTTCTCTCGCACGATCACGATGTCCGTCTCCGGGAACCGCGTGCGAACGCCGGTGTACGCCTTGCACGGCCGGATGCAGGCGTACAGGTCGAGCTCCTTGCGGAGCAGCACGTTGACCGATCGGAAGCCGGATCCGACGGGCGTCGTCGTCGGTCCCTTGATGCCGACCTTCGTCCGCCGGAGGGACGCGAGGGTCTCGTCGGGGAACGGGTTGCCGGTCTCCTCGAAGGCGTCGATGCCGGCCTGTTGGATGTCCCATTCGAACTCCACGCCGGTCGCCTCGAGGACGCGCCGAGTCGCCTGGGCCAACTCGGGTCCGGTTCCGTCACCAGGAATGAGTGTCACTTCGTGAGCCACGGAGGATCCTTTGCCTGCTGGGGGAGGGCCGTCTCGGTCAGCGATGGTACCCGCGAGCGAGAGCCGGCGTATGCGCCCGGACCCGGCGGGTGCCACCATGGAGGGATGCGCCGCGGCGGGACGATCCAGCTGGCGCGGATCTTCGGGATCCGCATCGGCGTCGGGACGAGCTGGTTCGTCGTGCTGTTCTTCTTCATCTACATCCTGTCGGGCGTCTTCGGGGACGTGCTCGGCTCGAACACCGAGGGCTATCTCGTGGCCGTCGCCAGCACCTTCCTGTTCTTCGTCTCGCTGATCCTCCACGAGCTCGGCCACGCCGTCGTCGCCCGGGGTCTCGGAATCGAGATCGACGGGATCGACCTGTGGTTCTTCGGCGGTCTCGCGAAGACCCGCACCGACACGACGTCCCCGGGCGACGAGTTCAAGATCGCAGTCGCCGGCCCCCTTGTGACGCTCGTCGTGATTCTGATCTGCGTCGCCGCGGCCGCGCCGACGGGCCTCGACCGCTTCTACCACGCAGCGGCTCTCGACACGAGCGTCCGGTCGACGCCGGCGCTCGTCCTGTTGGGCTTCGTCGCGACGATGAACGCGTTCGTCCTCGTCCTCAACCTCGTTCCCGCCCTCCCGCTCGACGGTGGGCGGATCGCCCGTGCGATCGCCTGGCGGCTGACCGGTGACCGCGTCAGGGCGACGCGGGCGGCCGCCAAGTCCGGGCAGATCTTCGCGATGGTGCTGGGCGGCCTCGGACTCCTCGCGCTCTCCGACGGCTTGGTGTCGACCGCGATCTGGGCCCTGATCAGCGCGGTGTTCCTCTACCAGGCGGCTCGCGGGACGCTGGCACAGACGATCCTCAGCGAGCGGATCCGGGCGATCAAGGTCTCGGACATCATGGATCGCGAGCCGGTCACGATCCCGTCGGCGACGACGCTCGTCAACGCCGAGGAGGAGTTCTTCCTGCGGTATCGCCAGCCGTGGTTCGCCGTCGTCGACGAAACCCGCCACTACGTCGGTCTGCTGCGGTCCGAGCGGCTCGAGGCCGAGCTGCACGGCGGCCGGCCGGCGCTCACCGCCGGCGAGGTCTCAGACGACGAGCGGCCCTGGCGGATCGGCCCGGGCCAGACGCTTGAGGAACTGCTCGGCTCGGACGGGCTTCGCCGGCTCGGCGGGGTCGTGGCCGTCGACCCGGACGGAACGCTCGCCGGCCTGGTCACCCTCGCGCAGGTCCACCGGGCCCTCCGCCCGGCGGGCGGCGTATAGAGTTCGGCGCCGCCAGCCGGCTCGCCGGTGCCAGCCCAAGTAGAGACCGAGCCTGCATGCCAGAACACGACGTCCTGATCATCGGAGCCGGCCTCGCCGGCCAGCGCGCGGCGCTCGCCGCGGCAGGCGAGGGCGTCACGGTCGCGCTGATGAGCAAGGTCCACCCGGTCAGATCGCATTCGGTCGCGGCGGCCGGGGGGATCAACGCGGCGATCGCGGCCGACGACGACTGGCGGGAGCACGCCTACGACACGGTCAAGGGATCGGACTTCCTCGGCGACCAGGACGCGATCGAGATCATGTGCAGCCAGGCGACGGCCGAGGTGATGCACCTCGAGCACATCGGCGTGACCTTCCACCGCGACGCGGACGGCCTGCTCGACCTGCGGGCGTTCGGCGGGGCGTCGAAGAAGCGGACGGCCTACGTCGCCGACATCACCGGCCAGGCTCTCCTCCACGTGCTCTACGAGCAGCTGATGCGCCACTCGGACACGGTCGATCGGTTCGAGGAGTGGTTCGTCACGTCGATCCTGCTCGACGACTCGGGAACCTGCGTCGGCGTGGTCGCCCGCGACGTCCGCAGCGGGCGGATGGAGACCTTCCGGGCCAAGAACGTGATCCTCGCTTCGGGTGGCGCCGGCCAGTGCTACCGGCCGACGACCAACGCGCTGATCTGCACGGCCGACGGGATCGCCCAGGCCTACCGGGTCGGGGCGCCGTTGATGGACATGGAGATGGTTCAGTACCACCCGACGACGCTCGCCGAGAACGGCTTCCTGATCACCGAGGGCGCCCGCGGAGAGGGCGCCCACCTGCTCAACAGCGAGGGCGACCGGTTCATGGAGCGGTACGCGCCGAACAAGATGGAGCTCGCCTCGAGGGACGTCGTCTCCCGGGCCGAGCAGACCGAGATCCTCGAGGGCCGGGGGGTCGGAGTCGACGGAAAGGGCATCTACCTGGATATCACCGTCGTCCCCAAGAAGCGGATCCTCGAGTCGCTGCGGGAGATCGTCAACATCGGACGGGACTTCGCAGGGGTCGACATCACCCGCGAGCCGATCGTGATCCAGCCGGGGCAGCACTACATCATGGGCGGGGTGAAGACCGACAACGACGGGGCGACGAGGATCGAGGGGCTGTACGCGGCCGGCGAAGTCGCCTGCGTTTCGGTCCACGGCGGCAATCGCCTCGGCGCGAACTCCCTGCTCGACACGCTGATCTTCGGCCGCCGCAGCGGCGAGCACGCGGCCACCCGGGCGAAGGGCACGGCGATGCCGCGGGTCTCGGATGCCCGGCGCAACGACGACATCGCGATGATCGACGCGATCATCGCCCGCCCCCACGCCGGTCGGCGGATCTCGGAGATCCGCGAGGAGCTCGGGACGACGATGAACACCGAGGTCGCCGTCTACCGGGACGCAGCCGGCCTGGACCGAGCCCTCGAGGTCGTCCGCCGCCTGAAGGAGGAGGCCGACGACTGCTACGTCGACGACCGCGGCGCCGTCTTCAACCAGGACGTCCTCGGGGCGATCGAGCTCGGCTACATGCTCGACTGCGCGGAGACGATGGTCGTCGGCGCGATCGAGCGCAAGGAGTCCCGCGGCGCCCAGTTCCGGACCGACTTCCCCAAGCGGGACGACGAGAACTGGCTCAAGCACATCGTGATCGCGCCCGACGCGGACGGCGCGCCGGTGGTCTCGTACTCGCCGGTCACGATCACCCGGTGGCAGCCCGAGGAGAGGAAGTACTGATGGCCGAGTTCACCCTCCGCCTCCGGCGCTACGACCCCGAATCGGGCGAGCCGGCCTATTGGGACGAACACGTGATCGAGCTCGAACCCCACCGGTCGGTGCTCGAGGGAATCCTCCAGGCGCGAGCCCGCTTCGACGGGTCGATCGGGATCCGCTGCTCGTGCCGGGCGGCGATCTGCGGGTCGTGCGGGGTGCGGATCAACGGCGAGCCGGGGCTCGCCTGTCACACGCATCTCGATAAGGCCGTGGCGAGCTCGACCGACGGTGTGATCGAGGTCGAGCCGATGGGCAACATGCCGGTGATCAAGGACCTGATCGTCGACATGGAGGCCGTCCACTGGAAGAAGATCCGCGCGGTCACGCCGTGGCTGCTCGCCCGCGAGCCGGTCCCCGAGCGGGAGTACGTGGTCCCGCGGGAGACGATGGTCGACATCACGCAGTCGATGGCCTGCATCCAGTGCGGAGCATGCGTGTCGGACTGCCTGGCGATGGAGGTCGACGACGAGTTCATCGGGCCGGCCGCGCTCGCCAAGGCCTACCGGTTCGTCGGCGATCCGCGCGACGCCGAGCAGGAGGCCCGGCTGCGGGAGCTGGCCGAGGACGAGCACGGCCTGTACACGTGCACCCACTGCTTCAAGTGCGTGGACGCCTGCCCGAAGGGCGTCGACCCGATGGGTCAGATCATGCGCCTGCGGCGGATCGCCGGGAACGACCAGAAGATCGACGACCGGAACAACGGGCACCGGCACGAGGAGGCTTTCGTCAAGAACATCGAGCGCAACGGCGTCCTCCACGAGGCCGACCTCCTGACCGACTCATTCGGCGGCAAGCTCAACCCCCGGGCGCTGCCCGAGCTGCTCGCGTCGGCGCCGGCCGTCGTCACCGCGATGCGGCGGGGGAAGGTCACGCCGGCCAAGGCCCTGCTCCACCACCACAAGGCGCCGAAGGGGGTCAAGGCGATCTTCAAGGAGGTCGAGGGCCACGCCGAGCGCTACGAGCTCAACCTGTACGTCAGCGGCCGCGACGAGGACGACGCGCCGCCGGCCGGAACGGAGGCATCCGCATGAAGGTCGCCTACTGGCCGGGCTGCGTCAGCCGCGGCTTCACGCCCGAGCTCCACGGCTCGATGGCGAAGGTCGCCCCGCTCCTGGACATCGAGCTGATCGAGCTCGACCGGGGCAACTGCTGCGGGGCCGGGGTGATCGCCGAGCACAACCAGGAGCTCGCCGACACCCTGAACGCGCGGACGTTCGCGCTGGCCCAGCAGACCGACGGCGAGCTGATGATGAACATCTGCTCGACCTGCCAGGGCGCCCAGAGCGAGTGCCAGGAGCGACTCGACGCGAACGGCGAGTACCGGGAACACGTCAACCGAACGCTCGCGCCGGAGGGCCTCACCTATGCGAAGGGCCTCGCCAACAAGAACTTCCTCTGGCTGCTCGTCGAGGAGGTCGGACTGGACGCATTGCGGGCACGGGTCACGCGACCGCTGAGCGGCCTGAGGGTCGGGCCGTTCTACGGCTGCTACATCGTCCGCCCGAGGAGCCGGATCGGGATCGACGCCGACCACCCGCGGGACAGGTACCTCGAGCAGGTGATCGACGCCCTCGGCGGGACGGTGATCGACTACGCCGGATCCCACAAGTGCTGCGGCTTCCCGATCATCACGATGAACAAGCAGGCGTCGCTGACCCAGGCGGGCCGCCACCTCGGCGATGCGGTCGATGCTGCGGCCGACTGCCTGGTCACGCCGTGCCCGCTCTGCCACCTCAACCTCGACCTCCAGCAGCCGCTCGCCGAGCGTGTCGTCGGCCGGGAGCTGAAGATGCCGGTCCTCCATCTCCCCCAGCTGGTCGGCCTGGCGCTCGGCCTCGAGCCGAAGGAGCTCGGCATGAACCGCCACGTCGTGCGGCCGAGCTCGGTGATCGACTGGTCGACGACCGTGGTCGCGGCCGCGGCCACGGCCACGGCTGATTAGGCCAACGGCGAGACAGGGACGATGACCGCGCGGGCACCAGGAGACACGAGCCCGCTCGACGTCGATCTGACCGCGCTCGACGGGACTCCGCTCGACCTCGAGGGGCTCAGGCACTCAGCCGTGCTCGTCGTCAACGTGGCGTCGCGGTGTGGCCTGACGCCCCAGTACGAGGGGCTCGAGAGGCTGCAGAAGCGCTACTCGGCGGCTGGCTTCTCGGTCCTCGGCGTCCCGTGCAACCAGTTCGCCGGCCAGGAACCAGGGACCGCCGAGGAGATCGCGACGTTCTGCTCGACGACCTACGGAACGACGTTCCCGATGACCGAGAAGCTCGACGTCAACGGACCGGAGCGCCACCAGCTGTACGACCGTCTCACCGCGGTGGCGGATGCGCAGGGCCAGGCCGGGGACATCGCCTGGAACTTCGAGAAGTTCCTCGTCTCCCCGGCAGGCGAGATCGTCGCCAGGTTTCGGCCCCAGGTCGATCCGGAAGCCGAAGCGGTGGTCGCGGCGATCGAGCAGGCTCTCCCAACATCAGCTGATCGGCTTGCGTAAGCTCGTCGGGCGTGGCCGACCAGACATCCGCGGATCCGACGTCCGCGGGTCCGACCTCCACGTCAGTCCGGGTCGTCTTCGGCGGTCTGGTGCTCGTCATGCTGCTGGCGTCGCTCGACCAGACGATCGTCGCGACGGCGCTCCCGACGATCGTCGGTGACCTCGGCGGCCTGAAGGACCTCTCGTGGGTGGTCACCGCGTATCTGCTGGCCCAGACGGTCGTGACGCCGCTCTACGGGAAGCTCGGTGACCTCTACGGCCGCAAGGTGGTGCTGCAGGCCGGCCTCGTGATCTTCCTCGTCGGGTCGGCGCTCTGCGGGCAGGCGCAGAGCCTGACCGAGCTGATCGCCTTCCGCGCGATTCAGGGCCTCGGCGGCGGCGGCTTGATGGTCTCGGCCCAGGCCGCGGTCGGTGACGTCGTGCCGCCGAGCGAGCGGGGCCGCTACACGGGGATCTTCGGCGCGGTGTTCGGCGTCTCGAGCATCGCGGGTCCCCTGCTCGGCGGTTTCTTCACCGACAACCTCAGCTGGCGCTGGATCTTCTACGTCAACCTGCCGCTCGGGATCGCCGCCTTCGTCGTTCTGGCGCGGACCCTCCCGTCGGTGGCCGAGCGGGTTCATCACAAGATCGACTACGCAGGGACCGCAGTGCTCGCGGCGGCGCTCAGCGCGATCGTGCTGATGTGCACGCTCGGCGGCAATCAGTACGCGTGGGGCTCGAGCCTGGTGATCGGCCTGGGGATCGTCGGGGCGGTCGGCCTGGCGGCGTTCGTGCTGATCGAGCGGCGGGCCGCCGAGCCGGTGCTGCCGCTGCCGCTGTTTCGGATCGGTGTGTTCTCGGTGACGAGCGCCGTCGGCCTGATCGTCGGGTTCGCGCTGTTCGGGGCGATCACCTATCTCCCGACCTTCCTGCAGGTGGTCAACGGGGCGAGCGCGACCGCGTCGGGGCTCCAGCTGCTTCCCCTGATGGGCGGTCTCCTGGTCACGTCGATCGTCTCGGGTCAGCTGATCACGCGGACCGGCCGCTACAAGCCGTTCCCGATCGCCGGGACGGGTCTGATGGTCGTCGGTCTGTTCCTGCTCTCGACGATGGACGCCCAGACGAGCACGTTGACGGCGTCGGTCTTCATGGTCGTGCTCGGACTCGGACTCGGACTCGTGATGCAGGTGCTGGTCCTCGCCGTGCAGAACGCGGTCGAATACAGCCAGCTGGGCGTCGCCACGTCCGCGGCGACCCTGTTCCGGTCGATCGGCGGGTCGATGGGCACGGCGGTGCTCGGATCGATCTTCGCCGGCCACCTGACGAGCTCGCTCGCAGCGAAGCTGCCGGCCAGCGCCGCGGCGAAGCTGGGAGGCGGAGGCCAGGTCGACCCGGCCACGCTGCACACGCTCCCGCCAGCCGTCCACGCGGCGTACATCGGGTCGTTCACCGACTCGCTGAACGTCGTCTTCGTCGTTGCAGCCGGGATCGGCGCGTTCGCATTCGTTCTGACGTTCTTCATCAAGCAGGTGCCGCTCCGTCAGACGGTCGCCACGGCCGGAGTCGGTGAGGCCTTCGCGGTCCCGAACGCGACCAGCTCGCTCCAGGAGATCGAGTCCAAGCTGTCAACCTTGACCCGGCGGGAGGCCGGCAGGAGCATGATCGAACGCCTCGCCCAACGGGCCGGGCTCGAGCTGACCGCCGCCCAGTGCCTGCTCCTGGCCCAGCTCGACCGCGACCCCGATGTCGATCTCGGGGCGATCGCCGCGCGGCGGGAGGTCGACGCGGCCAGAGTCGTCGCAGTCGCCGACCAGCTCGCTGCGCTCGGGCTCGTGTGCGCGGCCGGCGACTCCGGCGGTCGAGCTTTGACGCCGGCCGGCGACAAGGCGCTCGACGTCCTGCTGAGCACGGCCCGCGGCCGCCTGGACGAGATGCTCGACGGGTGGGAGCCGGGCGAGCACCCGGAGCTCGGCGAGCTGGTCAGTCGGGTCGCGCGGGCCCTGCTGATCGATACCAGCCAGCTCGAGCGTCTGATGACACCCGCGGCGGCCGGCGGAGCGCGCTCGAGTTGATTGAGTGTGCCGGCCTTCGCCGTCCATCCGGCGACAGCCCACGCGTGCCCGACGCGGCGATTTCCCCTGGGTCTCGGGGTCAGGCCCGGTTCCGGGTCATATTCCGCGGCGGCGATGCTCACGCGGCTGGCCTCGCGCGAGCCCGCCGCAGATGGATCACCGCCCGGGCTCGAGAGGTCAGGGCGGCGCTCTCCCCGGGCGTCCGGGTGGTCTAGAGGGGACCCTCCAAGAGAAGTAGCTGACTGACTCAACTCGGGTTTCGCACTTTTCGCTGGGCCGACTGCACGTCGGAGCGGAGCGGAACGGCGGGCGGGGGCGGGGGCGGGGGCGCGGGGGCCGGGTGCGGGGGTGTGGGATCTGATCAACCAGGCTCCACCCGGGCGGTGGAGGTGGATGGGAGACCTTCGTCGCGAAAGTAGCTGACTGAGTCAGTCAACTACTTTCGTTGGAGAGTCCACTTCTCACAACCCAGTCCCCGCAGAGAGCTCGCCCGCCTCTGACCTCCCCGAGCCCGGCCCGAATGATCCTCGACGGCCCCCGACTGCCTCAGGCAACCATTTCACGACGAGCGTCGACAACATCCACACCTCCGCCGCCGGGGAGGAGCCGGCCGATCAGATCCCACACCCCCGGCGCCGACCCGCCCCCACCTCCGCCCGCGCCCCCGCCCCGCACCCGGCCCCACCCCCGCACCCGCACCGCCGCCACCCCCGCACCGGCGCGCAGCCGGCCCGCGGGGCGCCCTACCCGCGGATGCCGGCGGCGTTGCCCTGCAGGAGCCCCCGCTCGACGGCGAGCTCGGCCAGCTGGACGGCGTTCAGGGCTGCCCCCTTGCGGAGGTTGTCGCCGACGATCCAGAGGTTCAGGGTCTTCGGGTTCGACGCGTCCCGGCGGATCCGGCCGACGAGGACGTCGTCCCCACCGGCGGCGATCGACGCCAACGGGTAGACGGCGTTCGCCGGATCGTCGAGCACGCGGACGCCGGGCGCGCCGGCGAGCAGCGCCCGGGCGAGCTCGGGCGTCAGGTCGGCCGACGTCTCGAGGTTGACCGATTGGGAGTGGCCGACGCGGACGGGGACGCGGGCGCAGGTCGCGCTGATCCGCAGCTCGGGCAGCCCGAGGATCTTCCGTGTCTCGCCGATCATCTTGCGCTCTTCGGTCGTGTAGTCGTCGCCGTCCTTGAACGTCTCGACCTGGGGCAGGACGTTGAAGGCGATCTGGTGCGGGTAGATCTGCGGGGGCGGCGGCTGCACGCCGTCGAGGATCGCCCGGGCCTGGTCGTTCATCTCGGCGACGGCCCGGACGCCGGTGCCCGAGACGGACTGGTAGGTCGAGATCACGAGCCGCTCGATCCCGGCGGCGTCGTGGAGCGGCTTGAGGGCGACGACCATCTGCATCGTCGAGCAGTTCGGGTTGGCGACGATCCCCGAGTGATCGTCGATCGCCTCGGGGTTGACCTCGGCGACGACGAGCGGGATGTCCGGTCGCATCCGCCACTGGGACGAGTTGTCGATCACCAGACAGCCGGTCTTCGCGAAGCGCGGCGCCCATTCGGCGGAGACGCCCGACCCGGCCGAGAAGATCGCGACGTCGAAGCCGGCGATCGTCTCGTCCGACAGGGCCCGGACGACGCCCCCTCCGACGAGCTCGCGCCCGGCGGACCGTGACGAGGCGAACGGGACGATCTCGCTGGCCGGGAAGCCCCGCCGGCCGAGCACATCCAGCATCACCGTCCCCACGGCGCCGGTCGCGCCGACCACCGCTACCCGAAAAGAAGAACTCATCTGGCGAGCGGTCGGCCGAAGGGATCTTCCAGCCCGGACCCGGAGTCGTCGAGCCCGAACGCCGAGTGGAGCGCGCGGACGGCCTCCGGGACCCGGTCGAGCGCGATCACGCAGGAGATCTTGATCGGCGAGGTGGCGATCATCTCGATGTTGATCTCGGCCTCGCCGAGCACGGTGAAGACCTTCGCGGCGACGCCGGGGTGGCTGCGCATGCCGGCGCCGATGATCGAGACCTTGCCCATCGCGTCGTCGGTCGCGACCTCCTCGATGCCGAGCTCACCGACGATCTCGTCGAGCGCCCGGCGGACGGCCCGGAGATCCTCGGCCGGCACGGTGAAGGACATGTCCGCCCGGCGGCCGTCGGTGACCGGCTCGTTCTGGATGATCATGTCGACGTTGACGTTCGCCTCGGCCAGGGCGCCGAAGATCCGCCCGGCGATGCCCGGCGTGTCGGGGACGCCGAGCAGCGTGACGCGAGCCTCGCCGGTCGAGTGGGTGACAGCTGTTACGAGTGGTCTCTCCATGGTCTCCTGCTCTGCCAGGACAACGGTACCTGGACCGTCGTCGAAGCTCGATCGACAGTGGATCCGGACGCCGTGGTTGCGGGCGTACTCGACCGACCGCAGCTGGAGGACACCGGCTCCGGAGGCCGCCATCTCGAGCATCTCCTCGAAGGAGACGACCGGGAGCATCCGGGCGTTCGGGACGATCCGCGGGTCGGCCGAGAAGACGCCGGCGACGTCGGTGTAGATCTCGCATTCCTCGGCGCCGAGGGCTGCCGCGACGGCAACCGCCGTCGTATCGGACCCGCCCCGGCCGAGCGTCGTCACATCCTTTGCGGTCGATACGCCCTGGAAGCCGGCGACCAGGACGATCCGCTCGTCGTCGAGCGCGCGGATGATCCGCTCGGCCCTGACATCGAGGATCTTGGCCTTCGTGTGCGATGTGTCTGTCACGATGCCGGCCTGTGAACCGGTCAGGGAGATCACGTGGTGGCCCATGTCGTTGATCGCCATCGCGCACAGCGCGCATGAGATCCGCTCTCCGGTCGAGAGGAGCATGTCCATCTCCCGGGGGTGTGGGGCGTCGGAGACCTCGGCGGCCATCGCGATCAGCTCGTCGGTCGTCTTGCCCCGGGCCGAGAGGACAGCGACCACGCGGTGGCCGGACTCCCGCTTCTCGACGATCCGCCGGGCGGCCCGCTTGATCCGGTCGGCGTCGGCGACGGACGTCCCGCCGAACTTCATCACGATTATCTTGTCCCTGTCGCTGTCCATGTCCCGCCGGGAGGATACGCGCTGATGGGCCGGGCTCCGTCCCGCCGGCTGGTCCTCGTCCTCGTCGTCGTCGCGATCCTCGCGGGCGCACTGCTCGCGCTGATTCAGGGACCCGGCCATGCGAACAAGCTTCCGCAGGGGGGCTCGCGCTTCGCTCAGACGAGCACGCCGACCCCCGGAGAGTCGCTGCTCGACGCGCTGGCCCCGCTGCTCTCGAGCGTCCGGTCATCCGGCGGGGGAACGGGGTCGGTCAGCCCGACGCTCGCCCGGGACGTCGCCCAGCTCTTCCTGATCGGGATCGACGCGACCCCGGCGACAGCCGCTCGGCTGCGGGCGCACGACTGGGGCGGCGTCGTGCTCGGCAAGGCCAACTACTTCTCGCCGTCGCAGGTCCTCGGCCTGACCCAGGGGATCCAGGCGTCGCTGGCCACGCCGCCGCTGATCTTCGCCCGCCAGGGCGGTGGCGAGAGCAACGCCTTCGTGGACATGGCGCCGGCCAGCGAGCTCCAGCTGGGTCGGGTCGGGCGGACCGACCTCGTCAACGGCCAGTCCCAGCTCGCGGCCCGTGAGCTGCGGCAGGTCGGCGTCAACGGGACGCTCGCGCCGGATGCCGACCTCGCCGACCCGAACGGCCCGGCCGC
>Ga0208480_1000437_pt1 | contig 15872 bp, 9 predicted proteins | sample NGESurshal092012_4_FD_184485 | JGI IMG/M metagenome (GOLD analysis project Ga0208480, IMG submission 184485) | Arctic peat soil microbial communities from Barrow, Alaska - NGEE Surface sample F53-1 shallow-092012 (SPAdes) | ecosystem: Environmental > Terrestrial > Soil > Wetlands > Peat ... | reverse complement strand
CATAGTTATAATAGAACACGTCTCCATTCAGGGTCAGCGCACCATCCAGCAGGGTGTTTTTCGTTCCGAGTTCGAAGGCATCGACGAATTCCGGCTTGAAGGTCAGCGGATGGATTGGGTTGGAAACATCCTGACTTCCATAGGTCAGGAGTACCGCACCCGGCGGATTGGCGCCCCCCGCCTTGTAGCCATGGGCATAGGAACCATAGACAAGCGTCTGATCGGTGAAATCGAGCTTGGGCGTCCAGTTGGCTGCCGCCCTTCCCGTCCATTGGTTCCATTTCTGATTGACCACGCCGGTCGAGGCGTAACCATAACCGGGAATAAGCAGCTCACTGGGGATGTCGGTGAAATGCTTCTCATCGTCTGTCCAGCGTGCTCCTCCGGTCAGCTTCAGATCTGAAAGAACATTGTAATAAACCTCGCCAAAGCCGGCATAGGAATTCAGCATGTACGGATTCTGGCTGAGGAAGTAGTTGTGCCCCTTGTTGTTGAGGCTGGTGATGGGATTGGGATCGATATAGGCGCAAGCACCGGTATACAGGGGATCGTGCGGCCCCGAAGGGTCGGAATTCACAAAGCCGCCGATAAGACATTGACTATTATCGGAAACGCCGGGAATCCATTGTGCTTGCTGTCCCGGGCTTGGGCTGCCACCCACATTCTCGGCTGAGGCCGATGTGAGAGAGTTGATAAAGACGTAATAATTTTCCTCAGTCTCGTAGTGTAGGAAATTGCCGCCAACACTGAAATTGAGCGGACCACTGAATTTGGACGATAGACGGAATTCCTGACTGAATTGCCAGGAATGCTCGTCGGACAAATCTTCACCTACAAGCCTGCCGCTGCAGCCGAGTTGCGGATCGCAGAAGATGGCATCTTGTATGCATTGCCCGCCATTTGCCGGATTGCATGGCGCGCCCGCCGGAAGGTGGTTGCAGTCGCCGCCGCTGTCTGCAGCACAGTGATATCCGCCGGCGGGGTCTGGCGAAACCGAATTCGTCTGCCATGGATTGTCCGTGAAAACACCCAAATAGAAAAAGCCCGGCGCCGTGTTGAACCGATTGTAGTCTTCCGCCGACCATAGAAAATCGCTGTTGTATCCGGTCTGCGATGTGAACGTGAGTTCGGGCGTCACATCATAATCGGCATTGAATTCCAACGTATCGTTCTTTGCCCGATATTTGGGCGTGAGTGCCGAATCGATCACGCGAAGATTACGCGACTGCGTTGTGCTAACGTATGGATTGTAACTTGGGCGAACGAAATTATCCAATACAGCGATGTCTGACCCATATGGCAGCGCGAAGGCATTGGGGGTTTGGAAAGCGTCGGCGGAATAAAGCGATGTCAGTTCGCAGCCCTGGCTCAAATAATTGCTTGGCTCGAGGTTCGGATTTTCCACGTGGAAATTGTTTGTTGCCACCAATACGCCGCCGACCTCAGTCGGTGTAGGTGCGCTTTTGCAAAGCTGCTTGGCGGTGCGCATGCGGTCGTCGTCTTCGGAGAAATGCTCCCAAACAAGATTCATCTGCAAGTCAGCGATGGGTTTGAATCCCAGTGAGACGCGGCTCGACCACAAATCGCGGCCGTCAATGGACGCATCGGTTATCTCGTTGAAACTGTAGCCGTTGCGCTTGGTCCATTCGCCCGCGATGCGCAGATCGACGCGGTCATCGACAATCGGAATGTTGATCATGCCTTCGAGGCGGCGATTCTGGTAATTGCCGATATCGGCCGACGCCATGGCTTCGAACTGGTCGGTTGGTCTGGCCGTGATGAGATTCACCACGCCGGCTGTGGCATTGCGGCCATAAAGCGTGCCTTGCGGCCCACGCAACACTTCGGCCTGGCTGAGATCGAAAAATTCCTGTTCGAAGAAATGATTGCGAATGAACGGAATATCGTTCAACGCAACGGCAACCGCCGGATCGGTCGTGACCGACACAGCCTGCGTACCGATGCCGCGAATCTGGATCGAGTAACCGGAGAAGTTTGTTTTTGTGAAGCTCATATTCGGCACCTGCTTCACAAGATCGGGACCGCCCGCGGTTTGCGTGGCAGTCAACTGCTCCTGAGATAGCGCAGTAATCGAGATCGGGATGTTCTGCACATCCCCGCCGATTTTCGAGGACGTGACGGTCACGGTTTCCAGCGATGCGCCGGGCACGGAAGGCGCAGTTGCCGCGGCCTCGCGCATCGACACGACATCGTCGGCGCGCTGCTCATGCACGATGGCAATCACGCCCGACGGATCGTGATGCATGACGAATCCCGTTCCGTTGAGAATGCGGGTGAGCGCCTCGTCCGCCGAAAGATCGCCTCTGGCGCCCGCCGTATGAACGCCCTTCACCGCATCGCTGAGGACAAATAGCGACGCGCCCGATTGCTTCTTGTAGTCGTCGAGCGCGGATTTGAGATCGCCGCTTGGGATGTTGAAATCTTTCGCCAGCGCACTACCCGCAAAGACCGCCGCAAAAAGACCGCCACTCAGGCCCGCAATCAAATACGTGAATTTCATCATTTCCCCTCTTTTCTTCCCTCCCGCCGCGCGCCTTTGGCACCGCCGGAAATCAACGCGAAATGATCACTTCGCTGTCATGCGTTTCGACATGCAATCCGATAACTTCCCGCGCCACGCGCGCGAAAACATCTACCCCGTCCGTCGGCACGGATGCATCGATTTTCATGCGGCCAACAGCTTCGTCTGCGACGATCAGCTTTCTGGAATTGTAGCGGTTCAATTCTGCCGCCGCGTCGGCCACTGTGGTGTTTTCGAAGACCAGCGTCCCCTGCCGCCAACTCAATTCATTGGTCAAATTCTTCGCCGCCACCTTTGTCAGTGAAATACCGCGCGGGGATGCAATCGCGATGTCGCCGGGCGCAAGCAGCATGGGCGGAGATTTGCTCCACGCGCTTGTCGTCTCCAGACTTGCCCTGCCTTCCAGCAATGTCACTTTGAGCGATGCACCATCGCTGCGGATCTCAAACTTGGTTCCGAGGTCGGTCACCACGTGATCGGCGGCGAATACCTGGAACGGGCGCCTGGCATCGTGCTTGATGCTGAAATACGCTTCGCCTTTATCGAGTTTGACGATGCGCCTTGTGCCCGTTTCGCCGACGCGCAAAACCGTGCCCGTGTTGAGTTCGATTTGTGAACCGTCGCCGAGCGGCACGGTTTCGCGCCCACCCGTTGCCGTCACGTAAACGGCCTCGCGCGGCTGCGCGAGATAGAGATAACCCGCGACGCTGGCGAAAACGGCAAACATCAATGCCGCGCCGCCCGCGATGAACGGGAGAAGCCGCTTCCAGCCTGCCCGAACAGATTCACCGCGATTGGGCTTTGCCAGCGCGGGCAAACGGTTCGCCCGTTCCCACACATCATGCGCGCGCAGAAACGCGACGCGGTTGCGCGCGGATTTGTTCAGCCAGTTTTCGAATTCGGCCTGATCCGCCTCGCTCCATTCAGGCAGATCGGTGCGAATGACCCAAGCGCTCGCCTCCACATCCAAAGTCCGGACATCAGCATGTATTTCGCTCATGACTTGCTACCGGCGTTGGGCAGATCGTCCTGAAACAGATCCGCGAGCATCGCCAAGCCGGATGCGAGATGCAGAAACGCCGTGCGCTCCGCCACACCCATGCGAATTGCGATTTCGCGGGGAGACAATCCTTCGACTTTTCTCATAATCACCGCCTTGCGCCACGACTCCGGCAGACGTTCGAGGGCTGCCTGAAGACGGCGCAAATCCTGCCGGGCGATCGCCGTTCTGTCGGGGCCCGGCTCATCGACGGAAATCCCCAGAACCTCGGGATCGGCGACAGCCTCAATGGAAACGATCTGCTCGCGGCGAATGCGATCGACCAGAACATTGCGCGCCACAGCGAATGTGAACGCTTTCGCTGATAGCGGAATTTCTCTTTGCGCGGTTTCGTAAACTTCCACGTACACGTCCTGACACAAATCCCGAATATCGCTTTCGTTGCGCCATCCCCGACGCATGAATTTCAGCAGCGCGGGCTCAAGAGGCAGCACCTCCTGAGCGAACCAGGAATCGACCTTCGAAGCCTTCACGGCCAATTGAGGGCGTTCGCCAAGTCCGCGTTTGCCGTCCGATGCTTCTGTCACCCTTCACCCCCGCGCTGGAGGACGAATGCATTGTGCTACAGAAGTCGGCTCTCGCCCGGAAAACTGCAAAGAAATTGGTGTGGAGGTTAAAAACGGCGGATTGCGGGAAGCCCGGGCAATTTTATGGGGCGCACGCAGGGCGGCTGGCAAGAAAATGCGCGCGCCGCGCGAGGCGCGCATGACTGGCTCAGGTGGATAGGCAGGCGAAGAACCTGCCTTCCGACTTAGTAAGTCACACACTCTTACCTTGGGGAAACGCCGTAGGTTCTATCCCCCGATGCCTATGCTGATTGTGGCGAAAGGGCCGTAGAAGCCGAGCATGGAGGATTTGCGGGTGTCGTAACCCTCGTCGATTGCGTTGAAGAAGAGATCGGCTCGATAACCGATGCTCACCTTCGCGTTGGGGAATTTCAGGGATGCGCCGAGGAAACCGCCAATGTTCGGAACCGTAACGGTTCTTGCGCGCGTGTGATGCGTGGGATGAACGGAACGCGCCGTCTGAGTAGGTGGAGAGCCGAACGCTACCAAATTGAAGTGATAAACTGATGTTTGCTGATGTATGCGCGTTGTCTGACGGCCGAATAGGACGGATGCGTTCACGCCCCAATCAAAATTGAATGTTGTCTGCTCGCCCGGCCGAACGACTGGTATTGAAGCATCCCATGAAAGCGCCGGGCCTATGGCGCGCGTGCCGCGATCTGCGTAAACAACAGCCGTATAATCGATGCTGTGGCGGTTGCGAAAAATGTATTTGGAGGGAAATACTGCATTCCGCGAATTATGAATGTAAGGCTTTGCATGAAGCGTGACATGCGCGTTCGAATTGAATTGCGCAAATCGAACACCGGCGCTGATAAGAGAAGTGCTTCCCGATCCGAACATACCGAGACCCACATCTTTGCCCGCTTGAAAATCGGCGACCAAATGGGAACCGTGATAAAGCGTCTGACCGTCGCCGACGAAATTGTTGGAACTCGGAAATAGCTGTGTCTTTGTGCTGACGGCGCTTTCATGATGCAGATGATTGCCGCCATTGGTTTGTCCGTAACGAACACTTACGGAGAAAGCCCAATTGGAATCTTCGGGTGCGAAGGTGATTTTTCCATCGCTCGCGAACCCGAATTGCGGCAATTTTTGCGAATCCACCATTGGCGCAACAATACCGGGCGCCGAATGGTTGAAGAATGAAGGCGCGAATAAACTCTTGTCCTGCTGAATCGCGTCCAACTCGCCGCCCAGTTCGATCCACACAACAGGTCTGTCGCCGTCATCTGTTGCGGCTTCCGCCGGAGCCGAACAGGCCGCAACCAGCGCAGCCAGGGAGGCCGAAAGAAGCAAATCCCGCCGCGAAGAATAACCTGTCTTTTTTTCGATCAATTCGCTCATCGTTTCCCCCTTACCAATTCTTTGTGACGCGGATGCCGATCAATTTCGGATCGGTGAGGAAGACGTTAGTTGTCAGCCCACTGTCATCGCTGTTCAGGAATGCGCCGGTTATTGCGGTCGTGTTGAAGACGTTCTTGTCGTAGAGCATCACCTGCCAGCCCGTCTGGCTCGTCAGGATGAGTGTGAGATTGACGGTGTCGTAACCGCGCAGCCGGTCATAAGACAGGTCGTTGAACACGCGCCACCACGAGGAATCCTGCCAATAGAAATCGCCTCGCAGCGTGCCGGCCCAGTCCGCTGTCAGGGGGACGGAATATTGCGCGCCAAATGACACCGTATAGGGCGGCGCATTGGGTAGGCTGTTTCCACCCAGATTCTTCGAGAAGCCCGTGCCGTTATTCGGTGCGGTCGCGGGGTCGTAGCCTGCATAACCGGGCGGCAGAGAGCCGCCGAAGTCGGGGCGCTTGTCGATCGGATTCGCGACATAGGGCAGCCCCGTGAATGGGTCAACGTGCAAAATGTAGGCATAGGCACAATAGCTTGTTACGGTTCCTCCAAGACCTTCCGGAGCGGGGCTAGTCATATACTTAGCGAGATCGGTAGGAAAAATGCAGTTCGAGGATTCGTTGACAAAAGGCTTGATAAGAACCCAACCGGGCTGGCCTGCCGTGCGATCCATCAGATCGACGGCACTTTGGCCTTTTGCAATGGCAGTGTCCTCCCAGCCACCGGAGAAATTGAACCGCAGGCCGGGCACCGGCTCCCACATCGCCTCCAGCTCAGCACCCTTGGCATGCGCGTCGAAGTTGAGATTGATCGCGGTCCGATCGACAATCTGCGAAACCTGGTAGTTCTCGTAATTGTAATAAAACACGTCGCCGTTCAGCGTCAGCGCGCCGTCCAGGAACGTGTTTTTCGTGCCCACCTCAAAAGCATCGATGAATTCCGGCTTGAACGTCAGCGGGTGTGTCGGCTCCACAGCGGCATCAACAACATCTCCAACAGTCGTTTGAGATGGATAGATCGCACCGGGCGGATTGGCCCCGCCCGCTTTATATCCGTGTGCGTAAGAGCCATAGATGAGCGTCTGATCGGTGAAATCGAGCTTCGGCGTCCAGTTGGCAACAGCACGCCCGGTAAACTGGTCCCATTGCTGGTTCACAACGCCGGAGACAGGATATCCCCACCCATCGTCTATGAGCCAGCTGGGAATATCGACGAAATGCTTCTGATCGTCGGTCCATCGCAATCCAGCCGTGAGTTTCAGATCATCCAATACCGAATAATTGCCTTCGCCGAACAAGGCATAGGAATTCAGCACATAGGGGTTCTTGCTGAGGAAATAATTGTGGCCATTGTCGTTAAGATGCGAAATCGGATTGGGATCGACATATCCATTCGTGACGCCTATAGGACCATTAGGGTCGGGATATTGAAAACCGCGTCCTAGTGGCAGCGGAACGCCGCTGTTCGAATTGTACCCGAGGCTAGGGTTAAAACCACTACTGAGAAGCGTGAATATGTTGCCGAAGACATAGTATTTTTCCACTGTCTCATAGTGGAGATAGTTTGCGCCCGCGCTAAAATTGAACGGTCCGGAGAAATTCGACGCAATTCGGAATTCCTGACTCAACTGCCAGGCGTGCTCTTCCGAAAGATCCTCGAGCATGAGCCGATCTGAGCAACCCAGTTGCGGATCACAAAATATCCCCGAATTCGCCGGTATTCCGTTGGTGCCCGCTGCGGGATCGGGCAAAACGCCATTGTACTGCTGCTGACCATTGCCGAGGGAATAGATAAAAAGCCCCGGTGCCGCACCGAACCGGTTGTAATCCTCGGCTGAGAAAAGAAAATCGTTCCCGAAACCGGTTTGCGACGTGAAGGTAAGGGCGGGCGTTATCGTATAATCGGCATTCAATTCGACAACATCGTTCTTTGCGCGATAGGTCGGATTGATGCCGGAATCGATCACACGCAGATTATGCGATTGGGATTCACTGGCATACGGGTTCAGGTAGTTTCCGTTACCCGTGTCCTGCAACGCCAGAATATAGGGTAATGTATAACCGAGCGGCGCTTGAAATGAATCGGGCGAATAGAGCGATGCCGGCGCGCAACCTTGCGTAAAATAGTCACCCGCCGCGCTGAACGCTGGTCCTACCCCCTTGATGACACCCCCAATATCGACCTGACCATTTGTCGGCGTGCCGCCGGGACCGTAATCCGTCTTGCAAAGCTGTTTGGAACTTCTGAGGCGGTCGTCGTCTTCGGAAAAATGTTCCCAGACGAGGTACATCTGGAGACCTTCTGTCGGCTTCAGCCCTATCGAGACACGACCAGACCATAGATCGCGGCCGTCGATGCGGTCACCGTCTTCTTCATTGAACGAATAACCTTGCCGTTTGGTCCATTCTCCCGCGACACGAATGTCCAAACGATCATCTACCACTGGAATATTGATCATGCCTTCAAGGCGGCGGTTCTGGTAATTGCCGATATCGGCCGACGCCATCGCCTCGAACTGATCCGTCGGCTTTGCGGAAACGAGATTGACAACGCCAGCGGTCGCGTTGCGACCATAAAGCGTGCCTTGCGGGCCGCGCGCAACCTCGACCGAAGCAACGTCGTAGAATTCCTGTTCGAAGAAATGATTGCGGATGAACGGGATGTCGTTGAACGCGACGGCAACCGCCGGATCAGTCGTCACCGAAATCGCCTGCGTGCCGATGCCACGAATCTGGATGCTGTAGCCGGAGAAATTCGTCTTCGTGAAGGTCATGTTCGGAACCTGTTTGATCAGGTCCGGGCCGCCCGCGGTTTGTGTCGCAGTCAACTGCTCCTGCGAAAGCGCGGTAATCGCAATAGGAATGTTCTGCACATCCCCACCGATTTTCGACGAGGTGACAGTCACCGTTTCCAGTGCTGTGCCGGGCGCCGACGGTGCGGGCGCCGCTGCAATATGCAATTGCTCGATATTTTCCATGGCTCGTTCGTCGCGCACGATGGCAATCGCGCCCGACGCGTGACGGTGCATGACAAAGCCAGTTCCCGTCAGAATGCGCGTAAGGGCGACTTCGGGCGAGAGATCGCCCTCCGCGCCTCCGGTTCTTGCATTTTTCATCTCATCTTCGGGAAAGACCAGCGCTTCGCCGGATTGCTTCATATAGGCCGCCAACGCCGACTTCAGGTCGCCGCCGGGAATATTGAAATCCCTGGCGTGCGCCTCGAAGGCCAGGGAGAGAAGTAATCCCACGACGATCGCTCTATAAAATGTTGACGTTATCATCCTATCCCCCTCATGAGACTTATATCGTGCCATCGCCTTCAACGAGAAATCACGATTTGATCGCCGTGTTTCACGGCATGCAGGCCCAGAACGTCTTGGGTTACATCCACAAATTGCTCGACGTCATGGATCGGGAAGGTCGCGCCAATGGTGCGTTGCGCCACCTTTTCATCCACAATCACGAGTTTCTCGCGGTTGTAACGGTTGAATTCCATTGCAGCGTCGCCAAGCGTCACGCGGTCGAAAACCAGCACGCCGCGGCGCCACGCCGTGTCGTCCGCCAATTGCCGTATGGTGCGTTTCGTCACAGACAGCGAACTGGTAGTCGCAACCGCAGTATCGCCTTCCATCAGCAGCGTGGGCGAACGCGTCGGTTCGGCCATATCGAACAGCACACGACCCTGCACGACGACAATTTTCAAGGCTGTCGCATCGCGGCGCACCGTGAAGCTCGTGCCGAGATCGGTCACGCTGCGATTATCGGAAATCACCGTGAAAGGCCGCGACGCATCGTGCCTGACCTGGAAAAAAGCCTCACCCCTGTCGAGCCACACGGTTCTTGAATGCACGTCTATTGCAAGGCGCAATACCGTATCGGTGTTCAATTCAATCTGCGAACCGTCGGCGAGTTTCACCGTTCTCTGTCCGCCGAGCGCCGTTGCAAATGTCTGTGTATGAGATCTCATAAGTAGAAACGCTGTTCCAGCGCTCAACGCTGCGATTACTACGACACCCGCAGCGGCACGCCCAAAAATGCGCCTGAAATGCGAACCTGCTTCCGCGGATTTGCGATCTTCCGGCGCGCGCAAAGCGGCCAGCCGCTTTGTCCGACTCCATGCAGCGTTCAATCGCCAATAGGCCACACGATGGGCAAGCGACTCGGCAAGCCATGCATCGAACGCGGCGACATCTTCGCTGTTCAATTCCGCCTGCTCCCGCCGCGCGATCCAAGCGGCAGCTCGCATCTCGATATCACGCGCACTCATGGGCGCCTCCGGCGATGCGGCTTCTGTTCGCCATATAGAATATCGGCAAGCGCAAGAACGCCGTCAGCGAGATATTCCCACACCGTTGCCTCGCTGATGCCCATGCGCGTGGCGATTTCGCGGCCTGAGCGCTCCTCAATGCGCCGCATGACGACGACTTCGCGGCAACGCTGCGGCAGTTGATCGAGCGCGATTTGCAGCCGCTCCAGTTCCTCGCGCGCAATGAGATGCTGATCGGCTGAAGGCGCTTCAATCGCAGCGCCCAGCGTGTCGAGGTCGGCAACCGCATCGATGGGCACGACATTGCCGCGCCGCACCCGGTCGATCAGAAGGTTGCGTGCGGTGGCGAGGACGAATGCCTTCGCCGTTTCCGGAATCTGTTTGAACGCGGCCTCGCAGACGCGGATGTAAACATCCTGCCGGAGATCTTCGATATCGCTTTGATCGCGCCAATTGTGACGCAGGAAATGCATGAGAATCGCTTCGAGCGGCAGAACTTCGCGCACAAACCATGCCTCGACCGCAAGCGCGGCTTCGCCGGGTTCGCGGCCCTCGCGGCTCAACTCCGATGCCTTTTCGTCCATGCCCGCCTTCCCTGCCGACGGTAAGACGAAGGGCGGACGGAGAACTAGGGATTGCACGCGGAAATATTAATCGGGCGCAGGGGCGGGTTGGCGCGTTCGGAAAATTCCGCTTTTGTTCCGCAATTGTATGGCGAAAAACCAGAGAAATCTTTCCGGCGATTGTGCTATTGAGGCGCGAGTCTGCGGGCGTAGCTCAATGGTAGAGCTGTAGCTTCCCAAGCTACTGACGAGGGTTCGATTCCCTTCGCCCGCTCCAGGACTTAGCAGTTTTCCACAGGCCCGTTTTGCAACGAGTTTTGCAAAATCTGTTCGAACGCCGTTCCAATCATGTCCACTTTTGTTCAAGCGCCTTAAAAAATGGGCGACGGATTGCTCCGCCGCTCAAGTGGGGGAAAAGCTCGTGCGCGGTACGCGGCGAGCTGTCGGCTAACCACCAATTCCTATGCTGACGCTGGCGAAGGGACCATATAACCCGACATTCTCTTTTCGCGCCGCATCGATGCCGCCATCCATGGCGCCGAAGAACAAATCGGCACGATAACCGGCGCTGACTTTGAAGTTCTGGAGCCGGAATGTGAGTCCCGCAAACCCGCTGACGTTGGGCACTATCACAGTTCGCGAGTTGGTCTTTGTGGGCGGCGCGTTGTGGTAATCGACGGTTTTGGGCGGTGGGTTTACCAGCGGTCCATTTTGGTAGAAACCCGTCGTATGATGTTGCACGCGCGTTTTTTGCCGCCCGAACAGAACGGCGGCGTTCACGCCCCAGTCGAACATCATTTCGCTGTCTTGTTGAACGCCTAAAATCGGTGCCGACGCATTCCAGGACAGCGACGGACCGATGCCATGAAATTGGCGCGTGGCGATAAGGCCAGCGGCATTGCTATGATAGATTTGACCTGTCGCGAATTTGGAGCCGGTAAACCCCAAACTTTTGGCGATAGGGAGATATTTGTAGTGGAATTTCCAGTCAGGATTGGATTTTATGGCTATGTTCGCTCTGGCGCTGAATTGCGCGAAACGGACTCCAAGATTTAAAACGGACGATCCGCCATTGGCGCCGAACATGCCCAGACCGACATCTCTTCCAGCCTGAAAATCCGCGATGAGATGTTGGTCACGATTGTCCACGAGCGTATCGGCGAACTTTGCGTTTTGAGGCGTAGTAACATTATTTCTTTTGACCTGATGAAGAGGACCGCCGGGATAATCAGGAGCCGACTGATAATAGTATATGGTGAAAGGGTTTGGGTTCGTTTGCTGGTGAGCGTGTTTGTTGTTGGCGGTGCGGCCAAAACGAACGGACGCGGCGAAAACCCAGTCGGAATTATCCGGCTGGAACGATAGTTTTGCCTCTTCGTCGATACTGGAGCCGGGCGGTCCGTCCAGTTTCTGCGACGGCTCAAAGATGGAAGGCCTGGGGGGCGAATTGGGAAATACCGGCGCAAACGCTTCCTGTCCATCGCTCAGCCTGCTCAACTGCCCGCCAAGCTCGATCCACACCAGTGGCTGGCCGCTGCCCGTATCCGCGGCTTTTGCGACATCGGATTCATAAACAAAGCCGATCAGCGCGATTGCCGATACCGACGCCAGAAGTTGCCAGCGGAAATTCGCGGCCGTTTTGCGCGCGTTTATAAGTTCGCTCATTGTGTGATTCCCCCTGCGAATTGTCTCTTTCCATCCTCAAACGACTTCCCTCGCCCCCGCAGGGGGGCGCAGAGCGACAGCGAAGCGCGGTCAGGGTGAGGGGGCCGTTCAACGCGCGCTATTGTCTGAAGCCCGTGGCGCGATCTCTGCCATTCGTCTGAAAAGTGCGTTTGTGGAAGCACCCCCTCACCCCTGCCCTCTCCCCCTGCGGGGGCGAGGGAGAAGGTTGGGTGTTTTGTGTTTGTGTTCTTCCTCATCGCGCTCACCAATTCTTCGTGACGCGGATGCCGATCAGTTTCGGATCGGTCAGGAACACGTTGGTCGTGAGCCCACTGTCGTCGCTGTTGAGGAAATCGCCGGTGATTGCCGTCGTGTTGAAGATATTCTTATCATAGAGCATGACCTGCCAGCCGTTCTGGTTGGTGAAAATCAACGTGACGTTGACATTGGTATAGCCACGCAGACGGTCATACGGATTGTCGTTGAACACACGCGCCCATGAATAGTCCTGCCAATAATAGTCGCCGCGTAGCGTTCCCGCCCAATCGGTTGAGAGCGGCAGTGTGTATTGCGCGCCGGCCGACACGGTGAAGGGCGGTGCGTTCGGCAATTCCTTGCCGCTCAGATCCTTGTCGATGCCTTGGCCATCGTTCTCCGGCAGGCCCAGACCATTATTGACATCGGCCGGAGCATTGGGATCGACGCTGAGAGGATCAAAGCCTTTATAGCCGGGTGGAAGATAGTAGAAACTCGCGCCACCGCTAGCTAATCCCGAACGCGCCGAAATAGTAGGGTTTGGGACATAGGGAAGCTGCGTCACAGGATCGATATGCAGCGTATATGCTTCAGCGCATAGTGTGTGAAAATCGTTCACATCGACCAGCAACCCGGTCGAAAAGAAGTCTGGCGTATTCAAATATGCCGCGACCATATATTTCGGCAGGATGCAATTGGACGCTTGCGTAATGAAGGGCTTGATAAGTATCCAGTTCGGGTCACCCGCCGTGCGATCCATCAGATCGACGGAGTGCGAACCTTTGGCGAGCGCGGTATCTTCCCAGCCACCGCCAAAGTTGAGGCGTAGACCCGGAATGGGTTCATAGGTGGCTTCGAGTTCCGCACCTTTCACGTGCGCGTCGAAATTGTCGTTGATGGCCGTGCGGTCCACGATGCGGGAAATCTGATAGTTCTCGTAATTGTAGTAGAAGAGATCGCCGTTCAGCGTCAGCGCGCCATCCAGCAATGTGTTCTTCGAACCCAGTTCAAACGCATCGATGAATTCCGGCTTGAAGGTCAGTGGATGGATCGGATTTCCGATGTCGCCGTTCGCGAACGTCAGCAGTGTTGCCCCGGGCGGATTGGCGCCACCGGCTTTGTAGCCATGCGAATAGGACGCGTAGACCAGCGTCTGATCGGTGAAATCGAGCTTCGGAGTCCAGTTGGCAGCGGCGCGGCCTGTCCATTGATCCCATTGCTGGTTGACCACGCCGGTCGTGGCATAGCCGTACCCGTTGACTAGTAGCTCGCTGGGTATGTCCACAAAGTGTTTCTGGTCATCCGTCCAGCGGGCGCCCAGAGTCAGTTTCAGATCGCTGAAGACGTTGTAATAGGCTTCTCCGAACGCGGCATAGGAGTTCAATGCGTAGGGATTCTGGCTGAGAAAATAGTTGTGCCCTTCATTGTTGAGGCTGGTGATCGGATTGGGATCGATATAGGCGCAGCCGCCACTGGTCGGATCATGAGGAGCAAAGGGATTCGAATCCACGAAGCCGTGGGGCAGACATTGGCTGTCGTCGGAAACACCCGGAATCCATTCGGCTTGTTGCGACGGATCTCGGGCGCCACCGCCCAAACCCATGGCCGCAAGATTCGTAAGCGTGTTGATGAAAACATAGTAATTCTCTTCGGTCTCATAGTGCAGATAATTGCCGCCAACACTGAAGTTGAATGGGCCGCTGAAATTGGATGACAGTCGGAATTCCTGACTCAACTGCCAGGCATGCTCGTCCGACAGATCCTCGGCCACGAGCCGGTTGCTGCAACCCAATTGCGGATCGCAGAACACGCCGTCGGGCTGACACCACTGATCCAGCAGCGAACTGGGCGTGCATTGAGCACCCGGCGCGAGATTTGTGCAGGATCCACCGCTACCGCTAAGGGTAACTTCGCAGTGCCCGATGCCACTGGGATCCGGCGACATCACGTCCTTCTGGAAGGAAGCTCCCGCATAAACCTGTGGCACATAGGCAAATATTCCGGGTGCGGTATTGAAACGGTTATAATCTTCTGCCGACCACAGGAAATCGTGGTTGTATCCCGTCTGCGACGTGAAGGTCAGCACGGGCGTGACGGTATAATCGGCATTCAGTTCCAGTGTGTCGTTCTTGGCCCGATAGGTCGGATTAAGCGTCGATTCGATCACGCGCAGATTGCGCGACTGCGCCGTGCTGGCGTAGGGATCGAACAATTGCCGGATTGCGCCGTCGATCTGACCGATAGCGGAGGCGTAAGGCAATGCAAGTCCGTTCGGAACTTGATACGCATCCGGCGAATAAAGCGAGGCGGCTTCGCAACCCTGACTTACGTAATAAATGGGATCGTAGGCGGCCGTAATCACATAATGCCCTTCGACGGCGATGCCATCGATAGTGGCGGGATCCGGAGCCGTCTTGCAAAGCTGCTTGGATGTGCGCATGCGGTCGTCGTCTTCGGAGAAATGCTCCCAGACGAGATAGGCCTGAAGTTTTTCCGTAGGCTTGAAACCAAGCGTCACGTGGCCCGACCACAGATCGCGGCCGTCAATGCGGGCGTCCGTGAGATCGTTGAAGGAATAACCTTGCCGCTTGGTCCATTCGCCTGCGATGCGCAAATCCACGCGATCATCGACGATGGGAATGTTGATCATGCCTTCCAGGCGGCGATTGCCGTAATTTCCGACATCGCCAGATGCCATCGCCTCGAATTGGTCGGACGGCTTGGCGGATGTCAGGTTGACGACACCTGCGGTCGCGTTGCGTCCATAAAGAGTTCCTTGCGGGCCACGCAACACCTGAACCTGGCTGACGTCGTAAAATTCCTGCTCGAAGAAATGATTGCGGATAAACGGAATATCGTTGAACGCGACAGCGACGGCGGGATCGGTCGTCACGGAAATCGCCTGCGTACCGATACCGCGCAACTGGATGCTATAGCCGGAGAAGTTTGTCTTCGTGAACGTCATGTTCGGCACCTGCTTCACAAGGTCAGGTCCGCCGGCGGTTTGCGTTTGCGTCAATTGTTCCTGCGACAGCGCTGTAATCGAAATCGGAATGTTCTGTACATCGCCGCCGATTTTCGAGGACGTGACAGTGACGGTTTCCAACGATGCGCCGCTGACCGATGGCGCGGGCGCGGCTGCCAGATTCATGGGCGCGCCATCGAAAGCCTGCTTGTCGTCACGGACCACCGCGATGACGCCGGACGGCGTACGATGAATGACGAAACCCGTTCCGTGCAGCAGCCGCTCCAGCGCCACATCCGACGACAGGTCGCCTCTTGCGCCTTTCGATTTAACGCCTTGCATCTCATCTTCGGGATACATCAATGTGACGCCGGCCTGTTTCATGTAGGTATCGAGCGCCGTTTTCAGTTCGCCAGTCGGAATATTGAAATTCGCGGCGAGCGCGGATGTGGACAGCGCGGACGCGAACAGCACTGCGGCCAGTACGTGTCTTGGAAATTTTAAATTCATCATTCTCCCCCTGACGGTCACGATTTTCCGCTTCATCTTTCAGCGCGAGATGACGATGGCGTCGCCGCGCTTTTCCGTATGCAAACCGAAAACTTCATGCGCGACTTCGGCGAACGCCTCCACGCCA
>Ga0208480_1000435_pt1 | contig 15881 bp, 19 predicted proteins | sample NGESurshal092012_4_FD_184485 | JGI IMG/M metagenome (GOLD analysis project Ga0208480, IMG submission 184485) | Arctic peat soil microbial communities from Barrow, Alaska - NGEE Surface sample F53-1 shallow-092012 (SPAdes) | ecosystem: Environmental > Terrestrial > Soil > Wetlands > Peat ... | reverse complement strand
CGGGCTCCTCCCGGGCGGTGGAAGTGGATGGAAGACCTTCTTCGCGAAAGTAGCTGCCTGAGTCAGTCAGCTACTTTCGTTGGAGAGTCCACACCTATGATCCTCGACGGCATGCTCGCCAAGGCCACTCGCCGCGTGAGCATGCCCGCCGCGAGTACCCCTTCATCTCCTTCGTCGCCACGCCGCCTCGCCCGTGAGCCGCCGCCGACCGGCCGGGCACCGTAGGCTCCCCTGTGTGTCCGATCTCCCGACCGCCCCGGTAGCCGCCTGCGGCCTGATCGCCGGCTTCGGGGTCGCCGTCGCGACCGGCTCGCGTCCGCTCGGCGGCCTGGTTCTCGCGATCTTCGGCATCTGGTGCCTCGTCGCCTGGGACCGCCGCGACGGCCGGCGGGTCGCCGTGCAACTCGGCGCGTGCGGCCTCGGCGCGTTCGTCGCGTCCCACGTCCTCGGCCTCCTGATCGGAGCCTGGCCGGCGGTCTTCGTCGCCGCGGCGTTCACCGCGGCGATGGCCTGGCGGCTGTCCGACGTCGGGCACAGGCCCCGCCGGCTGGCGGGACGGGCATAGCCGGACGGCCGCGGTAGGCGCGGATTGAGTCCGGCGGACGCGACGCGCCCGCGGCGGATGCCCCGGCGGCGGGTGATCGTGATCGAGACCGGCCTGGTGCTCTTCTGCGGCCTGGTCGCCGTGATCGGTCTGCTCGAGACGATCGGCTGCCTCAACGAGGGGCAGCCGACGACGATGGCGATCTGCGGCTGGTCAGGCGCCCGCCAGTCGTGGTACGCCGCCGGCCTGGCAGCCGGCCCTGGGATCGCCCTCGTCGGCGTCGTCGTCGGCCACGTCAGGCACAGCTGGCGAATCGTCCTGCTCGCCGCCGGACTCGGACTGACAGTCGTGATCGGGACGATGGTCTGGGGACTGCATTCGGTGCCGGTCCCCCAGCAGTAGCCGCCAGACGAGCTCACGAGCTCACGAGCTCAGGACGACCGCCGCACGAGCGCGCCGGTGCCGTCGCGGGTCCGTCGATACCCGAATGTGGGGCCAACCTCGCCGGTCCGCTCGCCGAGGCCCGGGCCTCCCAGCAGGTGATCGCCGAGCAGACGACCCTCGCCGAGCGGAACGCCGCCCTCAAGGAGCGCCAGCTCGAGGTCGAGGTCCGCCGCACTGACGACCGCACAGGCCGACGCCAAGGCGATCACCGCCCGCGCCAGCGCCCTGTCCGGCGAGAACCAGGGCCTGATCGCCGCCAACCAGCTCGTCGAGATGCTCCCCGACCTCGTCGTCGCCGCCGCCCAGGGGATCGAAGGCTCCCAGCTGACGATCCTCAACGGCGCCCAGGGCCTCAGCGAGTTCACGACCGGCCTGGCCGCCGAGGGACTGACCGTCTACGAAGCCCTCCGCCGGAGCCTCGCCGCCGTCAGCAGACCCACCGAACCCCCCGCCACGCCGGCCGCCGGCTGAGCACCGCCCAAGTTCGTACTACTGGTTCCGCCCGCACCGACCTGTCAAACGCCCTCCACCCCACACGCAGTCCCGCGGATGCAGTCCGCCCGCCCCCGTCCGACCCCGATCGCCACCCACCGAGATCAGGCCGCCGGCCGCTCGCCCAGACGACCATCCCCCTCCGCGCCCGAACTGTTCCCAGGCACTCACAGGCGGTTCCCATACGCCTGCGAGCGCGACGTGCGGGCCGCAGGGCGCCCCGACGAGAGTGAGCCCACCAGCCGAAACCCCCCGCCGGTGCCACTCGCGGGCGAGCGAGCCAGGCGCCGAAAGCACGGACGCCGCGAACGCTATTGAGAGTGGAGGCGCAGCAGCTCTTCGCGGACCGAGTACGGCCGGCCCCACATCTGGGTGACCTCGATCCGGCCCTCCCGAACCTCCCGCACGGCGAGCTCGCCGACCAGGCCGGCGTCGTCGAGCAGGGCGAGCGTCCCGTGGACCGTCGGCGCCGACGCCCCGTGTCCGAATCGATGTGCGACGAGGATCCGCCAATGCCAGTCGTGGCAGGAGTACGGCTGGGCGTTGCACGTGACCATGTAAACGGCCGCCTCGACGTACCGCGACTCGTCCGCGATCCGCAGATCCAGTTCGAGATCGGTCCAGTCATCCGGGAACGATCCGACGATCTGGCTGAACGTGTCCGCGAGCGCCATGCCGCCGTCAGCCTACCGGGTCTATCCTCGGATCCATGACCACGACCACCCTACCCGCGCCTCCCGACCCTCTCGAGCACCAGGCGCTGCTCGAGGGTGCCGGCCTGTTCGATCGGTCCGACCGGGGCAAGCTCGCCGTGACCGGCGACGAGGCCGACCGATTCCTCGACTCGATGCTCTCGAACGACATCGTCGGGATCCCGGTCGGCGGCGGCGCGTACACGACCCTGCTGACCCACAAGGGCCGTATCCTCGCCGACCCACGGGTCATCCGGACGACCGAGGGTTTCCTGCTCGACACCGAGCGCGTCGGCCTCCAGGCCCTCTTCGACGCGATCCGTCAGCTCCGGATCGGCTACCGGGCCGAGCTCCACAAGCGGACGCTCGAGCGCAGCCTCGTCTCGCTGATCGGTCCGCGGTCCGACGAACTCGTCGGCGACCCGCCGGCCGCCGGCGAGCATGCCAACGCCGAGACGACGATCGCCGGGGTACCGGTCGTCGTCGTCCGCACAGACGGCGGCCTCGACCTGATCTTCGCGTCGGAGGAGATCGCCGTCGTCCGCGGCGAGCTCGAACGACTCGGCGCGGTCCCAGTCGGCCAGGCCGCCGTCGAATGCGTCCGCATCGAACACGGCGCCCCCCGCCTGGGAGTCGACATGGATGAGACGACGATGCCCCAGGAAGCCGGGATCCACGAGCGGGCGGTCAGCTTCACGAAGGGCTGCTACGTCGGCCAGGAGACAGTCGCCCGGCTCTACTGGAAGGGCAAGCCCAACCGCCACCTCCGCGGTCTGCGCCTCTCCGGCCCGGCCAGCCCCGGCGACGAGCTTCGCCTCGGCGAGACCGTCGTCGGCGCGTTGACGAGCGTCGCCGTCTCCCCGCTCCACGGGCCGATCGCCCTCGCCCTCGTCCGTCGGGCCGCTGGTCCGGGCGACCGGCTGACGGTCGCCGACGGACCGCTGAGCGCCATCGTCACCGAGCTTCCGTTCACCGGCGGAGGGGATGCTCCCGGCGCGGAGCGATGACCCGAGGCCCCGGCCCACGCCTATCCGTCGGCCCGTGGCGTGCCGCAGTCCTGTCGCTCACGCTGGTCCTCGCCGGCTGCACCGACGGCCACTCGCAGCCCGGGCACTCAGCCCGTCAACCGCCGACGATCGTCGCGACCGCGATCACAGCCGGCGGCGTCAGCCTCTCCCCCGACCACCTTGGCCCCGGTCCGGTCAAGCTCGTGATCACGAACATGACCGACGCCTCCCAACAACTTGCCGTCGCGTCGACCGACGCCGGTTCCTTTCACCAGGAAACCGCTCCGATCAACCCGCAGGACATGGCCCAGCTCCGCGCCCGCCTGCTCCCCGGCAGCTATACCGTGAGCGTCCGGGCGGCCGGCGTCAAGAGCGCGAGCCTCGCTGTCGGGAGCGGGCCGCCGGCCCGACCGTAGGACAGGCTGAGCGTCCCGCCGCCGGCCAGCGCCCTGCCGGTGGCCAGGTCGATGTCGAGGACCGTCTTCGAGCCGCCGGAACCGATCGGCCCGGACGCGTGAACCGAGCTCGCCCGGTCGGCCGCGGATCGAACTCCAGGGGGCCGGAGGGTCCCCGGACGCCGGTCGTACGTCGCTGCGACATCGATCCGCGATCTCGGCTATCTTCGCATTCACATAACGAGCCGAGTCGCCGGTCTTCACGGACCGGTGAGCGGGGGAACCAAAAGCGGCAGTAGCCGCAGGGGCGAATCGCCGGATGCACGGCGTAGCGCAAGTTCGGTGCGCGAGCCCGTCAGCTCACCTCGCAGGCTCAAACCCGACCGCCAGGAGACGCAGGAACATGCATGACGGCCCGCGCGATCTGATCCGCCCCGACCTGTGGGCGGGATCACTGGAACGTTCTCTTGAGCGCCGTCGCCGGTCCCGGCGCGGCTCGATCGAGTTGGGCCGGCTGAGGGGAGCCCGCGAGCTCAGCAACCCCGAGGTCCTGCTCGACTCGCTCGAGCACTCCCGCGCCCGCCGCGACGCCGCCGAGCGGGCGAGTGGCCTGCCCGCCCCGGCGGCCCGCGGACTGTCGATCGTCGGCCTGATCGCCGCCGTCGCCGCGCCTGCGACCGGGGTCATGGCCGCCGTCGCCGCGGCCGCGACGCCGACCACCGGACAGGCCGACACCCCGCCTCCCACCGGACCTGCCGGTGCTCCAGCGACCGCCCCGGCGGTCAACGCCGACGTCGCGAGCCTCCAGAGGGCGCTTGGGCTTCCGGCCGACGGCTCGTTCGGCCCGCAGACGGCACGCGCCCTGAAGGCCTTCCAGAAGGCCCATCACCTGACCGCCGACGGCGTCGCCGGTCCGGCGACCCGCGCAGCCCTCGGGCTCGCGCCCGGCTCCGCGCTCAGCGAGTCCTCGACCGCCCGCGCCAAGGCGAAGCCGACCGCGACGACCGCCCGAGCCGCCCGGTCCGCGACGGCGAGCGCCGCCGTCAACAGCCCGGCCGGCGGGGTGTCCGCCGGCACACTCGCCCCGGCGAGCGCCTCACCCGCCGCCGCCCCGACCAAGACGGCGACTCCGCCGACGGCTGCGGCCGTCAAGGCGCCCGCAGCCGCCGCCAAGCCGGCCGCCGTCACCTCCAAGGCGACGACCGCGCCGGCCAAGCCGGCCGTGCCTTCGGCCACACCTGCCAAGCACGCGGTGACCACGGGCGCGAGCACCGCGGCCGCGATCCGCAGCCTCCAGCGCAGGCTCGGCGTGTCCGCCGACGGGCAGTTCGGAGCTCACACGCGAAGCGCGCTCAAGCGCTTCCAGAAGGCCCACAAGCTGACCGTCGACGGGGTCGTCGGCCCGGACACGCTTGCCGCGCTCGGCCTCAAGAGCGCGACCGGCAAGTCGCTCGGAAATCTGCTGGCCGCGGTGACCGCGGCCGCGACGCCCGCCGTGGCGCCGGCCGCGGCGGCCCTCCCGACGGCTGCGACGCTCACGGCCGTCGTGACCGGCCCGGCCGCGCCGACGCCGACCGCAACGGCCGCGACGGCCGCCACCGGCGGCGCGGCCCCGACGGCTCCGCCCAGCGTCGCGGCCGCGACAAACCCCCAGGCCCCGGCCGAGATCGCCGCGATGGAGGCCGCCGGTGACCGGATCGCCACGCTCCCGTACATCTGGGGCGGTGGCCATGCTTCATTCGCCGCGAACGGGTACGACTGCTCCGGCTCGGTCTCCTACGTCCTCCACGCAGCCGGCCTGCTCAACACGCCCGAGGACTCGACCACGCTCGAGAGCTACGGAGCCGCCGGGCCCGGCGCTGACGTGACGATCTACGCCAACGCGAGCCACGCGTTCATGGTCATCGACGGACGTCGGTTCGACACCGTCGCCCTCCAGGAGACCGGCACCCGCTGGAGTGCGACGATCGGCTCGACCGCCGGCTACGTCGTCCGCCACCCAGTCGGCCTCTGAGTCACCCGCCGGCGCTCGCCGGCCTCGCGCACGCCGCATCGGACCGCGGCCTTGCGCACGCCGGGTCGGACACCGGCCTCGCGCCCGCCGGGTCGGACGCCGGCCTCGCGAAGCGATCGGACGCCGGCCTCGCGAAGCGATCGGACGCCGGGCGCCAGCGGCCCGAGCCGATCCGGCCGGACCACGGTCTGCGCGGATCCAGCGGAACATGGGTCGGGGCTACATGTAGTAGCCGCGGGCGAGCGCAGCCTCGAGCACCCGCTCGATGCCGATCGCGTAGGCGGCGGTCCGCATCCCCACCCGGTCGGCAGCTGCCCGCGCGGCAACCGCCTGGTAGGCGGTCGCCAGGATCCGGGCGAGCCGGTCGTTGACCTCGGGCTCCTCCCAGCCGACGTGCTGGAGATTCTGGGCCCACTCGAAGTAGGAGACGATCACACCGCCGGCGTTCGCGAGGATGTCGGGGACGACGAGGACGCCCTTGTCCCGGAGGATCTCGTCACCTGTCGGCGTCGTCGGCCCGTTCGCCCCCTCGATGACCAGCCGGGCTCGAATCCGATCGGCGTTCGCGGCGTGGATCGTCCCGCCGAGCGCGGCCGGAATGAACACGTCGCAGTCGAGTGAGCTCACCTCGTCTCCCCCGATCTCCTCGACGCCCGGGCCGCTGAACTCCGGGAGGGTTCCGCCGCCGCGCATGTGTGCGAGCAGCGCGTATGGATCGATCCCGGCTTCCGAGTGAATCGCTCCGTTCACGTCGGCGACGCCGACCAGCTCGCAGCCCAGGTCACAGATCAGGCGGCCGGCCCACGAGCCGACGTTGCCAAATCCCTGGATCACGACTCGACTGCGGTCCGGCTCGAGGCCGATCGCCGTTGCGGCCTCGATGTAGCAGCCGACGACGCCACGGCCGGTGGCCGACTCCCGGCCGAGCGATCCGCCCAGCGCGATCGGCTTGCCGGTCACGATCGCCGGTGTGTGGCCGTGGAGCTTGGAGTACTCGTCCATCATCCAGGCCATCACCTGGGCGTTGGTGTTGACGTCCGGTGCCAGGATGTCCCGGGTCGGCCCGATCACCGCGGCGATCTTGTCGATCAGGGACCGGGTGATCCGCTCGAGCTCGTCGTCACCGAGCCGCCCGGCCGGGCAGTTGACGCCGCCCTTCGCGCCGCCGAACGGGACCCCGACGATCGCCGTCTTCCAGCTCATCAGGGCCGCCAGCGCGCGCACCTCGTCGAGATTGACCTCCTCGTGGTAGCGCATGCCGCCCTTGTAGGGCCCGCGCGCGCCGTTGTGCTGGACGCGGTAGCCCGAGAAGACGTGGAGCTCACCGTCGGCGAGACGTACGGGAATCTGGACCTGTACCTCGCGACGCGCCGACCGCAGGACCGCCCGCGTGCCCGCTTCGAGTCCGAGCTGGTCGGCCGCGAGCTCGAAGTAGCGCATCGTGCTCTCGAAGACCGACATCTCGGCCGGTCCGGCGCTCGGCGCCTTGTTCGCCACACGAGGCGACCGGTCCCGGTGGCCTGGGCTGTCAGGCGCAGGCGGGCTCGCGCCCGTGGCCTCCACGTCCCTGCCTGGTCCCCGGCGCGCCACGTCGACATGATGACGGGCGCGGCTGGCGGCGGCCTGCCGGTATACGATTCCCCGGCCGTCCGCTCGCCAACGAGAGGCTCCACCGACATGGCCGTCGACCTCAGGTCAGCCCCGAACACCGACCTCACCCCTGGCACCCTGCCGGCGTCGATGTCCGCCTGGGTGATCCGCGAGGAGCGTCAGGGCGAGCCGATCGACGCCTTCCAGATCGAGGAGATCGAAGTCCCCGAGCCCGGCCCGTTCGAGGTTGTCGTCCGGGTGATGGCGGCCGGCGTCAACTACAACAACGTCTGGGCGGCGCTCGGCAAGCCGATCTCGGTGTTCCGGTCGGGCGACCATCCCGAGTACGGCCACCACATCGGAGGGTCGGATGGCGCGGGCATCGTCTGGAAGGTCGGCCCCGGGGTCACCCGGTGGAAGCCGGGCGACGAGGTCGTCATGCACTGCAACCAGGCCTCCTACGAGGATCCCGAGGTCCACGGGCTCGATCCGCTGGCCGCGCCGTCTCAGCGGATCTGGGGCTACGAGACGACCTGGGGATCGTTCGCCGAATTCACGAGGGTCCAGGCCCAGCAGCTGCTCCCCAAGCCGGCCGCGCTCAGCTGGGAGGAGGCCGGGTCATACGGGCTGGTCTACTTCACCGCCTACCGGATGCTGATCCAGCGCTGCGCCCTGAAGACCGGCGACCGGGTCCTGATCTGGGGGGCCGCCGGCGGTCTCGGCGTCTTCGCGACCCAGCTCTGCGCGGCCGCCGGAGCCCAATGCGTGGGGGTCGTCTCCTCCGAGGAGAAGGGCCGTCTGGTGATGGAGCTCGGAGCCACCGGATACATCAACCGCAACGACTTCGCCGGCATGATGCGCAAGGGCGGCGAGAGCCCTGACGAGGAGAAGGCTCGCTTCGGCGAGATGCGACGCTTCGCCAAGGCGGTCAAGGAGATCCTCGGCGCGGCTCCGGACATCGTCTTCGAGCACGTCGGCAAGGCGACATTTCCGACCTCGGTCTTCACGGTTCGCCCGTTCGGCAAGGTCGTGATCTGCGCGGGGACGACCGGATTCGACGTCGACTTCGACGTCCGGTATCTCTGGATGCGCCAGAAGGAGATCATCGGCTCGCACTTCGCCAACGCGTACGACTGCATGAAGGCCAACGAGCTGATCGATCAGGGTAGGATTCGCCCCGTGCTCTGGCGGACATTCGGATTCGAGGGTGTCGGCGAGGCACACCAGCTGATGCGGGAGAACAAGCACCTCGGGAAGATCGCGATCCTCGTCGGTGCAGCCGCCGCCGGACGCGGCCGGACCGCCGATGGTCCCGGGGCGATCCACGCGAAGGTCGGCGCCTGATGGCCGGCACCGTTCACCTTCCCTGGTACGCGACCGGCTTCCGGGCCGACGAGCTCGCCGCCGAGCTCGAGCGGGTCTCGAAGATCTCGCTCCGCTATGGCGCCAGCTCCCACATCGTCTACCGGTCGCGCGACGACCGCTACAAGTTCCTCCAGGTGATCGACTTCGAGAGCAAGCTCGACTGGGAGCGCTACTGGCTCGGGCCGGAGATGATCGACTTCCGGACAAACCGCCAGAGCTGGTATCAGGTGCCGATCGTCTACGTCTGGCACGACGTCGTGGTCGCTGGGACCGGCCCAGGCCCGAGCGCTGCGCCGGCCGGCCAGACCGGCTCGCCGGTCGCTGCCAAGAGCGCCTGACCCGGCACGGCGCGACGGGCTGCGAAAGCCGGGGCATCCGCCTTGGGCGTGGGTGAGCTGGCCTCAGTCGCTCAGCGCCCGGTCGATCGCCCGGGCCACCTGGTCGCGGGAGCGGGCGCTCACCGCAGCGCCGAGCGCCGCCTGCCAACGCTCGGGCGTCACCGCCCGGCGGGGCAGCCCGAGGCCGGCGAGGACAGCGTCGGCGTCGACGAACGGCGCCGTATGCTCGGCCCGGCGGCGGGCGGCGACATGCTGGGCGCGGGCGAGCGGCGTGCGTCCCCGCTCACCGACGAGTCCGAGTAGGTCCTCGGTGATCTGCGGGACCGCCCGGCGGGCGCATCGCTCCCACGGAGCGTCGGCTGCCGAGTCGACGACGACCTGCCGCACGACGCGCCATCCTTGGTGGTGAGACTCACACCGGGCGACGAGGAAGTGCGCGAGCGCCTCGGCCACGACGACCGACTCAGGCTCGGACCCGTGAACATCGAGATGGCGCAGTGCCTCGGCGACCCGCCGACCGCTCCCCACCGCGCGGGCGAGCTGCGCAGCGCTCCGCCCGGGTCGTGACTGTCTCAGAGCGATCGTCGGAGGGTACCGGCCCCCTCCCCCAGGCCAGGGTCGGGCTATCGTGAATCCGGTGAGTCCAGACCCGACGACGGCCCCGCCGACGATCTACGAATGGGCCGGCGGTCGTCCGGCGTTCGAGCGCTGGCTGAATGTCTTCTACGACCACGTCGAGGACGACGAGTTGCTCGGGCCGGTGTTTGGCGGCCGGGTCGGCGAGGCGCACCGTCGGCACGTGACCGCATGGTGGTGCGAGGTGATGGGCGGGCCGGCCGAGTACACCGAGCGCCACGGCGGCTACGAGCACATGCTCAGCCGGCACGTCGGCCTCGCAATCAGCGGCGAGCAGCGCCTGCGGTTCGTCACGCTGCTCAGCCGTGCGGCCGACGACGCGGGCCTCCCGGCCGATCCGGAGTTTCGCGCCGCGATCATCGGCTACGCCGAGTGGGGCTCGCGCCTGGCCGTCCACAACTCGCAACCCGGAGCCGAGTCGACTGCGCACGCGCCCGTTCCCCGGTGGGGATGGGGCCTCGCGCCACCGTACGTGCCCTGACGCTCTCGTCTCGGGCGACCTCCGGCGTATCCGGTCCACTAGGTTGCTAGCATGCGAGCATGCCAAACCACCGGGGATTGGGCGACGGGAAACAGCAGTTCAACGTCTACCTCCCGCCGGCCCTGATCCGCCGGACCAAACACGTGGCGGTGGACCAGGCGGTCTCGCTCTCGCGCCTCGTCGAGACCGCCCTCGTCGCGTATCTCGATCGCCTGGAGGACTCCGCACGATGAGAGTCAGACCGATCCACTTCGTCCCGGACGTCGCCGCCGCGGTCAGCTTCTACGAGGCCGTCGGGCTGAGAACCCAGGCCTACTCACGATCCGGGCATTGGGTCGAGCTTGACGCGTCGGGCGGCGGCCTGGGTCTCCACGACGCGGCGATCGCAGCCGACGGCGCCGGCCGGACGGGACTGGCGCTGAACCTGATCACCGACGAGCCACTCGAGAAGGTCGAGGACCGCCTCCGGCTGGCCGGCTTCCCACCTGACGGGAGGATCGTCGATCAGGAGTGGGGACGGTCGCTGTTCGTCCGGGCGCCCGACGGGACGATCGTGCAGATCGACGAGCCGGACGCCGAGCTGTACACGTGAGGCATACGGCCTCCCACCCCACCCTGAGGAGACGACCATCATGCCAAGCGTGAGCGTCCGGTACATCGTCGACGACGTCGACGCGGCGATCGATTTCTACTGTGGTCACCTGGGATTCGACGAGGTGATGCACCCGGCGCCGAGCTTCGCGATGCTCGCCCGCGGCGAGCTCCGCCTCGTGCTCAGCGCGCCGAGCGGTGCCGGCGGCGGCGGCCAGGCGATGCCCGACGGCTCGGTGCCCAAGCCCGGCGGATGGAATCGCTTCTCACTGGAGGTCACCGATCTCGCGGCGACGGTCGACAGGCTGCGGTCTGCCGGAGTCCACTTCCGCAACGAGATCGTCGTCGGCGTCGGCGGACGGCAGATCCTGCTCGATGACCCGTCGGGCAATCCGGTCGAGCTCTTCGAGCCGACGCTGGCCGCGGCGAAACTCTCGCCCGGCGACCGAGCGGCACCCGGCGACCGAGCGGCGTTCGACGACCGAGCGGCGCCCGGCGACTGAGCGGGCGGCCGAAGACGCGCCGAGCGACGGGGTCAGCCGTCGATGTAGGCCTGGGCGAGGCGCTTTGGCGCGCGGGAGAGCCACGCCTCGATGATCAGCTCCTCCAGCTCGTCGACGGGGATCCGCTCGAGCCGGACGAGGACGGCCGGGTAGCCGTCGAAATGCGGCGTGGTGAAGTAGACGTCGGGATCGTCGGCGAGCAGCGCCTCCTTGGCGAGGAGATGCTCGACCCGGACGCCGAGGATCGGCCCTGCCGGGGCGCCGTCACCGAGCGCCCGGAGGTCGGCTGCCCGGAGTGGACGCTCCCATACGAAGCCCTTGTCCTTGACTCGCCAGAAGGCATGCTCGCGCGAGGTCCGCTCGGTGGTCTCCGGCAGGCCCAATGCGATCCGGCGGACGTCGGCCCAGTCGGCCATCCGCTCAAGACTAGCTCGCTCAGCCCACGACGCGCACGCTCTGCCGGCGCCCCGGCGATGACCTGGAGGCTTGGCCCGAGGCGGGCGGCTCGTCAGCTAGCCCCGCTCCAGGGGGGCCATCGTCAGGCCGGCGTCCCGCAGGCACTCCCAGTAGTGCTCGGCGGGTTCCTGGTGGCCGACCCAGACGATTGCCAGCCCCTTGTTGTGGATCGCGTCGGCCATCGCGTAGCCGCCGTCCAGCGTCACGCCGGGAATCACCCGGGCGAGGGTCGCGGCGACGTGGTCGAAGGTGTTGTGGCTGTCGTTGCGGACGATCACCTTCCACGAGCCGCCCATGCCCGTCCCGGGGCCATCGGTGCGGGGGAGCTCGATCGTCGCCGGCATGACCTCCGAGCTTAGCTCGCCGGGCTGGGTGATTCGAGCTCGTCGCGCTTTGACCAGTACCGGGCAAGACCATGCCAGCTCTGCTCGGGCGGGAGCGCCCCGTTGTACCGGGTGGCCGTCACCGGATCGGTCGCCGCGGCGATCTCGGCGGCCATCAGCTCGACGAAGGCGGCCTCGCCGAGCTCTCGGGCCCGGTCCCCCCACCGGCCGAGGGCCTGCCTGATCGCCGCGAGATGCGCCTGCGGGTCGGCGACCCCGCCGAAATGGGTCAGGGCAAGGCTCTCGGGCTGCCACGCCTCGATCGTGTCCAACGACGATCGCCATGCGTCGAGATCGATGTCCGGAGGCGGGGTCGGGGGGAGGACGAAGCGTGAGGGGGGGATCATCACGCCGCAGACGTCGCCGACGAACGCCCGGCCGGTCTGCCGATCGAGATAGGAGACGTGGTGCGAGGCGTGGCCGGGGGTGTAGGCGACGGTCAGCCGGCCGAGCGTCTCGCCCCCGGTGAGGATCCGGAGGTTGTCGGCCGGGACGGGGACGATCTCACCCCAGAGGGGATCCATCCGGTCGCCGTAGAGCCGGGTCGCGCTCGCGACAAGCCGGCTGGGATCGACGAGGTGCCGGGCGCCTCGCTCGTGCACCCAGACCTCGACCTCGGGCCAGCGCCGGACGATCGCGCCGGCGGCTCCCGCGTGATCGAGATGGATGTGGGTCAGGGCGAGGGCCCGCGGCCGGACCGGACCGAGGCCCTCGACGAGGGCGGCGAGTGACGAGGTCGGACCCGGGTCGACGACGACGTCGCCGACCAGCCAGGAGCAGATCACACGGTCGCGGCCGAGGTGGTGCACATCGATCGGGCGGACGTCGTCGCTGGACACAGGCGGGAACCTCCGAATGCCGGTGGGGCCGGGAACCCTACAATCGCAGGCGTGAGTGGTGACCCGCACCGCCTCGACCGTCCGGACCGACCCTGGCTGATCCGGACGTACTCTGGCCACTCGACGGCCCGAGCGTCGAACGAGCTGTACCGCAAGAACCTGGCCCAGGGCCAGACCGGCCTGTCGATCGCCTTCGACCTGCCGACGCAGACCGGATACGACTGCGATCACGTGCTCGCGCGCGGCGAGGTCGGCAAGGTCGGCGTGTCGATCTCCCACCGCGGCGACATGGCCGAGCTGCTCGAGGGGATCCCGCTCGACGAGATGAACACGTCGATGACGATCAACGCGACGGCTCCGTGGCTGCTGGCCCTGTACATCGTCGCCGCCGAGGAGCAGGGGGTCGCGCCGGCAGACCTGCGGGGGACGACGCAGAACGACATCATCAAGGAGTTCCTCGCCCGCGGGACGTACGCCTTTCCGCCGGCACCGTCGATGCGGCTGATCGCCGACACGATCGCCTACACGGTCGAGCACGTGCCTCAGTGGAACCCGATCAACATCTGCTCGTATCACCTCCAGGAGGCCGGGGCGACCCCGATCCAGGAGATCGCCTTCGCGATGAGCAACGCGATCGCCGTGCTCGACGCCGTCCGCGAACGGCTCGACGGCAGCCCGGAGAAGATGGCCGCGGTCTTCGGCCGGATCTCGTTCTTCGTCAACGCGGGCGTTCGCTTCATCGAGGAGCACGCCAAGCTCCGGGCGATGGCCCGAGTCTGGGAGGAGCTCGGCCGCGACCGGTACGGGGTGAGCGATCCCAAGCTCCTGCGGTTTCGCTACGGGGTGCAGGTCAACTCGCTCGGCCTGACCGAGCCCCAGCCGGAGAACAACGTCCAGCGGATCGTGCTCGAGGCGCTGGCCGTCACGCTCGGCCGTGACGCGCGGGCCCGGGCGATCCAGCTGCCGGCCTGGAACGAGGCGCTCGGCCTGCCGCGGCCGTGGGACCAGCAGTGGTCGCTGCGCATCCAGCAGGTGCTCGCCTTCGAGACCGACCTGCTCGAGTACCCGGACATCTTCGAGGGGTCGATCGTGATGGGCGGTCTCGTCGACGAGCTGGCCGACGGGGCCCGCGCCGAGCTCGGGGTGATCGCCGGGCACGGCGGGGCGGTCGCGGCCGTCGGCTACATGAAGGCAGCCCTGGTCGATTCTCACCGGGAGCGGATCCGGCGGATCGAAGCCGGCGAGCAGACGGTGGTCGGAGTGAATCGGTTCACCGGAACCGAGCCGTCTCCGCTGACGGCCGGCCTCGACGGAGGCATCCTCGTCGTCGATCCTGCGCTCGAGGCCGAGCAGGTCACGGCGCTCGGGAAGTGGCGCAGCGAACGTGACGGGGACGCCGTCCAGGCGGCTCTCGCCGCGCTCGGGCGTGCCGGGGCCGGCGAGGAGAACATCATGGTCGCGTCGCTTGCGGCGGCCCGGGCCGGCGTGACGACCGGCGAGTGGGCCCAGGCGCTGCGCGACACGTTCGGCGACTACCGGGCGCCGACCGGTGTCGGCGAGGCTGCCCAGGCGGTACCGACCGCCGACCTCGAGGAGCTTCGCGGCGAGGTCGACCGACTCTCCGAGGTCCTCGGCCGGCGGTTGAAGATGCTGGTCGGCAAGCCCGGCCTCGACGGGCACTCCAACGGCGCGGAGCAGATCGCGGTCCACGCGCGGGACGCCGGCTTCGAGGTCGTCTACGAGGGAATCCGCCTGACCCCCGATCAGATCGCGAACTCGGCCCTCCAGGAGGGTGTCCACGTCGTCGGCCTCTCGATCCTCTCCGGTTCCCACAGGGATCTGATTCCCGAGGTCATCCAAGCGCTCCGCGACCGTGGTGTCGATGTGCCGGTCGTCGTCGGCGGGATCATCCCCGACCGCGATGTCGGCCCCCTTCGCAAGGCCGGGGTGGCGGCCGTCTTCACGCCGAAGGACTTCCGCTTCTCGGAGATCATGCGGGAGATCGTCGCGGTCGTGGCCGAGCGCCACCGGGCGCAGGCCTTCGTCGGGTGAGCGGCGCCGAGCTCGGCGCGCGACTGCGACGCGGAGACCTGAGCGCCGCCCCGGCCGTCCTCAACCTGCTCGAGAGCACGGCCCCGGTCGATCGTGTCGCCGCCGCAGAGCTCCTGCGAGTCGTCTCGCCGGCCGCCCTCGGCGGTGAGGCCGCCGGCCACATCATCGGCGTGACGGGCCCGCCGGGCGTCGGCAAGTCGACGCTGGTCTCAGCGCTCCTGGCCCTCTGGCGCAGCCGGCGGCGGACGGTCGCCGCGCTCGTCGTCGATCCATCGTCGCGGCGGTCGGGCGGAGCGCTCCTCGGCGACCGGGTGCGGATCGCCTTCGACGCGGCCGATCACGGCGTGTTCATTCGGTCGGCCGCGACCGCGCACAGACTCGGCGGCCTGGCCCCGGCGACGCGGACCGCCGCCGAGGTGCTGGCCGTGGCGTTCGACATCGTCGTCGTCGAGACGGTCGGGGTCGGCCAGTCCGAGACGGAGGTCGCCGGCGTCGCCGACACGGTCGTCGTCGTCCTCCAGCCGGGTTCGGGCGACTCGCTCCAGTACCTGAAGTCCGGGATCATGGAAATCCCCGACGTGCTCGTCGTCAACAAGGCGGATACCGGACGCCAGGCGCAGGACACGCTTCGCGATGCCCGGGCCGCGCTGACGTCGGCAGGGTCGCCGGGCACGCCGAGCCTCGCGGTCTCGTCCGTCTCCCCGTCGCAGGGCATCGACGAGCTGGCCGAGGCGATCGACGCGCACCAGCGGTCGATCGACGTCGCCGGCCGGCGGCTCCGTGCGCGGCGGGCCGGCGCGCTGACCGACTTCGTGATCGAGCACGGCGACAGCGGGCTTCGACGTATCGTCGGCGTAGGCGAACTCGAACTTTGCCCGGCCGCTCTTCGCGTTCATGTCGGCCAGCGCGAGCTCCGCGCCGACCTTGTGGATCGCCGCAATGTCCGAGAAGACGCCGCTGTACGAGTCGATGAAGCCGATCTTTACCGTCGCCGCCGGCCCGGCGGCGAGCGTAAAGCGCGGTGCGGCGGTGGCGGCGACCGCGGCGGCGCCGCCGGCT
>Ga0208480_1000432_pt1 | contig 15900 bp, 13 predicted proteins | sample NGESurshal092012_4_FD_184485 | JGI IMG/M metagenome (GOLD analysis project Ga0208480, IMG submission 184485) | Arctic peat soil microbial communities from Barrow, Alaska - NGEE Surface sample F53-1 shallow-092012 (SPAdes) | ecosystem: Environmental > Terrestrial > Soil > Wetlands > Peat ... | reverse complement strand
AATTGGCGCCCGCCCTTGCTTCGCCTCGGTCGACGACCTGCCCGAGGGCGTCGACGCGGCGGTGCTCGCCATCCCCCGGGCGGCCGTTCTGGACGCGGTGCGCGCGCTCGCCCGCCGCAAGGCCGGCGCGGCGATCATCTTTTCCTCAGGCTTCGCCGAGACCGGCGCCGAAGGGCTCGCCGAGCAGCGGGAACTGGCCCGGATCGCCGCGGAAGCGGATATGGCGATCGAGGGGCCGAATTGCCTCGGCCTCGTCAATTTCGTCGACGGCGTTCCCCTCACCTTCGTCGAACTGCCGGGCGATCGATTGGGCGCGCGGCCCGGAATCGGCCTTGTCTCGCAGTCCGGGGCGATGGCCGCGGTGCTCGTGGTGACGCTCGCGAGCCGCGGTCTCGGCCTCTCCTATTCCATATCGACCGGCAACGAGGCGGCGAGCGGCGTCGAGGATTACGTGGACTATCTTGTCGATGATCCCAATACGCGGGTCATCGCGATGATCGTCGAGCAGTTCCGCAAGCCGGCGCGGTTTCTCGCCGCGGCGACGCGGGCGGCCGCCGGGGCCAAGCCGATCGTGCTCCTCCATCCCGGCCGATCGAGCGCGGCGCGCGAATCGGCTGCAACGCATACCGGCGCGCTCGCTGGCGATTATAGTGTGATGCGGCTCAAGGTTGAGCGCGCCGGCGTTCTCCTTGTCGAGACGCTCGAGGAACTCGGCGACGTCGCCGAAATGCTGCTGAGGCTTCCGGCGCCGGCGCCGGGCGGCGCGGCGGTGGTTTGCGAATCCGGCGCCTATAAGGCGCTCACGCTCGACCTCGCGGAGCGGGAAGGTCTGCCCCTCCCCCGGCTCGGCGATTCTGACAGTCCAGCCTTGCGGGCGGCGTTGCCGAATTTCGTGCCGGTGTCCAACCCGCTTGACGTCACCGCCCAGGGCCTCGTCGATCCCGATCTCTACGCGCGCGTCCTTGCGGCGCTCATCGCCGACGACCGGATCGAGAGCGTGCTGCTCGCGATCATCCAGACCGATTCCGTGACGGCGAAACTCAAGTTTCCGCCAATCCTTGCGGCGATCGAGACGCTTGCGCCCGCGAAGCGCATCGTCTTCGCTGGCCTCGACGAAGGCGCCGCCGTTCCGCCCGGCTATATCCAGCGCCTGCGCGCGCTGAACGTCCCCTATTTCCCGTCGGCGGAGCGCGCCGTTCGCGCGCTTGCGCGCCTTGCGCGCTGGAACGGCGCGGTTTCAGCGTCCCCGATGGCGCAACCGGCCAGATCCGCGGCGTTCGCCGGCCTTGCGGGGGTGATCCCGGAATGGCGCGCGAAGCTCGCCCTCGCGTCGATCGGAATTCCGTTTCCGCAAGGCGCGCTGGCGACGACGTCGGCGGAGGCGGCCGCGATCGCGTCAAGGATCGGCTTTCCGGTCGCCATCAAGGCGCAGTCCCATGAGCTTGCGCACAAAAGCGATGCTGGCGGCGTGATCGTCGGCCTTCGCGACGAGGCCGCGCTCAGGCACGGATGGGCGAAGCTTAAGGACAATGTCGGACGCAGCCGACCGGGCCTCGCACTCGACGGGGTTCTGGTCGAAGCGATGGGCGCGCCAGGCGTCGAGTTGATCGTCGGGGGGCGCAACGATCCGGAATGGGGACCGGTCGTGGTCGTCGGCTTCGGCGGCGTGCAGGCCGAAATCCTCAAAGATTCTCGCCTGCTGGCGCCAGACATGAACGATGATGAAATTCTGGCGGAATTCAAGACACTCAAGGGCGCCGCGCTCCTCGAAGGTTTTCGCGGTTCGCCCCCGCTTGACCTCGAAGCGCTTGTCCGGATTGTGCGCGCCATCGGCCGCTTGCTGCTCGGCGAACCGTCGATCCGCGAAGTCGATCTCAATCCGGTCGTCCTCTATCCGCGCGGTGAAGGGGCGCTTGCGCTCGACGCGCTCATCATCGCGTCGAGTGGTCGAAACTAAGCCGAAACAAGCGTCCAATCGCGGATGAATGCGACTGTATTGGCCAAAATCCGGCGCCCGAGCGTGCCCAAACGGGCCCTTTATCTTCGGCTTTCCACCGCCATCCGGACGGCGAGACCGGCGAGAACCGTCCCCATCAGCCAGCGCTGGATCAGCGCCCACGATGGATTCGCTTTCAGAAACACAGCGATCGAGCCGGCCATCATGGCGATTGCGGCGTTCACCGTGACGCTGATGCCAATCTGCGTCGATCCGAGCGCGAGCGATTGCAGGAGCACGCTGCCCGCGTGCAAGTCGATGAACTGCGGCAGCAGCGACAAATACAGCATGGCAATTTTCGGATTGAGGAGATTGGTCAGAAAACCCATCGCGAACAACCGGCGAGGGCTGTCAATGGGGAGGGCCTTAACCTCGAATGGCGACCGCCCGCCAGGACGCAACGCAGCCCAAGCCAGCCAGAGCAGATACGCGGCGCCCGTCAGGCGAAGCGCGTCATAGGCGTAAGGCACGGCGAAAACGAGCGCGGTCAGGCCGAACGCCGCACACAGCATGTAGAAGACAAATCCGAGCGCGACGCCGCTGAGCGAAATGAGACCCGCGACCCGACCCTGGATGATCGAGCGCGAGATCAGATAGATCATGTTCGGTCCGGGCGTCAGCACCATGCCCAGCGCAACGAGCGCGAAAGCGAGAAGGTTGGTGAGCGATGGCATCGGCGGGTCTCCGAGCCGAGCTTATCGCTGAATGCCCCTCAATCGCCAAGATTTTCGACCCCCTTCCTCACATTCCGATTCTTACTGTGGCGCCGGTTCGTCTAGCCCGCTCGACTCGCTTTATCCTTCGCGTAAGCCTCCGTCGCGACTTCGACCGCCTTCTGCTGTTGCGCGGCGAGGTCGGAGCGCACGGCGCGGGCGCGGGCGGCGGCGTCCAGGGTCTGCTGCGCGTGGCCCTGGAAATGTGGCATCACGTGGCGGGCGATCAGCTCGTAGCTGCGTTGTGTGGCGCGCGGATCGGCCCAGTTGTGCGCCAGCATCAGATAGGCGCCGAAGCCGCCGTTCGACTGCGTCATCAGCCGATCGATCTGTGCTTTGACCATGTCTGGCGTACCGATCGCGCCAAAACCGGAATCGTTGATGAACGAGATCATTTCTTTGATGTTGCTCCCGGGAACGGCCATTTGCGGGAAGGCGGCCACAGCCTGAAAATATTGGAACCAATGTTCGATGCCATATTCGACATCGCGGTAGGCCTGCTCGATCGTTTCGGCCGCGTGACACAGGCCGACAAGACGCCATTTTGATCGGTCGACATGCGTGTTGTGGACCTTCGCCTGGTCGCCCATCACCTCCCAATGCAGAGCAAGCGCATCGAAACCGGCCGCCGTGGTCGCCCCGACGGAGAGCAGACCAACACCGTGACGCGCGGCGAGGCGCGGACCTGTGGGCGAGGCGACCGCTGCGACCGCAACGTCGAACAGCGGATTCGAGTAGGGGCGTAGGTGCAGGCGCGCGTCGTTGAGCTCCCAGCGTTCGTTCTTGAAATTGACCGGCTCGTCGCCTTTGAGCAGGCGCATGATCACGCCGAGGCTCTCTTCGAGCAATCGCCTCGTGTCGGCCTGTTTGACGCCGATCATCGCCCCGTCGGTCGGCAGCGAGCCCGGTCCGACGCCAAGCATGACGCGCCCGCGCGTGAGATGGTCGAGCATGACGATGCGCTCGGCGACCCATAGGGGATTGTGATAAGAGAGGCTGACGACACCGGAGCCAAGCTTGATATGGCGCGTCCGTTCAGCAGCCACGGCCATGAAGATTTCGGGCGAAGCGCTGATCTCCGTTCCCGCCGAATGATGTTCCCCGCACCACGCTTCGTCATAGCCGCAGCGGTCGAGCCATTGAATAAGCTCGAGGTCGCTCTGCAGCGCAAGCGTGGGATTGATGCCCGGCTTGTGGAACGGCGCCAGAAAGACGCCAAAACGAAGCCGATGCGCCATGCGTACTCCTCCCGTCGCCACGTAAGGACGATCGCTGTTCAAGTGAAATACTGACCCACTCCGCGAGCGACTGCAAGCGCGGACGACCCTTCATCTGGATCGAGGGAAGTTGGCCCTTCACAAAGCTGTGACACCGACGTGCCGGCGGGAGCCCATTTGTTTGCGCTGGCGTGAGCAGACCGGTACAAGAGCACTACGATCGATCATTCTGACGCTCCCGCTAGTTGACGATGACCTATAGTGACGCTGAAGCGACGAGCGCGGCGCATCCGGACGCCGAGAGTGCGAATTTTCGCCTCGCGATGCGCGAATTCGCCTCTGGCGTCGCGATCGTGACATGCGCGAACGGAAAAGAGCGCGCCGGATGCACCGCGACTGCGCTGGCTTCGTTTTCCCTATCGCCCCCCTCGCTCGTTATTTGCCTCGAGCGCTCTTCGACGACGCTGGCCGTACTGACGCAAGCCGGCGCCTTCGCGGTGAATATCCTTGCGGCCCAGCACGGAGCGCTTGCCTCGCGTTTTTCCGGCCGCAATGGCGTTGAGGGCGAGGCGCGATTTGAAGAAGGGGATTGGTTTCCGCTCATGACGGGCGCGCCCGCCCTCGTCGATGCGCTCGCCTCGTTGGACTGCCGCGTCGAGGAGATCTTCGAGCGCCACACCCATGCGATCGTCATCGGCGCCGTACAGGGGGTCCGCGTGGGCGGCAAGAGGTCAGGGCTACTGCACTGGCGCAGCCGGTTCGAGACGCTGGATTGAATTGAGTCTTCCGCGCCGAGACGCGCGGGGTGGATTGCTCGGGTTTCTTGCGCCGGGACCCGGGCGAGCCTATCTAGTGCACAGGAGTCGAGCCCCATGTTCATCCAGACCGAAGTCACCCCCAATCCCGCAACGCTCAAATTCCTCCCCGGCCGGCCGGTGATGGACGAGGGGACGTTCGAGGCGCGCGATGAGGCTCAGGCCGAGCGCTCGCCGCTCGCCAAGGCGCTGATGCAGCTGCCCGGCGTGACCGGCGTGTTTTTCGCCAACGATTTCATCTCGGTGACCAAGACCGACGGCGAGTGGCAGCATCTGCGCCCCGCCGTTCTGGGCGTCGTCACCGAGTTCTATCTGTCCGGCGCGCCCTTGATCGAAACGGGCGGCGCGGATTCCAGCACGAACGGCGAATTCTTCGACCCCAAGGACGCCGAATCGGTCGAGGCGATCAAGGAATTGATCGAGACCCGGGTCCGCCCGGCCGTGGCCAACGACGGCGGCGACATTATTTTCAAAGGCTACCGCGACGGAATTGTCTATCTCAAGATGAAAGGCGCCTGCTCGGGCTGCCCGTCTTCGACGGCGACGCTCAGACACGGAATCGAGAATCTTTTCAAGCACTTCCTGCCGGACGTTCAGGCCGTGGAAGCGTTCGAGGGCTGACAGGAGAGAGCGGTCGGAATCGTCATCGCGAGGAGCGCAGCGACGCGGCGACCCAGGGGCCGACGAGCGCTCTACGCCCCCTGGATTGCTTCGCTTCGCTCGCAATGACGATCGCGGTTCGACCTTCTGGGAGGGCGACTTGACGGCTGAGGCCCAATGGCTCGCTAATCGCGCCGCAAGCCGTTGAAATCGCTCAAAACGGACTCGGAGATGGGCCTAGAGCGTGCTGCGTTCGAAGGGAATCGTCATTGCGAGGAGCGCAGCGACGAAGCAATCCAGGGGAACGTAGAGCGCCCTACGTTCCCCTGGATTGCTTCGCTTCGCTCGCAATGACGATCGCGGTTCGACGCAAATGCAACTTGCTCTAACGCGTCGCCTTCTCCCCGCCCGCCGCGGTTATAACCCCGACGATAATCACGCCGGTCAGCAGGAGGCGCACGCCGGCGCTGACGCCGAACGTGTTGAGCATGGTCAACAAAAGCACCAGGAACAGCGCGCCGCCCCACACGCCGGGCAGGTTCGCCCTGCCCCCGGACACCGACGTGCCGCCGATGACGACGACGGCGATCGAAGCCAGCAGATATTCGTTGCCGATGTCGATGTTGGCGCCGCGGAAATAGCCGGCGAGCAGCGCCCCGTTCAGGCCGCCCAAGGCGCCGCAAAGGGCGTAAGTCGCGCAGCGGACTGGCTCGACCCTCAGGCCCGCCAGGCGCGCCGCCCGCTGGTTCTGGCCGATTGCGACGACCGACCGTCCCCAGATCGTCCGGTGGAGCGCGACACTGGCGCCGATGGTGAACAGAACCGTCAGGACCGCCAGCAAGGGCACGCCCGCGACCACGATGTTGGTGAAGTCGGCGAAGCCCGGCGGCGGCTTGATCTGGAGCCCGCGCCCGTAAGAGATGTCGATGGATTGAATGATGAAGCTCGCCGACAGCGTCGCGATGATCGGCGGGATGCGCAACGCCCAGATCAGGAGGTAATTGGCGAGGCCGACCGCAATCCCGCAGGCGATCGCGGCGGCGAGGCCGACGAGGACCAGCCGGTCGTCGCCGCCCATCGTCTTCATCGCCACGGCGCTGGCGAGCCCGATGTTGGCGGGCAGAGATAAGTCGACGTTGCCCGGCCCAAGCGTGATCACGAACATCTGGCCGACGCCGACAATGACGGTGAAAACCGCCAAGGATAGCGCCGCCGTCAGCATGCCCCCGGCGCCGTAGCCTCCGGTGAAGGCGATCGCCGCCAGCCACACCAGAGCGGCGCCGACGAACGACCAGATCCACGGCCGCTTGAGAAGCGTCTGGAAGGCGCCCGTCATCGGTCCGAGCCCTTGCGGGTGATGGCGACGCGAGCGGCAAGAACGATGATGAGGATCGCGCCATTGGCGCCGACCTGCCAGTCTGGCGGAATGTGCATGAAGGTCAGGAGCGGCGAGGCGGCCATCGCCATGGTGAGCGCGCCGAGCACGGCGCCGATCGGCGACACGACGCCGCCGACGAACTCGCCGCCCCCGAGGATCACGCCCGCAATCGAAAGCAGCGTGTAGCCATTGCCGATATTGGCGTCGGCAGAAGTGGTGATGCCCAGCAGCGCCAGGCCCGACAAGACGCCAAAGACGCCAGCCAGCGCAAACAGGGTCATTTTGGCTCTGAGCAGCGACCATCCGGCGCGCTCGATCGCCAGCGCATTGCCGCCGGACGCGCGAAGGATCGCGCCATAGGACGTGCGCATCAGCCCGAAATAGCCGACGGCTGCGATGATTATGGCGGCGACGATCGGGAACGGGATGAACGGCAGCTTGACGCCCATGATCGACAAGAGCCAGCCAGGCGCCTTTCCGCCTGGCTTCGGCAGAAGGAGGATCGCGAGGCCCTGCCAGACGAAGCTCATGCCGAGCGTAACCACGATCGAAGGCAGATTGCGCAGGTAGATGAGCGCGCCGAGCGCGGCGTAAAGCGCAATGCAGCCGATCAACGTCAGCACGCCGAGCCATGGCGTGTCGTGCAGCCAGGTCGCCGCCACGCAGCAGACGAAGCCGGCGAACGTGCCGATCGACAGATCGAGGTCGTTGCCGGCGATGACGAACATCTGCGCCATGGTGGCGAGCGCGATCGGAATCGCGAGGTTCAGCATCAGCGTGAAGCCGAAATAGCTGATCGCGCGCGGGTTGAGCCACGCGATTGCGGCGATGACCAGAGCCAGCGACAGGGCCGGAAGCGCCGCGCGCAGCCGCCGTCGCCACTCGGCGCCGCTCGCGTTCGCCGACGGGGCGGCGGCAGTCACGCTCATGGTCAGGCGACGCCCGCGAAAGAGGAGTGGATCACCTGCTCTTCATTGAGTTCGTCGCGCGCGAGTTCAGCGACGATCGCGCCGTTGCGGAATACGTAGGCGCGGTCGCAAGCCTTCAGCTCCTCGATTTCGGTCGTGTACCAAAGGAAGGTGCGGCCCCTCTGCGCTTCAGCGCGGATCAGGTCATAGACCTCGAGCTTGGTGTTGAAATCGACGCCGCGCATGGGATCGTCCATCAGCATGATGCGCGCATCCGAGCCAAGCGCGCGCGCGAACAACGCCTTCTGCTGATTTCCGCCCGAGAGCGAAAGAATGTTGTTGTGGATGTCGGGCGTGCGAATCTTGATGCGCTCGCGCCACGCGTCGGCGAGCTCGTTCTCAAGCCGGGACGAGAGCAGCGGGCCCGAGCGGAATTTTTTCAGCGAGCGCACGCCGATGTTGTGGGCGATCGACCATCCCGGAAAGATTCCGTCCGACTGCCGGTCGCCGGCGACGAGCGCGACCGGCGCGCTGACGGTTGCCCCTGCGCGCGAATGGGAAGCGGCCGCGAAGGTCGCGAGCAGGAGATCGGTCTGGCCGTGGCCAGCGAGACCCGCAAGGCCAACAATCTCGCCCTCATGCGCGACCAAAACCTGATCGTCTGCCTGTCGTTTGGGGCGCATGCGCACCATGACCGGGGTCTCGCCACGCGCCGCGCTCGCGACTTCGGCCTGAGCCCCTGGAGATTCAGGCTCAATGCCGCCCATCGCGCCGACCAGCTTGGCCCGGTCGAAATTTTGCGCGACGTCGGCGACGACCACCTTGCCGTCGCGCATGACGACAATACGGTCGCAGGTGGACAACACCTCGCCCAGGATATGGGAAATCAGGACACAGCTGACCCCGGACTCGACCGAGCGACGCACATGCGCCAGGAGCTGCCCAGCCGTATGCGCGTCAAGCGACGACGTTGGCTCGTCGAGAATGACGAGGCGCGCTGGCGCATCGGAAACGGAGAAGGCGCGCGCAATCTCGACCATCTGCTTTCGGCCGATCGTCAGATCCTGAACCAGATCGCCCGGCCTCACGCCGTGGCCGGGAAAAATCTCGTTGAGCTTATCGAGAATGAGCCGCCCTGCCCCGCGCCGCCAGCCAAATCCCGATATTGCCGGATGAACGACGCGGGCGTTCTCGGCCACGGTCAGGTTCGGGCAGAGCGACAGCTCCTGGAAGACGGAGCGCAGGCCCAGCGCTCTTGCTCGCGCCGAAGTCCAATGCGGCTGTTCCTCGCCGCCAACGACCAGCCGGCCGCGATCCGGCGCGACGCCGCCGTTGAGGACGTGCATCAACGTCGACTTGCCGGCTCCATTGTGACCGACGACGCCGACGCATTCGCCGGGACTTAGAGAAAAATCGGCGCCGTCCAGAGCCCGGACGGCGCCGTAGGATTTTTCGACGCCGATGAAATCGACGAGAGCGCCCGCGTGCTTCATGGTCTTGTCTGTTTGCCGCGCGGGCGCTCGTCTGAAGGCGGCCTTACTTCGTATTCGCCTTGATGGCGGCGACGGCGTCGGCCTGCGTGTATTCGTGGCTGGCGACGCCGCCCTTCGGAATGTTCGGCAACTCCTTCTCGAAGTCGTCCTGCGTGAAGGCGAGGTATGGCACGACCATGTCATGCGGGACCTTCTTGCCGTCGAGCACCTGCTGCGCGACCCAGAAGGCGAGCGTCGACACGCCGGGCGCGATCGAGCCTGACCAGCTCATGTAGCCATCCTTGTCTTTCTGCTCTTTCCAGTACTCGAACTCGTCCTGGCGATTGCCCATCATGATGGTTGGGCGCGGCTTGCCGGCCGCGGCGAAGGCCTGCGCTGCGCCATATGCGTCGCCACCCTGGTCAACGACGCCGACAATCGGCGGCAGTGAGGGCAGCACGGTCGCCACCGCCTTCTGCGCGGTCGTCTGGTCCCAGTCGCCGGTCACTGAGCTTACGATCTTGAAATCCGGATGCTCTTTCACGCCCTCGAGGATTCCCTCGTGCACCAAGGCGTCGATCGAAGTCCCCGCAAGGCCGCGGATTTCGAGCAGGTTCCCGCCTTTCGGCTGGAACTTCGCCATATGCTCGACTTCCTGTTTGCCATAGTCCTTGTAGTCGACGACGACGCGATAGGCGCACGGCTCGGTGACAATGCCGTCGAACGAGACGACCACGATGCCGGCGTCGCAGGCCTGTTTCACCGCGCCGTTCAGCGCGTCGGGTGAAGCCGCGTTGATGACGATCGCATTATAGCCCTGCAGGATGAGGTTCTGGATCTGGGCGGCCTGGGTCGGCACTTCCTTATCCGCGGTCGTGAACACGTCGGCAGCGGCGACAATCTTGTCCGCGACCGCCTGCTTGGCGACGGCGTCGTAGCTCTTCAGCATCGCCTGCCGCCAGGAATTGCCGGCGTAATTGTTAGAGAAAGCGATCTTCATCTTGCTCGTGTCGGCCAGCGCCGGCGCGGCCAGGAGCCCGGCCGCTGCGGCCAGTGCAAGCATCGAGACGTTGCGATTCATGGAAAAGTCCTCCCTTGGAGACAGATATCGCGCGCTTCCAGCGCGCTTGACGAGCTGCGCTTGTTCTTGATGGCGCGTCGGGCGGTCAAGACCGCCGCTCCAGCCAACGAGAGCTAACATGCCAGAGAAAAGGCGGTCAACGGGATTACCCGCGCCCTCAACGGTGAGCTGTTTGACAAGAGGAGCTGTCGATTAGGCCGCGCTCGCACGTAAACGACGCCAAAGACTGATAATCAGGCCACCGAGGGCGCCCACGACGCATCCGAGCGGACCTGTGATGAAAAGCCCGAGAAGCGGTCCCTGATTGGCGTCCGGCGTGAAGATCATCGGCCCGAAGAATCCGCCGCTGAATCCGATCGCGCCGACGACCGTGGAGCAGGTCAACATGGTCGGCAAAACGCCTTCGAAGCCTGCGTCCAACGCCGTCCAGGCCACGCCGGCGAGGACCATTGCCGTCAAAAGCGCGGCAAGAGGCGCCAGCCACGGCGGATTTTCCGGGATGATCTGGACGAACACCAGCCAATAGGAAAAGAAAAAGGCGGCTACGAAAACCAGGATGGAGACAAACCACCTGCCTGTGCCGGACACGCGAGCCCCTCTCAAGACGACAGTTTGGGATCCGGCGCGCTCATGCCTGAAGCTCGCTACCCAAGGGCGGCCGGCGCGGAGCGACAACATCCCGTGAATCCCGGTCAATCCGACGCGCATTCTCTATACGCAAGGACGTTAAGGATTATCCAGCGAGATCCGTATTGTTGGCGCGAGTCTCGCCGCCGAGCGCCTTAAAGTCCTCTTGAATTTTGACTTCGACATTTCGCCGCGTGGCCTTCCGGCGAAGTTCGCCGCGGCATTGCGCGCTCAACTTGACGGGCGCGGCGCAGCATCGGAAAAGACAGATTCATTGGGCCGCGGGAGCGAGGATGCAGCGCGTCACGCTGATCGACAACTATGACAGCTTCACGTTCAACCTCGTCCACTACCTTGGCGAGTTGGGCGCGGATGTGTCTGTGTGGCGTAACGACGAAATCACGGTCGCGGATGCGCTCGCCGACAAGCCGGACGCGATCGTCCTCTCCCCTGGGCCTTGCACGCCCAACGAAGCCGGCGTTTGTCTCGATCTCGTTCGCGCGGCCAGCGAAACGACGCCGATGCTCGGGGTCTGCCTCGGCCATCAGGCGATCGGACAGGCGTTTGGCGGCGATGTCGTGCGCGCGCCAACGCCGATGCATGGCAAGGTGTCCCGCATTTCGCACAATGCGCGCGGGCTCTTCCGCGGTCTGAACGGGCCCTTTTCCGCCACGCGCTATCACTCGCTCGTCATCGAGCGATCAAGCGCGCCCGCCGAGCTCGAGGTGAGCGCGGAAACCGACGACGGAATCATCATGGGCGTTCAGCACGTTGATCGTCCAACGTTTGGGGTGCAGTTTCATCCGGAGAGCATCGCCAGCGAGCACGGCCGGCAGATCCTGCGCAATTTCCTGGACCTCGCCGACGCCTTTCACCAGCGCCAGCAGACCTTCTGACGAGAACGCGAAATGAGGACATGGAATCTTTCAAGCCTCTGATCGCTAAAGTGGCCGCGGGAGCGACGCTAACGCGGAGCGAGGCGGAAAGCGCCTTCGATTCCATGCTGTCAGGCGAAGTGACGCCCTCGCAAATGGGCGGGTTCCTCATGGCGTTGAGGGTCCGGGGCGAGACGGTTGAGGAGATCACCGGCGCCGTCGCGGCCATGCGCGCCAAGATGCTCAGCGTCAAGGCGCCGCCGGAAGCGATCGACATTGTTGGCACCGGCGGCGACGGTTCAGGCTCTTTCAATGTGTCCACCCTGGCTGCGATCATAACCGCGGCCTGCGGGGTCACGGTCGCCAAGCACGGCAATCGCGCTGCCTCCTCCCGTTCGGGCGCCGCGGATACGCTCGCCGCTCTCGGCGTCAAGATCGGGCTCTCCCCTGACGGCGTCGAGCGCTGCATCCATGAGGCCGGGATCGGCTTCATGATGGCGCCGACGCACCACGCCTCGATGCGCAACGTCGGCCCGACCCGGACCGAGCTCGGCACGCGGACATTGTTCAATATTCTCGGGCCGCTCTCCAATCCGGCCGGCGTCAAGCGCCAGCTTGTCGGCGTCTTTTCAGCCGCCTGGCTCGAACCTATGGCGGAAGTCCTTCGAAATTTTGGCTCGGAACGCGTCTGGGTGACGCACGGTCTCGACGGCCTCGACGAGATCACCACCACGGGGCCGACCAAGGTGATCGAACTCAAGGGCGGCGCGCTGCACGCCTTCGAACTGACCCCGGAAGCGGCCGGCTTGTCCCGCGCGACGCCGGCGGCTCTGAAGGGTGGCGAGCCGGCCTACAATGCGAAGGCGATCGTCGATGTTCTCGGCGGCGCGGAGAGCGCCTATCGCGACATTGCGCTCATGAACGCCGGCGCGGCGGTTGTGATCGCCGGCAAGGCCGGCTCCATCAAAGAGGGTGTCGCCATGGGCGACGCCGCCATTCGCTCCGGGGCGGCCCGCCGCACGCTCGACCGATTGATCGCGGTGTCGAACAGCGAAAGTCGGGAACGCCTATGACCGACATCCTGAAAAAGATCGAAAGCTACAAGCGCCGTGAAATCGCCGAGGCCAAGGTCAGGGTGCCGCGTGCGACGTTAGAGCGCGAGATCGATGGCCAGTCGCCGCCGCGCGGATTCATCAAGGCGCTACAAAGGGCGATCGAGGAGGGTCGCTTCGGCCTGATCGCGGAGATCAAGAAGGCGAGTCCTTCGAAGGGGCTCATCCGCGAGGATTTCGACCCGGCCGCTCTCGCCAAGGCCTATCAGGCCGGCGGCGCGTCCTGCCTCTCCGTGCTGACCGACGCGCCCTCGTTCCAGGGCGCGCCCGAGCACCTGATGAAGGCGCGCAAGGCGACGACGCTCCCCATCCTGCGCAAGGATTTTCTGTTCGACGCCTATCAGGTGCTGGAGGCGCGCGCCTGGGGCGCGGACTGCATCCTCATCATCATGGCCGCCGTCGATGACGAGATCGCCAAAACCCTCAACAAGACCGCCCATGATCTTGGCCTCGATGTGCTGATCGAGACGCATGACGAGCATGAGCTCAAACGCGCGCTTTCCCTCGAGGGGCGCCTGATCGGCGTCAACAATCGGAACCTGCGTACGTTCGAAACGTCGCTTGAGGTGTGCGAACGACTCTTGCCCCTAATTCCGCAGGGCAAGGGCAAGATTGTGGTCGCCGAAAGCGGCATCTCCGATCACGCGGACTGCAAGCGGCTCGCCAAGGCCGGGGTGGAAGCGTTCCTGGTCGGCGAGGCGCTGATGCGCCACAAGGACGTGACCGCCGCGACCCGCACTTTGCTGACAGGGATGTAGAAGCTGGATAACGCCGCGGTTTGGCCCAAGCCCTGGCGTTCACGCCGCTTTTCCCTCAGGCCCGGTCGGCGTACGGCGGAACATCGACCAGGGTTCCTACCAACCGCAACAGAGCCTGTTGCTCAGGCCCCGTCCCTTCCCTCAGGAACGCGCCGACTTCAATGTGTGACAAACGGCCGCCAGAAGGCGCGTTGGGTTGATGGATAATGAAGGCGTGGCCGTTCGCCGGCTCCCGGCCAAGGAACCAGGTATCGCCGTTCGGGCTGCGGTACAGCTCTCGACGATCTGACATATTGCGCTCCCATGCTTGTCGCTTCGCATAGCATGAGTTAGGGATCCTCCGCGACGTCGCCCCACGATCTCTCGAATCTCAAACTTGGAAACGACGAGAGACGCCGCGTTTTATCGCCGTCCTCTTCCTTCAAAAGCGCTCGGCTCTCCCCAGGCGACTGCGCAGCGGACGCGAGCGTTCTATTTTCGTTCTCCCCCGCCCGTGATAGCTTGAACCAGGCGCGATTCGCCGGAATGTGACAGGACATGAACGATCTTTTCGGCGCGGGAGCGCCTCAGCGCGGCAAACCGACACCGGTCAAAGGCAAGCCCGGCATGCGCACCGGCACGCCCGACGAAGCGAACTACACCGCCGCCTCGATCGAGGTCCTCGAGGGGCTCGAGCCTGTGCGCCGTCGACCGGGCATGTATGTCGGGGGGACCGACTCCAACGCGCTGCATCATCTCTTTGCCGAAGTGATCGACAATTCGATGGACGAAGCCGTGGCGGGCCACGCCACCTTCATCGAGGTCACGCTCGAGGACAGCGGCTATTTGGCCGTGGTCGACAACGGCCGCGGCATGCCGGTCGACCCCCACCCCAAATTTCCCAAAAAGTCCGCGCTCGAAGTGATCATGACCATGCTGCACGCGGGCGGCAAATTCGACAGCGGCGCCTACGAGACTTCCGGCGGCCTCCACGGCGTTGGCGTCTCGGTCGTGAATGCGCTGTCCGAGAAGCTCGAGGTCGAGGTCGCCCGCGCGCAGACGCTCTATCGGCAGACGTTCGAACGCGGCAAGCCGACGAGCAAGCTCACGATCGTCGGCAAGACGTTGAACCGCCGCGGCACCAAAGTGCGCTTTCTTCCCGACCCGCAGATTTTCGGCGCTCAGGCGCGCTTCGACCCCGCCCGCGTTTTCAAGATGGCGCGTTCGAAGGCCTATCTGTTTGGCGGCGTCGAGATCCGCTGGCATTGCGCGCCCGCGCTCATTGGCGACGGCTCGAAAGTCCCGGCGGAGGCGACGTTTCATTTTCCGGGCGGATTGCGAGACTACCTCGCAGCCGACATCGAAGGTCAGGCGCTCGTGGCCGACCAGGTCTTCGCCGGCCGGGTCGACAAAGCGGGCAAGCATGGCTCGGTCGAATGGGCGATCGCCTGGCTCGCCGGCGATGACGGCTTCGTTCATTCGTATTGCAACACGATCCCGACCCCCGACGGGGGCACGCATGAAGCCGGCCTCCGCACCGCCTTGCTGCGCGGGCTTAAGGATCATGCGGACCGTATCGGTCAGGGCAAACGCGCGGCGGCGCTGACCACCGACGACGTCATGGTGAGCTGCGCGGCGCTGATCTCGGTCTTCATCCGCGAGCCTGAATTCCAGGGACAGAACAAGGGCCGGCTGCAAACGGCCGAGGCCGCCCGCCTGGTCGATAACATCGTCCGCGACGCCTTCGACCACTGGCTTGCCGCGGCGCCGAGCCAGGCGTCCAGGCTCCTCGACTGGGGAATCGAGCGCGCCGAGGAGCGCCTTCGCCGCCGCATGGAGAAAGAGGTCGCCCGCAAGACCGCGGTGCGCAAACTGCGGCTACCTGGCAAGTTGGCCGATTGCACGAACTCGTCGGCGCAAGGCTCTGAATTGTTTATCGTCGAGGGCGATTCGGCGGGCGGTTCCGCCAAGCAGGCGCGGGATCGCGCGTCGCAAGCCGTATTGCCGCTGCGGGGCAAAATTCTCAACGTCGCCTCAGCGGCGCGCGATAAGCTCGCGCAAAATCAGCAGCTTTCCGATCTGATGCAGGCGCTCGGCGCCAGCGCCGGGGTGCACTATCGCTCGTCCGATCTCCGCTATGACAAAATCATCATCATGACCGACGCGGACGTCGACGGCGCTCATATCGCCTCGCTCCTGATCACCTTCTTCTACCGCCAGACGCTGAAACTGATTGAAGAGGGGCACCTTTATCTGGCCGTCCCCCCGCTCTACCGTCTGACCCAGGGCGCGCGCTCCCTCTATGCGCGCGATGACGCGCACAAAGCGGAATTGATGAAGTCAGGATTCACCGGCCGCGGCGCGACCGA
>Ga0208480_1000429_pt1 | contig 15933 bp, 16 predicted proteins | sample NGESurshal092012_4_FD_184485 | JGI IMG/M metagenome (GOLD analysis project Ga0208480, IMG submission 184485) | Arctic peat soil microbial communities from Barrow, Alaska - NGEE Surface sample F53-1 shallow-092012 (SPAdes) | ecosystem: Environmental > Terrestrial > Soil > Wetlands > Peat ... | reverse complement strand
CATCCTTGCTGCGCTCGAGTCTGGCGCGCTGAAAGGCGCGTCACTCGATGTGTTCGAGCGCGAGCCGCTGCCAAAGGATTCGCGCCTATGGTCGCATCCGGCGGTCTATATCAGCCCGCACAACGCGGCGATCTCCTCGCCCAAGGCGATCGCCGCGCTCGTCGCCCGGCAGATCGAGGCGCACGAACGCGGCGAGCCGCTCGACCATATCGTGGATCGTCGCCGCGGCTATTAGACTAAGGCGAGGCGTCAGGCGAAAAGTCCCTGACGCCCCTTGCGGCGCTACTTCTTCTTGCAGGTGTCGATGGTCTCCGGCGTGCAGACATCGAGGCCGATCGTCACCGGATCGGGGACGGATTTGCCTTCCGTCAGATCGTTCAAGAGATAGATGGCCTTATAGCCCATCTCAAACGGCCGCTGTCCAACCTGCCCGTCGCTCAGTCCTGCTTTCAGGTCGTCCATCTGCATCGGCAGAGTCTCGACGAACAGCATGACCAGATCTTTCTTGTCGAGCCGATCCTTGTACTTGCCCATGAGCTCTTTGTAGGCCTTCACCTCCATCTGGGGAGCGCCGCCCGCGTCGAGGACAGCGTCGATCTTCGGATATTTGGCCAAGAGATCGGTGAGCTGGGTGATCGACAGCGGGAAATCATCGTTGTTGTAGAGCGGGCAACCCGCGACCTGCTTCCATTTGTCGGCAGGCAGGGTCTCGGTCATGCCCTTGATGCGGTCGTTCATGTTGGCCGCGGCCGGTCCGCCGGTCTGGATGCAATAGGTGCCTCCGTTGGGCTTGAGCGCCATCGCCTGTTGGGCGACCGCTTTGCCGACCTCTTCGTTGACCGTGCCGATGTAAGCAGCGCGCAGCCCCTTGTCGGCCGGCAGCAAGTCGCTGTCCCACGTCACGACCGGGATCTTGGCTTCCTTCGCCCGGGCGAGCACCTTGGCGATCGCGGGGGCGTTGGCGGCCGATACGCCAATGCCGTCAACATGCTTGGTGATAAGGTCCTGCACCACCTGGACCTGCTCCTGCTCGGTCGCGTCAGCGGGGCCAATGAACAGGCATTGGACGCCGCCGATCTCCTTCGCCGCCTTCTCGCAGCCGTCGCGCGCCTGGTCGAAGAACGGATTGTTCATCGCCTTGGGCACGAGCGCGAAGACCTTATCCTTGGCTTCGGCCGACATGGGTTGAACGGCCCCGATCAGGGCCGCAAGAGCGACAAGACTCGTTACCTTCATTGACGTTTCCTCCGTTTGCGCCGCCTGCGTTTCTCGCAGACGGAGATTTATTCAGCGGGCGTGCGCCGCGCACGCTCGAGCAGCATCGCCCCCGCTATGATGAGGCCAACGAACGTGCCCTGCCAATAAGGATCGACTCCACCCAGCAGAAGCGCGTTGCGCACGATTTCGATCAGCGCGGCGCCGATCACCGCGGAATAGGGAATGCCGTAGCCGCCCATGAGATCTGTGCCGCCAATGACCGTCGCGGCGATGACCTGAAGCTCATAACCAACGCCGAGCCCGTTGGTGACGGATCCGAGCCATCCGACCATGAGAATGGCGGCTATGCCTGCCGAGAGGCTGCTGATGACATAGACGGAAACCTTGACCGGCACGACGGGAATGCCTGTCAGCAGCGCCGCCTGCTCGTTGCCGCCGATCGCGTAGACGTACCGGCCCCAACTTGTGTTGGCCAGAACGATCGTGAGGACGACGGCAATCAGCGCCATCGCGATGACAACGGAGGGGATGCCGAACAGACTTCCGCCGCCAAGCGCGCCGAACAGCTTCTCGTCAGGCCCGAACTGATAGATCATTTTGTTGTTGGACACGATCAGCGCCTGGCTGCGCGCGACCGACAGCATGATCAGCGTCACGACGAATGGCGACAATTTGAACCTGGCGATCGCGTAGCCGTTGATGAGGCCGCAGAGGAGCGCGACACCCATGCCCGCGCCGACCCCCGCCCACAGCGGATATCCAGCCTGAAGCGTGAGCCCGGTCACAATGCCGACGAGGCCCATCACCGAGCCTACCGACAGATCGATGCCGCCCGTGATGATCACCAGCATCTGGCCCATGCCCATGATGGCGACGAACCCGAAGTTGCGGCTGTCATTGTAGAGATTGTCGTAACTGCGAAACGGCTCCGAGATCAGAGCCATCACCACGCAAATGACGAGAACGGCAAGCGTAATGGCCGCGGGCTGACCGAGCCTTACGATCCCAAAGCGACGCATGGGCGACTCAACGAGTTCAGCCTGCGCGGACACGGTTGCGCTCTTTCACGTGCGGGTCGAACCCAAACAGTCGGTCAATGAGTGTCGGCTCGCGGACCGGTTTGGCTCCCCAGGGCCGTGAAACGATCCGTCTCTGCGACGGCGCTTGCATATGAACGTTCCCCCTTGATCGGCCGCGCAGTTGCGGTCGCCGCCGATTCACGCGTTCGATAATTGGCGAGAGCAAAGGCTAGTGACGGATCAATTGCATTGTCAAGCACGGCCGTCCGATTCAAACGTCCCCGTCTTTGTCGTGCCCTCCTCGCACCATCCCTGCATTCGCCAACCCCGAAGAATCTCGCTATCGTCGCAAAATTGAAGGCGTATGGGCCGAGGGAGGAAGGCATGCTTTGGGGGATCGATCCGCTGCTCACCGCGGATCTGCTTTACGCCTTGCGGCGGATGGGGCACGGCGACGAGATTGTGATCGTCGACGCCAATTTCCCCGCGGACTCGACCGCAATGACCACCGTGATGGGCGAACCAATTCCGCTGGCCGGCGTCAACGCGGCGCGCGCCGTCGAGGCGATCCTTTCGGTGATGCCGCTCGATACGTTCGTACCCGATCCTGCGTGCCGCATGGAAATCGTTGGCGATGGGGACACCATGCCGCCAGTGCAGCGCGAAGTGCAGCAAGCCGTCGATCGCGCGGCGAGCAAACACGTGCCTCTCGTTGGCATCGAGCGCTTCGCATTCTACGAGCGCGCCAAGAGCGCCTTCGCGATCGTCCCGACCGGCGAGCGGCGCTTCTATGGTTGCTTCATCTTCAAGAAAGGCGTTGTCCCGCCGGAGTGAGCGCGCTGCGCGCCTCTGCGGGCTTCAGTCCGACGAATGATTGAAGACGACACGGCGTGTCTTTACGCGAAACACGTCCCTGATCAAACGAGGTAGACGCGCCGGGGCGCGGACCTTCGGCTAGCCTGCCTTTTTCCGTGCGCCGGGCTTTTGCGCCGTCTGTTTCTCTGGCGCTTCCTTGGCGGCCGGGGCTGCTTCCTTCGCGGGCGCGCCGCCGGCAATCGGCAAGAGCATCTCGCGCTGGTCCGGGCTGCCTTTCGTCGTCCGCTTGCCTTTGGCTGGCGCAGCAAGCTTCGGTGCGGGCGCCGGCGCCACTTGTTTGGCAGCTGCCTTTGGCGGTTCGTCTTTTGCCTTCTCGATGCTCTGACGCAGCGCAGCCATCAAATCCGTACCGGCGACGATCCTCGGCATTGGCCGCTGTTTCGGGATTGGCATCCCCGCCCTCTTCTCGTTCAGCATCTCGACCACCGCCTCCTCATAACGATCGTGAAAGAGGGTGGGGTCGAACGTCGCCGCTTTGCTTTCGAGAATATGTTCAGCGAGAGCGAGCATGTCCTTGGGAATTTGGATATCGCCGATGTCGCCGAAATAAACCGCTTCGTCGCGGACCTCGTAAGGATATCTGAGCGTGGCGCCGAACAAGCCCTTGCCTCGCGGCTGGAGCATAATGACGCGCTCGCGCTTGGATAAGACCACCCGCCCCAACGCGACCATGCCCTTGCCGAGCATCGCGTCGCGGATGACCGCAAAGGCCTCCAGCGCAACCTTGTTCTCCGGAACAAGATAGTAGGGGCTGTCGATATAGCGTTCGTCGACTTGCGCTTTCGGCACAAAGCTATCGATGTCGATCGTGTGGCTGCTCTCGATCGCGATGGCGTCGAGCTCTTCGTCCTCGACCTGCAGGTACACGCCTTTATCGACTTCGTAGCCGCGCCCCTTATCGTCGGGATCGATTGGGTCGCCTGTCCCCTCGTCGACCAGCTGCTGACGCAGGCGATTACCGGTTTTCTTGTTGATCTGCCGGAAGGCGACGCGCTCGCCTGATGATGTCGCCGTATAAAGCGCGATCGGGCAAGAGACGAGGGAAAGCTTGAGATAACCCTTCCAGTAGGGACGTGGCGGGGCCATGGGAACTCCTACTCAACGCATACAGCTATCCTTATAACACGCCAGCGGCCGTTCCGGCCAACCTGGAAAGGATTCTTTAACCACTGTCCCCGGCGAGCGATCTGCGTGGCCGGAAGCCCCTGATGCCGCGAGCCTTACCCGCTACTGGTGACATTGATCTTTCGGGCCTGAGTGAAATCATCGACGGCGCCTTCCTTAGAGCAGCCAGCTCGCGCCGACGGAACGCGTTCGAGTGAAATGTTCAACGAACCGGAGCGATTACGAGCGATCCGCGTTGGCAGGTGTGCCGCGCGACCTTGCGGCACACAGCGTAAGACGAGAGATCCTTTGCCAGGCAGAAGCGCACGTCGACCAGTTCGCCGTTGCTGCAGCTGATCGCCATGTTGTCGGGGTGCAAATTGGCGTTCGCCGTCATGAAGGCCTGCTCGATCTCCTCAGGAGCCATTTTCAGTTGATCACTTGGGGCCTGAAACATCTCGGGAATTTTTAGCCGTGCGCGGACGCTGCGCACGGTGGCAAAATAGTCATGCGCGCTGAGGCCGGTGCAAATGCCGTGCTTGCGGTATTCATAGGCCGCAAGGCGATCGTTTGGGTAGACGCCGTGCTCATCGTCGAGATCGGCCGGCGTCGCGTCCTGCCCCCTGCATGCCTCAGGGTTCGGACGATACTCGTTGTTCGGCCACAGGCCGTGGACAACGAAACCCTGGCCGGAGCCTTCCGCGCATTCCGGCGACGACGTCTCTTGGCCCCCAAGATCGCAGAAGCCAGGCGCCCAGGACAGGGTCATCACGTAATAGTCGAACTGGGTGGCCGCGACTGGGGGAGTGGACGGCGCGGTCTGCGCCACACCGACAAATGGCTTCCCGGCAACGGCAAACGCCAAGCTTAACGCTAACTTGAGCGCCGAACGCCGCATTCCGAGGTCTCCGCCTTCGGCCTTGTTTGGTCAGTAGTGCGCTTTGATGCCGTACTCGGCAAGCCACTTCGCCTTGCCGATTTCGCGCTCGAGGATAGGCCGGATGATGTCGCAATTGGGCGCATACGCGAAGGTCGGGTCGATGCCGACGACGCACCACTCGACGCCCCAGGAATTTCCAATCATGCCCAGTTGCGTCCCAACGGAATAGACGACAGTCCGCTGCCTTTGATCGGTCATTGCTGCGCGGGCGACACAATAGCGGCGGGGAATGTAGGCCAGGCCATTCGATCGAAACCCGATTTCGCGCACGCGATCGAAACCGCCGATTGCGAGATTTGAATTCCAAAATTCACGCTGGGTCCCGGCGAACCGGCCGCTGATCGTAGACAGCACCCCACTGTCCTCGCAGGCGGGCATGTCGGCGACAAACGGCGCCCAGCGCGCCTCGGCTGGCGTATCGTAGAGGTTGAGCTGCGCCGGACCGCCCCCAGCGTGCGCGAGCGGAACGAGGAGGAAAAAGGCCAAAAGACCGAAGATCGTTCTCTTCAACGCCCCTGCTCCCCTTGCAAACAAAACCTCCGGCGCGTGCCGCTCGGCTACGCAACAATGCCGCCCGGCGCGCGGCAAATCAAGCTAAAGCGAAGGTCTGTGGCCACGCGACGTGGTCCCGTCCCCAGGCGGGCTGCAGAACAGTGGCGGGCCCGACGTCCCACCCCGAACGCCTCAAGAGAGGCGGCGCTTGATCTCGCCTATTTCGTGCTCCACCAGATCGGCGCCGCCGACGCCCCTCATCTGGTCGGTGAGAACGATTTCAGCCGCCCTCGCTGCATGTTCCGCCGCAGCGGCGCGAACCTCAGCCGACGCCTGAGCCTCGGCTAGCGCGATCTTGGCTTCAGCTTGCTTGGTGCGCCTGGCGATGAATTCTTTCAGCCGCTCGCCCGCCTCGATATTCAACTGCTCGGCTTGAGCGCGCGCCTCGGCGACAATGGCGGCAGCGTTCGCTTGGGCTTCAGCAGACTTTTTCTCGAAGCTCGCCAATAGCGCCGCCGCCTCCAGGCGGAGATTGGCGGCCTGAGCGAGTTCGGACGCGATCGCTTCGCCGCGCGCATCGAGCGCCTTGAGCACAGTTCGATGGACGCCAAAATAAATAAGAACGCCAACGAAGACGATGAAGCCGAGAAGGACGAAGAACTCCGCATCATACTCCATCATGCGGCTCCGCTTAGCGACTTGATGGAACTGACAGCGGCCGCGATCGACGATGGATCAGCCGGACGTCCTCCGAGACGCTCAACGATCGCCCCCGCAGCGTCGCGCGCAACCTCGGCGACATTCGCCATAGCGTCGGCGCGCGTCTTGGCGATCTCGCGCTCGGCGCCGCTAAGCTTGGCCGCAAGCTCATCCTCCAGCGCCTGCCGCTTGGCCTGCGCATCGGCCGCGGCGGCGTCTCGAGCGGCCTGGGCAAGGCTTTGCGCCTTCGCGCGCGCCTCGGCCAATGTCCTTTCGTGCGCGGCCGCCGCCGCGTCGGCTTTCTGCTGCATCGCCGTCGCTTCGTCGAGGTCGCCAGCGATTCGGGCTTTGCGGCCCTCGATCACCGCTCCGAGCTGTGGCAAGCCCCGCTTGGACAGATACCAGTAGAGAAAGCCGAAGGCGATCGCGAACCATACGAGTTGCGACGGAAAGGTGCCGGCGTCGAAGGGCGGAAAGTTCACATGCGCGCCGCTCGCCTGACCGACTTGCGTCTGTGTCGCATTGAGGTCCGTCGCGGATCCCGCGCTCAAATCCCTGGTCGTCACGCCAAGCGCCCTCTCATGAAGCGACCCGAACTCCGGCTCGTCACACCGCGAACAGCAACAGGAACGCGATCAGAAGCGCAAAAATGCCGAGCGCCTCGGTAACCGCAAAGCCGAAAATGAGGCGACCGAACTGGCCTTCAACAGCCGACGGGTTGCGCAGCGCGCCATTCAGAAACTGGCCGAACAGCGTGCCGACGCCGATGCCGGCCGCCCCTGTCCCAATCGCTGCGAGGCCAGCGCCAATGTATTTGGCGGCGATGGCAAGCTCATGCGGTTCCATGCGGTGCTCCTATTGGCGAAGATTCGCGTTTCGAGTTGAGGTCAGTGACCGGGGTGAAGCGCGTCATTGAGGTACATGCAGGTTAACATGGCGAACACATAGGCCTGCAGGAACGCGACCAGAAGTTCGAGAGCGTCGAGGCCAATTGTCATGAGGAACGGCAGCACGGCCAGCGCCTTGATCGCCGCGCCGGCGCCGAGCAGCATGACGACGAAAGCCCCGAACACGTTGAGCGTGATGTGGCCGGCAAGCATGTTGGCGAACAAACGCACCGAATGACTGACAGGGCGCGACAGGAAGGAGATGATCTCAATCGCCACGACCAGCGGGAGTATGTAGATCGGCACGCCAGGAGGGACGAAGAGTTTGAAGAAGTGGAGCCCGTGCTCTTTGAAGCCAATGACGATAACCGTGAGGAACACCATCAGCGCCAAGGCGGCGGTGATGATGATCTGGCTCGTCACACTGAATGTGTAAGGTATACAACCGATCAGGTTTGCCAGGAGGACGAAGAAAAAGATCGCAAACACGAACGGGAAAAAACGCATGCCGGTCTCGCCGGCGGCGGAGCGCACCATGCCGGCGACGAATTCGTAGGCCATTTCCGCCATGGCCTGCAGGCGTCCCGGCACCCCCGAGCCGCCCCGTGCGCCGATCGCGACCAAAAGACAGGTGAGCGCGACCGCCAATAACATGTACAGGCCCGAATTGGTCAGGGAGACGTCGTGGCCCGCGACCTGAATCGAAACGACAGGGTGTAGAGCAAATTGATGGATCGGATCGATCGCCGGTCCCGACTCTGTCGCCACGTCCTCTAGTCCTCGTCGTCGTCCGCCTCGTTGCGAGGCTTACAGCGCCCCCAACGAGGCGTCCCATTCGGCTCGGGAAGCCGAGCGCCGCACGTCCTTATCCGGGGAGTTTGCGCGAGACAAGGGCGAATTGCGCTTCAAGGAGACCGTTTTGGCGAAGTCAGCCGGATCACGTTCCAGATCCCCGCCGCCACGCCGATCAGGAAGAAGACAATCAGAAACGCAGGACTGGTGTGAAGCGCGCGGTCGAGAACCCAGCCAATCCCTACGCCTATGATGATGGCCGAGACGAACTCGCTGCCCGCCCGCAAGCCAAGCGACATGCCCGACCCGACGGCGTCCGATTTGGACTCAGGTTTTGGCTCGGGAGCGGAGCGAGGCGTCGTCGCTCGAGCTTTGAGCTCGCCCGACAACCGATTGAGGCGGGCGCGCAGCGCCGCGGACTCGTCGTCGGGATTTCCGGGGTCCGAACTCATGGGGCCAAGCCCTCCCTGATGCGAAACTCCATGACGAGCCGGCTCGTTTCAGCGCGCCGCGCTCGCATGGCCGTATCTAGCATCGAAAAGAGAAGCGCCGTTAGCGCCGCTTGACCCTCACCACCGCCTCGGGCAAGGCAGGCCTCGTCTGGACCCGAATGGCCTCGCATGCCCAAGTCGCCTTCCCCGCCGAGAGCCGCCAAGGGGCCCGGAACGCCCAAGGCGCCGCCTCCGCCAAGAAATGATAAGCCAGCAGTCAAGGTCTCTGTCGGCCTTCTGGGCACGTTTGCGCATCGGCCTCGTCTCCTGGCGGGAGCGATCCTGATGGTCGTGGCCTATATCGCTTTACGCCTCGGGGTCGAGATCCGCGAAGCGACGCGCCTCTTGATCGCCTGGAATGTCGGAGCTTGGGCATTCCTCATCATGGTTCTGCACATGGTGATGGACCCGAGGCGCGAGGCGAGCGTTCAGGCGAGGCCGGAGGACGAAAGTCAATCGGCGCTGGTGCTCCTCGGGGTCGTGGCGTCTCTCGCCGCGATGGCCGCGATCGTGTGGGAGCTCGGACCGGTCAAGACGTTGGCCGGTTGGGAGAAGGCCGGTCATTTGGCGCTGGTCGGCGCAACGGTGCTCAGCGCCTGGACATTCCTCCAGACGATGTTTGCGCTTCATTATGCGGGCGTCTATTTCATTCGCCAGAAAGGCGGGGTTCATTGCGGCCTCGAATTTCCCGGCTGCTCGCAACCGGGGTGGATGGAGTTTTTCTATCAGGCCTTCACCATCGGTTGCACGTTCGCCTCTTCCGACGTCAATGTGACCTCGATGCGGATGCGACGGATCGTGATCATTCAGGGGGTGGTCGGCTTCTTCTTCAACGCGATCATCCTCGCCCTCACCATCAACGTCGCTGCAAACCTCTTCTAGCGGGCGCTTTTGCCGGATATAGAGCGGCGATGACCGACCCCGCCGACGTTTCCCCTCGCGCCCGCGCCACGCTGCCTCGCGGATTCACAGACCGCGACGCCGGCGATCTTGCCGCCGCCGAAGCGATGATCGCCAGGATCGGCGAGGTCTATGCGCTCTATGGGTTCGAGTCCGTCGAGACGCCGTTCGTCGAATACACCGACGCGCTCGGCAAGTTTCTGCCTGACCAGGATCGGCCGAACGAGGGCGTGTTCTCGTTCAAGGACGACGACGAGCAATGGCTGTCGCTGCGCTATGACTTGACGGCGCCGCTCGCGCGCTATGTCGCCGAGAATTACGACCGGCTGCCAAAACCCTATCGCTCCTATCGCGCCGGCTGGGTGTTCCGCAACGAGAAGCCCGGGCCGGGGCGCTTCCGCCAGTTCATGCAATTCGACGCCGACACGGTCGGATCGTCGTCGCCCGCCGCTGACGCCGAGATCTGCATGATGGCCGCCGATTGCCTGGAGGCGCTTGGCGTCAAGCGCGGCGAGTACGTCATCAAAGTCAACAACCGCAAGGTGCTTGACGGCGTGATGGAGGCGATCGGCCTCGGCGGGCCTGAGAATGCGGGCCGTCGGCTGACGGTCTTGCGCGCGATCGACAAGCTCGATCGGCTCGGCGTCGATGGCGTGCGCTTGTTGTTGGGGAGCGGGCGGAAAGACGAGAGCGGCGATTTCACCAAGGGCGCGGGGCTCGACGCGGCTTATACCGAACAAGTGCTCGCCCTTCTGAATGGGGACGGCGCCGTACGGTTTGGCGATGGCGCCGAAGGCCAGCGCCCTCCAGTCGGCGACGGGCTTCCCGACGGCTCCCGAGTTGGCGGCGGCGCCGCTGGCGATGCGCCCGCGCAAGGCGTCCGCAATGAAGGTCTCGAAGAGCTCGCGCAGATCGAGAGCTTCGTCCGAGGCGCAGGCTATGGCTCCGATCGCATCCGCATCGACCCCTCGGTGGTGCGCGGGCTCGAATATTACACTGGCCCGGTCTTCGAGGCTGAGCTGACCTTCGAGGTCAAGGACGAGAACGGCCGGCCGGTTCGCTTCGGCTCGGTCGGCGGCGGCGGGCGCTATGACGGGCTCGTCGCGCGCTTCCGCAGCGAACCAGTTCCGGCGACCGGCTTTTCGATCGGCGTCTCGCGGCTGCTCGCGGCGTTGCGCGCGATCAAGAGCCCGATCGTCGCGGCGGCCGAAACGCCCGGTCCCGTCGTCGTGCTCGCGCTCGACCGCGACGCGGCCTCGATGGCGAACTATCAGCGCCTCGTCGCGAGTTTGCGCAAAGCCGGGATCGCGGCCGAACTCTATCTGGGTTCGGGGGGCATGAACGCGCAGCTCAAATATGCGGACAAGCGCAGAAGTCGCGTCGCCGTCATCCAGGGCTCGAACGAGCGCAACGCGGCAGGCGGCCCGCAGGTCACGATTCGCGACCTCAAGCTCGGCGCCGAGCTCGCCAAGACGACCAAGGACCGCGCCGACTATCTGGAGCTGCGCCAGCGCGCCCAGTTCCCCGCGCCCGAGGCGGAGCTGGTCGAGCGCGTGCGCGAGGTGCTGGCGAGGCGCTAGGCGCTTTGCCGTTGGGCGGACTCGGTGTCCCCGCTGCGCGGCGCCAGGTCGCGACATCGGTCCGGTCGATCCATTTGGATTTTCTTGGCGCGTGGCCCTTTCGCTGCGAAAACTCCCGCTAACGAGGGTTTGGTCTATTTGGATTTCCTTGGATTCTCTCGTCCGAATCGAGCCTTTTCAATGGGTTACACGGAAAAATCGACGGAAATTTTTTCTCGAGCCTTTTCCCTGGGTTCGCCGAGATAGGGGCCGTCGTCAAGGCCTTGGCCTGCGGAAGAGCAGAATTTTCCATCGGACAAGCTTAGTCCAAATTCTGATTTTATGCAATCTCTCACCGTGCATAAATAAGAACTCTACACCGCGCCGCATGGTCGCTTACGCCCCACCTGACGGGCCTCACGCCGAGTCGCTAATGAATCAAACCCCGCGCCCACGCCGTTTCTGGGCGCGTCGTATCGGAAGTGCGGGTGAGTTCAATGAGTCGTTTGGCATAGCTCGCCGCCTTGACTGAATCACCCGCCGCTATGGCGGCTCGACCGGCGCCATAGAGGCCACGGAAACGGTTCGGATCGCGCTGGAAGGATTTCTCATAGTCTGCGAGCGCTGCCACCGGCTGCCCAGCTTCCATGAGCATATCGGCTAACAACTCTCGCGCTGGAAGTATGCGACCGGGAGTGGTGATGTGCTTCTCCTGCCGGTCCTCCTGGTCCGCCGCGTCCCGCATGGCGGATAGCGCGGCGATCGTATCGCCCCGCGCGAAGTTAGCCCAAGCGGACGCAGCCAGCCGCTGCACCCCGACCTCCGCGGCCCAATATGTGTTGCCATCGGCAGTTAGCTTCTCCTGCAACTTGCCGAGTTGCTCCGCCTCGCCAGCCGCGGCATCGGCATGACCGGTTCTCGCGGCGCCGAGGGCCCGGGCAAAATGGCGAAGCGCCTCGGTATATGGGGGTCCCCCAGAGAGAACAGGCAGAACCGCAGCAGATTTCCAATCGCCCCGCTCGACCGCATAACGGGCCAGCATCGCGCTCCGGGCGTAGAAGCTGATCGGCGCAAGTGGGGTCGGCATATCGATCGCCATCGCGCGGTCGATCGCGGCTTTGGCGGCTGCGTCGCGTGCGAGCTGCAAGTCGGCATAGACCAAGTAGTCGCTGGCGTGCTGCGCTTCGCCAAACTCGTGCCCCGGCAGCGCAGCCGCGATAGCCCGCTCATTGCTGGCGGCTGACTCTTCCCACGCTCCGACAAGGGTGAAGATATGCGACGGCATGTGCTGTGCATGTGGCGCATCCGGCGCGATCTTTGAGTAAGCGCGGGCGGCTTCCAGTCCCTTCGCGGCCAACGGCGGTGCGTCGTAGGCGTGGATCAGATAGTGCGCCACTCCGGGATGGTTTGGGTATTTGCGGAACATCGGCTCAAGAATGGCCGTCGCACGGGCATAAGCAGAATAGGTCTGATCCGACTGCGCCTGCGTTGCTGCGATGTAGAGGGCACTGAAAATTCGGGCCTCGTCGTCGTCAGGGTACTTGGCCGCAAGCGCCTCGTATGCGGCAGAACGGGCGATCTGGCGTTCGCGCTCGGTGCGGCTTGCGAAATCTTTGTAGTAGGCGCCGACAGCCTCAATGTAGTCACGCTCTCGCTGAGTTGGTGCACCGATCACGCGGGCGTGCTCGAGGGCCGCCTGGGCTTTCGCCGCGTTGCTGGGCGTAGCTCCGATGCCGGCAAGCGGGTTGTTCATCATGAGCGCAGCGATGCCCCAGTCGGCAATCGCGCATCCCGGGTCCTTTGCCAACACCGCGCGAAACGTCTGTTCGCCCGCCGAGTACCAGAACGAGTGCAGCATGGCCACGCCCAGGAGCACATCTGGCTGTGCCTCAACAGAGCAGGAGTTGGCGAAAACGACAGCTCCGAGATGACGCTGCATGCCGGGCATATCCGGCATACCAGGTCCAGCGGCGTCGTTCTGGGCGAAAGCGGGCGTTCCAGCAACAAGCAACAGGGCGAATGCTGGAAAGCGCATCAAATTCTCCCAACAGGAATGTCATTAGCACTCCTCGGGTCGACGGCAATAGACTAAACAGCAGATAACTAAAAAGGTGACCTGAGCCGATTAGCCGGCGGAAAACACCCGCTTCGGCTCGCCCACGACCTCGATGCCTGGCAGGCGATCGAGGATTTCCTCCCAGAGAATCTTCAATTGCATTTCGGCCAGGCTCTTGCCGACGCAGCGGTGAATGCCGAAACCGAACGAGAGATGCTGGCGCGGACCTGGGGATTGGCGCGAATTGGCGTCGTTATGGACGCCAGCCGGTTTTGAAAACTTCAGGCGGCGGCCCCGCCGTGGTAATCGCATTGCGGACGGTGGGATCTGAGATCTCGTTGGACTCACGGCGCCGGTCATTGCACCGTCGTTCCGGCGAACTCATAATCGCCGCTTTGGCCGCAGGCGCATTGAGAGGGGGGAGAGAAGTGACAGCATCATGCCGAACTCCAGTTCATACGTCGAAACGCCTCGCCGACAGGCCCCTTGTTGTTTCTTTTTTTCCATTCGCACTCAGTTTAATAATGTTGCTATTCGGGACCGTCCGCAGTTTCGCGGCGGATCCGTGCCTGGACAACCTTCCCGCGCCAACGCCGCTCCTGCACAGAGTGGTGCAATTGGTGAATTGCTCCAATCAGCGCGTGTTGGGCACGGCGAACGCCGCCCACGTCGCCGGGTTGTCGCCGATCCCGGTTTTGCCTCGCGAGAACACCTGGGTCATGGAACCCTTCCCGGTTCCCGCTGGGGCGCCCGCAAATGCAAATGTCCTGACCATCGACATACCGCAGGGGTGGGAGAACACCTCGCCAAAGGGTTCCACCGGCCCGAATTTCTGGGTGCGGACAGGTTGCCGCTATGACGTGGAGATTGGGATCGCTCAATGCGAGACCGGCGGATGCTCCGGCTTCTACGATTGCAGCAAGGCGCTGCTCGGTCCGCCGGTGGGCGCCACGCTTGCCGAGTGGACCTTCTATCAGCCGACTACGGTCGGCGGAACTATTTATTACTTGGATCATCCTGATATTAGCGCGGTCAATGGCGTCAACCTGAATTTGGACATTCAGCCGGTCGGAAGCTCGCCTTCGAACCCAACAAGTCCAGACGACCCGCAATGGTTGGCCCAGAATTACCCCTTGACGCAGCATGGCGCCGATCTGCGAACCCCCGGCGACGCTCTGGGCCAGTGCCCCGCGGCGTTCCAACTCAGGCGTTCTGACCTGACTGGGGTGACGACGCCTCCGACGACTCCCGGCCAGGCGCTCTACGCTTTTGTCATCTCGGACGCTGACGGCGTGCCCCAGGACCCTACCGGAGACGCAATAGCGGGCTGTTTCTCGAACTGCGGGCGATATGAGTTTCCCAAAACCCCGGCCGCCGATTGCAGCGACACGAACGCCGATTCCAGCTGCTTTTTACACCAGGCGTTCTGCCTCTACCTGCCAGCGAGTGCGGGCGTGTACGGCAAGGCGTGCCAGACGGACGCGGATTGCGCCTATAACGGGATCAACTACGGGATCGCCTGCTGGGACAACGGGAGCGGCAAGCCCGTATGCAGCGGCCGGGGGTTCATCAAAAATAAAAGCTGTGATCCAAGCGTCTGCACCTTTCAGTATGGCTATCAGGGAAGCAAGGCCTGGCAGCCCCCATATGCTCAATGCACAAGCGTCGTCGCCGACAGCGACAAGTGCATAGGCGACGATACAGTGCATCAAGTCCTGCCCAAGGCGTATACATGGCCGAACGACCCTCAAGTCTTCGGGGGCGACGCGCCGCTTTACCGAATCGTGTTCGCGCCTGGAGGCACAAGCGTCCCCATCACGCCTTCTGTTGGTCAGGCCAACGGGGAATCGATTGAAAGCGGGATCCCGCTTTGCAGCAGCTTACCCGCCAACTACGGTTATGAGTCCCAGTATTCAGGTGCAGGCAGCGCAATGTGCAACAAGCCCTGTGATGTTCCTGCAAACTCGCTATGCCCGGGGTTTCAGCCTCCTGCGGCCAGTTTTGCCGTCGCCTATCCGGCCGCAACCACGGCGTCTCCCTGGGCTTGTAATTTCAACCCGAAGGGCGGCGGTGGCAACAATGGTGTCATTTGCCGGTGGCAATAAGATTTTGGCGACTTTCGCTCGGCGCCGAGCGAACCCCCTAAAGGCCATGTCCTCGGCGCTGAGCCGAAATTGGGGTCGCGCACGACGTGCTGACCCTATGCGCGTACCGAGATCGACTAGGGAACGCGCCCCCTACGAGTCGACTTGATTCGTTCGCCGAGCCCCCGCGGAATGACAGCTATTTGCGCATTGCGGTCGCACCGCGTCGTCTTCGCGCGGCACCAATCCCGAAGCGGTCACCGGCGCAAGCACGCGATCGCGCCCGCCCGCGCATCTCTCAAAAACGGAAATTTTTGAGAGACGCCCCGCGACTCCGAGTTGACCTCCAAATCTGCGACGCGCAATTCAAGACGAAATCGGGGTTGTTTGAGAGATCGACAAAGGATTGGGCGTTCCCTGCGCTGGAACTGTTGATTGGAACAGCCGCCAGAATGGGAGGCCAAACCACTCTGGCCTACGGGAACTTGAACGTCATCTCAACGTCGCAGTCCCCGAACGAGGTAGTAAATGACCCAGTGTAAACGCAAGCCCAATTCGATTTGCCTGACATGCCCTTATATTTCCCGCTTGCCATCAACACATCGGAGGAATAATTCAACGTCGTAGTATACTGTGGGTATTTGCTTGGAGGAAACTTCCAAACAATTTTGTCACCATCCTGATCCGTGTCAATACAGTAACCGTCAGAAACCGCGAATTTTCCGTCTAATTCACCAAAGCCAAAACAATGTTCTTGCATGGACGGCCATTGAGCCTGACCACAATCGACTCTGGTAGCTTCCTCAATTTCATTCC
>Ga0208480_1000427_pt1 | contig 15966 bp, 10 predicted proteins | sample NGESurshal092012_4_FD_184485 | JGI IMG/M metagenome (GOLD analysis project Ga0208480, IMG submission 184485) | Arctic peat soil microbial communities from Barrow, Alaska - NGEE Surface sample F53-1 shallow-092012 (SPAdes) | ecosystem: Environmental > Terrestrial > Soil > Wetlands > Peat ... | reverse complement strand
GCGGGGGCGCGGGGGCGCGGGGTGTGGGATGTGATCGACCGGGGTCCTCCCGGGCGGTGGAGGTGGATGCGAGACCTTCGTCGCGAAAGTAGCTGACTGAGTCAGTCAACTACTTTCGTTGGAGAGTCCACTGCTCCACGACTCGGTCCCCCGCAGAGCGCTCGCCCGGCCCCTGACCTCGCCCCCCGGCCCGAATGATCCTCGACGGCACGCTCGCCAAGCCCCCACCGCATCAGCACAGCCGCCGCGGAACATCACCCGGAACGGGGCCTGACCCCAAGACCAGCGAAATCGCCGGCGTCCAACACGCCCGGGCAAGCCGCCGGCCCGCAAATCGCGAAAGCCGAGTGAGTCTCGCAACTTGTCTTCAGGGGAGACACACGCATACCGCCAGCTGATCCAGAGGGCCTGCTCGCCCCGCCCCCCGCCGTACGGTCAGCCGAGACCCACGGCCCCGTTCACCGGGAGCGGCCCGGCTCCCAGAGCGGCTCGTCCCCGTCGTTGGCGCCGCGGGCGAGGATGAAGAGGAGATCCGAGAGGCGGTTGAGGTACCGGACGACCTCCTCGCCAACCTCCTCGCCGCCGGTCTGGGCGAGGGCGACCGCCCGGCGCTCGGCCCGGCGGCAGACCGTTCGGCAGACATGGAGCTGTGCGGCGGCCGGGCTCCCGCCGGGGAGGATGAACGACTTGAGCGGCTCGAGTGTGTCGTTGACCTCGTCGCACGCCCGCTCGAGCCAGGCGACCTGGTCGCTGGTCACGCGCAGCCGGTCGCGCTCGCCGCCCGGGGGTACGGCGAGATCGGCGCCGACGTCGAAGAGATCGTTCTGGACCGCGGCCAGCCATCCCGCGTAGCGCTCGGGGAGGCCCGGCGTCGAGAGCGCGACGCCGATCTGGGCGTTCAGCTCGTCGACGTCACCGTACGCCTCGATCCGCGGATGGGTCTTCGCGACCCGGCTCATGTCCCCCAGGTGGGTCTCCCCGCGATCGCCCAGCTTGGTGTAGATCCGGGTCAGGTTCACGGTCATGCCGCGAGTCTGACAGACGGCTAGGATGCCCGTGATTCCGGTTGGTGGTCCTCCGAACACGGTCTGAAGGCACTGCCGACCACAAGCCGACGAGCCTCACCGAAAGGGGTTGCTTCGTGCGAAGCGTCCTAGGTCGATCCACCGCCGCAGCTGTCATCGCCCTCGCCTGCTGGTGTGCCGCCGCCACGGCTGCGACGCCGACCCCGGGTCTCGTCAGCGTCCGCGTCGAGGGGTCGAACCAGACCCTGCTCGCCACGACCACCGTCACGACCCAGGCCGCCGCCTTCCACCCGGCCAACGACCCGACCGCCGCCCACACCTGCCCGGGGACGAGCGCCGCCCGGGCCCTCGAGCTCGCGACCGGCGGGACCTGGAGCGGCACGTTCTTCTCGAGCTTCGGCGACTACGAGGTCAACTCGATCCTCGGCGAGCTCCATCCGACCGGCCCGACCGACGGCAGCTTCTGGAACTTCTGGGTCGACAACTCGCCCGCCGAGGTCGGGATCTGCCAGCAGCAGCTCAACCCCGGCGACCAGATCCTGTTCTTCCCCGACTGCTTCGGCCCGACCTGCCCAGCCGGCTTCGTCTCACCGGCCGTGCTCGGGATCAGCGCGCCGAGCGTGGTCCAGAGCGGCACGGCGTTCACGGCCGCCGTCGTCTCCTACCCCAACGCCGGCGGGGCCGCGACGGCCCTGGTCGGGGCGAGCATCACCGGCGGCGGCGCGAGCGCCACAACCGGAGCCGGCGGCCAGGCCACGCTCACCCTGAGGACCCCGGGGTCCTACGTGCTGAGCGCGACCGCGGCGAACTCCGTCCGCGCCGAGAGCGTGATCTGCGTCCACAACGGCAACGACGGCAACTGCGGGACGCCGCACTCCGGCGGCGGCTCGACGACGGGCCCGGTGCCCGGATCGACTCCCGGTGTCACCCCGCCGGGGGTGAGCCCACTGTGCGCGACCAACGGCCACGACGGGCTGTGCGGCACGCTCGACAAGACCGCGCCGATCGCCCGCCTCCAGATCCCCGAGGGACGTCACTATCACCACGGCAGGGGTCCCCGCCAGCTCAACGGCACGGTCGGCTTCGACCCGTCGGGGATCGGCGCGATCCGCCTGCGACTCGTCCGCCGCAACCAGGGGGCCTGTGAGGTCTACAGCCCGACCAAGGCCAAGCTGGTCAACGGGTCGACGTGCACGATCGACGACACGCCATGGTTCACGGTCGGCAAGGCGTCGCCGTTCTCCTACCTGCTCAAGAAGCCGCTCCCGCAAGGCCGGTACGTGCTCGACGTCCAGGCGGTCGACGGTGCCGGGAACGTCCAGGCCACCCAGGTCGCCGGCCGGAGTCGGATCGTCTTTCGTGTGGAGTAGCCGGCTCGGACTCGCGCTCGGCGGCTGCCTCCTGTTCGGAGCCTGCCTCCCGCTCGCCGGGTGCGGCCTCGGTCCGGGAAGCGCGCCGAGCGGGGTGGCGCTGACCGTGACCCGGGACTTCGGCTCCCGGACGATCGCCGAGATGCCGGTGGGGGGGCTGGCCGGGAGTGACACCGTGATGCAGATGCTGGAGGCCAAGGCCAGGGTCGCGACCCGCTACGGGGGTGGCTTCGTCGAGTCGATCGACGGGATCGCCGGCGGACGCGAGGACGGTGGCCCGGCCGACTGGTTCTACTACGTCAACGGCGTCGAGGCGACGAAGGGGGCGGCTGCCACGAAGCTCGACGCGGACGACCACGTCTGGTGGGACTACCACGACTGGGCTGGCTCATCCGACATACCGGCGGTCGTCGGTGCCTTTCCCGAGCCGTTCCTCGACGGCTTCGGCGGCCAGAAGCTCCCCGTGCGGGTCGAGTGCGTCCAGCCTCAGAGCTCGGCCTGTTCGACGATCTCGCACGAGCTGACCGGCTACGGAATCCCCGCGGCCCGCGGCGGCCTCGCGCTCGCCGAGTACGACGACGTCCTCCGGGTGATCGTCGGCACGTGGCCGCTGCTGCGCGACGACCCGGCCGCCCGGCAGCTCGAGGCCGGCCCGCGGACGAGCGGCGTGTACGCGCGGATCAACTCGACCGGCTCGACCCTGACCCTGCTCGACCAGACGGGCGCGACCGCGCGGACGCTCGGCCCGGGGAGCGGCCTGGTCGCCGCGGTCAGGCTGTCCGGCGATCCGCCGGTCTGGATCGTGACCGGCACCGACCAGGCCGGCGTGTCGGCCGCGGCCCAGGCCTTCCAGGCCGACGACCTCCACGACGACTTCGCGCTCGCCGTGGCCAACGACGTCGGCATTCCCCTCCCGGTCTCCGGGCAGTGACCGTCGGGCTGACGCTCGCCTACCGGCGGCGGGCGAGCCCGCTCCACGCCGCGCGTGCCGCCTGCGGGGCGACCTACGCCCTCGGCCTGCTCGCGACGGCCGTCGTCCTGCGCCATCCGCTCGAGCTCGTCGCCCTGCTGGCGGCGATCGCCGCCGCGGCCGGTCTGTCGGGAATCGGCCGGGACCTGCGGCGGTCGGTCGCCGCGATGCTGGTCGTCGTCTGCGCGATCGCCGCCGTCAACGTCGTGATCAGTCGCAACGGCCTGACCGTGCTCGCCCGGCTCGGCGAGCTGCCGCCGTTCGGCGAGATCGACATCACGCTCGAGGCCCTGGTCTACGGTGGGGTGATCGGCCTCCAGCTCTACATCGCCGTCTGCGTCGGCATGCTCGCGACGGCGACCGTCGATCCGGACGAGCTCCTGCGGATCTTCCGGCGGGTCTCGATGCGCTCGGCCGTCACCGCGGCCCTGGCGACCCGGATCGTCCCCGTCCTCGAGGCGGACGCCCGCCGCCTGGCCGAGGCCCGGCGGTGCCGGCCGCCGCTCGCGGACGGGCGCTCGACGCAGGGGCGGATGGCGATCGTCCGGGCGACGACGACCGGCGCTCTCGACCGGGCGCTGGATGTCGCGGCAACGCTCGAGGTCCGCGGCTACGCCCTGGCCGGCCGCCCGGCCCGCCGTCGGCGGCCGCTCTCGCGCCACGACATCGCGTTCGCCGCGTCGGGCGTCGGCCTGGTCGTCCTCGCGGTCGGCGCCCGCGTCGACGGTGTCGCCTCGTTCAGCGCGGATCCCGTGCTCCGGATCGCGCTCGGCTGGCCCGAGCTCGGCCTCGCCGCCGCCGTGATCGCGGTCGCGCTCGCACCGTTCGCCGACCGCCGGGGAATCGACCGATGACCGCCGCCGACGTCTACCTCGCCGGCTCATGACGGTCGTCTCCTTCGACGCCGTCACCTACGCGTATCCGCCGGCCGACGGCCAGCCCGGCGTACCGGCGATCCGCGACGTCAGCCTGACGATCGAGCCGGGCGAGTTCTGCCTGGTCGCCGGGCTCTCGGCCTGCGGCAAGTCGACGCTGCTGCGAGCCGCGAGCGGTCTGGTCCCGCATTTCCACGGTGGCGACTTCGCCGGGCGGGTGACGGTCGGCGGGCTGGACACCCGGGACCACGGACCGGGCGAGATCGCCGCGGTCGCCGGGACCCTGCTCCAGGACCCGGAGACCCAGATCCTGATGGGAACCGTCCGGGCCGAGCTCGCCTTTCCCCTGGAGAACCGCGGCTACGGGGCGGCCGGCGTGGCCCGCGGGGTCGAGGAGGCGGCTCTCGCGCTCGGCATCGAACGCCTGCTCGACCGGTCGACAGCCCAGCTGAGCGGCGGCGAGCAGCAGCGTGTCGCCCTCGCCGCGGCCCTCGCCGGCCGGCCGCAGCTCGTGCTGCTCGACGAGCCGACCTCTCAGCTCGACCCGGTCGCCGCCGACGAGCTGATCTCGCTCCTGCGGCGGCTCAACGAGGAGTGGGGGACGGCGATCCTGCTCGTCGAGCACCGCCTCGAGCGGTGCGTCGCGGCCGCCGACCGGGTGCTCGCGATGGCCGGTGGGCGGGTCGTCTGCGATGCCCGGCCGCGCGAGTTCCTCGACTGGGCGGCCGACCACGCCCCGGCTCTCCAGACACCGGCCGCCCGGCTCCTGCGGCGGGTCGGGCTGCGCCCGGCTCCGGCCGGGGTCAAGGAGGCCCGGGCGACACTCCGCGCCCACGGCCTGCTCCCCGAGGGCCCCCCGCCGACCGAGTCGCAGTCCCCCCGGCCGAGGCCCCGGCGGGCCCGCCGCGAGAGCGCCGCGGCCGCGGCGCTCGGCTTCGACGGCGTCTGGCACGAGCTGACCGACGGGCCGGCGATCCTCCGCGGCGTCGAGCTCGAGATCGCCCCGGGCGAGACGGTCGCCCTGATGGGCCGCAACGGCGCCGGCAAGTCGACGCTCCTGCGCCACGCCCAGGGCCTGCTCGCGCCGACCCGGGGGAGGGTGCACCGGGGCGGGCGGGTCGCGCTGCTGCTCCAGAACCCCGGCGACTACTTCCTCGCCGAGCGGGTCGCCGACGAGCTGCCGGCGTCGATCCTGGCCGCGGCCGGCCTGTCCGGGCTGGCCGAGCGCCACCCGCGGGATCTGAGCGGCGGCGAGCGTCAACGGCTCGCCCTGGCGATCGTCTGCGCCGGCCAATCGCCGCCCGCGGTCGTCTGCCTGGACGAGCCGACCCGCGGCATGGATCGCGAGGCCAAGGTCGTACTCTCGGATCTGATGCGCGCAGCGGCGCTCGGCGGCAGCGCCGTGGTTATCGCGACACACGACACGGAGTTCGCGGCGACCTTCGCCCGACGTGTCGTCCTGCTCGCCGACGGACGGGTGATCGCCGACGCGCCGGCGGCCGACGTGCTCAGCGGCGGCTGGTACTTCGCGACCGAGACCGCCCGCGTGCTCGGCGGCGCCGGGGGCGCCCTGCTCCCCGACCAGGGCGCCGACTTCCTGCTCCGCCGCGAACGGGCCCCGGAAGTGCTCGCGTGATCGGCTGGCAGGCTGCGTCGTTCGTCCTGCTCGGCCTCGCCCTGGCCGGCGGGTTCGCCTGGTATGAGCGGTCTGACCCGTCGGCCAAGGTGCTCGCCCTCGTCGCCACGCTGGCCGCCCTCGCCGCCCTCGGACGGGTCGCGTTCGCCGCGCTGCCGGACGTCAAGCCGACGACCGACATCGTCCTGCTCTCGGGCTTCGTGCTCGGCGGCGCGCCCGGCTTCGCCGTCGGGTCGGTCGCCGCCGTCGCGTCGAACTTCTTCTTCGGGCAGGGCGCCTGGACGCCGTGGCAGATGTTCGCGTGGGGCGTGATCGGCCTGCTCGGCGCCGGACTCGGCCGGCTCAGCGGCCGGCGGCTCGGCCGCATTCCGCTGACCGTCGCGTGCGGGCTCGCCGGCCTGCTCTACGGCGTGATCCTCAACTTCTCGACCTGGGTCACCTTCAGCGGCGACCTCACGTTCGACCACTTCCTCGTGATCTCTGGATCCGCGCTCCCGTTCGACGTGACCCACGCGATCGGCAACGTCGTCTTCTGCGTCGCCTTCGGCCCGGCCCTCGTCCGCGCCCTGCTGCGCTTCCGTGCCCGGATCGACGTCCGCTGGGCGCCGATCGCCGCCGCCTCGGCGCTCGGCCTCCTGCTGATCGCCCCGCTCGCCCTCGCCGCCGGACCCGAGCCGCCGTCCGCCGCTGCCGCCGGGGGTGAGCCGTCGCCGGCGATCCGGCACGGGGTGATCTACCTGACGCGGACCCAGAACGCCGACGGCGGCTTCGGCGGGGCTGCGGGCCAGCCGTCGAACGAGCTCTACACGTCGTGGGCGGTTCTCGGCCTCGCCGCGGCCGGCCGCGATCCGCGCGGCGTGGTCCGCGACGGCCACTCGCCGGTCTCCTACATGCTCGCCGAGACCGCCACCCTCCAGGGGACGGGCGATCTCGAGCGGACGATCCTCGCGCTCGGCGCCGCTCGGGTCACCCCGCCGGCTTCGATGCTGGCGTCGCTGCGCGGCGCCCAGCAGAAGGACGGGTCGTTCGGCCGGCTCGTCAACCAGACGGCGTTCGGGATCCTGGCCCTCCGTGCCGCCGGGGTCCCTGCGTCGAGCGCGGCGATCCGCCGCGCGCGGACCTGGCTCGCCGGCCAGCAGAACCCCGACGGCGGGTTCAACTTCGCCGGGCGGGGCGGCGGCAGCGGGATCGACGACACGGCCGGCGCCCTCCAGGGGCTCGTCGCCGGCGGCGCCCCCCGCAAGGGCGCCGTCGCCCGCGCGGGGTCCTACATCGCAGACCACCAGAATCCCGACGGCGGCTTCCCGCTCTCGCCGGCCGGCCCGTCCAACGCCCAGTCGACCGCCTGGGCGATCCAGGCCCTCGTCGCCGCCGGGCGGACCCCGTCGAAGACCAGGCGGCACGGCTCAGACACGCCGCTCGTCTACCTCGCCGGGCTCTCGGTCTCCGACGGCAGCGTCCGCTATTCGGCGACCAGCACCCAGACGCCGGTCTGGGTGACCGCCCAGGCGCTCACGGGTCTCGCCCAGCGGGCCTTCCCACTCGCCGGTTAGGGTTCCTCACATGGTCGTGGGTGTTCCAACCGAGATCGCCGAGGCTGAGCGCCGCGTGGCACTCGTGCCCGAGGTCGTCCGCAAGCTGACCGGACGCGGGCTCGAGGTTCTCGTGCAGGCCGGGGCCGGCGAGCGGGCGATCATCCCCGACGCCCTCTACGAAGCGGCCGGCGCGAAGCTCGGCGACGCGAAGTCCGTCTGGGCCGCCGACGTCGTCGTCAAGGTCGCACCGCCGGCCGAGTCCGAGATCGCGATGCTCGGGAGCGGAACTCTCCTGATCGCTTTTCTCGCGCCCCTGACCCAACCGAAGACGACCCTGGCACTGGCCGCTGCGCATGCCACCGCCTTCGCGATGGAGTCGATCCCGCGGATCTCCCGCGCCCAGGCGATGGACGCCCTGTCCTCCCAGTCGAACGTCGCCGGCTACCGGGCGGCCCTGCTCGGCGCCGAGAAGATGGGCCGTTTCTATCCGATGCTGATGACCGCTGCCGGAACGATCCCTCCGGCCAAGGTCCTCGTCCTCGGCGTCGGCGTCGCGGGCCTCCAGGCGTTGGCCACAGCAAGACGATTGGGCGCCCAGACCACCGGCTACGACGTTCGCCCGGAGGTCGCCGAGCAGGTTCAGTCGCTCGGTGCCAAGTGGCTCGATCTCGGGATCGACGCGGCCGGCGAGGGCGGCTACGCGCGGGAGCTGACCGACGAGGAGAAGACCCAGCAGCAGAAGGCCCTCGTCGACGCGATCAAGAGCTTCGACGTCGTGATCACGACCGCCCTCGTCCCCGGCCGGCCCGCTCCCCGCCTGGTCACGGCCGAGTCGGTCAAGGGGATGAAGGCCGGTAGCGTGATCGTCGACCTCGCCGGCGAGTCCGGCGGCAACTGCGAGCTGACCAAGCCGGGCGAGACGATCGTCGTCCACGACGTGACGATCACCAGTCCCCTGAACCTGGCGGCCGAGATGCCCGAGCACGCGTCCCAGCTGTATGCCCGCAACGTCTCCGCCCTGCTCGAGCTCTTCCTCGGCGACGACGGCGAGCTCGCCCTCGACTGGGACGACGCGATCGTCTCCGGCGCGGCGATCGTCCGCGATGGGAAGATCGTCAACGACCGGGCCCAGGCGACCGTCGACGCGGTGGACGCCGCCGCGGGGAAGTCTGCGCCCCCGGCCAAGGCCGAGCCTGCCGCCAAGGCCGAGCCCGCCGCCGAGGTCGAGCCCGCCAGCAAGGCCGAGCCTGCCGCCAAGGCCCGGATCGACGAGGCGGAGGACGACTGATGCCGAGCGAGCTGGTCACCAACCTTGCGATCCTCGTGCTCGCCGGATTCGTCGGCTTCGCGGTGATCTCGAAGGTTCCGAACACGCTGCACACGCCGCTGATGAGCGGGACCAACGCGATCCACGGGATCGTCGTCCTCGCCGGCCTCCTGGTGATCGGGTTCTCCGGCAACGGGTTCCTCAACAAGGTGATCCTCGTGATCGCGATCGCCTTCGGCACGATCAACGTTGTCGGCGGCTTCCTCGTCACCGACCGGATGCTCGGCATGTTCAAGCGCAAGCCGACGCCCCCGGCGCCGCCCGACGACGGGGAGGAGAAGTGATCCTCGCGTCATTCCTCCAGGGCGCGAACTTCCTCGACGTCCTCTACATCGTCGCCTTCGGCCTCTTCATCTACGGGCTCTCGGGCCTGACGGGCCCGTCGACGGCCGTCCGCGGCAACCGGATCGCCGCGGTCGGGATGGCGGTCGCAGTGGTCGCGACGCTCCTCAACAAGGGCGAGGGCAACTGGGCGCTGATCGTCGTCGGCGTGGCGATCGGCACCGCCGTCGGCGTGCCGGCGGCCCGCCAGGTGAAGATGACCGCGATGCCGCAGATGGTCGCCCTCTTCAACGGGGTCGGCGGCGGCGCGGTCGCGCTCGTCGCGTGGGCCGAGTTTCGCAACACCGGCGGCTACGCGCATCTCGCCGTCAGCCGGGTTGCCGTACATGACGGGATCTTTCGGTATCCGATCCTCGAGCCGCACGTGCCGCTCTACTTCGCATGCTTCTCGCTGTTCGCGGCGATCGTCGGGTCGGTCTCCTTCTGGGGCTCGAACATCGCCTTCGCCAAGCTCCAGGGCCTCCTCCCGGGCAAGCCGATCACGCTCGGGCCGGCCCAGCAGCTGATCAACGGCGGCCTGTTCGCCGCGGCCGTCGCGCTCGCCGTCGTGATCGCGTCGGGCTCGCACTCCGAGCTGGTGTTCGTGCTGATCCTGGTGATCGCCGGTGTGCTCGGCAACTTCGTCGTCCTGCCGATCGGCGGCGCCGACATGCCGGTCGTGATCTCCCTGCTGAACGCGTTCACGGGGTTGTCGGCCGCCGCGACCGGCGTCGCCCTGAACAACCCGGCCCTGATCGTCGCCGGGATGATCGTCGGGGCGTCCGGGACGATCCTGACGAACCTGATGGCCGAGGCGATGAACCGCTCGATCCCCGGGATCGTGGCCGGAGGCTTCGGTGGGGGAGGGGTCGTCGAGGGCGCCTCGGGTGCTGGTGAGCACGCTGGGACGGTTCGCTCGACGACGCCGGCCGATGTTGCCGTCCAGTTGGCCTACGCCCGGCTCGTCGTCGTCGTCCCCGGCTACGGGATGGCCGTCGCCCAGGCCCAGCACGCCGTCCGCGAGCTCGCCAAGGAGCTCGAGAAGCGCGGCGTCGAGGTCAAGTACGCGATCCACCCGGTCGCCGGCCGGATGCCCGGCCACATGAACGTCCTGCTCGCCGAGGCCGACGTCCCGTATGAGCAGCTGCGCGAGATGGACGACATCAACCCCGAGTTCGCCCGGACCGACGTCGCCCTCGTGATCGGCGCCAACGACGTCACCAACCCCGCGGCCAAGACGAACGCGTCGTCGCCGATCTTCGGGATGCCGATCCTCGAGGTCTCCGACTCACACTCGGTGATCGTGATCAAGCGGTCGATGAACCCCGGATTCGCCGGCGTCGACAACGAGCTGTACTACGACCCGAAGACATCGATGCTGTTCGCCGACGCCAAGGCCGGCGTCGCCGAGATCACCGCCGAGCTCGCGCAGCTGTAGTGATCGCCCGGGCCGCGGCGCTCGAGGCACTTGCGGGCGCGGACGCCGAGTTCGACATCGTCGTCGTCGGCGGCGGGATCACGGGCGCCGGCGTCGCCTTCGACGCCGCGACCCGCGGCTACAGCGTCGCCCTGCTTGAGCGCGGCGACTACGCCTGCGGGACGTCGAGCCGGTCGAGCAAGCTCGTCCACGGCGGGCTCCGCTACCTCCAGAACTTCGACCTCGGGCTGGTCCGCGAGGCGCTGCTCGAGCGGCAGATCCTCGTCGCGCTCGCGCCGCACATCGTTCACCCGCTGGCGCTCGTCGTCCCGGCCTTCGGTGGCCAGCATCCGGATCGGATGGTCGGCGTCGGGCTGAACCTCTACGACGTGATGGCGGTCGAGCGCCTCCGCGGCCGGCGAGGTCGCCGGCGGGCGGCCGGCGAGCCGGGCGGGGGAGGGGAGGCGAGCTGGAGCCCCGAGCGCCACCGGATGATCTCGGGCGCCGAGGTCGTCGACCTGCTGCCGGCGCTCGCCGGCCGCGAGACGACGTCCGGCTACCTGTTCTACGACTGCCAGACCGACGACGTCCGGCTCGTGCTCACCGTGCTCGGCGAGGCCGAGCGCTTCGGCGCGGTCTGCGTCAACCGGGTCGAGGTAACCGAGCTGATCGAGTCGGGCGGCCGCGCCGGCGGCGTGCGGGCGCGCGATGTCGAGACGGGGGAGGAGATCGTCGTACGCGCACAGACCGTCGTCAACGCGACCGGTGTCTGGGCCGACCGGCTGCGGCCGGGGGAGCTGCGCGACGAGGCCGAGGTGCCGCAGATCCGCCCGAGCCGGGGCACCCACATCACGCTCTCGCAGGTCGACCTCCCGCTGCGCGCCGGGGCGATCGTTCCGGCCGGCGGCGGACGGAGCATCTTCGCGCTGCCGTGGCTCGGCCGCTCGCTGATCGGGACGACCGACAACGACTACGACGGGAGAAAGCTACGGCACGTCCGCCCGTCCCCGGCCGACATCGACTACCTGCTCGAGGCGACCAACGCCTTCTTCGGCACCTCGCTCGAGCCGCCTGACATCACCGGTGCCTATGCGGGCGTCCGCCCGCTGATCTCCACCGGCGACTCGAAGAAGTCGGTCGACATCTCGCGCAAGGCCGAGCTGTACGAGACGTCGAGCGGGATGCTGACGATCACCGGCGGCAAGCTCACGACCTGGCGGCGGATGGCCAAGATGACGGTCGACCGGATCGTGCTGCGCGATGCCTCCGAGGCGCCGTGCCGGACCGACGTGATCCCACTCGGGCAGGCGGTCGATCCGCGGACGCTGACACGGGTCGACGGCGTCGCGCCCGAGGCCTACGTCGCGCTGGCCGGGCGCTACGGCCACATCGCCGCGGACGTCCTGGCGATCGCCGCCCAGGCGCCGGAGCTCGCCGAGCCGATCGTCCCCGGGCTCCCCGACCTGCTCGCCGAGGCCGTGCACGCCGCCCGGCGCGAGCAGGCGCGCACCGTCGGAGATGTGCTTCTGCGGCGGACACGGCTCGGTCTGCTCGCCGCTCGCGGGCTCGACGAGGGGCCGGCGCGGCGGGTCGCGGCCGTGCTCGCGCCCGAGTTCGGCTGGAGCCCCGGGCGGACGGCCCAGGAGGTCGCCGACTTCGCTGCAGAGGCGCTCGCCGAGGGGATCGTCGTGCCCCGGCTGTAGGTTGGACAACTGTCCTCGACGGGCGCCGTCGGATCGTGTACGGTGAGCCGGAGTATGAGGCGCTTGCAGAGCCGGGGGGCGGCAGATCGAAGGATCAGGGGCGCCGGACTCCCTGCCCTCGTCGTGATCGCCTCGGCCTGGCTCGGCCTCGCGGCTGTGCCCGCGTCGGCCACCGTCTTCTCCAACACGGGGAGCATCACGCTCAACGACCCGAACTCGCAGAACAACAACCCGGCCAACGCGAAGGCGACGCCATACCCGTCGACGATCTCCGTCTCTGGCCTGACGGGCACGCTCAGCAGCGTGACCGTCACGCTGAACAATGTGACCTATCCCTTCTCGCAGGATATCGACGCGCTGCTCGTCGGCCCGGGCGGGCAGAAGTTCATTCCTGTGGCCGAGCTCGGGCCCAACGGCGGGCCATCGCCGGGGGTCAGCAACTCGACCATCACGTTCGCCGACACCGGCACGCTCCCGACGATGGCGACGCTGTGGGGTACCGGTAACACCTTCAAGCCAGTCAACTTCGGTGGTAACAACGAGGCTTGGGAATCGCCGGCGCCGGCCGGCCCATACGGCAACCCGGGTCCTGACACAACGATCGGGCCTGCCGGCGCCAGCTTCACCACGCAGTTCGGCGGCATCAACCCCAACGGCTCCTGGAGCCTCTACCTCATCACGAGCCAGGGAGGCGACGGCACGGGCGCCGTGGCCGGTGGCTGGAGCCTCAACATCACGACGGCGGCTGCTGCGGTTCCCACGACGACGACGGTCACCTCAGACGACAACCCGTCGTTCACGACCAGTCCGAACAATGGCGTCACTTTCACGGCCGCGGTCAAGAAGACGAGCGACAGCAGCAACGTGACCGAGGGGACGGTCACCTTCACCGACGGCGGCGTGCCGCTCTCGGGCTGCACCGGCGTCGCCGTCACCGCCGCCGGGACCGCCGCGTGCTCGCAGAGCTTCACTGTCCAGGGCTCGCATCCGATCGTCGCACAGTACAACGGCACGACCAATTTCGCTGCCGGTAACGCGTCCCTCACGCAGATCGTCGAAGCCCACACCGTCGTCAGCGGCAGCAGCTACTGCAACACCGGTTCGCTCGCGCTCAACAACCCGGCGGTCACGACCGCCGACGGCTCGCCCTACCCGTCGCTGATCTTCGTCTCCGGGCTGTCAGGCACGCTGAGCCACCTGACCGTGACGCTCAAGAACGTCACCTATCCCGAGTCGCAGGACATCGACGCGCTGCTCGTCGGGCCGACCGGCGAGAAGTTCATCCTCGTCGCGGCCGCCGGGCCGAACTCGAACGGCGCGCTCACCGACGTCACGCTGACGCTCGACGACAGCGCCACGACGACGATCTCCGGCACCGCCCCGTGGGGCTCGGCCAACTCCACGGTCACCTCGAAGCCGGTCAACTACGGGGGCGTCAACGAGACCTGGAACCCCCCGGCGCCTGTCCCTCCCTACGACAACCCGGGACCCTCGGGAGGCGGCACGGCGACGCTGGGCACGGCGTTCGACGGCAGCAACCCGAACGGTACGTGGAGCCTCTACATCGTGACCACAGCGGCCGGCGACGGCACGGGCTCGATCGCCGGGGGCTGGTGCGCCAACGTGACGACGTCCGGCGCGGCGGCGACGACCACGACACTGACGTCGAGCACCAACCCGTCGTTCACGACCGCGCCCAACAACACCACGGCGCTGAGCGCGACCGTCAAGAAGTCGAGCGACTCCTCGAACGTCAGCGAGGGAACCGTCGACTTCACCGACAACGGGATCACGATCCCCGGCTGCGGAGCCGTCTCGGTCAGCGCCGGCAACGCGACGTGCAACAAGGCGTTCACGACCGAGGGGGTGCACTCGATCCAGGCGCTGTACTCGGGCGACACGAACTTCGGCGGGAGTACTGCGACCTTGTCCCAGGACGTCAACGACCACACGACGGTGACGGGCAACAGCTATTGTAACTCTGGTTCGATAACGCTCAACAACCCCGACATCAACAACCCCGAGGCGGACGCCTCGCCGTACCCGTCCGAGGTCTTCGTCACCGGCAACCCCGGGAACACCACGCACCTAACGGTGACGCTGAACGGGGTCACCTACTCACACTCCCAGGACATCGACGGGCTCCTCGTCGGGCCCGGTGGGCAGACCCTGATCCTCGTTGCGGCCGCCGGACCGAACACGGGCGGCGCGCTGAGCAACGTCACGCTGACGCTCGACGACAACGCGACGCAGACGATCACATCCACCGGGGCCTGGGGCGCCCCGAACGCCATGGTCACCTCGAAGCCGGTCAACTACGGTGGCGTCAACGAGGTCTTCGGCCCGCCGGCGCCTGCCGGGCCGTACGGCAACCCCGGCCCGTTCGGCGGCGGCACCGCGACCCTGGGCTCGACCTTCAACGGCTCCAGCGCGAACGGCACTTGGAGCCTGTACCTGATCACGACGGCCGGCGGTGACGGGACGGGCTCGGCCGCGGGCGGCTGGTGTCTCGGCGTCACCGGCCCGCACCCGCCGACGCTGACCAAATCCTTTGCCCCGGCTTCGGTGCCGCTCAACGGCTCGACGACGCTGAGCTTCACCGAGAGCAACCCCAACATGTCGCAGCAGCTCACCGGCGTCGGCTTCAGCGACACCTTGCCAGCCGGTCTGGTCGTCTCGACGCCGGTCGTTGCGAGCGGCAGCTGCGGCGGTGGGACGATCACGGAGGTCGCCGGATCGAGCAGCGTCAGCCTGAGCGGGGCCACCCTGGCGTCGAGTGCCAGTTGTACGTTCTCAGTCAGCGTCACCGGGACGACCGCCGGGTCGAAGGTCAACACCACCGGTGCGCCGTCGTCGACCGAAGGGGGGAGTGGCACGCCAGCGACCGCGACCCTCGCGGTGGTCGCGCCGCCGAGCCTGTCGAAGTCTTTCGTCGCGGCGAGCGTGCCGTTGAACGGTTCGACGGTGTTGATACTCACGGCGACCAACCCGAACGCGACGGTGGCGCTCTCCGGTGTCGGCTACACCGACACATTGCCGGCGGGCCTCGTCATTGCGACCAACAACATGTTGAGCCAGAGTTGCGTCCCCCCTGGGACGATCTCGGCAGTGCCCGGGTCGAGCTTGGTCAGCCTGAGCGGGGCGACGCTCGCCGCCAACGCGTCGTGCACGATCTCGCTCGAGGTGACCGGGACGAGCGTCGGCTCGAAGGTGAACACGACGTCGACGATCTCCTCAACCGAGGGTGGCAGCGGAGCAGCGGCGACGGCGACGGTCGACGTTGTGGCCGCACCCGTGCAGATCACGAAGGCGTTCGGCGCGTCCACGATTCCGCTCAACGGATCCACCCCGCTGACGTTCACGATCAGCAACCCCGCGAACAACGGCTCGGCAACCGGCGTCGCCTTCACCGACACGCTCTCGGCGGGGCTTGTCGTCTCGACGCCGAACGGCCAGACCGGGAGCTGCGGTGGCGGGTCGATCACGGCGAGCGCCGGCTCGGGCACCGTGAGCCTGAGCGGCGCGACGCTGGCCGCCGGGGCGACCTGCACCTTCTCGGTGAGCGTGACCGGCACCTCCGCGGGGGTGAAGAACAACTCTGTCACGGTCTCGTCGACCGAAGGCGGTACCGGCAACACGGCGAGCGCGTCCCTGACGGTGGTCGCGCCGCCGAGCCTGTCGAAGTCTTTCGGCGCGGCGAGCGTGCCGTTGAACGGTTCGACGGTGTTGATACTCACGGCGACCAACCCGAACGCGACGGTGGCGCTCTCCGGTGTCGGCTACACCG
>Ga0208480_1000426_pt1 | contig 15984 bp, 14 predicted proteins | sample NGESurshal092012_4_FD_184485 | JGI IMG/M metagenome (GOLD analysis project Ga0208480, IMG submission 184485) | Arctic peat soil microbial communities from Barrow, Alaska - NGEE Surface sample F53-1 shallow-092012 (SPAdes) | ecosystem: Environmental > Terrestrial > Soil > Wetlands > Peat ... | reverse complement strand
CCGCGGTTCAATGGCAAAGGCGGGATATTGAATCAGGTGAGTACTCGCGTTGAGGAGACTTGAGCGATTCTTCTCGGCTTCGCAACTCGATGAAATTCATTGGAGATCATCCGAATCACAATTGCGCGCTCAAAGCTTCTTCCGTTCGGGGTAGACCGACGCGTGCGGTCCGCCACGAGCGAAGCCGGAACGCACCCCCGTCGTAATCCCTCCGCCACTCTTGTTCGACTCGCACAAACAATTCGGTCAGCGGAGATGTTGCCTCTCGACCCACGCGCAAGCGCATCGGCCTTTCATTCGACTTGTCTCAGATTTCTTTTCCATCTCATCATGAAGAATGTTCGACTTTACTTTCAGTAATCCGAAGTGAAGTCAAACTCGTTGTACTGATATCGTCGGCAAGGACCAAAGAGGGGGGAACTTTGGTCCTTGCCGTCGACAATAGGTCGGCGATCGGTAATCGATTTTCGACCCCACGCCCACGTATTTTCTCGAACTCGTCGAGATCGATCCAGTCATTCGATTTACCGACGATGCGCCTGGCAATGACCGTGAGACCCTCGTTTTGATTCTCGGCGTGCGCTCGCAATCGATTTAGTGCATCCTCCTTTTCGCATCTCGTTGCTTGGCGAATCTTCTCAGCCGCCTGATCGATGATCAATCGACTATTGATGGCGTTACTCAATTGGGCTTTAGACGTGCTGGCCTCAATCGTAGATTCGTGTTGCAAAATCGTGAGCGTCGCCACGTCGGCGAGGCCCCGGGCCACGGCCACGTCGTCATCGGAGAGCGAGCCGTCATGGGTGCGAAAGAGGTTTAGCCCCCCAATTGTGCGACCTCGTATTCGCATAGGCAGACAGTGAACGGCGCGAAAACCTTTCGCGAGGGCTTCATGCGCAAACATCGGCCATCGGCCATCGGTTTCGCTTAGCGCTTCGTTCGTGATGTCAACCCTGTTGTGAATGCAGTCAACGCAAGGGCCTTCATTTACACGGATCTGAAATAACTCCAGATTTCTCATTGACTCACTCGACGAAGTGATGAAACGAAGTTCTCCTCCGGGTGAAGCGAGCATGACGGCTGCGGCGTCGACGTCCACCGCTTCCACACATCGATGAGTCAATGCGGTAAGAACGTCAATGACGTCGTACTCGGCGACCAATTGATCCACTATCTCCAGGAAAGTCGCAATCGAACTGGATTCTCTACTCATTAATTGTGCCCGCCCATTAACTTCGTCTCTCTGAACGTCCGTATCGCTAAATTCGCGAGTTTCATCACGTTCACCCGCTGGGGTCTCGTCATGTGGTGCCAGCTCCCATGCTGGAAAGCCACGCAGACTGCCACGGAGCGTGACCCCGTAACAGGTCGCCGGCCAGTTCTGGTCCCCACGATCCACGTGCGTAAGGCACGACGGCGGGTGGTTGGTCGATCAGCGACTGGAGAACTCGCCACGTCTCTTCGACCACGTCTTCTCGAGTGAAGCGTGACTGGTCGCCGATGAATGCGTCGTGAAAGAGCCGCTCGTAGGCCCCAGTGGGCTTGCCGAGTTCGGCGATGAAGGAAAGGTCCAGGTGGACGTCCCTCGACGCCCTACCATCGGGGCCCTTCGACAACATGACCATTCGCAGACCCGGATCGGGACCGACTCGAATAATAAGTTGGTTCGCATCGGTGCGCCGAGGAGCGCCCAAAAAGGCTAGGCGCGGTGGTCGCTTGAAGATCACTCTCACTTCAGTGGCCTCGACGGCTAACTCCTTGCCCGCCCGGATGAAGAACGGCACGCCGGACCATCGCCAGTTCTCCACGCTAAGGCGTAGGGACACGTACGTCTCAGTCTTTGATCCCTTTTTGACGCCGGGGACTTCCCGATACCCGTCGTACTGGCCCCGAACACAGTTCGTCGGATCGACGTCAGCCATCGCTCGAAAGACGTCAACTTTCTTGTCCCACAGCGCCGTGTGTCCGGACGCGACCGGTGCCTCCATCGCAAGTAGCGCCACAATCTGAAAGAGGTGGTTCTGGACGACGTCGCGTAGCGCGCCGACGGAGTCGTAAAAGGAACCGCGGTCTTGCACGCCGAAGTTCTCAGCCAAGGTGATGTACACGCCGGCCACGTGTTCGCGGTTCCACACTGGCTCGAGTAGTGCGTTGGCAAAGCGCAGGAAGGATATGTCCGTCACCGGTTGTTTACCTAAGAAGTGGTCAACGCGAAGGATCTGTTCCTCGTCGAGGACCTCGTGCAATTCAAGATTGAGGGCTCGAGCCGAGGCGAGATCGTGGCCGAAGGGCTTCTCGATCATCACTGTGGCGTCACGAACGAGATCCGCCTGGCCCAGCGCCACGACCACTGGCGCGAACAACCCGGGCGGTATCTCCAAGTAGTACAACGGTCGCGAACTTCCCTTTAGCTGCGTGGCCAGCGCCTTGTATGTCGCGGGTTGTGTGAAGTCGCCCTGTACGTATTTCATTCTTCGCGAGAGTCGCTCGACAACGTCACTCTTCACCGTCTCGCCGGCGGCGTTTAACGCCGCTCGCAGCGCCGTGCGTAAGTGGTCGGTGGACCAGTCCTCCACGGCGACGCCAATGATCGGACAATCAAGCAATTTGTCTGCCTCTAAGTGGTACAACGCTTGAAACGTCATCTTCTTAGCGAGGTCTCCCGTGACGCCAAAAATGACGAGGGAGTCAACTAGGTTCGGCGGACTTTCGCTCATGTCAGTTGAACCGTCTGTTTGTTGTGATACTCCGACCTTTTTCCAGACTCTTGATACCTCCGCTCGTCGGATTGTCGCCGTCGACAGAAACGGGGGGATTCCTGTCGACGGGCGGCCCTTTGCGTCCAGGTTTCGGACGACCAACTCGCGCCGTGAAGGCAACGTTTGCCTCTTCGAATCATCTCGAGATGACTCGGCGTTCGACGTCGAACTTCCTCCGACGAGAAGTTAATTGGCGCAGCGACGCTAAGCGTCGGTACCCTCGCACGAACCCTCACGTCGCACGCGCTGTCAAAGCAACGCTCGAACGAGCGATTCGGCCGAACAGCCTGGAAGGCTCGAATATCGCGTTGGCGACGCTAATGGACCAATGGAGGTCAGCGCGAGGCGCGTTCACGATCCGGCGTTGACACTCGCGCAAAGTACCGCCGTTGGAGACGGAGCGAGCTGGCTTGGATCGACGTTCGATGGCACAACGAGTCCATTGATGATGGCAGGCGCTCACGAAACGGAATCCTCGAGGCACGCGAGTTCACGTTCTAGCATCGAACGCGCTCGTGCAGAGGACGACGAACGTGGATATAGCCACGCGACGGCGACATATTGCAACTCGAAGGTCTGCGAGTGACACAGCGACGGCGACGGCGACGGCGACTTCAGCACAAACGTACTCGCAAGCTTTACTTGATCCACCCTCTTCGAACTCATTCCCGTGAAGACCGGCGAATGCCGGTCAAGCAAGAGGCAAGGTCTAGGCGTCTTCGCTTTGAGAGTAAGACGCTCGATACGATATGTCAACTGTTTCGGTGGCTTCAGGGGTGGAGTGCATGACTGCACAATGGTCAACAAGAAACAAATCGACTCTCGATTCGATCAATCACTGGCAGTGCGTCTCGCCTTGGCGCTCGGGAAGCAACGACGACGACGCCCGCACCGCCCGGCAACAACGAATGCCCTGCGCCATCGTTAACAGATAAATTTCGCAAGGAGAATGGAGAGCCGGCACGTCACGCGCCACAGATTTCTACCGCCGTCTTCGACATCATCAACCGAGACTTCAAGATGGCAACGCAACTCAGTGTTGGGACTAATCGACGTAGTCGAATTAGCAACTTCAATTCATCGCAACTGATCGCCGACTTCGTCGCGTCGGAATCTGTCACGCCGCGTTCGCTATGAATTGCCACCGACGTCGACCCCGACCTGTATGCGGTCGATGAAGAGCGTGCGAATCCATTGACATATCGCATCGAGACACTTACGCTCTTGCCGAAGACGCCCGGACCCAGCTACCTTCATCAACGAGTGTTTCTCTTCGAACGAGGACCGTAGCGCCGTGGCGACAGCAGAGCCTGAACCAGTCGTTCCGTTCCAGATGTACCCACTCGGCTTGGTCATTCAGCCCGATCCCAAAAGTCCCTACGAAGCCGAAGGAATCCTCAATCCCGCAGCCGCCCGCGGCCCCGACGGGGAGTTGTACCTGTTTCCCCGAATGGTAGGCGCGAGAAACTTCTCGCGCATCGGCATAGTGAGGGTCCTTTTCGACAAAGCCGGTGATCCGTGCGACATCGAACGCCTCGGTATCGCTCTCGAACCCGAGATGCCTTACGAACTACGACCGAACGGCCAGGGTGGCTGCGAGGATCCACGGGTGACGTTCGTTGAACCACTGCAACGCTACGTGATGTCCTATACGGCGTTTTCGCCCGAAGGTCCACGGATCGCCCTCGCCGTATCGAAGGATCTTTTCAGTTGGCATCGTCTGGGCCTCGCTTCGTTCACGCCCTATGAAGGCATCGAGTTCAACGGCATTAAAAACAAGGACGCCGTTAGCTTTCCACTGGCGATTCCCAATCCCTCGGGCGATCTCGAACTGGGCATCCTGCACCGGCCTCTCTTCCCCGGAACCCTGCCCGAAGACAACGCGACCAGGGGCGAGAATCGCAAGGTAAACGTTCATCGACAGAGTATTTGGATTTCGTACAGCTCCTTGGCCTTAGTGGGATCCGATCCTCATCAACTGAGCCACTTCACGTCGCACCATCGTCTGGCGGCCCCATTGTCGGCTTGGGAGAAACTCAAGATTGGTAGCGGCACGCCGCCGGTGATGACGCGTCACGGCTGGCTCATCGTCTACCACGGCGTCAGTAACGTCGTGCAACCAGACCGAGAATCTCGATTGACCTACAGCGCCGGAGTGATGATGCTCTCGAGGGAGCACCCCCAACACATCCTCTACCGTTCGACGGTGCCAGTCCTCACTCCAACATCGTCGGAGCACCGCCAGGGGACCTTTGCGAATGTTGTGTTCCCCACCGGAATAGACCGACGCTCCGACATAGATCGACCGCAGCGCTACGACGTCTACTACGGCATTAACGACTGCTGCATTGGCGTGGCACGCCTCGAAGTGCCATCGGAGATTCCTCGCCAACCGAGTCTGCGGTTGCCGTAATTGAGTGTCTGACCTGTCCGGCGTTTCCTCAAACTTCCAGTTGTTGAAATTGGACTCTCTTGAAAGTTTTTTCAAACCACGTCCTTATTTGATCGCGCAGAGTTCGGACGACGAGCGATCGCGCTCGTCAAATGGTGTCGATCGGTCGAAAAGACGGCTCTCGGATTCGGCGCCACTGAAGCCTCCGTATATCAGTGGATCCAGCGAGACCGAATCGATGGCGTGATTCCTGAGCGCACGACGACCTATTGATCAATGACCTCTTGCAGATGGTCGGCGAGCGGCTCGTACCGCAAGGACCCGTCGTAACGCACGCCGTTGACAAAGAACGTCGGGGTCGCGGTCGCGCCACTTCGAAGGGCGCTCTCAATATCTGATTCGACGCGCCGCAGAGGTCCGCCTCCTAGGTCTGCCATCATCTGATCGACGTCGGCACCGACTTGCGTGGCGTAACGCACTAATGCGTCGTCGTCGAGTTGCCACTGGTTGTCATAGAGCAGGTCATGCATCTCCCAAAACTTTCCCTGCAGTCCCACCGCCTCGGCCACTACAGCGGCCTTCTTGGCGTGGGGGTAGACGTCGGCGAGAGGAAAGTTACGAAAAACGAATCGCAGTGACTCACCGAAGTTGTTGAGCAACTCCCCGACGACGATGCGCGCGTCGTCGCAGTAGGGACACTGATAGTCGCCGTATTCGACGACGATGAGGGCGGCATCATCAGGTCCGCGCGAGTGATCGTCGACACTCACAGGATCGGCGAGCGTAGGGATATCGCTCACGACAGTGGCGCCACTGCGAGCATCGCTGCGCCCGCACCTGGACTGACGTCTATCGGCGACGTGTCAGGCTCGGACCTCGCCGTCGCTGGCACGTGAACTGCGCTCAATAAATGCGTCAGAACGTACTGACGAGAACTGATCGTGAGTATTTCCACGGGCTTTGTCATTCGCGATCCGAGCGCGTCGTGGGCAGGTTCACTAACGATTCGCCTTTGATCGTGCGGTCTTTGATGCTCGAACGGCCTTCGCCTCTCGAAACGCCCGCCCGCATGCCTTGGCGAACGTGACCCCCGTCATGGGAAGGCTGCGCAAAAACGAAATGCCGGAAACTCCGTGGGCTTTGTCGTCGAAAATACCGTGAGCGCCGTGGTCCTTCTTCGCGTCTACTGGTTGGCGCAGATTCGACGGCCGGTCCTTGGCGACGAGTTGCTTCGTTAACTGGCTGTCCCACGCGCCGAGCGCCGCGTACTGATTTCCGACGCCCGGAAAAAGGCTGTCCACGAGTACGAGCATCTTGTTCCACGACCCGACGATTTGCGATCGCTGACCGTCGAGTGCCGCGTCCAAGATGAAACGAGCGGGAATTTCGGGCTGATAGATCGGCGGGACGGGCTGAGGATGGCGATCCATGGTCGTCTCGCACCAGTCGAACTGGGGTGTGTTGACCGCGGGAAGGTGCACCATACACATACGAACATTGCTGCCTTCATGAAGTAATTCGGCCCGGGTCGCTTCGAAGAACCCACGACAGGCGAACTTCGACGCGCAGTACGCGGACTGCAGAGGAATCCCGACGAACGAGAGCGCGGATCCGATGTTGACAATCGTCCCACGATCGCGCGGGCGCATGCGCGCAAGAGCTGACTTCGTTCCCCACACTTGTCCGAGGAAGGTCACCTGCACCGCACGCTCAAAATCAGCTGGCACCACGTCCTGTAACGGGGCAAACACGGTGGTCATCGCGTTGTTGACCCAGACATCGATGGGGCCGAACTCATCTTCTACTCGCGTCGCAGCGCGATCCACTTCATCAAAGTTTGCGACGTCGGTGGGGACCTTAAGGCATCGAGCACCCGCCGCCTCGACGTCCTTCGCCGTCGCTTCCAAACCAACACGACCACGCGCGAGCAGGGCCACGTCGAATCCGTGTTCGGCGAACAATCGAGCCGTCGCCCGTCCGACGCCGGCTGAGGCGCCAGTGATTACCGCAACCTTCCGTTCTTCTACCATGAGCACTCCTCTAGCGGTCACTTCGATCGCGAAGATCACAACGCAATGTTCGTGGGTGCGTAGTCGTCATTCGAAGCGTAATTGTTATGGGTCAAAGTGATTCGGCCCTCGGCGTGCGCTAGCTCGCCGTCTGATTGGCCAGACAATAGATTGCCGCAATCCAATGGGAACGCGACGAACGAATCGATCGGACTGAGTTGGTTCGCGGTGGGCCCACCCTTAGAAGCCTCGAATATAAGGCGACGGTGAAAACGTCATCGAAGCGTTAGTACATGCGCCAGTCTCCCAGGAGGTGGGTCGCTAACATCCCCAAGTAAGTAGAACCGACGATCACTCGAGACCGCGAGAGTTCTTCATCGCTAAGGTGGGCGTCAAGTGCTCGAGTCACTACGCGAGAGTAAAAATTGAATGAGAAACCAACAGGGTTGATGTGCGTGAACAAACATCCCCTCAGATCCTTGGCGATGGAAGGACCGCGCGGTGGCGCCCTCCGATGCGTGTTGACTTAGCATGGACTCCCGATGATTTTGATTCTCTGATCGAGACAAGCCCAGTTACCCCCGCATCGAAGGGTCAGAGTTGCGCACCCGTACCTTCGCGATACACAATGCTGATGCCCATGTCACAGCAGCGAAGCTGTCTCTCCTCGCGTGAGTCGTCACCGCGAAGCGTCGACCGCGGGCGTGCTCCAAGCGTTCGACCAAGGTTCGCCGATGAAAGGTGCACGCGTGACCGTCAATCGGAGAATTGAAGACTTCGCTGCGCTCGCCGACTATGCCGTGCTCTCGGACGGACGAACGTCGGCTCTGCTCGCGCTCGATGGACAAGTCGACTGGTGGGCCGTGCCGGCCTTGGATGACCCTCCCGTGTGCGGCGCCCTCCTTGACCCCGTTCACGGAGGGCACATCTTCCTACGGCCCAGGAACTACTTCGATGTAGAGCGACGCTATGTGGCATCAACGAATGTGCTCGAAACCACGTTCGCGACCGAAGGTGGCACGGTCGTCGTGACGTCCGCGCTCAACACGGGTGCCTCAGGTCGTCTTCCGTGGACTGAACTTGTGTTCAGCGCCATTGCTCTGGGCGGACCCGCTCCAATGGTCTGGGAGTTTCGGCCGGGTACTCACTTTGGGAAATGCCGACCCCGTGTGTCGAGTGTCGGCGCAATTCCCGTCGTCACCGTGGGTGATCAAACCATCGCCATCGTGATTGACGTGGCGGGTTCGATCGATGTTCTCGCCGACCGGGTCCGTGGTCAGTTCGTCGCGGACGAGCGTCAGCGCTCACTCGTTGCCTTCACCGGCACGAAAGACGTGCCCGTCGTCGTTCCCACGCCCGAAGAGATCGAACGCCGCTTGGAGAACACGAAGGTGGCGTGGCGCCGGTGGAGCAGCCACGTCAATGAGTGCGGCGAGTGGTCATCCCACGTCTTACGTTCGGCCCTCGCCTTGAAGACCCTCGTCGCGGAAGGGAGCGGGGCGATCGCGGCCGCGGTCACGACATCGCTCCCCGAACGAGTTGGCGGCCCCAAGAATTGGGACTACCGCTACGCGTGGGTACGCGACTCGTCCTTTTCGATCAATGCCTTATCGAACATCGGCATGAGCGAAGAAGTTCACAATTCGGTCGCATTTCTCATTCGAGCAATTCGAAGGAACGGGCCGAATTTGCACGTGTTCTATACACTCGACGGCGAACTCAAAGTGGGTGAACGCGAACTCGACGTTCCGGGCTATCGGTTCAGCCGTCCGGTTCGTGCGGGCAATGATGCCACAAGCCAACTGCAGTTGGGCAACTACGGTGACCTCTTTGACACGATTCATCGCTACGCAATGGCCGGGCACGTCATCGATGAATCGACACAAGCGTTGCTCGTGGGTTGTGTCGAACAGTGTCGGGAGCGCTGGCGGGATCCTGACTCAGGGATTTGGGAGCTGCACGAACTGCGCCACTACACGATCTCGAAGATCGGATGCTGGGTAGCTTTCGATCGAGCCGTTCGACTGGCCGAATGTGGGCAACTACCTGACGTGCTCGTGGAGCAGTGGCGAGCAGAGCGCGATGCGGTTCGCAGGTACATCGAGAATCGGTGCTGGTCCGAGCGCAAGCAGGCGTACTCGATGTCCGCCGACTCCGACGACCTCGACGCAGCGGTGCTATTGGCCGCACGTACCGGATTCGACCGAGGCGGGCGTCTTCGTGGCACCATCGACGCAATCAACGAGGAGCTCTCCGAAGGCGTGCTGTTCTACCGATACACCGGCGCTCACAAGGAGGAGGGTGCCTTCGTCGCGTGCACGTTTTGGATGGTGGAAGCGCTCGCTCACTCGAACCAAATCGAACGGGCGCAACGAATGATGAGCAACGCGGTACGGCTCACCAACGATGTTGGCATACTTTCCGAGCAGATTGACCCGGAGAGTGGTGCATTCCTCGGGAACCTTCCCCAGGGCCTTTCCCATCTCGCGCTCATCAACGCGGCCTTCACTCTCGTTCGCGCGCAACAACGAGTGGGTACTTTGTAAGACTGTTTGTGACTTTGTAAACCGCGCCCGTGAGCAGTAGGGTGAAAATAGGGGGCATTTCCGGCGTTGCATAGTTGACGTGAGCGTGCGGACGTAAGCCGTAAGGGTGACACTATGTCTCTGAATGCTGCCGACAACCTCTGTGAACGTCTCATCGAATGGGGCGTGACCACGATCTACGGATTTCCCGGCGACGGAATCAATGGGATTCTTGGTGCGTTGCGACGACACGAGGACCAACTGCGTTTCATCCAGACGCGACACGAAGAGATGGCGTCGTTCATGGCATGTGGCCACGCCAAGTACACCGGTGAAGTCGGCGTCTGCATGGCCACGTCAGGTCCCGGCGCCATACACCTACTCAACGGACTCTACGACGCAAAACTTGACCACCAACCCGTCGTGGCGATCGTCGGACAGACCTTCGTTCGGGCCATGGGCGGCGACTTTCAACAAGAGGTCAACCTCTTGCAGCTTTACTCGGACGTCGCGTCGAGTTATTGCCAGCAGGTCAACACGCCCTCAGCCATTCGTCACAACGTCGACCGGGCGATGCGCATTGCAAAAGCCGATCGCACAGTCACGTGCATCATCGTTCCTGCCGACGTGCAAGACATGGACGCCGTCGAAGAACAGCCCAAGAAGACCCACACCGTGCACTCTGGTGTCGGGTGGTGGGCTCCTCGCGTGCTTCCGTCGAAAGATCAACTACAGCAAGCCGCCGATTTACTCAACAGTGGCGAACGCGTGGCGATGCTCGTGGGCGCGGGCGCAATGCACGCCACTGACGAAGTCCTAGCGGTCGCCGACACGTTGGGCGCGGGCGTCGCCAAGGCGCTACTGGGCAAAGCATCGGTCCCCGACGACGTCGGGTACTGCACCGGTTCGATCGGGCTGCTGGGCACCAAGCCCTCCTGGGACATGATGCAAAAAGCGGACACGTTACTCATGGTGGGCTCGAGTTTTCCCTACTCCGAGTTCCTGCCCACCACGGGTCAGGCCAAGGGGATTCAGATCGACCTGGCCCCGCGCATGCTCTCTATCCGTTACCCCATGGATTTGGCCCTGGTGGGTGACGCCAAGGCGACGTTGGCCGAGCTCTTACCACTCCTTCATCGAAAGTCGGATCGCGAGTGGCAAGACGAGATCGTCAAGAACGTGACCAAGTGGTGGCAACAGATGGACGAACTCGGCGAGCCCTCGGACGTGGATGGAAGGATCAGACCTCAGGGTCTCTTCTCAGCGCTTTCTCGTCATCTTCCCGACAACGCCATTCTCTCTTCGGACTCCGGGACGGCGGCGGACTGGTACGCGCGCCATATTCGGATACGGACCGGTATGAAGGCGTCGCTGTCGGGAAACTTGGCCACCATGGGTCCCGGTGTCCCCTACGCCATCGCCGCGAAGTTCGCCTACCCCGATCGCGTCGCGATCGCCATGGTCGGGGACGGAGCGATGCAAATGGGCGGAATGGCAGAGATGTTGACGGCCGCCAAGTACTACAAGTCGTGGTCCGATCCTCGCCTTATCGTGTTGGTTCTCAACAACGAAGACCTCAATCAGGTGACATGGGAGCAGCGAGCGATGGAAGGCGATCCGAGGTTCGACGCCTCACAAGGCGTCCCGGCGCTGTCGTACGCCGACTGGGCCACACTCATCGGACTCAAGGGGATTCGCGTCACGCACTCCGACCAGATCGAAGAGGCCTACCGCGAAGCTTTCGCGTCCGACCGCCCCGTGATTATCGACGCACTCACGACCCCCGACGAGCCTCCCCTGCCCCCGCACATCACGTTCGACGAAGCCAAAGCGCTCACCAAGTCGGTCATGGCCGATCCCGCGGGGGGTATCGCGGGAGCGAAGGAAGCCGTGCGCGAACTGTTGCATGACGTCATCCCGAGTCGACACTGACGTCATGCGTAGCGCCCCACGCTCCACCAGTCACCGAGAGGCACTCGGCGGTGTCGATCACTTGATTGACATCGCCTTTGCCGATGTCGCGCACGGACGCTTCGAGCGATCGCTGGCCGGACTCACCGCGGTTGCCGCCGTCATCACGACGGCAGAAATTTATATCGAGCACTATCGAGGGAGTTTCGGAAACAAAGCGATGTGGATTCCCATCGTGATCACGCCCCCGGTCGTCGTCGGGGGGATAGCGGGCATTTTTTCCAAACGGTACGCAAAGACCTTGCTCCCAGCGGCGGCCGTCATGTACGGACTCACGGGGCTGACGGGTGAGTACTTTCACGCTCGCGGCGTCAGCCGTAAGCCGGGTGGCTGGTCCAACGCGAGTTACAACGTACCAATGGGTCCGCCAATCGCCGCGCCCGGTCTGATGTTGCTGGTCACCGGCATGGGAGTGCTGGCGGCGCTACTTCGCCGGGAGAACTAAGTGGGCCCGTTCACCGAGCGTGATCCCCTCGTGCCGCGAGACCTGTCGCGGCCCGATCATTTGCCCAATCTGCGACCCGGCGGACGCGCGCCGCATCCGAGTTGGTTACCTCGCCAACGAAAAGGGACGACACCCCAGATGATTGGTCGCTACCCCGACTACGACGTGCTGGCGTCGATAGACGAGTGGGACGCGGCGACCACGCAGGTCATCCAAGCCCGCATGGACGTCAGCTTGGACATGGCCTTCTTTCGCTTCGAAGAGCACGCCACGGTACGGCGATTCTGTAATATCGTCATGGCCCAAGACAGCGAGCCTCGCGTACCGGTCGCCGAACTCATCGACGCCAAACTATGTGCCGGTCGCCTCGACGGTTTTCAATACGACGACATGCCCGACGACCGTGACACGTGGCACATGGTGGTGGCTGGCCTCGATGACGTCGCGCGCGCGCGCCACGCGAAGAGCTTCGCCGAATGCCACGTGGCCGACGCACGCCGTATCGTGTCCAATTTCGCTAAATCACAGCTCTCGGGATTCTCGTGGGATGAACTCAACGTCCCACGGGCCTGGTCGCTCTGCCAACGCAACATTCTCAGTGCGTTCTACTCACACCCCTGGGCGTGGAACGAGATCGGATTCGGCGGGCCCGCCTATCCCCAGGGTTACATGCGTCTCGGGCCACTGAGCACGCTTGAACCGCACGAAACTCGAGGCGCGACGTCCGAGGATCCCGTCCGCCTGGTGATGGATAGCCAGGAGTGAGAAGAAATCTGTTGAAAGGAGCTGTTGGCCCCAAGGACAACGACTCGCGTTATCTCTTGGATGTGAATCGCCGCGACTTGCCTGGTGAGGCCACCATGCATCGCTACGACGACAACGACGAGGTCGACCTCTGCGTTGTCGGCGCCGGCGCGGGCGGGTCGGTCCTGGCACAACGCCTCGCTCGCAAGGGTTGGCGGGTCGTCATTCTCGAAGCTGGTCCCTTTTGGCATCCCGACGAAGACTGGGTCTCGGACGAAGCCGGCTCGCACGAGCTGTACTGGACACAGAAACGAATCATCGCCGGTGACGACCCGATCGAAATGGGCAAAAACAATTCCGGTCGAGGAGTCGGGGGTTCCATGGTCCACTATGCCGGGTACTGCCCTCGCTTTCATCCCTCTGATTTCGAGACCCGCACGCGCGATGGCGTCGGAGCGGACTGGCCCATTGACTACCAGGACCTTCGCTCACACTACGAGCAGGTGGAGCGCGAACTTCCCGTCGCGGGACAGAACTGGCCGTGGGGCGATCCCCACACGTACCCCTTTTCTCCCCACCCGATTTCCGAGGCGGCGGCGGTGTTATGGCGCGGAGCGATGAAGTGCGGCATCACGATGCGCGTGGGACCGGTTGGCATCGTCAACGGCACGTTCGGGAATCGACCCCATTGCATCTACCGCGGCTGGTGTCTTCAGGGTTGCAAGGTCAACGCCAAGGCCAGCCCCTACGTGACGCACCTCCCCGACGCCCTCGACCACGACGTAGAGATTCGCGCCAACTCGATGGCGTCGCGCATCGAGATCGACCAGTCGAGCGGGCGAGCCACCGGCGTTACCTACATCACTGAAGGTTCAAGCGTTGAGCACCTCCAGCGCGCCAAGATCATCGCGGTCGCTGGTTACTCCATCGAGACGCCTCGGCTCCTTTTGAACTCGGTCTCGCGCCGATTCTCCCATGGACTTGGCAACAACGACGACCAGGTTGGGCGCTACGTGATGGTCCAAGGCGCCGCCCAGTCGGCCGGACGTTTTCCCGATGAGTTGCGCATGTACAAAGCCCCACCACCGCAGGTCTCCTCCGAGGACTTCTACGAGACTGACGCGTCGAGAGGTTTCGCGCGCGGTTTCTCCGTCCAGACCGTGTCCCCTCAACCCATTGGTTGGGCCGAGCACGTGGCCGCCGAGGGCCATTGGGGACGAGAGATGCGCGAGTACATGCGCGACTACAACCATTGGACCACGATCGGTGTGTTGAACGAACTCCTGCCGAGCGCGGACAACCGCGTCACGCTGGCCGAAGAGAAGGATTGCTACGGTCTCCCGGTAGCAAAATTCACGCACTCGCTGAGTGAGAACGACAAGGCAAATATCGCCTACTCCAAGAAGATAATCCTCAGCATTCTCGACGCTGCGGGGGCACAAGACGTCCTCACCATCTCGCGCTACGCCCATCTGATCGGTGGAGCGAGGATGGGGACCTCGCCCGCTAACAGCGTCGTGGACCTTCATCATCGTGTGTGGTCGACACCCAACGTGTACGTGGCCGACGGGAGTGTCGCCCCCACACAAGGTTCCGCTAATCCCGCCCTGACCATCATGGCGCTGTCGTCACGCTTGGCTGAGCACCTAGCGGGTGCGAACATCGCATGATCGCTCCTCTACGAGTAACGGCGATGGACTGCACCGTCGGCGTGATGCGGCGAACGTCGCGAGACGAGGAAAGGGGCGCCCATGCCCACTATTGACGAACTGAAGGTCAGCGTCTTCACGGTCCCCACCGAAGCGCCCGAGTCCGACGGGACACTAACGTGGAACGCGACGACCGTCGTCGTTGTGGAGCCGTCCGCCGCCGGCGTCACGGGTATCGGATTCTCCTACGCCACCGGCGCGTGTGCTCGTCTCATCAGCGACGTCCTTCGCGTCGAACTCATCGGCGAGGACGCCCTCGACGTGGCGAGAAGCTGGTCGGCGATGGTTCGATCGATTCGCAACTTCGGCCGTCCGGGCATCGCGTCAATGGCCATTGCGGCCGTGGACTGCGCGTTGTGGGATCTCAAGGCAAAACTCCTTGATGTCCCGCTCGTGAAGCTACTAGGACAAGTGAACGACGCGGTTCCCGTGTACGGGAGCGGCGGCTTTACTTCATACAGCGATGAGGAGCTCGAACGCCAGTTCAGCAACTGGGTTCACGAGCAAGGGATACCTCGCGTGAAGATGAAAGTGGGCGAAGACTGGGGTTCGCGGCCCGAACGTGACCTTGAACGAGTCCGGTTCGCGCGCGACGTAATCGGTGCGTCAACCGCTCTCTTTGTCGACGCGAACGGCGGCTACAGCGTAAAACAAGCGGTTCGAATGGCGAAGGAATTCGAACGCCACGACGTCTCTTGGTTTGAAGAGCCGGTGTCGTCGGATCATCTTTCGTCGCTGGCCGAAGTTCGTTCGCAGACCTCGATCGACGTCGCGGCTGGCGAGTACGGCTACGACCTCTTCTACTTCAAGGCGATGTGCGAGGCACAGGCCGTCGACTGTCTCCAAGCCGACGTGTCACGATGTGCCGGCATCAGCGAATGGATGCGGGCGGCCAGCCTCGCCGAGGCGTACGGACTTCAGATTTCTGGACATTGCGCGCAGTCACTTCACGCCCACCCCGCCTGCGCGGTCGCGAACATTCGTCACCTTGAATACTTCGCCGATCACGCTCGTGTGGACCGACTGCTGTTTGACGGCGTCCTCGATCCCGTGGGCGGCGTACTACGTCCAGACCTCTCACGACCAGGTCTCGGACTCGAACTGAAACGTGATGACGCGCAAAAGTTTCGTGTTGACCACTGAGTTTACCTAGAGACACGAATTGCCCAGAGGGTCTCCCCAATCTTTGGCTTCTTCAAAGCCGCTTGCGGGATTCTCTGTTTCGCGCTCACCGTTGACGGGCTTCTTCGCCGACCCGAACGGTCCCTCGCATTCGGTGCCATCCTCTTTGCGGCAAACTTTTTGGCCGCACTCCGCAGGACCTCGCCACAGCAATCGGGGCGAGTCTGACTCGTTCATTGAACGCCGGTCTTCGGCCCGCTAGTCACGGTCCTTGGGTCGTTCGTGGGCGTGCGCAACGTCGTCTAGAA
>Ga0208480_1000425_pt1 | contig 15997 bp, 14 predicted proteins | sample NGESurshal092012_4_FD_184485 | JGI IMG/M metagenome (GOLD analysis project Ga0208480, IMG submission 184485) | Arctic peat soil microbial communities from Barrow, Alaska - NGEE Surface sample F53-1 shallow-092012 (SPAdes) | ecosystem: Environmental > Terrestrial > Soil > Wetlands > Peat ... | reverse complement strand
ACCGGGTTGGCATAACCGGCACTGTCACTGATTCGGGGTACCTCGGGTGCCGTTCGCATATCAACTGTGGATGACCAAAGGAGTGTTGAAGTCGAGCGCTTGTTCTTGCGTGCGCTGGACTTCAACGCTTGCCGTCCTGGACGGCGGGATGGGGCGGTCGGCGGGGTGGTGCTACTTGCGGAGTCTTGAGGCGATCCTCGTGCTCAGGCTTCTGGTGGGGGCGAGACGTGCGCGCGTGCCGTTGATCCTCTGGGCGTCGTTGTGGGCGCACCCTCGCACCCTCGCGCACGCGCTCAGCTATCCGGCGCTACAGCACCTCTACCGCAGCGCCGATGCCGTCGTCACCTACGGCCCTCACATCAGCGCTTATGTGCGCTCGCATGGCGCCAACCGTGTATACGTCGCGCCGCAGTCGGTGGACAACGAATACTGGAGTTCGCCCGATGTGAGCCTACCGAATGATCCTAGGTGGCCGACAACAATCGGGGTGACGTTTTTGTTTGCGGGACGGCCTGCCCGGGAAAAGGGACTGGGGGTGCTCGTGGAGGCTTGGAGTACGTCGGGCCTGCAGGCACCAACCGCCGCGCTCGTCCTCGTCGGCGCGGGATCCACCCCCCCTTGGGTCCCGGCCGGCGGCGCGGTGGTGGGTCTGGACGCGGTGTCCCAGGAGCAATTGCGCAACTTTTACGCTGCCGCCGATGTTCTGGTGGTGCCGTCGATTCCAACGCGCACTTTTCGCGAGCCTTGGGGGCTGGTGGTGAACGAGGCCATGAACCGTGGACTTCCCGTGATCGCAAGCGACGCCGTCGGAGCCGCCGCCGGAGGCCTCCTCCAAGACCGGCGCAACGGTCGGATTGTGCCGGCGGGCGAGCCCGTGGCGCTCGCGGCTGCGCTCAGAGAACTCGCTTGTGACCGGGAGTTGCGCACGCGCATGGGGGCCGCTGGACGCGCGGACGTGAGCTCCTACACCTACGACGCTTGGGCACGCGGCTTCTCGGACGCGCTCGCCGAACTTGGCTTGTCGGCTGGACGGTGAGGTAGCGTTGCGCTTCTTGGAAGGGCCAAGGGTCAAATTGTGGAGAGGCTTTGCGCCGGCATTGGTCGCGCTCGCGATGCTCGTGCCCATATCCACGGCTGCCGCAAACCAGGCGCAGACGATCCTTGAAAAGTGCGGGCACAACGAACCCTTCAGCGGCTACAGCCAGAAGGCTTATCGCGAAGCGCTCAAACAGATGACAACCACTGGGATCGAGTACGGAGAATGCGAAAGCTTGATCCGCAAGGCCGAGGAAGCGGCGGCCGGCGGCGGAGCCGGCGCCAGCACCGGCACTCCTTCCGCCAGCGTCGCCGTACCGCTGACTCCAACCGAGCAACGAGCGGTGCAGAGAGCGCATCGCAATGGCTCGGCGCCGGTGCAGGTCGGAAGCGAACCGGTGAGCCCAGGCGTCGTGCATGCGAACGTCGCCTCGGCCGTGAGCACCCTGCCCCACTCGCTCTTCGCGATGCTCGCCTTCATGGCCGCTGCAGCAGTCGTCGTGGCAATCGGGGAGGTGCTGCGGCGTGTGCGCTCACGCGATCGCGCCCGAGAATGAGCAGGCGCGCAGGAGCATGGTCTGTGCAGGCGATAGGGCCTGAGCAGACGCGCATGAGCGTGTTTGCTCACGCGATCCAGTCCGAACACGGCGGAGGTGCATGAGCGTGTCCGCACAGGCCCTCACAGCCGAGCACCAGGTCGTCGTGTTCACCGAGCAGCCGGCGCAGGAGCCCGCGCGAGCGCGCAGCGGACCGCCGCCGCCGTGGAGCACGACGCTTGCGACGCTGACGGTCGCCGGCCTGCTCTGTTTCGCCACGTTCCTGGCCGGCGGCGGGCTGAACCTGGCTCCGATGACGACCATCGAGCTGGTCTTCACGCTGGTAGCGGGAGTGCTCGTAACGGTCGTGCTCGCGCTGGCCCCGGCCGGCATCCGTTTCTACGGCGTCTGGTCGATCGGGCTGCTGCTGGCCTTCACGGCACTCACCGGCCTGTCGGTCGTGTGGTCGGTGGCACCCGACGCCAGCTGGCAGGACACGGGCCGGATGTTGGCCTACAGCGGCGTGTTCGCAGCCGCGGTGGCGCTTGCCTGGCTGGCGCCGGCGGGCTGGCGGGCGCTGCTGGGAGGGATCGTGCTCGCGGCAGTCGCCGTGTGCGCCTATGCGCTGTTGACGAAGGTGCTGCCAAACGAGCTGAGCGTCAGCCGCGAAGCCGGCTTTTACGCGCGCTTGCAGGAACCGTATGGCTATTGGAACGCGATCGGGCTGACTGCGGCGATGGGCGCGATCGGCTGCCTGTGGCTTGGCGCGCGACGCGCCGGCCACGCGCTTTTGACCGCGCTTGCCTACCCCGCGATGGGGTTGATGATCGTCACCTTGCTGCTGGCCTATTCACGTGGCGCGCTGGCAGCGCTCGTGGTCGGCGTGATCGTGTGGATGTGCGTCGTGCCGCTGCGCCTGCGAGCAGCACGAGTGCTGCTCGTCGCTGGCGCCTGTGCCGCCCCGGTCGTCGGCTGGGATTTCTCCAGGCACGCGCTCTCGAGCGAAGGGGTGACGCTTGCGGCGCGCACCAGCGCCGGGCACCAGCTCGGCGTGCTGATCGGCGCGATGCTGATCGTGCTGGCGCTCGTGGGTATCGCGATCGGCTTCTTCGGCGACCGCCGCGCGCCTTCAGCCGACACGCGCCGGGCAGCAGGGATTGCGCTGGCTTCGTTGCTTGTGCTTGTCCTGCTTGCAGGGGCGGGCGCTCTGACCGCGACAAATCGCGGACTGACCGGCACGATCTCTCACGACCTCTCCTCGCTCACCAACCCCAACGCGACTGTGCCGAAAAACACCCCGGGGCGCTTGACGGCGGTGGGCAGCGTTCGTGCGCGCTACTGGAAGGAGGCGCTCGAGGTCTTCGAAGCTCACCCAGCCCTTGGCGCCGGGGCGGCCGGGTACGGAACGGCACGGTTGCGCTACCGAACCCAGAACCTCGATGTCCGTCAAGCCCATGGATACATCGTGCAGACGCTTGCGGACCTCGGGATCCTCGGCATGGCGATCACGCTCGCCCTGCTGATCGCCTGGATGATCGCCGCCGGGCGCAGCATGCATCCCTTCGATCGCCGCTGGCGCGCCCAGCGCTCGCCACCATCGCTCGCTTGGAGCAAAGAACCGGTCGCATACACGCCCGAGCGCATCGGCATGTTCGCGATGCTCTGCATCGTCGTCGTGTTCGGCGTCCACTCATTCGCCGACTGGACTTGGTACGTGCCGGGCGATGCCTTCGTGGCTTTGCTGTGCGCCGGCTGGCTGGCGGGGCGCGGACCACTCCCGACCGGCAAGCTCGGCGTACCGGCGGGCTCCCCGGCAGCTGTCCTCACAGAAGAGCCTTCACGAATCCGCTTGCCCTCGGCGCACGCCGTCGGGCCGCTGCGTATCGGCATCGCAACCGCCGTCGTCGCCGGAGCGCTGCTCGCTGCCTGGACGGAGTGGCAGCCACAGCGCTCTGTCGAAGCCTCCGAACAGGCGGTCGCGCTGATCAAACAAAACCCGCAGTCTGCGCTGCGCGCGGCACAGGCCGGCGTCGAACGCGATCCGCTTTCCGCCGTGGCGCTGTTCAGGCTCTCCTCGGTCGAGCATGCGATCGGCGAGAGCGCACTTGCGCGAGCGACGCTGCAGAAGGCCGTGCAGATGCAACCATCCAACCCGGAAACCTGGCTGACCTTGGGCGAATACGACCTGGCGAGCAATCCGAGGGCAGCTGTCGGGGAGCTTCGCGCCGCCGTATATCTCGACCCCGAGTCGATCGCCGCGCAAAACGTCTACGTGCAGGCGCTACGGGCGACACCTCAGGCAAGCGCGCAGACTGCGACGCAGCCGACGGCCAAATAGCTCGCTCAGAAGCGCTTGCGCACGGCGCTTGCCAGCAGGACACGACGTGCCAGCGGTAGCCCCCCGGCCCCGACGACAGTGACCTCCGCGAAGCCGAAGTCGCCGAGCAGCTCGCCGAGCAGCTGACGGGTGTAGAAGCGCAGGTGGTCAGCGCGCGGGTCGAAGCACGCCTGGAATGCCGCTCGGCTCAACCCAATCCACAATCGCGACAGGGGGCCGTGATCAGGGGTGCTGATCAACAGCATGCCGCCCGAGCGCAGGACGCGACGCAGCTCGGAGAGCCATTGTGCGGTGTCGGCGACGTGCTCAATAGTCTCGCCGGCCCAGACGACATCGAAGCTCGCATCCTCTAGCGGCAGCGGTGCTTCGGGCTCTACAAGGCGCAGGTCCAGCTCGGGATGACGCGCACGCGCGCGGCGCAGCGGCTCGGCGGCGACATCGACTGCGACCACCGCGGCGCCGACGCGCAGCAACGCTGCGGCGAAGTGACCCTCGCCGCAGCCCACATCGAGCACGCGCGGGGCACGCCCGATACGCTCCGCAGACTTCGCCACATGCTCGAGCAGAAAAACTTCGCGTAGCCGCGCGTCGGCCGGCGGGAGCCCCTCGGGAACGCCCTCCCACAGACTTTCGTGGTAGGCGCGTGAGGGCATCGGTGGAAGGCTAGCGTGGCCTGGAAACAGGCGGGTGAGGGCAACCTCCGGCCGGGGCGAGTGAGCGCGAGCTGCCTCTCCAGGCGCGCGCGAGGCGCTCAGTGCTGTCAGGAGCGTGGGCCTGCGCCTGTGCAAACTCGGAAACAGCGTGGGCGATTCGTTGCCGATCTCTACACATGAGGGGCGGACCGACTATGTTCTGGGCCAGTGCGCGCAGGTGCGATAGACGTCAGGACGTCTCGTGGTCTGATCTCCCGGACCGGGACGAGCGACGTCATGCGAGTCGCCTTCGACAGCCGCCCGGCGGCCGACGTACGTGGCGTCGGGCGCTATACGCGCTCGCTGTTGAAGGCGCTGCGCGAGACAGGCGCCAAAGGCGTGGAGATCCTCGAGACCCACCGGCCTAGGCGCGTGGCGGTGTTTCACTCGCCGTGGATGGAGGGGGCGATTCTGCGCAGCCCCTGTCCGATGGTCGTGACTTTGCACGACCTCTCGGCGCTGAAGCGCGCAAGCGAGCATATGCGCACGGGAGTGCGTCTGCGCTTGCGCCAACTCGCGGTGCAGCGCGCGGTGCGCGTGATCGTGCCCACCGAGGCTGTGGCGGGCGATGCGGTCGAGCGCCTGGGCCTGGAGCGCGAGCGCATCGCCGTGATCGCCGAGGCGCCGGACGCGAGCATGTTCGCGCGCTCGCAGGAGGAGATAGCTCACGTGCGCGAGCGTTTTTCGCTACCTGATCAGTATCTGTTGTGGGTCGGCTCGCTGCGCCACCCCGACCCGCGCAAGCACGTCGCAAAGCTCGCCGCGACACCGCGCGAGCTGCCGCTCGTGCTCGTCGGTCCCACGCGGCCCTGGGCGCACGAGCTGCAAGGCGTGATCCTGACGGGCGAGGTCTCCGACGAGCACCTCGCCGCCATCTACAGCGGGGCGCATGCGCTCGTGCTCGCTTCCGAGGACGAGGGCTTCGGTCTGCCGGCGGTCGAGGCGCTTGCGTGCGGAACACCTGTGGCCGCCTGCGAAGTGCCCGCGCTGCGCGAGGTCCTCGGCGAGCGCGCCGCATTTGTCGAGCGAGGCGACCTGCGCTCGCTGATCGAGAGCGCCGAGCGCTCGCGCCGCCCGGCGCCCGCGCCACCGCAATGGACCTGGCAGGACGCCGCGCACTCGACTTGGCGTGTCTACCAGCAGGCGCTCGACTTCGCCGAGGACGACTCCCGACCGGTGGGCTGGGGCCTCGCCGATCCTCAGACTGGCTTGGAGTAGGAGTAGACCGGACGCACACCCGCTCGCCTGACGAGCTCGTTCAGTATGCCCCGCGCTGCATGATCACTGCCGGGATCGTCTTCAACAGGATCGCCAGGTCGAGCGCCAGCGACCAGCGCTCGAGGTAGATGAAATCGAGGTGCACGAGATCGTCGAAGTCGAGTTCCGAGCGGCCCGACACCTGCCACAACCCCGTGATGCCCGGCAGCACGAGGTAGCGCTTGCGATGCCAGTCCTCGAGCAGCTCGAAGTCGCGCTCGGGCAAAGGGCGCGGGCCGACCAGCGACATCTCGCCGCGCAAAACGTTGATCAGCTGGGGCAGCTCGTCAAAGGAGAAGCGCCGCAGGAGGCGCCCGACCGAGGTCAGGCGCGGATCGTCGCGGATCTTGAAGAGCGCGCCCGAGGCCTCGTTGAGCTGCTCGAGCTCGTCCTGCTGCTCGTGCGCGTCGCAGTACATCGTGCGGAACTTCAAACAGGCAAAGGGACGCTGGCCGATGCCGGGGCGCATCGAGCGATAGAAGATCGGGCCACGCGAGGTAACCCGCACCGCGAGCGTGATCGCGGCAAGCAGCGGGCTGAGCAGCACAAGCAGGAAGATCGAGCCGACCAAATCAAAAGTGCGCTTCAGGGCGAAATCAATGCCCTCGAACACTGGTGGCCCCAGCTCGAACAGCGGCACCGACTGGCCGGGCACGAACTCGGCGCGATGGATCAGGATCTCCATCGTCGAGGGCGCAATGCGCACGCGCACGCCGCGACGGTGGCACTGATCGACCAGCTCGACAGCACTCTCCTGGGGAAAATCGGGATCGGCGATGATCACCTCGTCGACGCGCTCGGAGACGATCACAGCTTGCAGGTGAGCCAGCGTGCCAAGACAGCGCACCCCGTTGGCGGGCAATGGCTCGGGTGAGACGAAGCCGACGACTTCGATCGGCGAGTGTGGCGCGTCGGCGAGCGCATTGGCGACATCGTGGATGTGCTTGCCGGTGCCGACGAGCACCGCGCGGCGCTGATAGCCGGCCGCGTGCAGGATCGCACCGGTCGCGCGCTCGTAGAGGTAGCGCAGCGAGGAGATGTAGAACAGCGCGAAGCCAAGCGAGCCGTAGAAGATGTAGTAGCTGGAGAAGTGTTCGCCGCTGACAACGGCAAAGATCAGCGCGACGAACGCCACCTGGAAGAGCGACCCAACGATGCGCGAGAGACCTGGTCGTTGCGAGCGCTCGGCGTACAACCCGGAACGGGCGAACAGCAGCGCGGTGAGCAGGTAGGCAAAGGCGAGGATCGAGCGCGTCCCCTCGTATGCGTTGTGTACGTCGAAGCTCGACAGGAGTGCCGCCTTGAGCGCGAGCGCGGTGAAGATCGCAAGCGACACGCCGAACAGATCCAGCACGAGCAGCGACAGGACACGCAGAGCGCGGCGCATCGTGTCCATGCGCAGCAGGAACGAGAGCGCCGGCGGACGCTTGCTGCGCACGTCGCGGTCCGAGCGCAGGCCAGGAGCTTCGCGCACCTCGCTGTCGGAGCGCAGCGCGGGAGTTTCCTCAACAGCGGGCCGGCCAGCCGAGCCGACGCGCGCAGCCGGCGGCGTCCTTGTGGGACGGCTGCTGCGCGGCGCGTCCGGAGAACGAACTCCCATCTCGGACTTCACAACAGTTGAGTTTCCCTTATGTAGCGGTCAGAAACCGATGGGAAGGTTTGTGCGGCGCCGCTCACCCAACCAGCTGCTCGATGCCGGACGTGTCGATCGTGCGCCTGAGGCCGTCCCTGAGCGACACCTCCGGCGCCCAGCCGAGCAGCTCGCGCGCGAGCGCGATGTCCGGCTTGCGCTGCTTGGGATCGTCGACCGGAAGCGCCTCGAACAGGACCTCCGACCCGGCCCCGGTGATCTCCTTGACGGCTTCGGCGAGTTCGAGCAGCGTGTACTCGTCCGGGTTGCCGATGTTCACGGGATTGTGGTAACCGGACTCGGCAAGTGCGATCAGCCCACGGATGAGGTCGCTGACGAAGCAGAACGAGCGCGTCTGTGAGCCGTCGCCGAAAACGGTGAGCGGACGGTTCGCGAGCGCTTGGCGCAGGAAGGTGGGGATCGCGCGGCCGTCATGCGGGCGCATGCGGGCGCCGTAGGTGTTGAAGATGCGTACGATCGCCGTGTCCACACCTTGCTGGCGGTGGTAGGCCATCGTCAACGCCTCGGCATAACGCTTGGCCTCGTCATATACGCCGCGCGGCCCGATCGGATTGACGTGCCCCCAATAGGTCTCCGCCTGCGGATGTTCCTGCGGGTCGCCGTACACCTCGCTGGTGGACGCCAGCAAGAAGCGAGCCCGCTTGGCCTTGGCCAGACCGAGCGTGTGATGCGTGCCGTAGGAGCCCACCTTGAGCGTATGTAGCGGCAGACGCAGATAGTCGATCGGCGAGGCGGGCGATGCCAGGTGGTAGACGAAATCGACAGGCTCGTCGATCTCGTACGGCTCGATGATGTCCATGTTGACATTGCGAAAGTTCTCGGGATCGCGAATGTGCTCGATGTTCGCGAGCGAGCCGGTCTCGAGGTTGTCGACGCAGATCACGCGGTTTCCGCGAGCGAGCAGCTCGTCGCAAAGATGCGAGCCGAGGAATCCGGCGCCGCCTGTGACCATGCACGTGGACATCGCAGCCAGTATAAGGCTGCTGGGGGCCTTTGCTTGGCGCGGCGGGCGTCCGCGACCGGTCAGAGAGGCCGCGATTCGGGCCGTCCAGCGGATCTTGTCTCCCAAAAAAGACGCCCCCCTGGTGTGGGTGCACCCCGTTGCGCTCCAGCCCAATCCATATGATCCAATGCAAGCCATGAGCCAGCACAACTCGAGCGAGCAACAGGAGCGTCTCACGGTCGCCCCGATCGTGGGTCCCGAGGATGCGCGCCGATTCACCGACTCAGGGATCGAGATCGAGCCGCTCTACGACGCAAGCGACGTGCCTGCCGAGCTCGACCTCGGCGAGCCGGGCGCTTACCCCTACACGCGCGGCGTACACCGCGAGATGTACCGCAAACAGACGTGGACGATGCGCCAGTACGCGGGCTATGCCTCGGCCAAGGAGTCAAACGAGCGCTACCGCTACCTGCTCTCCAAGGGCTCGACCGGCCTGTCGATGGCCTTCGACCTGCCCACCCAGCTCGGCCTTGACTCGGACAATCCGCGCTGCCTGGGAGAGGTCGGTCGCACCGGCGTGGCGATCGACACGATCGACGACATGCGCACGGCGTTCGACGGGATCCCGCTGGATGAGGTCTCGACGTCGATGACGATCAACGCGCCGGCAGCTTGTCTGCTGCTGCTGTACGACCTCGTCGGCGAGGAGCAAGGCGTGCCGAGCGAGAAGCTGCGCGGCACCACCCAGAACGACGTGCTCAAGGAGTACATCGCGCGCGGCAACTACATCTACCCGCCACAGCCCACGATGCGCCTGACGACCGACCTGTTCCAGTATTGCCAGGAAAACGTCCCCAAGTGGAACACGATCTCGATCTCGGGCTACCACTTCAGGGAGAAGGGCTGCTCGGCGGTGCAGGAGGTCGCCTTCACGCTGTCGTCGGGGATCGCGTACGTGACGGCCGCGATCGAGAAGGGCCTGGACGTCGACGACTTCGCGCCGCGCTTGGCGTTCTTCTTCAACGGCCACAACAACGTGTTTCAGGAGGTCGCGAAGTTCCGGGCGGCGAGGCGCATGTGGGCGCACATCATGCGCGAGCGCTTCGGCGCGAAGAACCCGAAGTCGACGATGCTGCGCTTCCACACACAGACGGGCGGCGTCACGCTCACCGCACAGCAGCCGGAGAACAACATCGTGCGTGTGGCTTTGCAGGGCTTCGCCGCGGTGTGCGGAGGCACGCAGTCGCTGCACACCAACGGCTTCGACGAGGCTTTGGCCCTGCCGACCGAGCGCGCGGCAAAGACGGCATTGCGCACCCAGCAGATCCTCGCCTACGAGTCGGGCGCGGCCGACACAGTCGACCCGTTCGCCGGCTCCTACTTCGTCGAGTCGCTGACCGACGAGATCGAAGCGCGCGCGAATGAACTGATCGCCAAGGTGGATGCGCTCGGCGGCAGCGTGAACGCGATCCAGTTCATCACGGGCGAGATCGACGAGTCGGCTTGGGGCTACCAGGAGCGCTACCGCGTCGGCCAGGACATCGTCGTAGGCGTGAACAAGTTCGAGGAGGACGACATCGAGGTTCCAGACCTGCTGCGCGTGGACCCAGAGTCAGAGCGCGAACAGGTGGGACGGTTGAAGGCCTTCAAGGCGAACCGCGACCAGCAGCTGGTGGACAAGCGCCTGGAGGAGCTGCGCGAGACCGCACGCGGCAGCGAGAACCTGCTGCCCGCGATCCGCCAAGCGCTGAAGGACCGTGCGTCGCTCGGCGAGGTATGCGGGGCGATGCAGGATGTGTTCGGCAAGTACGCACCGACGTTCTGAGGAGATAGGATCCTGCCCGTGATCGCAACGGTGCAGTTCTTCGAAGTGGTCCTGGCCGTGCACATCATGGCCGTGGTGTTCGCCTTCGGCGCAACCTTCGCCTACCCCGTGATACTTGGGACGGTCAGCAAGGCCGACTCGCGCTCTCTGCCGGCGCTGTACCGCGCGATCCACGCGATCAGCGTCAAGGTCATCATGCCGGGCCTCGCGATCGTCGTGATCTGTGGCATCTACCTCGCGTCCAAACTGCACGTTTGGAGCGAGTTCTATGTGCAGTGGGGCATCGGCGTGGCACTCGTGATCGGCGCCATCGAGGGCATGTTCCTGAGCCCCAACGAGAAGCGCCTGGTCGAGGTGGCAGACATTGACCTCGCCGCGGCCGGCGACGGGCCGGTGACATTCAGCGCCGAGCACGACACGCTCGTGCGCCGCATCGGCGCCGTGGGCGCCACGATGGACTTGCTCGTGATTCTCACGATCCTGTTCATGGTCTTCAAAACGTAGGCGGCGACGGCCGTGAACGCCACAGGCGTAGAGCTCGATGTAATCGTCACGGCGAAAGTCTCCATGCCCTACGGTTACGTCTATCGCAGCTCCGGCGGCCCGGCACGACGCATCCTCGGCGGCATCCGGCCGTTCGGAGAGACACTCGATGCTTTTTGCATCGCGTTTGTTGTTCGCCACCCAACGGCCGGCACCATTCTCATAGACACGGGCATGCACCGCGACGCACGAGAGCACCCGCGTCGTGACTTCGGCCTGCCTCTGAGCCTGATTTTCAGGGGGCTGCGACCAGCCGAGCAGCCCTTTGACGAGCAGCTGCGCGCGCTCGACATCGAGCCTGCCTCGATCGAGCGGGTGGTCATGACCCACCTTCACCTCGACCACACGAGCGGGATGCGCCTGCTGCCGAATGCCAGGTTCACCACCTCGGCCGCCGAGTGGGCGGCTACGCGTGGCAGGTTCCCCACCGGCAAGGGCTATGTCTCCCACCATCTGCCCGAGGTCTCACGCATGCAACTGATGGACTTCGAGAGCGACGGCAGGCCGTACGCGACGTTCAAGCAGACGATCGATCTTCTCGGCGACGGCACGATCCGGCTGATCTCCACTCCCGGCCACACTGCCGGGCACCTGTCCGTGCTGCTGCGGCTCGCCGACGGGTCGGAGACCTTGCTCGTCGGCGATGCCGCCTACACGCTGCGCAACATCCACGAGGAGATTTTGCCGGTACTCACCGACGACGACGCGGCCACACGTAGATCGATCGCCGAGATCAAGACGTTCGCGCTGGCCAACCCGCAGACGACCATCGTGCCTTCGCACGACCCCGACGCTTGGCGCTCGCTCGTGGCCCCGGTCTGACTCGGAGTGCGGCAATCGGCGAGCGGCAATCCCGCGCCCGAGCGTAGCCTTTGATTTTGACGCAAATCGGCATGCTCCCCGCGCGCGGGGGGCATCGCCGAAATCGGGCTACCTGTCCGACCTCGGCTCGAAGGCCGCCGTCTGTACCCTGGATAGCGTGATGAGCGAGGGCTACAGAGTCGCCGTAGTGGGCGCCACCGGGCAGGTGGGCACCCTGATGCTGCAATTGCTGCGCGAGCGTGGTTTTCCCGCGCGCGAGATCGTGCCGTTCGCCTCCGAGCGTTCAGCCGGCAGGGAGATCGAGGGCGTTGGCATCGTGCAACCGCTGACCGAGGAGACGATCCAGGGCTTTGACCTTGCGCTGTTCTCCGCCGGCGGATCGACCTCGGGCGAGTGGGCGCCGCGCTTCGCCGGAGACGGTGCCGTAGTGGTCGACAACAGCTCCTACTGGCGCATGAACGACGACGTACCGCTTGTCGTCGCCGAGGTCAACCCCGAGGCCTTGAACTCCCACAACGGCATCGTGGCGAACCCCAACTGCTCCACTATGCAGATGGTGGTGGCCTTGAAGCCAATCCACGACGAGGCCGGGATCGAGCGACTGGTGATCTCCACCTACCAGGCTGTGTCCGGCACGGGCAAGAAGGCGGTGGACGAGCTGCTCGACCAGGCCCACGCGATCCTGCACGAGCGCGAGATCGAGGCGCCCCGAGCCTACGCCCACCAAATCGCCTTCAACGCACTCCCCCACGCCGGCTCATTCGCGCCCGGCGACGACCACACCGACGAGGAGCGCAAGCTCATCAACGAGACACGCAAGATTCTCGGCGACGAGTCGATCCGCGTGAGCGCTACCTGCGTGCGCGTACCAGTCGTCAACGGGCATTCCGAGGCCGTAAACGTGCAGACACGAGACGATCTCAGCCCCGAGCGCGCCCGGGAGCTGTTGAGGGCGGCGCCGGGTATCACCGTGGCCGATGACCCATCGGCGGCTCTATATCCGCTGGCGACGCAGGCCACTGGCCATGACGAGGTGTTTGTCGGTCGCATCCGCCGCGACCCTGGCCACGAGCGGACCTTGGACATGTGGATCGTGGCCGACAACCTGCGCAAGGGAGCGTCCACGAACGCCGTCCAGCTGGCTGAGCTGTTGCACGAGCAGGGGCTCATCCGGCCTCGAGCCGCCCCCACCACGGCATAGGCACGGCCCCCAAGATCCGAAGGAAGCGCCGGCACGCGCCCGGAATTGCAGCGGCCGCGGCACGGGAAGGACTCTCGCCGCGACGCTCGAAACTGGGAGCGATGAGCGTCTCGACCGAGGTGCAACGCACCCTTGTGAAGTCACCGCCCGAGCTGTGGTCGGAGTTGAGCAACCCAGATGCGCTCGGCCGCCATCTGTCCGAGCTCGGCGAGATCCGCATCACCGCGGTCGAACCCGAGACGACGGTCGAGTGGGAGGCAGAGAGCGCCAGCGGCGTCGTGCACCTCAAGCAGTCCGGCTGGGGCACAAAGGTCACGCTGTCGGTGACGCGTGTCGCGCCGCCCGGCGAGGGGGAGCCGCCCGAGCCTGAGGCGGTCGCAGAGACAGAGGCGGTCGCAGAGACAGAGGCGGTCGCAGAGACAGAGCCGGTCGCAGAGACAGAGCCCGGGCTGGACGCCGAGCCCGAGCCCGAGCCGGTCGCTGCGGTTGCAGAGCAAGAGATGGTCACAGAGTCGGATACTCGTCCCGGATTCTTCGCACGCCTATTCCGTCGAGGTCACGCCAGACGACGTGCCCTTGCCGAGGCGCTGGCAGAGTTCGACGCTGTCGCGGAGCCCGAGATCGAGGTCGTGGCGCTGGCGGCGCCCGAGCCGGTTTACCCCGACCCTCCAGCTCAACCCGGAGCCGCCGAGCCGGTTGAGGACCTGGCCTCCGAACTCGTGTCATTGGAAGAGCAAATAGTCGCGGAGACGACCGAGCTGCTCACCGGCGTACTCGACCGTTTGGGCGCCGCGCACCACAGGCCCTTCTCGCGCGGATAAGATCCGCGCCGATGCGCGCCAAGGCCCCGGAGACATACGAGGAGAAGCTCGCCGAGCTGCAGGAGTTACGCGTGGCGGCGGTCCACTCTGCCCCCGAGGCCGAGGAGAAGCAGCACGCGCGCGGCAAGTACACGGCGCGTGAGCGCGTTGAGAAGCTGCTCGACCCCGGCTCCTTCCAGGAGCTCGACACGTTCGTGCGCCACCGCACCTACGACTTCGACATGCAGAAGAACCGCCCGTGGGGCGACGCTGTCGTGACCGGCCACGGCACGATCGACGGCCGCCGCGTGTGCGTGTTCAGCCAGGACTTCACCGTGTTCGGCGGCTCGCTCGGCGAGGTGATGGGCGAGAAGATGTGCAAGATCATGGATCTCGCGGCCAAGATCGGCTGCCCGGTGATCGGCATCAACGACTCGGGCGGGGCCCGCATCCAGGAGGGGGTGGTCTCGCTCGGCTCCTATGGCGAGGTGTTCCTGCGCAACGTCCGCTCCTCGGGCGTCATCCCTCAGATCTCGCTGATCATGGGTCCTTGCGCTGGCGGCGCCGTCTACTCGCCGGCGATCACCGACTTCATATTCATGGTCAAGGAGACCTCGCACATGTTCATCACCGGCCCCGACGTGATCAAGACGGTCACCGGCGAGGAAGTCGGCTTCGAGGAGCTCGGCGGGGCGATGTCGCACAACTCCAAGTCGGGGGTGGCGCAGTTCGCCTCCGAGGACGAGGACGCATGCCTGGAGGACTGCCGCTACCTGGTGAGCTTCCTCCCCCAGAACAACATGCAGACAACGCCACGCGTGCGGCCGTCTGACGATCCCTTGCGGATGGACCCCGAGCTCGACCACGTCGTGCCCGACAACCCCAACAAGCCCTATGACATGCGCGACGTGGTACGCCTGATCGTGGACGACGGCGAGTTCTTCGAGGTGCACGAACACCACGCCAAGAACATCATCTGCGGCTTCTCGCGCCTGAACGGCCACGCCGTGGGCATCGTCGGCAACCAGCCCAACCAGCTGGCGGGCGTGCTCGACATCGACGCATCGGCCAAGGGCGCCCGCTTCGTGCGCACCTGCGACGCCTTCAACATCCCCTTGATCACGTTCTGCGACGTACCTGGCTTCCTACCTGGCACCGCCCAGGAGTGGGGCGGGATCATCCGCCACGGCGCCAAGCTCCTGTACGCGTTCGCCGAGGCGACGGTGCCGAAGATCACGATCATCACGCGCAAGGCCTACGGCGGTGCCTACGACGTGATGTCCTCGAAGCATCTCGGCGCCGACTTCAACTTCGCCTGGCCCACTTCCGAGGTGGCTGTGATGGGTCCCGAGGGCGCGGTCAACATCATCTACCGGCGCGACATCGCGGGCTCACCGACGCCCCAGGAGCGCCGTCAGACGTTGATGGACGACTACAAGGCGCGCTTTGCCAACCCATATACAGCCGCCGAACGTGGGTACATCGACGACGTGATCATCCCGCACGAGACGCGCCCGAAGCTGATCGCCGCGCTCGACACGCTGCACACCAAGCGCGAGCCCGGCCCCAAGCGCAAGCACGGCAACATCCCGCTTTGATGGGTTGTATGTTGTTTTTTTTGAAAAGTACCATAGTGGCTACGAATAGTAGTCACTATGGTACTTCGCGCAAAAACAGACATACCACCCGCACCCCCACGCGCCCAAACAGAGGCGCCGGGCGAGTCGGAAACAAGACAAGATGGTCAATCGTCGCCCCCAACTGCAGCTGATCGCCCCGTCGACGTCGCCCGCCGAGGCAGCGGCAATCATGGCCGCGCTCGAGCGCTTCATGCGCGACACGGCGCCCCGACTGGCGCCACCAACCGAGCATCTGGATCCCTGGACGCGCACGGCTATGCTCGAAGGCGTGGCGCGCGATGTATGGGGTTCCCGCCCACCCGACGAGCCGGACCCTTGGCTAAATACCTAAAAGCCGCTAGGCTTTAGCCCTAATCCTTTCCGGTCGCAAAACGATAGATCCGGGAGTCCCCAACCCCCAACCCGGACCCAGGAGGTTTCGCTAGATGGAGCCAGTTTCGATACCCGCCGAGCGGCCCACCAAAAAGGGCTCACTCGAGGATCCCGAGGTCCTGCAGAACGTCCCCGGGCATGTGATCCCGATCCTGCAGCGGGAGTACGACGACTTCAAGACCGAGGCCACCAAGTTCCTCCAGGGCGACATGCCCGAGGACGAGTTCATCAAGTTCCGCCTCAGGCAGGGCGTCTACGGTCAGCGCCAGCCCGACGTGCAGATGATCCGCGTGAAGCTGCCCTTCGGCGGCGTGACACCGGAGCAGATGGACAAGTTCGCCG
>Ga0208480_1000423_pt1 | contig 16008 bp, 15 predicted proteins | sample NGESurshal092012_4_FD_184485 | JGI IMG/M metagenome (GOLD analysis project Ga0208480, IMG submission 184485) | Arctic peat soil microbial communities from Barrow, Alaska - NGEE Surface sample F53-1 shallow-092012 (SPAdes) | ecosystem: Environmental > Terrestrial > Soil > Wetlands > Peat ... | reverse complement strand
GATCTCTTCAGCAATCACTTGGGCCGCGAGTGCGTACGAACTCTTCGCGAGCACATCGTTGACCGCCGCGCGGATGCGCGGGACGTCGGTCGCTTCGATCGCGCGAAATCCCGGTTCGGACTTCGAGCCGACGTCGACGACGACACCGGCGCCCGCGACGGTGATCAGTTTCGCGTTCGTTCGCTGGTCGGCGAACATCGGCACGAAGACAATGGGCAGTCCCGCCGCGAGTGCGCCGTAGGTCGTACCTGAACCTCCGTGGCACAACACCATTGACGCGAACGGGAAGACCGACTCCTGGGGGACCCAGGACTCCACGATCACGTTGGGCGGCACCGCACCGAGCGCCTTGGGGTTGAAACCCTTGCCGGTCGTGACCAGGACCCGGGCGTCGAGGCCCGTCACGGCGTCGATTGCACGCTGAAAGGCAGAAAATGCGGTGTCGAGGCCCCCGGCGACCGAGCCAAAGGTCAAGTAAATCAAGGGTCCGCTGCCTTCGGCCCATCGACCGGGCGCGATGGCGGCCGGAACGACGTCCTCGCGGTAGCGCAGGGTCTTTGGAAATGGCGACGGGTCGAGACTCGTCGGTAGGCGCGAGAGATAGCTGCTCTGGCGCAACACCTTCTCCATACCGACTTCGAAGTCCTCGAGGATCGGACCGACGAGACCCAAGACGCTCCAATCCGTGCGCGCGGTCGAGATCGCCACTTGGGCGTGTGGAATCGAGCGTCGATGGCCCGCGATCGCACCGGCGTAGGCGCAGGGCTCACGAAGTATCAGGTCCGGCTTGAATTTCTCACAGGCCGTCTCGACGGTCGGGAGCATCGCTTCGGTCGACAGTCGGCCGAAGAACTCGCCGTCCAAGAGTCGCGTCGCGTTAACGTGCGAGGCGCGCGCCGCGCGACGCCAGAGTTCCTTCGACTTCGCGGGGTCGGGCGGATCACTCAGGTAGTGCTCGACACCGAGGGCCTCGACCTCTTTGGCCAGACTTGGCGGTACCACCACGAACGCTTCGTCGCCTCGATCGTGGGCGGCATCGATGAAGGGCACCAACGGATTGAAGTGCCCCGCCAAGCCCGTGGAACTGATAAGGATTCGCATCGCTTCGCCATTTTGCCAGCCGCGGCCGGGTCGCGGGATTTTCTAGGGAAACGTCAGTTCTGGGCCGAAGCGAAGCCGATGGGCGACGCGTTCTTCGTTGAAAACAACGCCCGATGAACCAGTGCGGCGAGCACCCCGCCCACGAGCGGCGCCACGATGAAGAGCCATACCTGGTGCAACGACGTACCCCCGACGATCAGGGCCGGCCCGAGCGCCCGGGCCGGGTTGACCGAGGTGCCGGTGATCGGAATGCCGATGAGGTGGACAACGGTGAGGGTGAGACCGATCACGAGACCGGCCGTCGAAGGATTCGCCGTCTCGTTCGTCACGCCCAGGATTACGAAGACGAACAGTGCGGTCAAGACGACTTCGGCGATGAAGGCGCCGCCGGCCCCGACGTGGATGAAACTCGACGCGCCCCACCCGTCCGTGCCGAGACCGGTGGTCGTGCGGTGATAGAGCGGCGAGGTGGAGAACACCCCCCACAGCGCGAGGGCGCCGACGAAGCCGCCGATGAACTGGGCAACCCAGTAACTCGCGGCGTCGCGCAGCGAGATTCGTCCCGCGACCAGTGCACCCAGAGTGACCGCCGGGTTGACGTGGCAGCCCGAGATCGGTCCCAGCACGTAGGCGAGAGCAAGGAGGGTGAGCCCGAAGGCGAGCGCGGTGGCGACGACGCCCGCGATGAACGAGCTGCCGTCGGCCTTGAAGCCAAACGTGAGCGTCGCCACGCCCACGGCGAAGAAGACCAGTAGTGCGGTTCCGAGTAACTCCGCTGAGAACTTTCGAACCATCATTTACCCCCTAGGTACACCGTGGCCAAAGGCTATCCGGCGTCGTCGACGGCGTCCTTGACGTCGCCGCGTACACACAGCGCTTCGAAACGCTCGCGCGAGAAGGCGTAGGAGTAGATCGAGCCCGGAATGACCTCGACGTAGCGCGCGTCGCTCGGGGTCGCGACCCAGTCCTCGGGTGAGGCGCCGTAGACCTCCGTCCAGTAGTGACGTATCGCGTCGGCTTCGCCCGGACCGCCCGGTACCAACCGCGCGCGCCCGTGCACGAAGACCGCGACGTCGTCACCGACCACGTGGGCGCCGCTGATCGCCGGCCGGCGCTCGAGGTGGTGCGCCTTGATCGAATGACCACTCGTCGAGAACCAAAGACGGCCATGGAGGAAGAGACCGTCGACCGCCGAACACCTCGGCTCATCGTCTTGCGTGACGGTCGCCACGACGAAATGGCGCACGCCCACCAGATAACGCGAGAGGTCGAGCGCCGAAAGTCGCCGATCGGACGAGATGATCGACGTGAGGTGCTCACCGGCGCGATCGAATGATTCGGCTAATAACGCGTCGAGGGACGTGAGTTCCTCTTTGGTCTCAAACACGTGAAAGAGCATGGCGCAGGGACGACGCAGCGTCAACTGGCCAGTGAAGAGCCCGCGGGCGGTGCTGCATAATGAGTTGTGCCCCTGAACCGACGTGATCGCAGCCTCAATCTCGCGCCGGCCTCGATCGAGGACTACCGCGAGCGGGCCCGTCGCATGCTCCCCCGCCAGATCTTCGACTACGTCGACGGCGGCGCGTTCGGTGAATCGACACTCGCCGCAAATCGCGACGACCTCCATCGCATCCAGTTTCGCCAGCGGGTGCTGCGCGACGTCTCCACGCGTTCTCTCGCCACCACGGTGCTCGGTGAGGCGATAGACCTCCCGGTCATCCTCGCGCCGATCGGCTTTGGTGGGATGCTCGCCCGGCGAGCCGAGGTCCAGGCGGCAAGGGCCGCCGAACGAGCCGGCATCCCCTTTTGTGAGTCGACGCTCTCGATCTGTGGCCTCGAAGAGGTCGCGGCCGCGATCACCCGTCCCATCTGGTTCCAGCTCTACGTCATGAAGGACCGCAGTTACGCCGAGGACCTGATGGCGCGGGCCCAGGCGGTCGGATGCACGACGTTGGTGCTCACCGTTGACCTTCCCGTCGTCGGCCAGCGCTACCGCGACGCCCGAAACGGCATCAGCGGCAAAATCCCCCGCTCCAAGCGACTGCGCCGAGGCGCCGATCTCGTGACGCACACGAAATGGGTGCGCGACGTCGCCCTCGGCGGTCGACCACTGACCTTCGGGAATCTCGAGAAGGCGCTGCCCGACGCCAACGTGCCCGGCGACTTCCAGGGTTGGGTGGCCAGTCAGTTCGACCCCAGCGTCACCTGGGCCGACCTCGCGTGGCTGCGCGAACACTGGCACGGCAAGATCGCGCTTAAGGGAATCCTCGATCCCGATGACGCACGCCGGGCGCTCGACCACGGCGCCGACGCCGTCATCGTCTCAAATCACGGCGGTCGACAACTCGATGACGTGCCGTCGACCATCCGGTCCCTCCCGGGGATCGCCGAGGCGGTCGGCACCCAGTGCGAAGTGCTGATGGACGGGGGCATCCGAAGCGGCCTCGACGTCGTCAAGGCGATGTCCATGGGGGCCCGGGCCTGTCTCTTGGGGCGGGCCTGGGCCTACGCCGTGGCCGCGCGAGGCGAGCGCGGCGTCGACCACGTCCTTCGCATCATTCAGTCCGAGATGATGGTGACACTGGGACTCACCGGGGTGAACGACGTACGCGATCTCGACCGTACAGTCGTGGTGGAAGAGTAAGCCCCCGGGTCCGCCCGACATCACGAAAGCAGATTCACATGACTGACGCCCTCGACGCCTTGGAAACTTCCGTCGCCTATTTGCGTTCGACTATCGATGGAATGAGCGAAGATCAGTACGTCGCCTCAGCGCACCCGACGGAGTGGACGGTCGCCGACGTCATGAGCCACCTCGGTTCGGGTGCCATCATCTCCAAGCGAAGCATCGATGACGGCGTCGAAGGACGAGAGACGCCACCCAAGTTCAACGAGTCCGTCTGGGACGTGTGGAACGCGAAGACGCCGCACGCGCAGGTCACCGACGCCCTCGACGCCGACAAGGCACTCCTCAACCGAATGCTCGAGCTAACCCCTGAGGAGCGGGGCCGCTACTTCTTGAACATCGGGCCCTTTCGCTTCGACTTCGATGCGGCCGTGCGACTACGACTGGGCGAGCACGTCTTTCACACCTGGGACATCGAGGAGTCCTTCAACACCGCAGCGACACTCCAACCCGAAGCCGTGCCGTTCTTGTTCGCCAATCTCGAACTCCTGATGCGATTCGCCGCCAAGCCGACCGGCAAGGAGCACACGTTGCACATCCGAACGACGGAGCCACAAAAGGACTTCGCGTTGACCCAGACCATTGATGGCGTGGAGCTCGAAGAAGTAGAGGACGCGGAGACGTTCGACCTCGAGATTCCGGCCGAAGCGTTCTTGCGATTGGCTTACGGCCGGTTGGACGAGGAGCACACGCCGGCCGGCATCGACGGGACCCACCTCGGCGAACTCCGGCGCGTCTTCCCCGGGTTCTAGGCCATGGCACTTCGACTCCAGATCATCATCGGGTCGACGCGCCCCGGTCGCTTCGCCGACAAGCCCGTCGCCTGGCTGAAGGACCGGCTTGCGGGTCGCGACGAGTTCGAACTCGACGTCCTGGACCTGCGTGACTACCCGCTCCCCTTCTTCGAGAGCGCGATGTCGCCGGCGAGGACGCTACGCGAGTACCCCACCGACGACATCGCCAAGCTAGGTAAGCGCTTCGACGAGGCCGACGGCTACATCGCGGTCACCAGTGAGTACAACCACGGCTATCCGGCGTCACTGAAGAACGCGATGGACACGGTCTTCCCCGAGTTCAACAAGAAGCCCATCACGTTCGTTGGCTACGGCAACGCCGGCGGCGCCCGCGCGATCGAACAGCTTCGTTTGGTCTCGGTCGAGTTCGAGATGGCCCCGCTGCGTCACGCCGTCCACATCTTTCCCGACGTGATGCGCCCGGCGATGACTGCCGAGGAGTTTACGACCGACATCTTCGAATCTCTGAATCCTCGACTCGAGATGATGATCGACGAGTTGGTGTGGTGGGCCAGCGCGCTCAAAGTCGCACGCGAGGCCAACTAGTCAGGCTCCGGCTGGGAAATTCTCCAGCACTGTACGCACATAGTCCGCGTCACTGTCATAGACGTGAGCCGACTTCACGATCATTGTGAGCGGTCCGACGGGGCGGTCAATCTCGGTCGCAACCTGGTCTTGGATGACCGCGAGTTCGAGAAGGTTGGCGTATCCCTTGGCGCCAAAGTCGATGCTGTGGGCGTAGACCACGAGATGCAAGGCACCTTCGTCGAGATAGAAATCCAACAAACTGACGCAGGGAACATACGACGTGTCCGTGAGCGGCTGAAACGTGGTGATGGTGGCGGAGCGACTGAGCGGATCGCTGCGCAGGCGATCACACACCCAACGAAGTTGGTCGAGACCCGTGTTGGCGTAGTTATGCAGCCGCGTCGCGTAACTGTCGGCGTCGCCGAGTTCGCTGACCTCGGCGAAATCGACGAAGTTCGCACGCATCCACGCCAGACGTTCGGGGTCTGCGAAACGTTCCACGATCTCGTCGGTCGGCCGGGGACTTCGGACCGCGATGGTCGTCATCAAGACTTCTCGCATCGACAGTGCGTCGTAGGTACTCGCGGCACCGCGGTCGATTATCAGGCGAGCCGTGCCGATCCAGGCTTCGCCAATCGTTTCGCTTTCGATCAGGTTGGTCGCGTTTGAATTCACGACCCCATCCTTATCGCTTCACTGAACGCAAGGGAGCCCGGACGACAGCGACGCGTAGCCCCGGCGAATGTTGATCTGACCCGCGCCGACTTGGACGTTCAGGTTCAGGTGGGGTGCAGCCTTTTGACTGGCCACCGTCTTGAGGGATGGAGGAATGGCGCTGAAAGGCTGCTGGTCGTCGTAGCAGCGACTGAGATATTGGACATTCCCGGCACCGATGTGCGTCTTGAGATAGACGATGGCGTTCGCCGGCACGTCGATATTCAAGATGCCGACGGCCACGCTCGCCGACACCGATTTCGTCGTCGACGTGAAGTGAACCTCGCGGAGGTCAACGGTCATCGCTCCGAACTCCGTGCGGTACGAATCCTGCACCTGAGCGACGCTGGTCGGCTGAAAAATGCGAGCGCCGCTGCCGCCGGTCATCGGAACGCCGGTCGAGGCGATGAAGCCGAGAAAAGCGCCGGAGAGCAAAATCGCCACGGTCAAGACCGACAAGAAGACCAGCGCGATGAACCGGCGCAGCATGTGCTGACGTGCCGAAGAGCGCAGCGACAGCACCGCAAGAACAGCGAGGAAGATCAACCAGAGGGCGCCAAAGCTCCCACCCAATCGCGGCGAGTGGCCCAGCGTCGCGAGGACGATGACCACCGCGACGACGATGCCGGCGAGAAGCACGTACCGCAGGAGCTTCACGTTGGACGCGGGGGGCGCGTCCACGTCGGCATCGCCGTCGGGGCGACCCGACTGCGGAATCAGAACCCACATGGCGAGGTAGACCGCCGCACCGAGTCCGTAGAGGAAGGTGAGGACGACGAAGACGACCCGCACGATATTGGCGTCGACGTCGAAACGTTCAGCGATGCCACCGGCAACCCCACCCACCATCCGTCGCTTGGTGCTTCGACGCAGCCGAGACTCGGGCGCGACCTCCGGCTCCGGTGTCGGTGTCGGTGTCGGCGTCCACGTCGGCGCGGTGTCTTCGGTCTGCTCGTCTTCATCCATGGTTCAAATGTACGGGCGCCGCTGATCAAGAACTATGGGGATGAACCCTCAGAGCCTTCTCCGGCCCGCACGAGCGCTCAGGGTTTCCCCTTAGATACAAAGGGAAATCTTCGTGACAGAATTTGTCCTGAACGACGCGTCACACTGTCGTCGAAGGGAGAACCGAATGTCGATCACTACGTCGAGCCACGCCGTCGTCGGTACACCCCTTCGGCCACTGCGACGCGGCCGTGACAACTGCATCCTCGGCGGCGTCTGCGGCGGATTCGCTACGCGTCTCGGAATCAAGGAGCGCAACATCCGCGTTATCTTCGCCCTGCTCACTTTGATCTTCGGTCTTGGCATCTTGCTCTACATGACCTTCTGGTTGGTCCTCACGCGTTCGGGCGAGGAACACTCGATCATCCAGCAGATCTTCCAGAATCGCCGCGAGGCGCAACTCGTGTTGGTGGCCTTCATTGCGACGATCGTGCTGATCATCACCCTCCAGACGACCGGGACACGGACCTCCGACGGATTCGGCTGGCCCCTCCTCTTGAGTGTCTTTGCTGGCGTCGCCGTGTGGCGAGGCGCCTCGCTTGACGAGCGCGGCCATCTCACGGAGTTCTTCGACACCGCACCGTTCATCGGAGGCGCGTTCTCCAAGAGTCGCAAGGGGCTCGTGCTACGCGTCGTGGTCGGCGCCGGACTGATCTTTATCGGGCTGCACCAACTCCACCACATCGGCGGGTTCTGGGGTTCGGCAGGATCGGCCATCATCGGGACGGCGGTGTTGGTCGTCGGTGTGCTCGTGCTTTTCGCGCCGTGGTGGTTGCAAAACGTGCGAGAGCTGACGAGTGAGCGACGAGAACGAGTACGCGCCGAAGAGCGCGCCAGCATGGTCGCCCACCTGCACGACTCCGTACTACAAACGCTCACCCTCATCGAGCGCGCCGCCGCGAACGAGGGGGACGTCGTGCGTCTCGCACGCAACCAGGAGCGCGAACTTCGCCAGTGGCTCTTCAGCCCCGAGACCGTGACCAATGCCTCAACGTCATTCGTGGGACTCGTCGGAGCGATCGAACACGATGTCGAAAACGACTACGGCGTGCGCGTCGAGCTCGTGACGGTCGGTGACTGCGTGCCGGACGAACGAGTCTCGACGCTCGTGGCCGCCGCGCGCGAAGCCGCGATCAATGCCGCGAAGTGGTCCGAGGCGACAAGCGTCTCGATCTTCACCGAAGTGGAGCCGACGACGATCTCAATTTTCGTTCGTGACCAAGGTGTCGGGTTCGACCTCGACGCCATCCCGGCCGATCGACAGGGCGTCGCCCTGTCGATTCGACAACGGATGACTCAACTGGGCGGCGAGGCCATCATCAACACCGAGGTCGGCTCCGGCACAGAAGTCCAACTCGTCATGCCGCGTAGTCAATGACCGATTCGGCGCAACCACGGGTCTTCCTGGTCGACGACCACGAGCTCATCCGCTCGGGCATCCGGGCCGAGATCGCCGGCTCCGTCGACATCGTTGGTGAGGCCGACGAGGTCGAGGCCGCGATTGAGATGATCCTCGAGCGCACGCCCGACGTCGTCCTCCTCGACGTCCACATGCCCGATGGCGGTGGCCAGGCCGTGCTGCGGGCGGTCGTCGAGCACGCCACGACGACGAAGTTCCTCGCCCTGTCGGTCTCGGACGCGTCGACCGACGTCATCAGCGTCATTCGCGCCGGCGCCCGCGGCTACGTGACCAAGAACATCTCGGGCCCGGACCTGATCGACGCGATCTACCGGATCGCCGCGGGCGACGTCGTCTTCTCGCCTCGTTTGGCTGGCTTCGTCCTTGACGCCTTCAGCACAGGGAGCGACGATCATCCGCTGGTCATCGCCGATCCCGACCTCGACCAGTTGACCGCTCGAGAACGCCAGGTGCTTCGTCTCATTGCACGCGGCTACTCCTACAAGGACATCGCCAAGGAGTTGACCATCTCGACCAAGACCGTCGAGAGCCACGTCTCGTCCGTCCTTCGCAAACTGCAGCTCTCCAGTCGCTATCAACTCTCGCACTGGGCAAGTGAGCGTCACCTCAACTGACGACTTGCCGACACGCAGTCCTTCAGCCTGACGACGACAGCGACAGTCACGAGACATTGCACGATTCCTCGTAGCATGACGGGTATCGCTGGGGAGGAATACGGATGCGCATTCTGATTGTGGGTGGAACGTCCTTCGTCGGACGAGGCGTCGCGTGGGCCGCGTTGAACGCAGGTCACGACGTCACGGTGATGAACCGGGGTCAGACACCGAGTGACCTCCCGGAATCGGTCACCCGATTGATCGGCGATCGCCAGGGCGACATGTCGGCGCTCGAGGGCCTCTCCTTCGACGTCACCGTCGACGCCATTGCCTATCGCCCGATCGACGTCGACGCCCTCTCCTTCGCGATTGGCAACCGCGGAGGTCACCACATCCAGATCTCGTCGGTCTCGGCCTACGAGGACCCACCGAAGGAGGGCGCCACCGAGGAGACCGCCACGTTGTGGGACGATGCGTCGCTCGCTCGCGACGCCGAGGTGACCGGCGATACCTACGGACCCCTCAAGGCGGCTTGCGAACGCGCGGCCCAGCAGCACTTCGGTGACCAACTCACGCTCGTTCGCCCGACGTTCGTCATCGGCAGCCACGACGCGACGCTTCGGTTCCCGTACTGGGTCCAACGGCTCCTACGAGGTGGCAACATCGCCGTTCCCGGACCCCGTGACAACGCTCTGCAGTACATCGACGCCCGCGATCTGGGTGAGTTCGTGGTCACGCTGGCGGGCAACGCGACTCTGGGCGCCTTCCACGTCGCCGGCCCGTACCCCCCGGGTCGCTTCGTCGACGTGATCCAATCGATCAGTGATCAGGTCTCACCGCACGACACGCGACTGGTGGAGATCTCACCTCGCCACATCAAGAGCCACCATCTCGAAACGAGATTTCCCCTGTGGTCGGGATCGAATAGTGAGACAGCTCTCGCCGTCGACCCGGCCAAGGCCATCGCCGCCGGACTCACGTTCCGGGACCTGAGCGACAGCGTCGAGGACGTCATCGAGTGGTGGGGGGAGCGCGACGCCGCCTCGTGGTGGCTGACGCGCGAGCAAGAGGCGATGCTGGTTCGCACCAACGTCTGAGACCTAGCATTTTCGTGAAGTTTCCCATCTCGGCGGTAAATTCCGAGATTGATCGGACAGAAGCGGTTAATGGGCTCACCTCAAGATGATCGATTTCGCCGCCTCGTTCACGAACACAGTCCGGCGATCGGCAACTACATCCGTCGACGCCTCTATCCCCTGACCCTGACTGACCTCGACGACCTCGTCGAAGAGACGCTCCTGGTGGTGTGGCGGCGCATCGACAACGTGCCCGACGATGCGGAACTCCCGTGGATGATCGGCGTCGCGCGAAACGTCCTTCGAAACGCTCGCCGGAGTCAATATCGACGGACGAACTTCGAGTCGACACTTTCGTCGGCCCCCGATGACCCCTCGGCTGAAGACCTCGTCATCGCCGACGTCAGCGTGCGAGAGGCCCTGATTTCGCTCAACGACGACGATCGGGAGGTGCTGATGCTGAACGCCTGGGATGGACTCGACACCCACGCCCTCGGCGTCGCGCTTTCCATCACCACGAACGCCGCTGCGGTGCGACTTTCCAGGGCCCAGGCCCGTTTTCGCGAACGTTTTGCGGCCACCCAAGTCATCTGAAAGTTTTGGGCGCTTCGCGACAAGAACTAGGTATGCAGGCGGAGGAGCTTTCATGACTGATTTTGAGGAACGCTTACGCGCGGCCGACCCGGCCGCCACGAGCAGCTACGTACACCCGGATGCGAACGCGATGATCTCGCGGATCATGGCCCAGGCGCCACGCGCTCGACGTCACGTGTTGCGGAGTTTCCAGCTGCGCATGGCCGGATCGGTGGCCCTCGCCGCGGCGCTCAGCGTCGGCGGCATCGCGGCCCTGGACGGTGCCTCGCCATCACTCGCGGTCTTCGCGTTAGCCGCGCCACACAGCGCCAAGACGCCCGGCGTGGCTTATAACTCTGCCGCAACCGTGCCCACGAGTGGCGTGATGCGCATCTACGAGGAGTTCAACTTCACCGCCGGATCGGACCTCGGCGTCAACGCCGGCACGGGCGCGGCGTACGAATTGACGCTGCCCGCGAGCGCCTCGGCTGAGGCCTCGCGCATCGCCGGGATCTTCGGCGTCTCGGGCACGCCGGTCGATCAGAACAACGACGGCCAGGACTTCATGGTCACCGACCCGTCGGGCAACGACGTGGAGTACGAGACCTACGACACGGTGCCGCAATGGTCGTACTCGCTCGCGATCCCGCAGGCGGCCGGCATGTCGTCGACCACCTCGGACGGCACGACGGTCCCCATGCCGAGTGACGCGACGGTCAACGGCGACGTGGCGAACTACCTCGGGGAGCTCGGCTACGGCTACCAGGTGACCGACCCGCAGTTCTCGACGTCCAACAACGTCGTGACCTCGCCCGGTCAGCCCACGGTCACGACCAACGAGAAGCAGGCGACGTACAGCGTCACGGTCGACGGTCAGACGACCGATCAGTACCTGGACATCACGGTCGACCAGAACAACAGCCTCGTGTCGATGGACGGACCGGCCTTCACCGCGGCACCCGCCGTCAACTACCCGTTGCAGAGCCCGAGCGCGGGCGTGAGCGTCCTCGAGGCCGAGCAGCAGTCATACTTCGCGGCGAACGGCGCTTCGGCCTCCGGTGCCGCAACGACACCGCTCACTGCGGGATCGAGTGGCGCGTCGCTCTCGACGCCCCCACCGTCGGCCGCCGCGGATGACACCACCACCACGACACCGTCCGGTCCACCCATCGTCAACGTGACACTCGACGCCGAGACGATCTCGTACCAGACCTACCAACTCACCGACGGTTCGGTGTGGATGTTGCCGATCTACAACTACACCGGCCTCGTCAACAACGCCGACGGATCCTCCTACACGGGGACCTGGTCCACCATCGCCGTTGACCCGACCTACATCCAAGTATCCACCTCGTCATCAGGAGGTATCAATCCCGGCGGACCCATCCTCTACTAACCACATCTGAAAAGTCTGTCGGCGAGGCCGACGCAGTCTCTACCCGCACAGACGTCAGCACACCATCGAGACCCGCGCCAACTGGTGCGGGTCTCGGTCTATTCGGGTTTCTGTCGTGACGGCTTCCACGTTCGAGTCGCGTGGGGCGGATTGACGACCTCCGGTCGGGCATTGACAAACTTGGCCACCGCGGCCGGTGCACGGTGTGGCGGACGGCGCGGTTCCACCACGCCGGCACGCAGGTTGCGGCGGGTTCCCGACCACGGCGCAAGCGGGGCCGTGAAGGCGTCGGCCAGTCGGTAGGCCGAGGCTTCGTAGTTGATGCGCCACCCTCGAAAGTGGGGCCAGGCCTCTTCGGCGCTTCGTTCCATCGGGAATCCGACGAGCGCCAACTTCTCGACGGCGCTGACGAACTCTTCGTAGGTCAACTGAATCGGCGAATCGGGGTCGGGGTCGTCGTCAACCGGATATCCAAGGGACCCCGCCAGACGATTGAAGAGCGTGAAACCCATGCGGATGCACAGTCGCGTCTGACTCGGCGCCGTGGTGGGTGTGAGTGCCAGCTGCATCGCTCCGGCGTCGAGGACGGCCAAGAGACCGATGATCCAGTTGAGCCACGGTTCGGGCGAGCGGAAGAGCAGGAGTACCGGATACGTGGTGTGGCTCTCGGTCACCTCCGCGGCCCACAGCTCCCAGTCGGCGTAGAGCTGGGGCAACGCGTCGTTGATACCGACCAGTTGATGGCGCGCGAGCAACTCCGGTCCCCAGGCCGGTGAACCGGCGCGACTCTGCAACATGGTGACGAGCGCCTCACGACGACTGAAGGAGCTGTAGAGCGAAGGCAGATAGGCGATCTGCAGGGCCACGATCACGACCCACGTCGCGCCAGCCGCGATGTCGAGGGCCGTGTTGGGCACACCGCCGATGTGAATCGCGCCGACGGTGAAGAGTGCCGTCACCGCCTGAGTCAGGCCGTGCACGAACGAGTGCGTCGTGTCCATGAGCATCAGTGCGAATCCGAACACCAGACACACGGCCCACCAGAGGAGTTGCGCGATGAGGGCCACGGGCGCCGTGGGCGCCAGGATAGAGTCCTTGCGCTCGTAGGTCTTGGCCATGCGCGCGAACATCACGAACGTGTAGTGCACGGACTTGTTCACGATCACCGTGAGCTTTTCCAGACCCTGCGGCTGACGTGGCAGGACCAGGATGAAGAGCACGCTGACGACCGTCACGAGGACGATGAAGAGTCCAACGATGTATTCGATGACGTACACGTTCACTCCCCTCGCGGCGGCCCAATCATGACTATCGACTTCGCCGAATCATAGAGAGTAGGCGCGGTGAGGACTTCATCGCGCGCGCTCGTAAAGTTGGACGATGAGTTCTTCGTTGTCCGTGACGCTGAGCGGGCGCCACGTCACACTGACGCCGCTCACGATTGACGACGTCCCGGCACTCGTCGAGGCGGCATCGGGCGATCGTTCGACCTTCGGGTGGTCCATCGTGCCGGACACGACCCAGGGCATGGAAGCACTGATCGGTCGCCTGCTCGCGGAGTGCGATCAACTAATCGCGGTGCCGTTCACCACCCGACGCAGCGACACCCACGAGATCATCGGCATGACGAGATTCCTCACACTGCGATGGTTCTTCGAGCGCGAGTATCCGGACGGCGTGGAGATCGGCGGCACGTTCCTCACCGCCTCGGCACAACGAACGGCCGCTAACACCGAGGCGAAGTTGCTCATGATGACGCACGCCTTCGACGTGTGGGGCGTTCGACGACTCGACCTCAAGACCGACGAGCGCAACGTCCGCTCGCGACGCGCGATCGAACGAATCGGCGGTCAGTTCGAAGGCGTGCTGCGCAATTGGCAGGCGGCCCAAGTCGAGGGCGAAGACGGACTGACGCGCAACTCCGCGATCTACTCCATCCTGGATTCGGAGTGGCCCGGCGTGCGTGAGGGGCTCGAAGCGCGTCTCCTCAACTGAGCCACCAACGAATCTTTGTGCGTCGTGGCAAATCGCAGATGCAGCGCGATCGCGCCGCTCGCCAGGGCCGCGTAAAAACACCACAGGGACGCGAAGCCGTTCGCGCATAGTCGCGCCAACACGATCACGGCGACGAGATTGACGGCGCCGAACCACACGACGTTGCGCAGCCCAGACGCGAGCATCGAACCACACGTCGCGACGATGTACAGACCGATGATGACCACGCCGTGTTGGAGACCGATGGTGTAGGCCACGTGGTACGAACCGAGTTTGGCGCTGGGATGACCACGCAACATCGTCTCGAGCAGCGCGACCGACGTGACCACACCGAGCACGAGAAAGGGTGCGATCACCCGGCGTCGACCACGCGGTTCGAGGAGCAGCACCATCGTCGGCACGAGCGTGGGCAGCACGACGAAGGCGAAGAGGAGATAGATCCACATCGCGACGATGCCCACGGCGTGGGGCACGTGATGCTGCAGTTGCCACCACACGAAGGTCTCGTCGATCTGGTGCAGACCGAGCAGGATCGGAAACGGGGCGATCAGTCGATACTCCGGGCGACCCTTTAAGTGAAGGCAGGCGTCAACACCGATGGCCGTGACGACGAGTCCGCCGATCAAGTCCCCTTCAGGCGAGAAACACATGGTCGCTCACGAACTCTCTTCGATTGAATCGGGGAGGTTCGACGTCACGCATAGGCGAACCCTAATCTCGATGACCCCGTCGGCGAACGATGTCGATGCGGGACTGCGGACTATCGCTGTTCGATCAGGTCCATGTAGTCGTCGTTCCAGAGGTCGAAGTACTCCTCGGGCAACAAGACGGCGTGCGTCGGCTCCAGCGTCTCGACGAACCCCCGCTCGTGACTCACCGCAACGATGGTGCCCTTCCACTTGTGCATCATGTCGCCGATCGCGAGCACGCTCGCGGGGTCCAGGTTGTTCGTCGGTTCGTCCAGCAGCAAGAGATTCGCGTCCGACGAGGCCAGTATCGCGAGCGCCAATTTGGCGCGCTCGCCACCGGAGAGCGTCGCGGGCATCTGGTGCGCCGCCGAGCCCTTGAGGCCGAACGCGCCGAGCAGCGAACGACGCTGCACTTCGGTGACCACGGTCGCGTTCTCCAGGTTGCCCAGCACGGTCTTTTCGAAGTCGAGTTGCTCGTTCTCCTGGGCGAAGTAGCCGACGGTCACGTTGGCGCCGAACTTCACGAGGCCCTTTTGCTGTTTCTGCGTGCCCGCGAGACAACGCAGCATCGACGACTTGCCGGCGCCGTTACGTCCCACGATGACGATGCGGTCGCCGCGGCGCGTGATGAAGTTCACGTCCTTCAACACCTTCAGTGACCCGTAACTCACGGCGACGTGCTCAACCGTCATCGGCACGTCACCACTGCGCGGGGGCATCGGCAACTTGAAGGTGACCTTGCGTTCCTTCTTCGTCACTTCCACGCGGTTGTCCTGCAGCTTCTCTACCTTGCGGTCGAGCACTTTGGCGAGTCGCGCACGCGTCGCGGTCTGACCGCGCATCGAGTCGGCCAGTTTCGACATCCGATCGATCTGCTCGTCCTGGTGCGACGCGAGCTTCTCCTCGCTCAGGCGTCGCTCTTCTTCCATCTTGAGGAACTTCGTGTAGTTGCCCCTGTACTCGCGCAGCTGACCTTCGCGTAGGGCCAACACCCGATCGATCGACTTGTCCAACAGGGGCAGGTCGTGACTGATGACCAAGACCGTGCCGCGAAAGCGGTCGAGCTCTTCGAAGAGCCAGCGCTTGGCGGCCTTGTCGAGGTGGTTCGTCGGTTCGTCGAGCACCATGGTCGTTGGCTCTTCGTACAGCACACGCATCAGGTCGACGCGGCGGCGCTGACCACCGGAGAGTGCGTCGAGGTCCTCGAGGAGGAGGTCCTCTTTCAGGCCCAGTCCGGCTGCGAGTCGTGACACCTCGGACTCGGCCTCGTAGCCGCCCAGTTCTCGGAACTTCTCTTCCAGCGCGGTGAAGCGCTCGATGGTCGCGTCCGTGGGATCGGCCGCCAGTTCGTGGCGCGCGTGCTGCATGTCGGCGTCGAGTTGGTCGAGCCCGCGCGCTGAGAGCACGTGCGACAGTCCGATCGGCTCGACGCCGA
>Ga0208480_1000422_pt1 | contig 16024 bp, 15 predicted proteins | sample NGESurshal092012_4_FD_184485 | JGI IMG/M metagenome (GOLD analysis project Ga0208480, IMG submission 184485) | Arctic peat soil microbial communities from Barrow, Alaska - NGEE Surface sample F53-1 shallow-092012 (SPAdes) | ecosystem: Environmental > Terrestrial > Soil > Wetlands > Peat ... | reverse complement strand
GGGTCTGCATAGGGGATTTCCTGCGCGCAGTGTCGGTCTGCTGCTCGGAGCGATCTGTCTGCTGTTCGTGCTCGCCGGCTGTGGCGATGCGGAGAAAGACAACAACGCGAACCTGATCGTCGGCAAGCAGCAGTTCGTCGCCAAGTGCGGGTCCTGTCACACGCTTGCTCGCGCCAACACGAAGGGAACCATCGGTCCCAACCTCGACGAATCATTTCGTGCAAGCGTGGATGAAGGCTTGGAGCGCAACGCGATTCGCACGGTCGTCGAAGGGCAGGTGCAGAACCCCAATCGAGAAGGGGTGATGCCAAGCGGGCTGGCCAGCGGCTCGACGTTGACCGATATTGCCGCCTATGTAGCCCAAGTGGCCGATCGTCCTGGACAGGACACGGGACTACTCGCCGACGCGGTGAAAGCGCCCGGCGCCGGCAAGCCGGCGGTGGAGAAGGCCGGCAAGCTCGAATTTGAAGCAGACCCCCAGGGTCTGCTCGCCTACACCGCGAGCAAGGCCACGGCTAGCCCTGGCTCGGTGAACGTTTCGATGAAGAACATGTCAGGTGTCTCTCACAACATCGCGTTCGAAGCCGGTGCGGGTGGGGCAAACGGCAGCGGACCCGTGTTGGGTGCCACAACCTTCCAGACGAAGGGCACCGCGTCGATCACCGTCAAGCTCAAGCCCGGCACTTACACGTTCTTCTGTCAGGCTGCAGGGCACCGTGCCGCAGGGATGGACGGGACGCTCGTGGTCAAGTAGTCAGTTGTAGGTGGCGCATGCGCCACCTACCGGACGCGCACATGGGCGCGTCCGAGACCCGGCACATGTGCCGGGTCTTTCCGAGGCGGTCTACAGGACGCGGACAAGCACGACGATCGCAACCAGTACGACGAACGCGATCAGGACGTACATCAAGGTCCTGAAAGCCTCTCCCTCGGAACGCAGTGGATTCAGCATGCCTCTGGCTTCTCTCTATGGCCTCTCTGAGCTGTGAACCAAGCGATGCAAGGATGCAAGGAGCGAAATGTGCTTCGCATATGAGCGACTGAGGACGCCGCAGCGCGCAGGTCCACAGCTCAGAGGACGTAGACGGTGAAGTAGACGACCAACCACATCGCATCGACGAAGTGCCAGTAGATGCCTGGCACTTCGATGCCGCGGTGCTCCTCTGGCGAGTAGTGCCCTCGGAACGAACGGATCGTGACGATCAGCAGTAGCAGCAGGCCGATGAACACATGTGCGCCGTGCAGGCCTGTGAGCGAGTAGAAGATCGTCGCCTGTGCCTGGTCTTGAGGGGCAAAGCCGATGTTGGCGTACTCGTTGATCTGGATGAACAAAAACGCGCAGCCGAGCAGAAAGGTGGTGAGAATGCCGGCCTTCAAGCCGAAGCGGTTGCCTTTCTTGATCGACTGCTCGGCCCAGTGCAGCGTGAATGAGGAGGAGACCAGGATCGCCGTGTTCACCCCGGCGACTTCGAGAGGCAGGTGCATGCCGGGTGCCGGCCACGGGTCGCCCTGGGCGATGCGAATGAAGAAGTAGGCCGTGAAGAAGGCCCCGAACACCATGATCTCGGAGATGATGAAAAGCAACATTCCCAACAACTGAGGTTCCACGCGCGAGCTGCGGTGCGCCGCCGGCGGACCGTGGTGCTCGCCCCCATGCGCGTCGGGGGCGAGGGTGTGAGTGATGCCGGCGGCCTCCATGACTCTCTCTTCCCCGCGGCCTTCTAGTTGGCGGCAGCAGCCGAGGTAGCGGTGGGCTCGAGCGTGACGACGACGTGCTCGACGGGAACGGTCGTCGCGTGGCCAACGCGCTCGATCAGGTTCGAGCGCAGCCAACCCGAGCGCTCGTTGGGGAGCGTCGAGATGACGATGTCGTCGACCTGGAACAGCTCCAATGCGTTCATCGTCGCGGTATAAGGATCTGGGTCGCCGATCATGCCTGCGCTCAGGAGCCCGGCAGCGTCGAGTCGCTCGAGCATCGTGCCCAGACGTATGCGAGCCTCCCGATGAGCAGCGCCGCTGCGGTCTTGTTGGGGGATCACAGCGATGAACATATGGGCCTCGCCGCCGCTGGCCTTGGTGTTGAGACGATCGATCAGCTCCTCGCCGCTTGAGGTCTTGTGTGCGACCACGAGCGTCACGGCGAACGGCAGGCTTTCCTGGGTCAAGTCGACGACGACGTGCTCGACCGGCAGGCCTGAGGCGCGCTGCACACGGTCGATCAGGTCCCGTCGCAACCAGCCCGATTGCGTGGCCGGGTGCGTAGAGACGATCACCTCTTGCGGGCGGCGCTGTGCGATCGCGTCCATTGTCGCCAGGAAAGGGTCATGGTCGCCGACTTCGCCGGTGGCCGTTATGCCCTCCGTTGCGAGCAGGGACGTCGCGAGGTCCACACGAATCTGTGCCGCTTCGCGTACCGCATCGTCCTGGATGACCAGTCCCGCTGTCGGCTTCGTTTGGGGCACGACAAGGCGGAACGTCACATCGCCTTGTGCTGCGCGCGCTCGCACCAACTCGAGCAACTTCTCGCCGCCCAGCGTACGGTTGGCTATGACAAGGATCTCTTTCATCGGAGTTGCTCCCTTCACTCGATGGCTGCGTGGAAGACAGTGCCCGACCCGCCGGCGGCGCCGCCCACGGTTGCGGGCGTCGGCGGGGGGGCAAAAGTGCCGTGCACCGCTCCGGGGACGCCGTACTCGTACGGTCCGCCCACAACGGTCGGGATGCGGTCGAAGTTGAAGATCGGCGGCGGCGAGGAGACCTGCCACTCGAGCGTCATCCCGCGCCAGGGGTTGGCCGGCGCATGCGGGCCGCCGCGCCAGCTGGTGACCATGTTGTAGAGGAAGATCAGCGTGCTGGCGCCGAGCGCGAAGCTGGCGATCGAGATGAACAGGTTGGCGCTGGCGAACTGCGAGGAGTAAGTGGCCACACGACGGGGCATGCCTTCCAGGCCAAGGAGATGCATCGGCGCGAAGGTGAGGTTGAAGAACACAAACGTGCTCCAGAAATGCCACTTTCCCAAGCGCTCGTCGAACATACGCCCCGTCATCTTCGGGAACCAGTAGTAGGCGCCGGCGAAGATTGTCATCACCGAGCCGCCGAACAGCACGTAATGGAGATGGGCGACGATGAAGTAGCTGCTGCTCACGTCGATGTCGAACGGCAGCATCGCGAGCATCACGCCGCTGATGCCGCCGAGCGTGAATGTCACGAGGAAGCCGAGCGTGAACAGCATCGGCGTATCGAGGTGCAGCACGCCGCGCCACAGCGTCGCAAGCCAGGAGAAGATCTTGATACCGGTAGGGACGGCGATGATGCAGGTCGTGATCGCCATCGGGATACGGATCCAGGCCGGCATGCCTGAGGTGAACATGTGGTGTGCCCACACCGTGAAGCCAAGGCCCACGATCGCAAGCAGCGAGAAGGCCATCATGCGATAGCCAAAGATCGGCTTGCGCGCCTTCACCGCGATGATTTCGCTGACGATCCCGAAGCCCGGCAGCATCATGATGTAGACGGCCGGGTGCGAATAGAACCAGAAGACGTGCTGGTACATGAGCACGTCACCGCCCTTGCCGGCATTGAAGAAGTTGAAGCCCAGACCACGGTCGAGCAGCACGAAGAACTGCGAGGCCGCGATGAAGGGAGTGGCGATCACGACCAACAGCGAGGTGGCGAAGTTGGCCCACACCAGCAGCGGCATGCGGAAGAAGCTCATCCCGGGAGCGCGCATGGTGATGATCGTCACTAGGAAATTCAGTGCTGTCATGATCGAGGAGGCCCCCGCGAACTGCACTCCGACCGAGAAGAAGTCCTGCCCGATCGGAGCGTCGATGGACAGCGGCGCATAGGCGGTCCAGCCGTCGGCGAAAGCGCCGCCGGGAGCGGCGAAGCTCAGTAGCATCATCACACCGGCGAGCGGCAAAAGCCAGTACGAGAGAGCATTCAGCCGCGGGAAGGCCATGTCGGGCGCGCCGATCATGATCGGAAGCACGTAGTTGGCAAAGCCCGCGAACACGGGAATCACGAACAGGAAGATGAGCAGCGACGCGTGCACCGAGAAGAGCCCGTTGTAGGTGTTCGCGCTGACGAATTGCGCGCCTGGCTGCGCCAGCTGCGCGCGCATGAGCATCGCCATCAGCCCCCCGACGAGCAGGAAGAAGAAAGCGGTGACTGTGTACTGGATGCCGATCACCTTGTGGTCGGTGTTGATGCGGAAGTAGTCCTTCCAGCTGTAGGCCCCGTGGCCGGAGTGATCCTCGGGGCGGGTCGGGCGTCCGGCGGCCCAGTAGAGCCAGTAGTCAAAGCCGCCAAGGCCGAACAGGAAGAAGATCGGAGCGGCCAGCAGCGATACCGCCATCACGGCTTCCTCGTTGAGGAAGTGATGGTAGGTCGTGTGGCCGGTGGCCATGCGCACGATCCAGGTCAGCCCGGCGGCGAAAGCGATCCCAAGCGCCAGCCCAACGAACGCGCGATACAGCCCAGGAGCGCGCAACCGGGCGACCATCAGCTTGCTCCCCCTTGGTCTTCGATCCTGCCGATCATCGATCCCCATCTCCCCATTGCATCGATCACCATACCCTCACTATGCGCTCGACGGCGTGCTGGACTGATGTTTCAGCCAGATGCGGAATTGAGCAGGTGTCACGACGTGAATCCTCGAGCGCATCAGCGAATGACCGACGCCGCAAAGCAGATTGCACACGACCGGATAGGACCCCAACAGGTCGGGCGTTGCCCTGTAGGTGGTAGTGATGCCCGGCACCGCGTCGATCTGTAGGCGGAAGGCGGGGATCCAGAAGGCGTGGATCACATCGAGCGAGTGGATCTTGAATTCGACCGATTCGTTGTCAGGGACGTACAGCTGGGTCGTCTTCAGCGGCGTCCCGCCGGTCACCGATGGCGGGTAGGCATAGGACCATGCGAACTGGCGGCCGGTGACTTCGACCACCATCTCCTTAGCAGGCTTCCTTTCGTTTTCGTGCAACACAACGAACGAGTAAGAAACGAGCCCGAGCAGGAGCACGGCCGGGAAGACGGTCCAAATCACCTCCAGGCGGGTGTTGCCGTGGATTGGCGGGCCGTCCTTCTCCTCCTCGCCCGGCTTCATACGGAATTGCCAGACACAAAAGAGGATGACTGTGACGACGAGCACGAAGATCGGCACCGAGGCGATCACGAGCACGTGGTAGAGCGTGTCGGTGTGATGCGCTTGTGTCGAGGCCTGCGGCGGAAACCATTTGATCGCGTAGCTGAGCACGATCCCGATCGCGGTCGCAAGCACTCCCGCCACGATCGTCCCCACAATCGTGCGCTTGGACATCTCAGGCACCCCCTCGGTGCTCTGCGCTGCTGTTCAGGGCAACCCTGTACATCGCAACGGATGATGCTAATGCTTCGGGCCGATGGACGCGTTTTGTACCGTCCGAAGCTTGTTCTGCCGCCGACCCATCAGAGCGATCGTGCCGGCTGCATATCGCCTGCTGGAGGAGTGATGCACGTGGCCGGCCATCGTGTGAGTCGCTCGACGCAGCGTTACTGTTTGCGCTGGCCTATCGCGGGTAGGTCAGGTCCAGCGACAGGTGCTTGACGGAGAGCGCTACACCCAATAGATTGAGACAATCGTTGCAAACGCAAACGCAAACGCAAACGCAAACGCAAACGCAAACACGGACGAGGATCGGAGGTCGAGGCGATGCAGGTTCGAGACGGTATGAGCCAGGTGGTCTTGACGATCGGCCCAAGCCACACGTTGCGCGAGGCGGCAAAGCTGATGTCCGAGCGCCACGTCGGAGCCGCCGTAGTGATTGATCCCGATTCCGGTGGGCTAGGGATTCTGACCGAGCGTGACGTGCTGGCCTCCGTCGGCGCGCAGCAGAGCCCAGAGCTCGAGCTGGTGGCCGATCACCTGACACGCGATGTCGTCTTTGCCGAGCCGTCCTGGTCGTTGGAGGAGGCCGCCGCAGCAATGGTTCGCGGCGGCTTTCGCCACCTGATCGTCGTCGAGCATGGAGAGACAATGGGGATCCTCTCTGTGCGTGACGTCGTGCGCTGCTGGACAGACGAGGGGGCTATCTGCCCTGTCCCGGCAAGCGCAGCCGTGGGGTGAGCAGGGGAGGTCGAGCGCCTTCAGGGGTAGGCGTGACCGTCCACCACCGGGGCCGTGCGTGATTGGGGAATCGCGCACGGCAGCTCACCGGACCAGTGCCGCCCGCGTCTCATCTGGCTCTCTGCATACTCCGTACGCCTTATCCGTTCACAACCAAGGGTTATAACGGGCGCCTCACCCGTTATGGCCAACGGTCCTGACCCAGAGTATGACCCCGCACGCAGGTAGCACCCCACGCACGAGCGGGCAGGATCGGGGGTCAGTGCTGGTGGTCGAGCGGGAGCTCGTCGATTTCGCGGCGTGTGTCCATGACCCAGCGGACCACGCACACAACCGTCAGAATCACACCGGCGATCAGCAGGATCTTGCTGATCGTGATACCGACCACCGCGAGCGTGATGCCTGCCGCGGTCAACAGCGGTAGGACCGTCGGCCCGGGAAGATGGATCTCCTCCCCCGTGGGGGGGATCTCGGGATCGAGCGGGCTCATGAGAGATATGCCGCCGCGACGAGGAACGTCAACCCGAACATGAACATACAGATACCGGCCACGATCAGGCCGGCACGGATGTTCTTCTTGGCAAGGCGACGGTCCATGAGGACGTGAAGATTACAACTTCGTGGCGAGGAGCATCGCGCTCAGGGCACTTTCGAGCCGACCTGTAGCAACGAACATGGTGTTCGGTCCGCGACCGCCACCCAGAGGCCGAGAACGGCAGGCGCTCTCAGAGCTTTACGTCGGCGACCATCGCGCAGAACAGCAGCGCCAGGTAGGCCAGCGAGAACAGATAGAGCTGCAGGGCGCTGCGTCGATCGGCGCGTCGATAGAGTCGCACTGCGCCGGCGATGAAGCCAAACCCGAGGATCAGCGAGGCGGTCAGGTAGATCCCTCCGAAGCCACCGGCACAGAATGGCAACTGCGTGACCGCGTACAGCAGCACGGTGTACAGCAGAATCTGCCGGCGCGTCTCGGCCTCGCCGCGCACAACCGGCAGCATCGGCACCCCCACCTTCTCGTACTCGTCCTTCATCAGCAGCGATAGCGCCCAGAAGTGCGGCGGTGTCCAGAAGAACACGATGAAGAACAGCAGCACGGCAATCCCGTTGACCGAACCGGTCACTGCGGCCCACGCGACAAGCGGTGGGACGGCGCCGGCCGCTCCGCCGATCACGATGTTCTGTGGCGTACGCCGCTTCAGCCACACCGTGTACACCAGCACGTAGCCGAGGAAGCCCGCGAAGGAGAGGCTCGCCGCAAGCACGTTGACAGTCAACGACAGCTCCAGGAAGGACAGCCCCGCAAGAACGCATCCGAAGGCGAGCGCCGCGACTGGGGATACCCGACCGGAGGGCACAGGTCGGTTGGCGGTGCGTGCCATGCTCGCGTCGATGTCGCGGTCGAACCAATGGTTGACGGCGCCGGCGCCGCCAGCGGAGAGATAGCCACCGAGGCAGGTCACTGCGATCAGCGCCACTGACGGATCGCCAGCCACCAGCATGGTGGTGATCGTCGTCAGGAGCAGCAGCGACTGCACCTTCGGCTTTGTCAGCTCGAGGTAGTCCGAGAGCAGCTGACGCGTGCGCGAGGGCGCGGCGAGAGCGGGCGCTTCCAGCGACTGCGTCAAGCCGCTACGGCTCACGACGCTAGACCCCGACTTGCGTGGCCCCGGCGGGCACGGTTGCGCCTCCGGGGGCCGGCACGGCAGAGGTGCGCTGCTCGATCTCGCGGCGGATGTCCTTCATCGGCTCATAAGAGCGTACTAGTGGGATCACGTCGAAGTTGTTGGTTGGTGGGGGAGAGGTTGTAAACCACTCGAGCGAGTTGGCCTTCCAGGGGTCAGGCCCTGCGATCGCGCCGTGCTTGAGACTGCGCGTGACGTTGACGACCGTCACGAGCACACCCGAGGCGAGCACGAACGAGCCGATCGTCGAGATCAGGTTGTAGAGCGCCAGGTTGCCCACATTGTCGTACTCGTACACCCGCCTTGGCATCCCGTCGAGGCCAATCACGTGCTGGATCAGGAAAGTCATCAGGAATCCAACGAACATCAGCCAGAAACTCAGCTTGCCGAGGCTCTCGCTGAGCATCCTGCCGCTGATCTTCGGGAACCAGAAGTAGATCCCGGCGAAGATCGTGAACACGGCTCCACCCATCAGCACGAAGTGGATGTGGGCCACGACGAAATAGGTTTCGTTCAGCTGCCAGTCGACCGGGAAGACGGCCAGGAACACGCCGGAGATGCCGCCGATCATGAACAGCGCGATGAAGCCGGCGCTGAACAGCAGCGGTGTCTTGAATTCGATCGTGCCGTGCCACAGCGTGGCGATCCAGTTGAAGATCTTCACGCCGGTTGGCACGGCGATCAAGAACGAGCTCATCATCACGAAGATCAACAGCGCCTCTGGGATCGGCGCGGTGAACATGTGGTGCGCCCAGGTCAAGAAGCCGAGAAATGCGATCGCTACGGTTGAGGCCGCGATCGCCTTGTAGCCGAAGATCGGCTTGCGCGCGAACACCGGCAGGATCTCCGAGACGATGCCGAAGCCCGGCAACACCATGATGTACACCTCGGGATGTCCGAAGAACCAGAACAGGTTCTGCCACAGCATCGCCGACCCGCCGTTGGCCGGGTCGAAGAAGTGCGTGCCGAAGTGGCGGTCGGTAAGCAGCATCGTGACCGCGCCTGCGATCACTGGCATCGCGAAGATGATCAAGATCGAGTAGGTCAGGATCGCCCAGATGAACAGCGGCAAACGCCCCCACGACATCCCCCGAGCACGCATGTTGGCGATCGTCACGTAGAAGTTCACCGCGCCCAGGATCGAGGAGAGACCGGTGAGGTGGACCAGATAGATCCACGCGTCTTGACCGCCCCCCGGTGAGTAGGTGATGCTCGAGAGAGGCACATAGCTCGTCCAACCCGCTTCTGGCGGGTTCCAGAAGATCGAGGCGTAGAAAACGATCCCGCCTGCCAACAAGAGCCAGTAGGAGAGGGCATTCAGGCGTGGATAGGCCATGTCGCGCGCGCCAACCATCAACGGCACGAAGTAGTTCGCGAGCCCGGCCATCATCGGCACGACGAACAGGAACACCATCGTCGTCCCGTGCATCGTGAACAGTTGATTGTAGATCTGCGGAGAGACCAGCGTGTTGTTGGGCACTCCCAGTTGCAAGCGGATCAGCAGAGCCTCGATACCGCCAAGGATGAAGAAGGCGAAGGTCGTGACCATGTACATGATCCCGATGCGCTTGTGATCGGTTGTCGTGATCCAGCTCGCCCAGCCTTTGGGCTCAGGCGTGGCCTCATGCGCGACTACTTGGGGGATCGGGGCTGCGTAGGTGGCCATCTGGCTAGGCTCCTAGTTTCCGGAGTCGGAGATTGGGTGGATCACGGGTTCTGGACCTGTCCGGCGCCGACCTGCTTGTTGAGCTTCGCGCGCGCCACCGCAGCTTGCGCGTTGGCTTCGGCGATCTGCTTCTTCTGATAGGCCAGCCACGCTTCGAACTGCGCCGGTGGGACAGCCTTGACGGTCGCGGTCATGCGCGCATGCCCGCGACCGCAGATGAGCGCGCACTGGCCACGAAAGACGCCCGGTTTTTCGATCTTGAACCACGTGTAGTTGTGGTAGCCGGGCACTGCCTGGAACTTGCCCCCGAGTTGCGGTACCCACCAGGAATGGACCACGTCGGCGGAGACGATGTTGAGCGTCACAGTGGTTTTCGTGGGCACCACCATCTCTTGGTAGGAATATGGCGCGCCGAGACCGTCGGCTTCGGTGGTCCCCGGATAGATGTACTGCCACACGAACTGGCGGCCCACCACCGTGATTTTCAGCGACTTGCCACTGGGCGGGAGCTTCTGAGTGTTGCTCGCATACAGTCGCGAACTGTCGCTGACGAGATGTTCGCCTTCGGGGCTCGAGTTGACGGGGTCTTGGATCGAGGAGAGCTTGGCGAACGTGAGCCCGGCCAGGGCCAGCAGGATCACAGCGGCGCCGACGGTCCAACCGATCTCGAGGCGCGTGTTGCCGTGGATCTGGGCGGCCACGGCGCCCTTGCGCGAGCGGAAGCGGAGGAGGGCATAGCCGAGCGCTCCCTCGACCAGCACAAAGATTACGAGCGCCACATACAAGGTGATCTTGTAGAGGCCGTCGATTTGATCGGCGTTGGACGACCCGCCCGACTGGGGGGTGAAGAACGCGAGGGGTGTGGCAAGCAGGTGGCTCAACGCGGCCGTGATTCTATTCAGGCGCGGACGGAACGCGCGTCAACGTCCGCGGAAGTCGGCTGGACGCTTGGCGAGAAAGGCGCTGACGCCCTCGACGAAATCATCGCTGCCGGCCATCTCCTGCTGGAGTTTTGCCTCGAGCTCGAGCTGCGCGGACATGTTCGAGTACAGCTGGCTGTTGAGTTGGCGCTTGCTGGCAGCATAGGAGCGCGTCGGCCCGGCCGCCAGCCGCGCCGTCAGGGAGGCGCTCTCGGACGCAAGGGCCTCGTCGTCGAAGACGCGGTTTATGAGGCCCCAGTCGAGCGCTTGCGTCGCTGACACGCGTTCGCCCAGCATCGCCATCTCCACGGCCCGCGCCATACCAACGCGCGCCGGCACGAACAGCGAGGAGCCCCCATCGGGCACAAGCCCGATATTGACGAAGGCGAGCAGGAAGTAGGCGCTTCTCGCCGCCAGAACCAGATCGCAGCAGAGCGCCAGAGAGCATCCGATGCCGACAGCTCCGCCATTCACAGCCGCCACCACCGGCTTTCCCATCTCGCGGATGGCGTACATGATCGGGTGGTAGCGCTCGGTGAGCACCCCGTAGACGTTCGGGCGCCCCTCGGGCGTCAGGTCGTCTCCGCTGATGTCACGCAGGTCCGCGCCGGAGGAGAAGGCCCGGCCGGCGCCCGTGATGCGAACGGCGCGGACGGCCTCCTCAGCGGCCGCTTGCCCGAGCGCTGCCAACAGGTCTTCGCCCAGCTGCCTGTTCCATGCGTTCAGGGCCTCTGGCCGGTTGAGCTCGATCGTTGCCACGCCCTCGAGGCGTGTCAGGTTGACTGTGTCCAGCTGCATCGGCGCGGGAGTTTATGGTGTGTCGTGATGAGTAGACCTGTGATCGGCATTTGCACGGCGCTCGAGCGGGCTCGCTGGGGCATGTGGGACCAGCAGGCCGTGCTGCTCTCGCGCAGCTATGTGGAAGCAGTGCAGCGTGCCGGCGCGCTTGTCTTGATGCTGCCTCCCGACGAGCTACTGCTCAGGAGCCCCGAGGAAGCACTCGACCTGCTCGACGGCCTCGTGATGGCGGGTGGCGCGGACATCGACCCGGCAAGCTATGGGGCAGAGCCTCATCCGGAGACGCTCGACACGGTACCCGAGCGCGACCGTTTCGAGATCGCGCTGGTGCGAGCCGCGATCGAGCGCGAATTGCCGGTGCTGGGCATCTGCCGTGGCATGCAGCTGATCAACGTGGCCTACGGCGGCACGCTGCTGCAGCACTTGCCCGAACGCTTTGGACATCACGAACACTTGCGTGTGCCAGGGACCTTCGACGGCGCCGACCACGATGTCGATTTGGTCGAAGGGTCTCTGGCCGCAGGTGCCGCCGGAGAGACCCACCACGCGACCAAGTCCCACCACCATCAGGGCGTGGATCGGTTGGGCGAGGGTCTTCAGATCAGCGGCTCCTCGACGATGGATGGCCTGCCGGAGGCGATCGAGATGCCCGATCGACGTTTCGTGCTCGGCGTGCAATGGCATCCCGAGGCCGACGAGACCAGTCGTGTCGTCGGCGCTCTGGTTGCGCAGGCCACGGAGCACATGCGTGAGCGGGTCGCAGGCGGGACGGTGGCGGCGCAGGTCGGGACGGCGACCGTCGAGACGGCGGCGACCGAGGCCGAGACAGGGGCGATAGAGATCCAGGCCGGTACGGCGGCATAGCTCGAGATCGGCGATGCTCTCCGTGCGCATCGGGGAGCGCCGAAAGACCGGCGATTGTGCCCTCGCGGCCGGGAACTGCCGAGTAGCGTCATATACTCCCCGCCCCGTGCGGGGGTCGAAGGCCATCAGGACAGCCGCCTGGGGCTTGGTGGCCGCGGGCGTGATGGCACCGCTCCTGCGCAAGCGTCTCTCGACGCCGCCGATCGTGGCCCAGACCGTCGCTTTTGTCGCCCCGATAGGCCTGTGTGTGGCCGTGCGCCGCTCGCGCACACGCGATGTGGCTGTGTGCTCGCTGCAGATGTGGGCTTATCTGGCCGCCTACAAGGCTCCCCACGACGATGAGAGCGCCCAAGAGCAGCGAGTGCTGGTCGACTACCCGATTGCCATCGACCGTGCGCTCGGGTTGGGCCAACTGCCCACCGTGCGCCTACAGCGCAGGCTGGCTCGCGGACAGTGGCGGCTCGGTGATCGCGTGCTGGTCTGGGCTCATTGGCTGTGGTTCCTCATCCCGCACGGAACGCTCGTGTACATCCTGCTGCGGCACCGCTCGCGCTTTGACCGTTCCGCAGTGATGACCTATGCGGTCTTCGATCTCGGGGCGATGGTCTACTGGATCCTGCCCACCGCACCGCCCTGGTATGCGGCGGGGCATGCCGGGCGAGGTCGGCATTTCAACGGTCGCCTGCTGGGTGCGTCGGGCGCAGGCGGCGGTCCAGGCGAGATGGCCGCAAAGCCCGCGACGGCGTCAGCTGCCCCTGGGGACATAGCGGTCAGGCGAATGATGGTCGAATATGGGGAGTTTTTTTGGAAAGACGGCTGGGGTCCCCTTTACAGTGTGCTTGGAGGCAACCCACTGGCCGCGATGCCCTCGCTGCACTTCGCCACATCGATGATGGCCGCCCAGCTGCTCGCAGAGACTGGGCCGGTTGCCGGTGCCCTTGCTTGGGGTTACACCGCGACGCTCGGCTTCGCGCTCGTCTATCTGGGCGAGCATTATGTCGTCGACTTGATCGCCGGGGCGGCGCTGACGACCGCGGTGCGCCGCTTGGGTCCGCCCGCGGAACCCGGGTTGCGCCGCTTTGCCGCGGCGGTGGCGGCCATCGAGGCCCGGGCACACGATGCGCCATGAGCCTGCGGGGAGATGAGATGAACGCGGCAGATTCCTCTGAGCGCGAACCGGTTGCCGACAAGCAACAGGAGACGGTTGGGGCGCCAGATGGTGGCGCGGGCAAGACCGTCGCTCGCAAAGGCGCGTCGGCGCAGGGAGATCCTGCAGTCCCGGATGGAGGTAATGGCGATGAGCAGATGCCACGCGTGCCGGTCACGCGGCGCAGCGCTGTCGCTTTCGGAGTGTTCGTGCTCTCAGCGGTCGCCTTCCTGTATTTCGTACTGCCCAAGCTCACCGGCTTCAGCAGCACCGCCCATCGCATCGAGAGTGGCGACACCTGGTGGATCGCGATCGGGGTGGTGCTCGAGATCTGCTCGTTTGCGGGCTACGTCGTGCTCTTCCGAGCAGTCTTCGTGCGTCCGCCCAGCCCGATCGGATGGTCTGAGAGCTACCAGATCACGATGGCTGGGCTGGCGGCCACACGCCTGTTCGCGGCCGCCGGCGCGGGCGGCATCGCGCTCACCGCGTGGGCTCTGCGCCGCTCGGGGATGGAGGCGCGGCTGGTTGCGTGTCGGATGGTCGCCTTCATGGTGCTGCTGTACGTGGTCTACGCCGGCGCCGTGTTGCTGGACGGAATCGGCATGGGCACCGGTGCGCTTCCCGGTGAAGGATCGTTTGCGCTGACGATCGTGCCGGCAGTCGTGGCCGCGCTGCTGTTCGCGGTTGCGGGTGCAATGGCGTTGCTTCCAGGGGATATCGAGCGGCGCCTCGCGCGCTGGGCTTCCGGGTCCGGCCGCCTGGAGCGCTGGCTGGCAAACGCGGTGACAGTACCGGCGCTCGCGGCAAGCGGCGTGCGTACGGCGATCGGCCTGGTGCGCGAGCGCGACCCCGGTTTGCTGGGAGCGCCGGCATGGTGGGGCTTTGACATCTGTGTGCTGTGGGCCTGTTTCCACGCGTTTGGCTCCGCGCCGCCCTTCACGGTCATCTTGATGGCCTACTTCCTTGGCATGGTGGGCAACCTGTTGCCGCTACCGGGCGGGCTCGGCGGGGTCGAGGGCGGGATGATCGGCGCCTTCGCGGCCTTCGGCGTCAACCTCGACCAAGCGGTGCTCGCGGTGCTCGCCTACCGTGCGATCTCCTTCTGGCTGCCCACCGTCCCGGGCGCGATCGCCTATTTCCAGCTACGCCGGACGGTGGCACGCTGGCGCAGCGAGCAGGCATCCCCCAAGTCGGCCACAACAAAGCCGATCGAGACCGCTGGACCGCTTCACGTCTAGCAAAGACGCTATACTTTACAAAGTAAAGTGAGTGTGGGATCTGCTTTGGCCGGCGCACGGCAATCTGAGCTTGGAGTGCCGGATTGGCTACCTTGAGTTGACGGCGCTCACACAGATGAGCGAGAAACGAGCTTAGGACTGGAGTCAGCGAGATGGCGGAGATCGAGAACACGATCATCATCGGCAGCGGGCCCGCGGGATATACGGCGGCGCTGTACACCTCGCGCGCCAACCTCTCACCGCTCGTCGTGGAGGGCTTTGCCTGGGGCGGCCTGCTGCAGCAGACGACCGACGTCGAGAACTATCCGGGCTTCCCCGAGGGCATCATGGGCCCCGATTTGATGATGAAGCTGCGCGAGCAGGCTGGGCGTTTCGGCGCGACGCTCGAGACCGATCAGGTCGAGCGCGTGGAGCTGGCCAGTGAGCTCGGGGGTGTTCACAAGGTATGGGTAGGTGACACCGAGCACCGTGCGCGTACGGTGATCCTCGCGATGGGCGCCGAGCACAAGAAGCTTGGCGTGCCTGGTGAGGAGGAGCTGAGCGGCCGCGGCGTCTCCTACTGCGCCACGTGTGACGCCGCCTTCTTCAAGGACGCCCAGACGGTGATCGTCGGCGGCGGAGACTCGGCGATGGAGGAGGCGATCTTCTTGTCGAAGTTCGCCAGCAAGGTCACTGTTGTGCACCGCCGCAAGGAGTTCCGCGCCTCGAAGATCATGCTGGAGCGGGCACGCGAGCAATCGAACATCGAGTTGCTGACGCCATATGCCGTCGAGCGCTTCGAGCCCGGCGAGAGCGGTGCTTTGAGCATTGCCAAGCTTGTCAACACCGAGACCGGGGACACGCGCGAAGTGCCGATCACAGGCGCATTCATCGCCGTCGGGCATGAGCCGCAGTCCTCACTTGTGGACGGTCAAGTCGAACTCGACGAGAACGGTTACGTCAAGGTAGAGGGGCGTTCCACCCGCACCAACAGGCCAGGTGTGTTTGCCGCCGGCGATCTTGTCGATCACACATACCGCCAGGCGATCACCGCGGCCGGCTCGGGCTGTCAGGCGGCGCTTGACGCCGAGTGGTACCTGCGCGATACGCCAGAGGTGCCTACGCCGGAGGGAATGCCGGTCGGAGACTTGGCCGAGGCCCAGTGGGCGGCACCGGCCCCGGTTGCCGACGCGACCTCCTGAGAATCGAAGCCTGCGGTCGCGATCGCATCGCGGTCCGGCGGATTTTCGGCTGTAGGGTCAGCGAAATGCAGGAGCGAGGAGGTTGTGGTCCGCGTGGGGGTCAGTCGGTCTTTGTCGCGAGGCGGCGCAGGGCGGGAGCTGGACGGTAGCGCTCCTCGCGATATTCCTCGCCCAGCGCTTCAAGCGTCCTGAGCACCTGGCCCGGGCCGATCTCCCGCATCCAAGCGAACGGGCCGCGGGGATGACTGAGGCCGAGCATCATGCCCTTGTCTATGTCCTCGGCGCTGCCTACGTCTTCGCCCAGCGCGAACGCGGACTCGTTGATCACCTGACAGACGATTCGTGCGAGCACTCCTCCGGGAGCTGCCTGGACGCGCTCGGTGTGTAGGCCGAGGCCCTTGAAGGCGACTTCGCTTGCCTCG
>Ga0208480_1000419_pt1 | contig 16056 bp, 11 predicted proteins | sample NGESurshal092012_4_FD_184485 | JGI IMG/M metagenome (GOLD analysis project Ga0208480, IMG submission 184485) | Arctic peat soil microbial communities from Barrow, Alaska - NGEE Surface sample F53-1 shallow-092012 (SPAdes) | ecosystem: Environmental > Terrestrial > Soil > Wetlands > Peat ... | reverse complement strand
GATCGGAACAAAGGATCGAGCGCCGGCCTGGCATTGTTTTCGCGCGGCCCCGATCCCAGCCGCAACCGGTCGCTCTCCACCAGGAGATGCCGCTTGGGCGGCGCGATGTAGATTCGGCTTCTCTCAAGCTCGTCGCCGTCCTGCGCAAAACGAGCCGGTAACGGCCCGGCCTGGGTCAGGATAGCGTCAAGCGTGGAGTTGAATTGGCTCGAAAGGTGAATGACCACGAGAACGGAAGCTGGAAAATCACGCGGAAATTCGCCGGCGAGAAAACGCAGCGCATCGAAGCCTCCTGCGGAGGTGCCGATTGCAAGAATGTCGCGATTGGCCATGCAACGGAACCCCTTCCGGCGGCGTTTCGTTCCATACTGTCGGCTCGCCAGCTCGCGCTAAAACGGGATCGAAAGTCATCCGTTGGCAAAGTCGACATTGCGGCTTATCCTCCAAAAAACGCATTAAAAGTGATGCCCATGTAGGAATTGAGTGAGGAAGAACCCTTCGAGGTAGCTTCGGACGACCCGAGGCCGGTCGTGGTCGGCATCGGAGCCTCGGCAGGCGGGGTCCAGGCATTGCAGCGTCTGTTCGATGCGCTGCCGGACAAGACCGGGGCCGCTTTTGTGGTGGTGGTGCATCTTGACCCGCAAGTTCGCAGCGAGTTGTCGAGCATTTTGGCGACTCGCACCCGCATGCCGGTGTCCCAGGTCGAAGAACCCGTTCCCTTGCAGGCGGACCACGTCTACGTCATTCCTCCCGACCGCCGCCTGCACATCACCAACGACGAGATCGCAACGGCGGAATTCGACGAGCCTCGGGGCCACCGGGCGCCCATCGATTTGTTTTTTCGCTCGTTGGCTGAACAGCACGGCGATGGCTGCGCCGTTATCCTGACCGGCGCCGGGTCCGACGGGGCGGTCGGGGTCAGGGCTGTCAAGGAATCCGGCGGCATCATCCTCGTGCAAGACCCTGACGAGGCTGAATACCCTTCAATGCCCCGGAGCGCCATCGCGACCGGAATCGCGGATTTCGTCCTGCCGGTACGCGAACTGGCAGAGCGGCTGGCCGAGCTGGTGCGCGAGAAGAGCAACGGCGCGAACGCAAGCCGGCGCAACTTCGACGAGGAATTGCTGCAACGCATCCTGGCCTATGTCCGCGTTCGCACCGGGCATGATTTCTCCAAATACAAGCGGCCGACCATCTCGCGCAGACTTGCCCGCCGCATGCAGGTGACCAGAACCGAAGACCCGAGCGATTATTACGACGTGCTGCGTGACAATCCCGATGAGGCGCAGGCCTTGCTGGGAGGCCTGCTGATTTCGGTCACGTCTTTTTTCCGCGACAGGGAAGCGTTCGAGGCACTCGAACTTCAGGTCATTCCCCAACTGTTTCAGGGCAAGATGCCTGAGCATCCGATCAGGGTCTGGGTACCCGGCTGCGCCACCGGCGAAGAGGCCTATACGGTGTCGATGCTGCTGCTTGAGCACGCTTCGCGCTATGACATCAGGCCCACCATTCAGGTCTTTGGCTCGGATCTCGACGTCAACGCCCTCGCCACAGCCCGTGAGGGCGAATATCCGGCCGCCATCGAAGCCGATGTCAGCGAAGATCGCCTGCGGCGTTTTTTCGTCCGGGAAGGCAATTATTACCGCGTACGATCCGAGCTGCGCGAGGTGGTGCTGTTCGCCAGTCACAGCCTGCTCAAGGACCCGCCCTTCTCACGCATCGATCTGATCGCCTGCCGCAACCTTCTGATCTATCTGGATCGCGAGCTGCAGGAGTTGGCCTGCAGCACGTTCCATTATGCGCTCAACGCCAATAGGTTTCTGCTGCTGGGCTCGTCCGAGACTGCCGATCATCCAGCCGGACTTTTCCATGTTTTCGACCGCAAGGCGCGCATCTACCAGTCGTCGGCCAGTCCCGGCGACCCACGCCTGCTGCCACGCCTGCTCGGCGCCGCGGGCACGTCCGCCCAGCATGCCGGGCATCCGATGCGAGCAGCCAGTCCCACCGCACTGCTAAGCGGGGTCATGGCGCACCGCCAGGCGATCGAGAAGCTGGCGCCTCCCAGCATTCTGGTCGATCGCACGCATCGGCTGCTGCACATGTCGGACAACGCCGGGCGCTACCTGCAGCCGTCCGGCGGTCCCTTGACCGACGACGTCGTCGATCTGGTGCGGCCGGAACTCCGCGCCGAGTTGCGCGCGTCACTGCATCGGGTTTTCGAAAGTCTTCGCGCCAGCGTGACCCTGCCAATTCCCGTTCGCTTCAACGGCTCGCCGCACCGCGTCGTCATGCAGGTGAAGGCGGCCGGCGAACAGGATGGCGACAAGTCCGGCAATGTCGTGGTCCTGTTCATTGAGGACGAGGATGGCGCCGTCGAGCATAACAGCGAACTGGCTTCGGATCAGACCGACGTTAGCAGCGAGATCGTCAATCGGCTTCGGGAAGCGCTTGGGCAAACGCAGGCGCGGCTACGAACTACCCGCGAGGAATCGGAGAGCGCCAACGAGGAATTGCGCGCGGCCAATGAGGAGCTGCAATCCATCAATGAGGAATACCGCTCGACCTCCGAGGAGCTTGAAACCAGCAAAGAAGAACTGCAATCGATCAATGAAGAACTGCAAACCGTCAACAGCGAGCTCAAGCTGAAGCTGGAAGCGGTGTCGCGCGCTCATGGCGACCTGCAAAACCTGATGGCGGCGACCGATTTCGGGACTTTGTTCCTCGACTCGAGCCTTCGCATCAAACGTTTTACCCAGCAGGTGACCGATTTGTTCAGCATCACGCCGAACGACGAAGGCCGCCCGATCGCGGATTTCGCCCATCGGCTGGAATACAACGATCTGATCAAAGATGCCGAAACGGTGCTGACGACCCTGATCCCCATCAAGCATGAAATGCGCGCCCGCAACGATCGTTGGTATGAGGTTCGTTTGCGCCCCTACCGCACCGTCGACGACAGGATCGACGGCGTCGTTCTCACCTTCGTCGACATGACGGAACGCCGTCAGATCGAGCAGGCGCTCAGGGACAGCGAGCGCAAGCTCCGGCAGGAGAAGCAGCTGGTCGATCTCTCGCGCGATCCCATTTTCATCTGGGATTTTAACGGCACGATCGTCGAGTGGAATCGAGGCAGTGAAGAGCTTTACGGCTACAGCCGCGATGAGGCGGTTGGCAAAAGGAAGGAAAAACTTCTGGCAACGCTGGTTCCCGGTTCGTCTTTCGCCGAGTTGCGGGTCAAATTGCTGGATGAAGGCAGTTGGAGCGGCGAACTGAAGCATCGGACCAAGGACGGGCGGGAATTGACAGTCGAAAGCCGCATCATCCTGGAGACGATCGAGGGCCGGCAGCTCGCCCTCGAAAGCACCCGCAATGTCACCGAACGCAAGGCGTGGGAGGAGAAGCAGAAATTATTGCTCGGCGAACTGACACACCGCGTCAAGAACACGCTGACGGTTGTGCAGGCGATTGCGCATCAGACCCAGCGCCATAGCCGATCGAACGAGGATTTCATCGAGCGCTTCGACGGTCGCCTCTCCGCGCTGGCTGGGGCTCACTCGATACTGGTCGAGTCGGAATGGAAGGGCGCCGATCTTGCATCCTTGGTGAATAATCAGCTCGAGCCGTATATGTCCGACAATCCTGGACGATTTCGCGTCTCGGGCGAACCCATCTTCCTTCCGGCCGATCTCGCAACGCCTTTCGGACAAGTTTTCCATGAGCTTGCGACCAATGCCGTCAAGCACGGCGCACTCTCGCGCGACACCGGCATTGTGGATTTGAGTTGGACCGTGCGCAGTGGAAACCGCAGCCGGAACAATGAGCGGCTGCTGACGGTTATCTGGCGTGAGTCCAGTGGTCCACCTGTCCGGCGACCGACGACTATCGGTTTTGGAGCGATCTTGATCGAAAAGGGAATACCGAATGCAACGGTCGGTCGCGAATTCGGGTCCGACGGCTTGGTCTGCACCATCGAATTGTCTCTCCCAGACGCCCAAGACTCTCAAGTCGCCGATTCAGTTGGACGGGCGAGACCTTAGCGCCGTACGCCTCCTCTTGGTCGAGGACGATTTCATCATCCTGCTGGAGCTGGAAACGATTTTAAGCGACGCCGGGGCTCAGATCGTAGGATCGTGCCGCACTGTGGCGGCGGCGCTGACTCTGGCAAACGACGGCGCGATCGATGCCGCGCTTCTTGATAGCCGGGTGGGGCATGAGACAATCACCCCTGTCGCCCGCAGCCTGGCGCGAAGAGATATCCCGTTCGCGTTCTATACCGCGCAGTCTTCGTCCGATTCGAGCCTGTCGGAATGGCCGAAAAACGTGATCCTGGGAAAGCCCGCATCGCGGAACGCGATCCTTGCCACGGTCGCCAATCTGTTGCGCCGCGGTTGAACGAGCAGATAATTTCATGATGACGTCGACGTTATGTAACGAGGGTTTCCGCTAAGCCGCCGTCCTGGCAACCGTAGGGAGCAACGCCACGAAAACCTCGCCGTTCCGCCGTGGTGGCTCACTAAATTTCTTTCATAACCTGCGCGTAAGCGATGAGGGCAAACAGCGCGGTGCCACCGACGATGTTGCCAGCCAGAACCGGCAGCACAAAGTCGGTTATCATCGAGTGCCATGGCAGCGCGCCGCTAAGGACAAGCATAAAGCCTTCCATGCTGCCGGCAACGATGTGCATAAAGCTCCCGGCTGAAATGAGCCATGTCATCATCACGATGACATAGAACTGAGCGCCTTCGGCTCCAGGAATAAGCCAGACCATGGCGGCAATCAGAAATCCCGCTGCCACGCCGCGGAAAAACATTTCCCCGAAACCGTGGCCAATGATGTGCCGGCTGATCTCCAGCATGCCTTGGTAAAGCTCGGGCGTAAGGACCGGCGCAAAGCTGCAGAACAGCGCGGCAAACAGAGTTCCGAAGAAATTGGCCAGAAGAACGATCACCCACATGCGAGTCAGTTTCGCGAGATTGGCGAGATTGAATTCGGCCATCACCGGCAGCACGGCGGTAATGGTGCTTTCGGTGAAAAGCTGCTGGCGCGACATGACGACCATCACAAACCCGGTCGAATAGCCGAAATCTGTTATGAGAGGCCGCCACGGTGAGGGAGAGAGATGAGTCTGGATGATTGCTTGCGCCAAAAGCGAAAAGCTGATCGACAAACCTGCGGCAACGCCTGACCACCAGAGAGACGTTATGGGGCGCGCCATTTCCTCGTCACCGAGCCGACGGACGATCTCGTAGATGACCGGTGTGCGAGGACTGGATCGTTCCTCGATATCCTCGACCTCGCGCGCGGTGATCTGATTACCGGGTTCATCCGCATCCGAGGTCTTCCGGAGGTGGGCCTTCCGCGAATGGTCACTTTTGGCGCTTCGCTTTAGCCGAGCGATCATCGCCGGCGCCAATCCGGGCCTTGGCGCCCGAGCCACCCCACACCGTCCGTTCCCATGAGTTGTTTTTGCTTAACGCGGGCGCGCTTCGTCAACATGGCCAATGTTCCCGTCGAATCCTGCAGCTCACATGGGAAGGGATCGCTCCACAAAAGTTTGGCATTTCGTTTGGAGTAGGGACTTTTCTAGCAAAAGTTATTTGATACGGTGGCAATTTGACGGCTACCGACGATTTTCGAAAGACAGTCTCGTCACCAAACGCGCGCGAACAACGCGTGAGGTTGCTTGCGGTCTGTTCGGCAAGGCCCCTTTTGGAGGATCGTCGACAGAACCTTTGCATCAACCACTTGGAACGGATGTTTTCGCGGGACGCCGAGAACTCGACGTCCCGCATACTGATGTCCTTAACTTTCTAATACCAGAGCGGCGTTTTGTAGTAATCGTAGACGGCGCGATCACGCGAACGATCAGACCAATCCCAGTCGCTGTTTCGGTTGAACTTCGGAGCGCCCTTCAATTGGCTCTCTGTCATTCCTGTCCGATAACCGCCGAGATTGGTGTCGTATTTCAGATTTGCCCACGGCATTGGGAAATAGTCCTCGCCCATTCCCAGAAAGCCGCCAAATGACACCACCGCATAGGCAACTTTGCCGCTGATTTTATCGATCATCACCCGCTGCACGCTCCCGATCTTCTGGTCGTCGGCTCCATAGACCGCGGTTGTTTCGACCTTGTCACTTCCGATCAGGGAAACGGTTTCACGCCGAGCGTCAACTGTAGTGGCCATTATTTTCCTCCTTCGGATAAGTCCGGTATCGGACAAACCCGGTCGTCCGGTTAGGGTTCCGAGCGGACCATCGTGGCTGGAGTAAGACGAAAAAAAATCGCGGGGCCGTCCGGGCTTACGAACGCGGCTCTCTCAATTTCGTTCCCGCAGACGGTTCTCTTCCGAGTCATCGAACAACGACCCGAGGGGGTTCCGCCCCTCCTGACTTTTGCTGGATTTCTGAACCAATGACGGGAAGACCGGTTGGAGAAGCCTCTCGGCCCTCCCAAAAATGGCCAAGGCGGCGCAGGCCGAAGAGTTGCGCGCTGCATTCGAGAAGCACGAACAAGAGACCGAGGGCCATGTCGAGCGGCTTGAGAAGGTCTTCGAGGAACTCGGCGAGTCGCCGGGCGGAAAAACCTGCGACGCCGTTGTGGGCATCATCGCGGAGAGCCAGGAAGTGATGAAGGATTACAAGGGCATGCCCGCACTGGATGCCGGCTTGCTCGCCGCGGCTCAGGCGGTCGAACATTACGAGATGTCGCGCTACGGCAGCCTCAAAACCTGGGCGTCCGAGCTTGGCCTCAGTGATGCCGCCGACTTGCTCGAAACCACGCTGGCCGAAGAAAAGAAAACCGACGCTACGTTGACGAAAATCGCGGAGAACAACATCAACCAACACGCCCAAGCCGCCTAGCTCAGCCTCGCGCTTCCGTCCGGCCGGCCGTGACCGGCGCCGCCGATGAATGCACGGCCTAGACCCACGACTTCAGTCACCACCCGCGGCCCGGAGTATCGCTTCGGCGGGCGCCCTATTAAGCTGCGAAGTCAATCCGACCCACGAAAAAAGCCAGATCAGCCACTTCGTCGGATCCCAGTGATACCAACGAACGCCGTTGCGATAGTCGCGTGGAAAACGATGATGGAAATTGTGGAACCCCTCGCCATTGGTGAGAATCACTGCAAGCCAATGGTCGCGTGCGGACGAACCCGGATCAAACGCGCGGTCGCCGAACGTATGCGCAACCGAATTGATGAAAAATGCGGCATTCAAGACGATAAAGATCCGAGCGGCGACCGGAACTAACAGCGCGTACATCCATCCTCCGATCCATGCCCCGATCAGAAGCGGGATGACCAGGCCGGACAGCTGCGACCACAGTTTGTAGTGCTGGTCCTGATGTACGACCATCGAATCCCTGGCGAGGTCGCGAACGTTCGAATAATCGTAAGGGGGTTTTTTGATGAGAACCCACCCGACATGCGCGTAAAAAAAGCCGCGCTTGATATTGTACGGATCGCGGTCGGTATCGGTGTAACGGTGATGCAGACGATGCAGCGACGACCAGCGCATCGCTGACTGCTCAAACGCCGCTCCGCCAAAAAAAAGCACAAACAGGCGAATCGGCCATGCTGCCTTGAAGGCCGCGTGGGAAAAAAGGCGGTGATAGCCGAGGGTGATGGAGAAGGCGCTGGCCAGAGTATAAAATGCGAAGAAGGCAACGTCCGGGCCCGTCAAGCCGCGCTGCCAGAGATAAATCGGACAAAAAATCACCGCCGATACGGTTATGAGACCGATAAAAATAATGCTTCCCCAGCGATATCTCACGCTGAGTGCCCAAATTCCACCGAACTGCGAGTCGCCTGGTGCATCGGTCGGTCTCCTCGTAAGAGGCCTCGACAATCCTGGATTTACCAGCCTGGATTCTCGAGGTGCTTCCCGGTCTCGTTTCGACCATTGACGATACGGCTATTTCTGGCCCATCCGCAAGGCAGCATCTGCGCAGCCCGCTCCTCGCGCGACGAGCATTACGGGGCTTTTCGGCAATCACCACTGAGGAACCTGAGCGAAGCCTGTGCCGGCAGTAATTACCGCTCGCGCCGAAGCCCAAGGCCCTCGCGGATAAGTCGCCAACCACGATGAAGTTTTTGCCGCCGGTTTAGCGGTGCTTCACGCGGCAGATCAACGGCAATCATACGCTCCTCGAGATTGCGAGAAAGCCCCTCCAAGTTAGACTGGGCGGCTGAAGGAATATCTTCAAGTTCAAATACCGGGGGCGGCTCGTGAGTTGCAAGCCGCAGATAGTCGGGGAAGCCGATCTCAAATTGCTTCTCATCGAGAAGCTTGCTCTTTTCCTCAAGCCCAAGTTCCGCCTGCGCCCGATGAAAGGAATCAAGATATCGCGTGCTGTCGATCGAAACCGACCCGCGATACAACAGACCATCCCATAGTCCCTTCAGGATTACGAGAAAATCCGAGTCACCATCCAGATTGCAGGAGCATCGCTGGACAATGTGGGACACCAGGTCCAGGTGCTTCTTGGCGTGCACAAATGATTTTCGATACAGATCCCGATAGTGCTGCTCGAAATCGTGCAGGCCCACGACCGGACTGACGCGACGCGATGGGTGCCCCCGCTTGCCCATTTGCTGAAGCACGTAAGATTCCGGCCGGATTTCGGAGCCCGCCTCGGGAACGTATTCGAGAGCGCGCCGCAACAACCCTGTGCGATAAACTCGAGGTCCGGCTTGGCGATACATCCCCAGAATCTTGTCCCATATTCGGCCTTGCACCTGCACGTAGTGCGGGGGCATTAGTTCCGCCGCCCGTGTTAGCTCGACAATTGCATTTGGCGCTAACAGGATGTCCGCATCGAGCGCCATGGTCCATTTCTTGCCTACAGCAAGCCCGGTCGCGTATGTCGCGCGAAGCGCTGCCTCGAATGGCACCTCGGCGATTACACTGACGTCATGGTCCGATTGTAGCTGGGCGCACGCCAACTGTGTGGCGACCGATGTGGTGCGCTCGTTGGCCGATCTGACAACGACATGGACATCGTGGGGTTGATTCAGCATAGGTCCGATTATGGGTTCGCATTGGGCGCGCGCTGTTCAGCGCAGCCTTGCAAGGGCGGCGAAAGAAGGGCAAACATCTATTTCCGTTTGGGGTCAATATGGGCTGCCCCGACCAGGGATCCTATTGCCCGATCAGCATGGCGACCCGGTAGCCAAGTCAGGCCGATGCGCGCGAGGCAAGCATTCAGGCGGCTGTTAACTCGGACGAAATACAGCCTCGCCAAGCCGCTCGATCGGACCAGCATTCGCGGAGAGGATTGGAGTTTTCTCGAAAACTTCGATGACCTGGCCGACCTCGCAAAATTCGATTTTCAAATTGAAACTCTCTACCGCAGCGGGTCTAAGAATACCAAGTTGATCAGAGCGGGCCATTATGACCGAAAGTCTTATGCCGCCTTTCGCAAGTTTGATGGCCTCTTCAGCAACAAATACCGAATACTGATCTGTATTCCGTGGCTGAGGGTCGGAGGCGCGGAGCGCGTGGCTGCCAATCTGGCGGCCGCACTGCGACATCTCTATGGACCCGGCAGCGTTGCCGTCCTCGTGCTGGATTTCACCGCCGATCAAATCCGGAAACAATATCGCAACGAGCCCGCGGCGGATTTGTGGTTTCCTCCCGACGTCCCGGTCTTCGATATGACCGAAACCCTTACATTGGAGCGAGATCAGCGCCTCGCCGCCCTGGCAAAGTTACTGTTGGGCATCGCGCCGCAGTTCATTGTCAATGTGAACTCCAAGACAATGTGGGACTGTTTTCTGGAATATGGACGTCAGCTTGCGTCGCAAATCAATCTCGTCGGCTGTCTTTTTTGCAACGACCGCGATTCGAACGACGGACCGATTGGCTACGCGACCTCGTATTTCCGGGAGACTCTCACAACTCTCTCGTTCGTCATCACAGATCAGACCGCTTTCATTTCCGAACTCGCCAGTCGTTTTAATCTCATTCCAAGTGAATATTCCAAGCTGAAATGTCTCTATCAGCCGGTTGCTGCTCCAAAGTCGACGAGCGACAGTGCTCGGTTCGAACGACTACGCAAACCCAATTCCTATCGCCGTCAGGTCTTGTGGACGGGACGTCTCACGCGGCAAAAGAATCCGGAGCTGCTGCTGCAAATTGCGAGCCGCAGCCCCCATTGCGACTTTCACGTTTTCGGCGTCGGCCAGCTTCCAAATGGGCGGCCGCCCGGAAACTTGCATTATCATGGCCCTTTCGAACGCTTCGACGATATCGAGACCGAGGCATTCGACGCATTTCTCTATACCAGCCGCTGGGACGGTTTGCCGAATGTGTTGCTGGAAGCGGCCGCGCATCGCCTCCCGATTATCGCGCAAGTGACGGGTGGCATCGGCGAAATTGTAAGCGAAGCTACCGGCTGGCCGGTGCCGGCGACCAGCAATGCCGACGACTTCAGTACAATCCTCAGACAAGCCTGTTTCGAATTCGAACAACAACGCGGGCCCGCCCGTATCTCAGCGATGTCCGAATTGATTGGCACACGCCACTCTTTCGAGACATTTTGTCTGACGCTGGGAATGATATTTGGCAGCAGGGATTTTGATCATGTCGATCACCAGCATCATCATCGTCAGTGATGAGGGATCGATCGCGAGGGCGACCATTGAAAGCGCGCTGGCGGCATCGGCTTATGCCGGCCTGCGGGGTTTAGAAGTCCGAACGATCGTTGTGGCGGATCGCCCCACATCCGAGACTGTCGTCGCCTTGGAGCCCTACGAGCCGCTTTTGAAGATTATCGAGATCGATGCCGGCGATCTCGGCGTCGGCCGCAATCACGCCGTCTCAATGGCCGACGGAGAGTTTGTCGCATTTCTCGATGGCGACGACCTCTGGACCAAACGCTGGCTTTGGGAGGCTCATCGTGTCGCCACCGGCGACGGCAATGAACGCGTTATCGTTCACCCGCAGTATAACGTCATTTTCGGCGGCGGCGATGACCACATTTACGAGCATATCTCGTCACGGGACCCTTCATTTGATGCCCGGTACCTTATTTTCTCGAATTACTGGCTGTCGCTGAGCTTTAGTCGAACAACCACGTATTTGTCGCATCCGTATTCTCGTAATCGCCTTAGCGCCGGATTTGGCTACGAGGACTGGAAATGGAATTGCGATACGATTCGTGGGGGCTACGAACATATCGTTGCTCCGGGCACATATCATCTCATTCGCCGGCGGCATCGTTCGTTGCGCCAACGATCGAACCTCGCCAATTGCCTGATGACGCCCTCCCCCCGATTTTTCGATGTGACAAAATCACGTGTACCGTCCGATGACCGGGACATCATTGTACAATCGCAAGAAGAAATGAAGATGGAAGGCCGCTCTGTCTCGGCCGCATCTATTTCGAAATCGGTGGCGGAAACGAGAAGGCATATTTTTCAATCGTGCTGGTGGGGCGATTCGATCACCCCCTACGAGGCTGTGTGCATGCGCTCCTTCATCGATCACGGCCATGGCTACCACCTCTACAGTTACGCTCCCGACTTGAAGGTACCCGACGGGGTCGTAGTTCGCGATGCCGCGGAGCTGTTGCCGAAGGCGGATTATTTCGAATACACAGGGCCGGGCAAAGGCTCGCCGTCGGCTTTTTCGAATCTCTTTCGATATAAGCTGTTGGCAACACATGGCGGCTGGTGGGTCGACACAGACGTGATATGTTTGACCGATCAGATTTCTCCATGCAATCATTTTTTCGCTTTTGAGAGCGATGACATTGTCAATGGTGCGGTGTTGTATTTCGGGCCGGCGGATCCTGTCATGATCCGATGCCTTGGGGAGGTCTTGGCAATTCGCGGCCACGCCGAATGGGGTGACCTCGGCCCGCGCCTGATCACAAAGGTGTTGCGGGACTGTGGTTTGATTGCCCAAGCGCGGCCGAAGGACAGCTGCTATGCGGTTGGATGGAAGGACGCGCTCCATCTTCTCGATCCATCGCAAGCGGACTCGATCGTCGAACGCACGAAGTCTGCGCCATTTATCCATCTGTGGAATGAAATCTATCGCCGCGGCGGCATCGACAAGACGTTGCGGCCGGAACCCGGGTCTTTTCTGCGTCAGATAGCCGACCGTCATCCGGTCGAGGGATGGCGGGGCGAGGCGGCGGCGGCCCGACCGGAAAATATCGAATTGACGAAGTAGCAGTTGATCCTGGTCCGGGGGGGCGGTGCAGGAAGCGCACGTCGCCTCGCTTTTCTGGTGTAAAGATGCGAATTGCGATTGGGATTGTCAGTTTGTTTCCCGGCGGCGGCCTACAGCGCGATTGTATAAAAATCGCGCGGATTATCTATCAGTTCGGGCATACCGTGGTCCTCTACACCGCACGCCTGAGCGGCGATGTGGCTGACCCCGACATTCCCATCATTGTTCTTCCGAACTCCGCAAAGACCAATCATGGCCGGCAATACCAATTTGCCGTCGATTTCCAGCGTCAGGCCTCAAAAACGTTTGATCTGGTGGTCGGCTTCGACAAGCTTCTCGGACTGGACGTGCTTTACTGTGCCGATCGGTCGTTTCGACATCGGTTCATCAAACAGCCCTATTTGCGCCTGCTCCCGCGTTATCGCACCTACGGCAAGATGGAGGGCAATTCGTTTGGGCCGGGGCAAAAGACGCAGATCATTCTGCTTAGCCAGAAGCAGGCGTTGGAATATCGCGGCGTGTGGCACACCGAACCGGAGCGCGTAATCGAATTGGCGCCGACACTGTCTTTTGAACGGCGCAAGACCGAATACCGCCTTAACGGCGTCCGCGAGCAAGTGCGGGCGCAATGGGGGTTGCAGGGGAACGAATGCGTCTGGCTGACCATCGGAGTCCAGCCGAGGACAAAAGGCCTCGACCGCGTTTTGCACGCGTTGCATCGTTTTCCCCATGCGAGGCTGCTGATTGCCGGATTGAATGAGACTGACCGCGTGGCGAACGCCGATGCAGAGTTGGCGCAACGGCTGGGAATTTCGTCTCGCGTTATCTGGCTGGGCCACCGGGAGGACGTCGCGCAGATAATTGCTGCCAGCGACATCCTGATGCATCCCGCGCGATACGACACCACCGGCACGGTGATCCTGGAGGCCCTCGTTAATGGTCTGCCGGTGCTGACGACATCCGTCTGCGGCTATGCCGAGCACGTACGGGCCGCCGGCGGCGGGATCGTTCTCGAAGAACCCTTCGACTTTCAACCGTTCATGGAGGCCATCAGGTACACGAGCGAGCCTGCGCACCGTGCCACCTACTCGCAAGCCGGCATCACGTATGGGCAGAACAAACACCTGTATACGGGCAGGCTGCAAGCTGCCGAGGTCATGCTTGACCTCGCGGAACGCATCAAGCATGAGCGGGACCAGCAGTCCCCCGCACTGTCGGATAATGTCGGCACGCCGCCCGTCGCCGGGCGGACCTGACGGCCACATGATCGGATGTTGCGGCCGGCCTATACATTACGCGAACCGTCGCTGGCGTTCCCGTCAGTAATATGAGGGGCATGGCGAGACCGATTAGACAGCGCACGCGCTGCGAGCAGTGCCATGCCTGGCCGGCGCCACAACATCTGCGCAAGCGTTCGACCGGTCCGAGCGAACTCGCTTGCCGAGGCCCGGCGCAGATAGTTGATGATGGCAAGTGCGGCCAGGCGTCGTTCCGCATGGTTGAGCTCAGAGAGCCGTTCCACCAGCGGCGAGAAATCGATGTCCTTGGCCCCGGCTGAACATTCCGGATCGGCAAGATCGAGCAATCGGTAGGTGACGGCCTCCTTGGCGTAAAATGTGTCCAGGGCGTCCGCCGAGCGCCAATCTGGTGCGGCCGTCATGCCGATTGCGGGATCGCGTCCTGTCTGCCGCCGGATGTCCGTTGCTCGCTGGGCGAGGCGAACTGAGAAAGACTGACGGATTGCTTTTCTTGCGGACACATTCGTGTCGTGGCGGCGGTATTGCACCAGCACATCAGCCACATTTGCGAGCTGCGTGATCTCGGACATGCGCAACCAGAGATCATAGTCTTCCGCCGCCTCGAACGCGGCGCGGTAGCCGCCAAGCCGGCGCGCGATTTCCGTACGGAAAATCACCGTGGAATGAATGAATGGATTTGTACGCGCAAGGACGTCGGTAATTCTTTCCGGCCGCGTTTCAGGCCTCGAGTAGCCCCGAGCCCGGCCATGCGCATCGATTCGTTGCGCCCACGCGCCGAGCAAGCCGATGCGTGGATTGTCGCCCAGCACCCGGATTTGCCGTTCGAGCCGATGCGCTGTCGCGCGATCATCCGCGTCAAGTCGCGCGATGAGCGATCCACGGGCCTCGTCGAGCCCATAATTGAGCGCAGCGACGAGACCTAGCACATTCTGCCGCAGCACGCGGATGCGCGAATCGCGGCTCAACCAGTTTGTCAGGATCTCGGGAGTCTCGTCGGTCGAGCCATCGTCAATCACTAAGAGCTCGAAGTCCCGACAGGTCTGGTAGGTGATGCTCTCGATAGCCTCGCTGAGCCAACGCGCCCCGTTACGAACTGGCATCACCACGGATATCAGCGGAATCGTCGTACTGCTCATATTGGAAGGCCGGTTCGCAGCGAAACCGAAGCATAGCCCGATTTCTCACCATTTCTCGAATTATGATCGTCCTTGCCCGACGGAGGCTGTTCTGCTCAACCGAGCGGGATACAATTCCGCGCGGCATCCGAGGCGCATGTGCCACCGATCGATTTTGAGGGTAACTTACGGTTCGACCGCAATCCCCTTGGCATCGCGTCGCCCGCATTTGTGGCGTTGCTCTCAGTTGCCTTCTTGTACCCGATCCTGTTATGCGCGCTGGCGTTCCCCACCCCTTTCGGTGATCTGCGCGAGCAGATCAATTGGGGGCTGCAATTTCCGCTTTACACCTGGAAACATCCGCCTCTGCAGTCATGGATTGCGGGACTAGTCGCGCTGTCGGGCGCGCGCGACGCGTGGTCCTACATGCTCGTGGCCCAGCTTTTGAACTTGCTGGGGTTCTGTTATGTGGCGGCGACCGCGCAACTACTTTTGGGCAGAAGCAGCGCGGTTGCAGCCTTGATTGCTCTTTGCAGCGGCCTCTATTTCATTGGCTGCATACCGACTGAAGCTTTGAATGCGGATCAACTTCTGTTCCCGCTCTGGTCAGGCATTCTGTACCACCTCGTGCGCGCTTTGCGGAAAGACCTGTGGCGCGACTGGATTGCACTCGGCCTCCTCTGCGGGCTTTCTCTTCTGGCCAAGTATTTTTCGCTGGCTCTGATCGCCGTGCTCGCAGCCAACCTCCTGTGGATTTCGGCGTATCGCAGGGTTTTTCGCAATCCTCGTTTCTATACGGCAGGCTTCCTATGCGCTGTGCTTTTCCTCCCAACAGCCGTCTCGATTTTACAGCATTCCAATGCCCTTCAATACAGCTACGGGCGTTTTTACCTCAAACCATTCGAACTGCGCTGGGATGAACACCTCGCACTGTGCATTGTATCGCCGTTGATTTATGCCACGCCCTTCGTGATCGGCCTGGGGCTATCTGTCAGGCGGAAAACCGCAAGTTTCGGCATGCGACTGGACGATGAAAGCCGGCTCGTTGTCATAACCGCATCGGCGCTGTTTGCGTTCGTTCTTCTGCTCGTTCTGTTTGCCGGACTCGATTTCTCCCTGCGCTTTTTGAACGCCCTCTATGGTTTTGGGATTCTCTCTGTGCTGTGCACGGCGCGCCTCACGCCCACGGCGGTTCGCTATTGTCTGCGCATGGCACTGTGCGGGTGGGCCGTGTGCCTCGTCGGAACCGTCGTTTACGCGTCCTGCTTCGTCAACAATCCGCTACGAGAGCCGGCGCCGGCAGCGGCTGCGATTATCCAGCACAGTTGGAATTCGCAATTCCGGTGTGGCCCGGCATATATCGTGGGTAACGATCGTAGCGCTCAAGCGGTCGCGCTTTATTTCAAGGGCATTGTGACCGGTGTTTCGATCGGAGACTGGCTCCATGCCCAATGGGTCGATCGTGATCGCTTGCGGCGATTCGGCGCTGTCGTGATTGCGAC
>Ga0208480_1000416_pt1 | contig 16097 bp, 12 predicted proteins | sample NGESurshal092012_4_FD_184485 | JGI IMG/M metagenome (GOLD analysis project Ga0208480, IMG submission 184485) | Arctic peat soil microbial communities from Barrow, Alaska - NGEE Surface sample F53-1 shallow-092012 (SPAdes) | ecosystem: Environmental > Terrestrial > Soil > Wetlands > Peat ... | reverse complement strand
CAGCGTGACGGGGACGTCTGCCGGGGTGAAGAACAACTCGGTGAGCGTGACGTCGACGACGGCCGGGAGCGGCAACACGGCGACCGCGTCGATCACGGTGGTCGCGCCGCCGCAGATCACGAAGGCGTTCGGCGCGGCTTCGATCCCGCTACACGGATCGACGAGCCTCACGTTCACGCTCAGCAACCCGAACACGACCGTCGGCCTCAGCGGGGTCGGCTTCGCGGACACGCTCCCCGCCGGCCTCGCCGTGGCCAGCCCCAACGGGTTGACCGGCGTATGCGGCGGCGGGACGATCAGCGCTGCTGGTGGATCTAGCGGGGTCACACTGACGGGGGCGGCCCTCGCCGCCGGCGCGACGTGCAGCCTCTCGGTGAATGTCACGGGAACCGCGTCCGGGACGCAGCTGAACTCGGTCACGGCGTCGTCGACGAACGGCGGTACGGGAAGCGCCGGCACGGCGTCTCTGACCGTCGTCGGCCCGCCGACGATCGCAAAGGCGTTCGGAGGTCCGACCGTGGCGTTCGGCGCCACGACGTCACTGACCTTCACCGTGTCGAACCCGAACAGCGGGACCGCGCTGAGCGGCGTCGGCTTCACCGACACGCTGCCGTCCGGGCTCGTGATCGCTTCGCCGAACGGCATCACCGGTAGCTGTGGCGGCGGCTCGATCTCCGCTCCCGCCGCAGGAGGAGCGATCAGCCTCTCCGGAGCGACGCTGCCGGCCGCCGGCAGCTGCACGTTCTCGGTCAACGTGACGGCCGTCAGCCTCGGGACGCAGAACAACACGACATCCGCGGTGACCTCGACCAACGGAGGCACCGGCGGCGCGGCGACGGCCTCGGTGCAGGTGGGCCGGGCGCCGACGACGACCAGCGTCGTGGCGGTGCCGTCGACCGCGAGCTTCGGGAGCGCGATCACGTTCACGGCGACTGTCGTGCCCGCCCAGCCCAACGGGAGCGGCACGACCCCGACCGGATCGGTCGGCTTCTTCCTCGACGGGGGCACCACGCCGGTCGCCACGGTGCCGCTCTCCGGCGGGACGGCCAGCTTCACGACCGCGGGCCTCGGCGCCGGCAGCCACAGCGTGGTCGCCGTCTACGGCGGCGATGCGAACTTCCTCGGGTCGACCTCGGCGACGCCGGCGACCGTCACCGTCACCTGCGCGACGACCGTCACGGGCAGCCACGGCTCGCTGACTGTCGGACCGGGTGCTACCTGCCTCTCCGGCGCGCAGATCAGCGGAAGCGTCCTGATCCACGGGGGAGCCGCGGTCGACATCGAGAACTCGACGATCAGCGGCGCGATCAGCGCCAGCGGAACCGCTGGCTTCCGCCTCTGCGCGAGCACCGTCTCCGGGACGGTCACGGTGAGCGACGCGACGGGCCTCGTCGTGGTCGGCGATCCGGGCGACGAGTGCGCCGGCAATCGGATCGGCGGCTCCGTGCTGGTCCACGACAACAACAACGGCTTGGTCGCGCTCGGAAACCAGGTCTCCGGTGCCGTGGACATCAGCGGAAACTCCGCCCCGGCCCGTTCCCGGGCTGACCGGCTCGGCGCTCCAGGTGGGCGCTGAGAGGCGTCCGGGTCAGGTGGCGTCAGGTGGCGCCGAAGGTTCCGGTCGCTGACCGGACGGATGTTCGATGCACCTTTCGGCGGCCCGCCCTATAATAGAAAAAGCAATAGCTAGGACTGGTTAAGTCGATAGATGGGGCCCGAGATGTCCGGTGGCGGTCACAGTGGTGAGGGTGCACAGCCCGACGGTCAACCGCCGGAGGATCCGCTGACGGTCCACGTGCTCTGGCTGTCGGCGGGGCTCGGCTGCGATGGCGAGAGCGTCGCGATGACCTCGGCGACCAACCCGAGTGTCGAGGACCTCCTCGACGGGGTGATTCCCGACATGCCGCACGTCGTGCTCCACAACCAACTTCTCGCCTTCGAGGTTGGCGACGATTTCATGCAGGCGTGGTACGACGCGGAGGACGGAAGCCTCGACCCGTTCATCCTCGTGCTCGAGGGCGCGATCGGCAACGAGGAGATCAACGGCGAGGGTCACTGGACCGGCTTCGGCGTCAACCCGTTCGACGGTCAGCCGATAACCGTCAACGAATGGATCGACCGCCTGGCGCCCAAGGCGGCGGCGGTGATGGCGGTCGGGACGTGCGCCACCTACGGCGGGATTCCGGCGATGCGCAACAACCCGACCGGAGCGATCGGGCTGCCGGACTACCTCGGATGGGGGTGGCGCTCGAAGCGCAACCTCCCGATCGTCTGCATCCCGGGCTGTCCGGCCCAGCCGGACAACATGACCGGGATGCTCCTCGAGTTGGTCCTCCACATCGGCGGGATGGCCCCGGCACCCGAGCTCGACGATCAACTGCGACCACAGTGGATGTTCGCGCGTACGACGCGCGAGAGCTGTACCAGGGCGGGCTTCACCGAGCAGGGCAGCTTCGCCACCGAGTACGGAGCCGACCCGCGGTGCCTGGTCAAACTGGGCTGCAAGGGTCCGATGGTGAAATGCAACGTGCCGGCCCGTGGCTGGATCAACGGGATCGGCGGTTGCCCGAACGCCGGAGGGATCTGCATCGGCTGCACGATGCCGGGCTTCCCGGACAAGTTCATGCCCTTCATGGACGCCGATCGGTGGGGCAACAGCGCTGCGAACTTCCAGCGTTTCACCTACGGTCCGCTGTTCCGCTACTTCCGCAAACGCAACCTCAAGCTGAAGTACGACGTCGAGCCTGCCTGGAGGGGTCCGGGGGCAACCCTCGACACCGGCTACACCCCGCGCTGGTAACCCGGCGTGCCGGCCACAAACCGCGACGTGAGGGGAGTGCAACGCTGATGGTCACGTTGGGGGAGATCTGCCGCTGGATCGTCTATCACGTGCGCAACGGCTACTACCGGGCCGTCCGGCGCCTGCTGCGCGGCGACCGCCTGCTGTTCGGATCGGAGCGGAAGTTCCGCGGACTGCTCGAGGCCGCACCCGACGCGATGGTGATCGTCAACTCCCACGGCCACATCGCGCTGGTCAACGTCCAGGCCGAGCGGCTGTTCGGCTACCGGCGGGAGGAGATCATCGGCCAGAGCATCGGCGAGCTGATCCCCAAGCGGTACCGCGCCCAACACCGCCAGCACATGAAGGGCTACCTCCGCAACGCGACCGCCCGTCCGATGGGTATCGGTGGCGAGCTCTACGGCCTGCGCAAGGACGGAACCGAGTTCCCGATCGAGATCAGCCTGAGCCCGCTGGAGACCGTCGAAGGGATGGTCGTGTCGAGCGCGATCCGCGACATCACCGCCCGCAAACAGGCGCTGACCGAGCTGGCGGGGGCCGAGGAGCTCTTCCGCGGTGCGTTCGACGGATCGCCGATCGGAATGGCGCTGATCGACGAGTTCGGCGAGATCGTGCGGGTCAACGAGGCATTGTCCGCCCTGAGCGGACACCCCGCCCAGAGGTTGGTCGGCTGGCGATTCGAGGGACTGCTCGACCCGGAGGAGCCGGCGGACACGCGTGTGGCGCTGGACCGGCTGCTCGCCGGCGGGTCTGACGCCCGCAACGTCGAGACACGGTTCATCCACGCGTCCGGAGATCCGATCTGGGTCACCGTGCAGGTCACGATGATCCGCGATCGGGCGGGAGAGCGCCTGCGCGGCATGGTGCAGGTACAGGACGTCACCTACCGCCACCACTACGAGGAGAACCTCGAGTACCTGGCGAGCCACGATCCGTTGACCGGACTCCACAACCGGGCGAGCTTCGCGGGCCAGCTCGAGGCCCACGCCGACATCGTGCGCCGGTACGGGTCCGACGGGGCGCTGCTGCTGCTCGATCTCGACCACTTCAAGTACATCAACGACACGCTCGGTCACCAGGCCGGCGACCAGCTGATCGGCCGCGTCGCAGCCGTCCTCTCCGGACGGCTGCGCACCAGTGACGTCCTTGCCCGGCTCGGGGGCGACGAGTTCGCGGTGCTGCTTCCACGGGCCGACATCAGGACCGCGCAGACCGTGGCCAGAGGCCTGCTCGACGCCCTGCGGGCCGAGCGCATCACCGTCCCGAGGACGCGCGACCAGGCGGTCACTGCGAGCATCGGTGTCGCGATGTTCGAGGAGGGGGAGGCCGCCAGTGGCGAGGACGTCCTCGTCTGCGCCGATCTCGCGATGTACGACGCGAAGGAGGCCGGTCGCAACCGGGTCGCCGTATACACGTCAGGCGAGCCCGCCCAGGGCCGGATGCGGGGCCGGATCACGTGGGCCGAGCGGATTCGCGTGGCGATCGAGGACGAGCGCTTCGCGCTGGTCGCCCAGCCGATCGTCGACCTCGTCGACGGGCGGATGAGCCAGTTCGAGGTTCTCCTGCGCATGCGCGACGATCGTGGCGAGTTGATCCTGCCGGGGGCCTTCCTGGCGACCGCCGAGCGACTCGGCCTGATCCAGCAGATCGATGGCCTGACCGTCACCGCGGCGCTGCGGGCGTTCGCGGCCGAGGGCAGTCGGGGAGTCCTTCCGCCGAGCATCGAGATCAATCTGTCCGGGGCGTCGATCGGCGATCCGGCGATCCTCGGACTGATCGAGCGCGAGCTCGCGGAGACCGGCCTCGATCCGGGCCGCGTGATCTTCGAGATCACCGAGACGGCTGCGATCTCGAACATCGCCAAGGCGCGCGAGTTCAGCCAGCAGCTCGCACGGCTCGGCTGTCGCTTTGCACTCGACGACTTCGGCGCCGGCTTCGGCTCCTTCTACTACCTCAAGCACGTCCGCTTCGACGTGCTGAAGATCGACGGCGAGTTCGTCCGTGACTGCTGCGCCAGCCTGACCGATCGGATGGTCATCCAGGCGGTGGTCGGGATCGCGCGGGGTCTGGACAAGCAGACCGTCGCCGAGCACGTCGGCGATGCCCAGACCGTCGCCCTGCTGACCGAGCTGGGTGTCGACTCGGGCCAGGGCTTCTACCTGGCCAAGCCCGAGCCGCTCGAGGCTTTTCTCGCGAAGCTGTCGGACCGCGGACCGATCGTGTCGAGTCGGGCCGGCCGCCCGGATCGCCCGGATCGTCTGGCTCCGCTGACGCCACGTACCAGCTTCAGGCCTGCCGCCTGAGAGTCGGCTTCAAGCCGGCGTGTGGTGCGGTGCCTGCCACGCCGCCGAGCGCGGCCTGCGACTGGCCTGGAGTCCTCGCCCACGTCCGCGGTCATACGTACCTCGGCGTCCGGCCGCTGAGCCGTCTCACGAGGTCGGCGGGAGCACGACCACCATCAGCCGCGGGAGTTCGACCTCCGTGGTCCCGCTGCCGTCGATCGCCACCGCCAGGTGGAGCTTGTGGGACCCGGCCGACAGCTTGACCATCTTCTGAACGGCGAGCTCCGGTGGGTAGGCCTGCGGGATTGCCGTCGGCGCGTCGTCCACCGTGCCGGCGTACGCGTCGTCGGCGTATGCGCTGAGCTGTGCGAGCTGGCCGTCCTGCGACGCAATCGCCGACGCACGACCGAGCATCAGGACCCAGGCCGGGTGTGCCAGCTTGATCGTCATCGTGCCGAGCACGCGTGGGGCCTGCAGCTCACACTGCCGTGAGCCGACCTTGGTGTTGTCATGGCAGAAGAAGGCGGCGACGCTGGTCATGGGGAATGACGCTGCCCGTGCGCCGATCGAGAACCCGAGCTTGGACGGCGTGACCGCGCTGGGCTTGAGCTGCCTGCTGCCGACGCTGCCGTCGGGCAGGTTCAGCGCGGCGTAGGAGGTCCCGCCGAGGGCGATGAAGAGCGCCAGCGTTGCCACCACGTTGGCGTAGCTGACGTGTCGGGCCACCCGCCGCATCCCGGGAGCGTACATGCACGTCGCCCGGGCGGCCAGCCCCAGATCGCGCGCGGCCACGGGTTCGCCGCCGGCGTGCGGCGGCGGTGCGAGTCGGCGGAGTACGGTTCGACCGCGTGAGCGCGCACCCAAGGGCCGCAGACCTGCGGTTGACCGCGCGGGGTCGGGTGATCGACCTCGCGCGACCGCTGGTCATGGGCATCGTCAACGCTTCGCCGGACTCCTTCTCCGACGGCGGCCTCCATCCGACGCTCGAGGCCCGCGTCGAGCTGGCCCGCGAGCTGGTGGCCGCCGGCGCCGGGATCATCGATGTCGGCGGCGAGTCGGCGACGACCAACCGGCCCGTGGTCGATGTCGACGTCGAGATCGAGCTTGTCGTCCCCCTGATCGAGCGCGTCGTCGGGCTTGGTGCTGTCGTCTCGGTCGAGACCTACAAGCCGCGCGTGGCGGCCGCGGCGATCGCCGCCGGGGCTGCGATCGTCAACGACGTCAGCGGACTGCGTGACCCCGGGCTGGCCGACGTCTGCGCCGAGACGGGTGCTGCGCTGGTCGTGATGCATACCCGCTCTCCGCCGCGGCGGCGTCTCCACGACGCGGATCGCTACGCGGACGTCCTCGCCGACGTGCTCGGGTTCCTCGCCGAGCGGATCGAGCTCGCCGGCTCGCGGGGCGTCGCCTTCGAGCAGGTGATCGTCGACCCAGGCCCGGACTTCTCGAAGACGCCGGCCCAGACGATCGAGTTGCTGCGGGGCGCCGAGCGGCTCCACGACCTCGGACGTCCCCTGCTGATGGCCGTCTCCCGCAAGGACTTCGTCGGTGCCGTGACCGGCCGCCCGCCGCGCGAGCGGCTGGGCGGCTCACTCGCGGCGCTCTCCTACGGCCTCGACATCGGCGCGAATATCTTTCGGATGCACGATGTCGCCGCCGCGACCGACTTCATCGCCGTTCGCGCGACGCTCACCGGCGAGACCGAGCTCGCTCGCGACGCGGCCCTCTCAGACTCGCTTCGCTGGGAGCCGCAGTCGGCGACCGGTGATCGGCGCTCGCCCCGGTCACCCGTCGACGACCAGCCCGCCGTGAATCGCGGACGCTAGTCGGGGTTCTTCTTCGGCAGGGCGACCGACAAGGCCCTGCGCCGGAGCGAGTCGCACGCGACGCAACCACCGACCAGAACCAAGACCCAGACTGGAGCGTCACCGACGCGGAAGGTCACCGCGTCGGGCCCGGCGGCGCCAGGACTCGGACGAGCACGTCGACGACATGGAGCTTGCGCGCCTCGGCGAAGCCGTCGCTGGTCGCGTCGAGACCCATTGCCGCGAGCATCGTGTCGTTGTGCTCGAGCGGGAAGAAGCACAGGCCGACCGTCGTGATCAGCAGCTGCTGCGGGTCGACCGACGGACCCGGTCGGGGCGCAAGCCAGCCGACCACGCCGGCGAGGGCCTCCTCCACGGCGACCGAGTGGCGCGGCTCGGGCCCGAGCCGGCGGCCGCCGTCGAGCGCCTCGCGACCCATCAGGCGGACGAGGGCCTGGCGCTCGCGGAGGAAGTCGACGTAGCCGTCGATCAGGATCTCCAGACCCGCACGGAGGTCCCCGGTCGCTTCGAGGGTCTCGCCGGCCCGCGCCGCCAGCGGGCCGAGCCGAGCCTCGCGTTCTTCCAGGAGCCGCACCATGACCGCCCGGTAGAGCCCTTCCTTGTCGCCGAAGAAGTACGCCGGAAGGGCGGCCGACACACCCGCGCGTCGTCCGATCGCATGAAGGCTCGCCCGATCGAATCCCTCCGCGGCGAACAGCTCCTCGGCCGCGTCGAGGATCGCCCGCCGGGACGCGTCGGCATTGCGTCGGCGCGCCGGTGCCGGGGCCGGGGGCGGGATCGTCGTGGCGGTGGGTGTGGGCATGGGAGGCGGGTTCGGGTGGCGAGCCGTGACAACTGTGCGGCCACATAGTAAGGTACCCCGATGTCCGCTCGATCGATCGCCTGGGCCGACGGCGTCTGGCATGACGACGCGGCCACGGCGAGCGTGTCCGTGCTCGACCACGGCCTGCTCTACGGCGACGGCATCTTCGAGGGGATCAGGTTCTACGACGGCGAGCCGTTCCTGCTCGGCGAGCACCTCCGCCGTCTGCGGGCGTCCGCCCGCTGCCTCCTGCTCGACGTCCCGCTCGGCGACGCCGACCTCGAAGCGCTCTGCCGTGAGGCGATCGACCGCTACGACGAGCCCGACGGCTACCTCCGGCTGATCGTGACTCGCGGGCCGGGGGCACTCGGCGTTTCACCGCACACGTGCTCGCGCCCGACCGTGATCCTGATCGCAGCACCGTTGCGGCTCTACGCGATCGAGCTGTACGACCGCGGCGTCGACGTGATCACGGCGAGCGTCCGCCGGACCGCGTCCGACGCGCTCCCCCCGCAGGTGAAATCCCTCAACTACCTGACGTCGGTCCTCGCCTCGATCGAGGCGAGGGCGCGGGGCGCCCACGACGCGCTGCTGCTCAACGCGGCCGGTGAGATCGCCGAGTGCACCGCCGACAACGTGTTTCTCGTCTCGGCCGGCGTCGTGCGCACCCCGCCGGTCACGGCCGGTGGCCTGAGGGGGATAACGCGCGACCACGTGATCGGCCTGCTCGAGGCGGAAGGGATCCCCGTGGCGCAGACGCCCCTCGTCCTGGCCGACGCCTGGACGGCCGACGAGGCGTTCATGACGGGTACCGGCGCGGAGGTCGTCCCGATCGCGAGCATCGACGCCAGACCCCTGGCTGCTCCAGGGAAACTGACGCTTCGAGCCAGGGAGCTGTTCTCCCGCTCCCTGCCCCGCGGCTCGGCCGAGCAGCTCGTCGCGCAGATCGTGTGAGTCGGCCGCGGTTCCCGGGGGGGCTCGCCGAACTGCGCTGCCGGGGAGGCGTCCGTATCCTCTGCCTGACTGCGAATGGCTAGCTCAGTCTCGATACCCGAGCCGGTTGCTGACGAGGCTCCGGCCCGGCCGCATGTCTACGTCTGTGGCCACCGCAATCCGGACACTGACTCGATCGCATCCGCGATCGCGTATGCCGAGCTGAAGAATCAGCTCGATCACACCTACCGGTTTGTTCCCGTCCGACTTGGTCACGCAAACGCGCAGACTCAGTGGCTGATCGAGCGCAGTGGCGCCACGCTCCCGGATTTTCTGGCACATGTGAGGCTGCGCGTGCGTGACGTGATGCGCGCGAGCTTCCCGATCGCCAGTCGCTCCGAGCCGGTGCGGACGGTTGGGCTCAAGATGGCCGGAGCCAGCGTCGACCTCGTCCCGATCGTCGACGACGTCGGCGTGCTCTGCGGCGTGCTGACCGAGCGGGCGCTCGCCCGACGCTACATCCGGGAGTCACGCGAGGCCTCGCGACTCGACGTGCCGACGTCCCTCCAGGCGATCGTCGACGTCCTCCAGGGTGAGCTCCTGACCGGCGCGGAGTGCCTGATCCGGGGCCGGGTCTGGGTGCAGGCGATGGACAGCGACTCGCCGAGCAAGGTCGGCCGGGGCGATGTGGTCGTGGTCGGCGACCGACCCGACTCGCAGGAGCGGGCGATCACGGCCGGGATTGCCCTGCTGGTCACCAGCAACGGGACGATTCCCGGCGACGACATCCTCGAGATCGCCCGCGCCGCGGGGACGCCGATCGTCGTCTCGGCGCTCGACAGCTACGTCACGAGCCGGATGATCACGCTTTCCGAGCCGTGCCACGCACTGATCGAAGGGGACCCGCTGACGGTCACCGGAGACGACCTCGTCTCGGATATCGCCGATCAGATCAAGGACGTCCACTACCGGGCGGCCGTCGCGGTTGACGGCAGCGGCCGGCCGGTCGGCCTGGTCACCCGGGCCGACCTCGTCCGCCCGCCGCTGCGGAGGGTCCTGCTCGTCGATCACGCCGAGCGTGCGCAGAGCGTTCCCGGCGTCGAGGAGGCGGAGATCGTCGAGATCCTCGACCATCATCACATCGGCTCGATCGAGACGAAACTCCCCGTCCGAGCAAGCTTCGATCCGGTCGGCTCGACCGCCACGCTCGTGACCGAGCGGTTCCGGCAGGCGGGAATCGAGCCGTCGCGGTCGACCGCGACGATGCTGCTCGGCGCGATCGTCTCGGACACTGTCCTCCTGACATCCCCGACGACGACGCCCCGGGATCGGGTCGCGACCGAGCACATCGAGGGCCTGACCGGTTTGGAGGCGGCCGCGTTCGGCCGGGAGATGTTCGAGTGCTCGTCCGACGTCTCCCACGTCGGCGCCGACGAGCTCGTCCTGCGAGATCTCAAGGAGTACCAGCTCGACGGGGCTCGGACGATCGGTGTCGCGCAGATCGAGACGGTCGGCGGCGGTCTCTTCGAACGGACCGCCGAGCTGCTCGCGGCGATCGAGGCCCAGCAGATCCACCGCCAGCACGTGCTGTTCGCGCTGATGCTGACCGACGTCCTCGCGCGCGACACGCTGCTCCTCGTCGCCGGCTCCGACCACCTCGTCGAGCACGCGTTCGGTCAGAGCCCGGTCGACGGCGCGGTCGCCCTGCCGGGCGTGATGAGCCGCAAGAAGCAGGTCGCGCCGCCACTGCTCGCGGCCGCCGCCTCGGTGTTCTGAGCGACCTCAGACGGCCTCGGACGCGGCGAGGCAGCCTGGTCGCGGCTCGTCGGCGCCTGGACTTCGCGAGCTCGGCGTGCGGCGGCTGTCTCCTCGGGCGAACCGCGGGTCTTGAACATCCGGTCACTAAGCTTGTATTCCAACGCGCGCCGATCCCGGCGCCAGACAGGGTGCCGACGGCTGTCTCAACGCCGCCGGACGCCTTCCACCCGTTCAGGAGATCACACATGTCCGTTCTCACCCGCTCCGCACTCGACGACAGCCCGCTCGCCGACCTTCACGCGCTCGCCTCGACGCTCGGAATCGACGGCTTTCGCCGCCTGAGGAAGACCGAGCTCGCAGACGCGATCCTCGCCCGCCAGGGTGGCGGCGAGGACGACGCGCCAGCCAGCCCGCCGGCCAGGGCTCCGCGACGGCGCCGCGCGAGCTCGGCCGCGAAGCCCGAGGCCGCTGCCGATGCCCCGCCGACCGAATCGGCGGCCTCCGGCGAGGCCGACGCGGAGGCCGAGGCTGACGCCCCGAAGACGCCCAAGCCCCGCGCCCCACGCCGCAGCCGCGCTCGCAAGGTCGTCGAGGCCGACGCCGAGCCGGAGGTCAGCGCCAAGGCTGAGGTTCCGGTCGAAGCCGAAGCCGACGCCGAGGTCGGCGACGCGTCCGGCGCGAGCCCCGACGCCCCCGCGACCGACTCGAACTACGTCGAGGGGATCGTCGAGCTCCTGCCGAACGGCTCCGGCTTCCTCCGGGTCTCGCCGCCCGAACCGTCCGACGGCGACGTCTACATCTCCGCGGCCCAGGCCCGGCGGTGCGAGCTCGTGACCGGCGATCGGGTCAGCGGCCCGCTGCGTCGCGCGCGGCGCTCCGAGCGCCATCCGTCGCTGATCCGCGTCGCGACGATCAACGGCGTCGCGGCCGACGAGTCGGTCTCCGGAACCCGGCTCGAGGAGCTGGATGCCGACTTCCCCTCCACCCTGATCGCCCTCGGCGAGGACGATCCGACGCTCGCCGCGATCGGCTTCTACGCGCCGATCGGCCGCGGTTCCCGCGTGGTCCTCGCGGGACCGGCCCGGTCCGGAAAGACCGAGGCGATCAAGCGCCTGGCCGGCGTGCTTGCCGGGATCGACGATCTCGAGGTCGAGGTGCTGCTCGTCGGAGTCAGGCCTGAGGAGCTCCGTGAGTGGAAGGAGTCCACGATCGCAACGGTCAGCGGCCTGACCTTCGCGGCCACGGCCGACGCCCGCGCGGCGGCCGTCGAGCAGGCCGTCGAGCGGGCCCGGCGGGTCGCAGCCCGCGGCGGCGACGCAGCGCTTCTGATCGACACGCTCGATGGGCTCCACCCGCCTGTCGTCCGTCGGGCGCTCGCCGCCGCGCGGAACGTTCGGGACGGAGGTTCGCTGACGATCATCGCGACCGCCGAGCGGCCGATCGGCGGCGAGACGACGGTCGTCGTCTTCGACCAGGCGCGGGTCGCCTGCGGAACCCTGCCGGCCGTCGAACCGATCGCGAGCGGGACGATCCGCGCGGAGCTGCTGGTCGGCCTCGAGGGCTACCAGGCGATCGCGAAGGCCCGCTCCGAGCTGTAGACGGTGCGGGTCGCGACGGAACGGCTCGACATCGGACATCGGCCGTTGGCTTGACCGGGCGTGGAGGTGTGGTCTCCGAGAAAAGTAGTTGCCTCAGGCAGCTATTTTCGTGAAGGAGAGGTACCGCAGCAGCTGCCTCGCCGACGCCAGCCCGGCCGCTGGCACCCGGCCCGCGATCGGGGCCGACTCGAGACCCGCGTCGGCTGGGCCGGCCGACGTCGGGAACGCCGCGAGAGCAGGTGCGAACCCGAGTGAGACTGGCAATGCTCTCTCGGGGTTCGCCTGCACCCGACCGCTCGGTCTTCGCCAGCCGGTTGGCCGCGTCGACCCATCGGGCCGACCCGAACCCTCCGGACAGTCCCCGAATCAGAGCCGGCGTGCTTTGGGTCCGCCGCCGCTCACGGCTGGTAGCCGACCCGGCCCCATGACGGCTCGGGCGCCAGCTCGATCGGCTCGCCGCCGCGATCCGGCTGGACGTATTCGAAGTTGTTGGTCCGATCGCAGAACGAAACCGCCAGCTCGCCCTCGTTGACGCGCTGGTCGAGCCAGGCCCCCCTGAAGACGAGTCGCCGCAGCCAGTGGACCAGCGATCGCTCGGCCGGACCGACCAGCTCCGGCCAGCAGTCGTTGACGTGCTCGCCGAGCGCCGACGCCGGGTCCTGGATCTCGCCGTTGACGGCGAGGTTGACGAGATCCTCGAGCTCGGCATCGTCCAGCCGGCCGGCGACGAACCCGAGGCGGAGCGCCGCCTGCTCGCAGCGCTCACCGAAGTCACGTTCGTTGAACGTGAAGCGCAATTCTCCGTACTCGAGCACGAAGTCTTCGCCAGAGTTGTAGTTTCCACGGCGGGCAGTGTTCATAAAGGGACCCTTACGGGCCGTCGGCATCATAAGCCGGATTCCTTCTCCAGCGGCCGGAATGCACGCGATCTTTCACCCGGCCCGACGCGTCCCGTGAATCGCGCCTAGCAGGCCTGCCGGACGTCACCCGCGACCGGCTCGGTCGACGCGCTCGACCGCCGGGGACGCCCAGGGCCGCCGGCGTTGGGCCAATCGCCGATCAGCCTGGTTCTGCAGGCCGCTTCCCACCGACTCGGTGTGCACGAGAACCTGCAAGGCCGGCGCCGCCGGCCGGCGTCGGCGTGGGCAGGAAAAGCCCCCGAAATCGCGGGGCGACGGCCGCGCTCGGTGGGTCTTCCGACGCCCGAGGTGGGGGAAAGTGTTCCTGCATAGTTGCCTTGTGGAGGAAAGTGGGGTAGCTTCGCGTCACCGAACCGGGGTGGAGGGGCTCCTCCCACTCCTCCACCTCGGCTCGAAATTCTTCGCCACACCCACGATGACCTTCCGCGGATCCTTTGACTACACACTCGACTCAAAGAACCGGCTCACGATTCCGGCCAAGTTTCGGGCGACGTTCGCCGACGGGATCGTCCTCGCTCTCCGTCACGACACCCAGAGCTGCATCTCGGTCTGGCGCTCGAACGAGTTCGACGAGTACGTCACAACGATCCTCTCGAGCTTCCACCCGCTCTCCGACGACTTCGCGACGGTCAACCGGTTCTACAACTCCAACTCGCACGAGATCGAGCTCGACAGCGCCGGCCGCGTGATGGTTCCGGCACGGCTTCTCGAGCAGACCGGCCTCGACAAGGAGGTCGTCGTCGCCGGCGCCGGCCAGTGCCTCGAGGTCTGGGATCGGGTGGCCTGGAGCGACCACAGCGGGACGCTGGCGGCCGCCGTCAAACGAATCACCGAGCAACTTGGCCATCCTGCTTGACATGACTGCGACGCATGTTCCGGTGCTTGCCGGCGAGCTGATCGAGCTGCTCGATCCGGCTCCGGGCCAGGTGGCGGTCGACTGCACGTTCGGCGGGGGCGGCCACGCCCGCCTCGTCGCCGACCGGCTCGGGTCGACCGGCACGCTGATCGGCATCGATCGGGATCCGACGGCCGAGGAGCGCTTCGCCGAGCTCGCACGCGAGGTCCCCTGTCAGACCCGGTTCATCCGCGCGAGCTTCGTCGAGGGGCTCGAGCTGCTCGTCGAGCAGGGCGTCCAGGCCGACCACGTCTACTTCGATCTCGGGATGTCCTCGATGCAGGTCGACACCTGGGAGCGCGGGTTCTCCTATTCCTATGACGCGCCGCTCGACATGCGGATGGATCCCTCGCAGGAGCTGACCGCCAGGGAGATCGTCAACACCTGGGACGAGCGACGACTGGCCCGCCTGCTCCGCGGTTTCGGCGACGAGCGCTACAGCGGACCGATCGCCCGGCGGATCGTCGCCGAGCGCCTGCGGGCGCCGATCGAGACGACGCACCAGCTCGTCGAGATCATCAAGGCCGCCGTCCCCGCGCCGGCCCGCTTCGCCGGCGGTCACCCGGCGAAGCGGAGCTTCCAGGCGCTGCGAATCGCCGTCAACGACGAGCTCGGTCAGCTCGACGCCGCCCTGCCGCTGGCCTGGCGGCTGCTCGCCCCGGACGGTCGTCTCGCAGGGATCTCCTTCCACTCGCTCGAGGACGTCCGGGTCAAGCGCTTCCTCGTCGCCCGCGCCCGCGGCTGCATCTGTCCGCCGGCGCTGCCGGTCTGCGGGTGCGGCCGGGTCCCCGAGGGCGAGCTGCTCTCCCGCCGATCGGTGGCGCCGACCCCGGGGGAAATCGCGGCCAACCCGCGTTCCTCGAGCGCCCGCCTCCGCGTCGCCCGCAAGCTCGGGGATGCCCAATGAGCCCTTCGGCCGCCGCCGCCCGCGCAACCGCGGCCGGCGCACATCCCGCCGCTCACCCCGCGGCGCCGGCCCCCCGACCCGTCGGTCCACGCCGGGTCTCCGGCCCCGCCCGTCCGGCCGAGCGGGTCCAGCGACCGACGATCGCCAGGCCGGCCTCGCCGGCTCCGTTCACCGCGCACGTCGCGCGGGTCGTCGACCACTCGCTGCTCGATCGCCTGATCCGCGGGCGGGCCTGGATCGGCCTGATCGCCTTCGCGCTGATCGGGATCGTCGCGATGCAGGTCACCCTCCTGAAGCTGAATGCCGGGATCGGCAGCTCGATCGACCGGGCGGCCGCCCTCCAGCGGGAGAGCTCGCTGCTCGCCGCGCAGGTCGCCGGACTCAGCTCGGCCGAGCGCGTCCAGGCCGAAGCGACCCAGCTCGGCATGGTCTACGCCCCACCCGACGACGTCCGCTACCTCCGGGCGAGCCCCGGCGATGCAGCCAGGGCAGCCACGTCCCTCGTCGCCCCGTCCGCGGGCGCGACCGGCTCGGCCGGCTCCGCTCCGACCGCGGGCTCCACTTCGACCGCGAGCTCGACCTCACCCGCCGGTTCGACATCATCCGCGGGGGCCTCGCTCGGCAGCTCGACCACGTCGACCCCGTCCATCCCGTCGACCGGCGCGGCCGTGACCGCGTCGACTGGGCCATGACCAGGGTGTTGGACGTCCGAGCGGCGACGCGAGGAGTCATCGGCCGCTGATGGGGCCGATGCAGCTCCGCATCGGCAAGCTGTTCGCCGTCTTCGTCATCCTGCTCGTCGTAGCCGGCGGACGGACCTTCTACCTCGGCGCATTCCAGGCCGGGAAGCTTCGTCAGGTGGCCGACGGCCAGCAGCTGACCGAGGTCACGGTCCCGGCCCTGCGCGGGGCTATCCTCGACCGCAACGGCGTCCCGCTGGCCGTCTCGGAGCCCGCCGACGACATCTCGGCGACCCCGTACCTCGTCAAGGATCCGTCGTCGGCGGCGAGCAGGATCTCGGCGATCGTCGGCGTCTCGCGGGCCACGCTCGAGACCGCCCTGACCAAGCCGAACACGGGCTTCGTGTACCTCGCGCGCGGCGTCCCCGACGCCGTCGCCCAGCGGGTCGCCAGGCTGCGCATTCCGGGTGTCGCCCTGGCGCCGGTGGCGATCCGCGACTACCCCGACAACACGCTCGCCGCCCAGGTCCTCGGGACCGTCGGCGTCGACGGCACCGGCCTGGCCGGCCTCGAGTACTCGGAGAACTCGACCCTGGGCGGAACGAACGGCGTCCGCCGGGAGATCAACGACGCGCTGGGTGACCCGATCTCGGTCGACGAGGTCAAGCAGGCTCGGCCGGGCAAGCCGATCACCCT
>Ga0208480_1000414_pt1 | contig 16141 bp, 12 predicted proteins | sample NGESurshal092012_4_FD_184485 | JGI IMG/M metagenome (GOLD analysis project Ga0208480, IMG submission 184485) | Arctic peat soil microbial communities from Barrow, Alaska - NGEE Surface sample F53-1 shallow-092012 (SPAdes) | ecosystem: Environmental > Terrestrial > Soil > Wetlands > Peat ... | reverse complement strand
CCGCCGCCGTGGCGGTGCTGATCATCGCCTGCCCGTGCGCGATGGGCCTCGCCACCCCGACCGCGATCCTGGTCGGCACCGGCCGCGGCGCGCAGCTCGGCATCCTGATCAAGGGCCCCGAGATCCTGGAGAGCACCCGCCGGGTGGACACGGTGGCGCTGGACAAGACCGGCACGATCACGGCCGGCCGGATGACGCTGACCGACGTGGTCGCCGCCCCTGGCGTGCTCGAGACCGAACTGCTCCGGCTGGCCGCGGTGGTGGAGTCCGCCTCCGAGCACCCGATCGCGGCCGCGATCACCGCAGGCGCCATCGCTCGCCTCACGGTCGGTGCGGACTCCGCCGCACCGGTCCCCGCTTGCCCGCAAGATCGGGGGTACTTTCCGTCAAATAGCAACGCTAAGTACCCCCAGTCTTCCGCTGTGGCACACTCGGCGGCCGCCGTCGCCGCCACCGCGCCCGCGTGGACGCCCGACGTGCACGCCGTGACCGACTTCGCCGCCTACCCCGGCCTCGGCGTCTCCGCCGTGGCCGAGGGCCGCGCCGTCCTCGTCGGCAAGCGCGCCTGGCTGGCCGGCGAGTGGGCGCTTACCGCCGGGCCGGAGCTCGCGGAGCTGGCCGAACGGGCGGACCGGGCCGAGGAGAACGGCCAGACCGCCGTCTTCGTCGCCTGGGACGGCCGGGTCCGCGGCGTGCTGACGGTGGCCGACACGATCAAGCCGACCGCCCGGGCGGCGGTGACCAGGCTGCGCGACCTGGGCCTGCACCCGGTGCTGCTGACCGGCGACAACGAGCGCGCCGCGCGCGCGGTGGCCGCGCAGGTCGGCATCGACGACGTCATCGCGGGCGTCGACCCGGGCGGCAAGCTGGAGGCCGTCCGGCGCCTGCAGGAACAGGGCCGCACCGTGGCCATGGTCGGCGACGGGGTGAACGACGCCGCCGCGCTCGCCCAGGCCGACCTGGGCCTGGCCATGGGCACCGGCACCGACGCGGCCATCGAGGCGGCCGACGTGACGCTGGTCGGCGGCGACCCGCGCGCGGTGGCCGACGCGATCGCCCTGTCGAGGAAGACGCTCAGGACCATCAAGGCGAACCTCGGCTGGGCCTTCGGGTACAACGCGGCGGCCATCCCGCTGGCCGCCTCCGGCCTGCTCAACCCCACGATCGCGGCCGCCGCGATGGCGTTCAGCTCGCTGTTCGTGGTCACCAACAGCCTGCGCCTGCGCCGCTTCAGCCCCGGCCGCGGGCCCGCCCTCAGGCGGCTGTCCCGGCGACGAGCGTGAGCACGAACCCCGCGACGATGACCGCCACCCGGGCATAGTGCAGCCGGTCCCAGCGTTGCTGCTGCTCGCGCCAGTCGGCGGGATGGTGGTCGGCTGTCCACGTGGCGGAGCGGTTGTTGATCGGGACCAGCAGGGTGATCGACATGACGACGCTCACGGCGAGTAGCGCCGCCGCCGCGACGGCTGCGTCACCGGCCGGCCCGCCCCACTGAGCGGCGGCCAGCCAGGCCACCAGGAGCAGGGACCCGCAGTACCAGAACGGCATCACGCGGCCGCCCACCCGGGCGCCATCGGCGCGGGCCTGCAGCCAGGACCCGGCGGGCAATCGCCGCAGGGCCGGGTTGACGAAGACCGCGACGGCGAACTCGACGCCTACCAGGACGCCGAAGACGGTTGCGGTGATGACGGCGAGCGTGGCGATCATGACTCTCCTTTTTCTAGCGGCGCTAGATTTATAGCACTGCTAACATAAGTTCTCGTGAGCCAGAGCGCAAGGGGAGGAATCATGGCGAAGGCAGGTACCCGCGCGCAGCGCGTGGCCGAGCGCAGGCAGCAGATTCTTGACGCAGCCCGGGCCATGGCCGAGGCCGACGGGTGGGCGGCGGTCACGTCGCGGCGTCTTGCCGACGCGATCGAGTACACGCAGCCTGTCCTCTACGGTCATTTCCCTGGCGGGAAGACCGAGATCATGCGCACGGTGGCGCTGGCCGGCTTCGCGGAACTGGCGGCGGCGACGCAGGCGGCCATCAGGGGCAAGACCGGCCCGCAGGCGGTCGCGGCGGTGGCGGACGTGTACCTGGACTTCGCCGCGACGCACCCGTCGCTCTACGAGGCGATGTTCCAGTTGCCGATCGATGCGCGCTTCGCGCAAGACGACGCGGAGACCGAACTGCGTTCCGGCTTCAACGCGCTGGGCGCCGCACTCGGCACCGACGACGGAACGGCGACCGAACTGCTTTGGAGCGCGCTGCACGGCATGAGCCTGCTGGAACGCGCCGGCCGGATGCGGCCAGAGCACCGGCCCAACCGGATAGCCGAACTCGCCGCCCGCTTCGCCCACTGACCCGAGGGCCTGGTCTGCCGCCCCGGTCTTCGCACACGGTGCCGCCTCCGCCCCCACGTACTTCTTCCTTGCGCGCAAGTAATATGCGAGACATGCCGACCAGCCCCGGGACGCCGAGCCCGGCGACGCCCTATCCCGTGACGACCCGCACCGTAACCCTGACCGGCTGGGGCCGGATCGCGCCGACCACGGCCGAGGTCGCCGCCCCGGCGACCGGCCCGGAGGCGGCCGGGCTGCTCCGGCTGACGGCCGGCCGTTCGACCGCGGTGATCCCGCGCGGCCTCGGCCGCAGTTACAACAACGCCGCCCAGTCGGCCGGCGGCGTGGTCATCTCCACCGCCCGGCTGAACCGGATCCTCAGCCTCGACCCGGAGACCGGGGTCGCGGTCTGCGAGGCGGGCGTCAGCCTCGAGCAGCTCATGGTCGCCGGGCTGCCGCACGGCTGGTTCGTGCCGGTCTCGCCCGGCACCAGGCAGGTGACGATCGGCGGCGCGATCGCGGCCGACGTGCACGGCAAGAACCACCATCTGGCCGGGTCCTTCGCGGGCCACGTCAGCGCCTTCGACCTGCTGCTGCCCGGCGGCGAGCCGGTCACGGTGACCCCCGACGGCGATCCCGAGCTGTTCTGGGCGACGGCCGGCGGCATGGGTCTGACCGGGCTCATCACGCGCGCGACGATCAGGCTCAAGCGAGTCGAGTCGTCGCTGGTCGCGGTGGACACGGTCAAGACCGCCGACATCGAGGAGACGATGGCGGTGCTGGCCGAGCACGACAAGAAGTACGGCTACACGGTGGCCTGGTCCGACGTGCTCGCGACCGGCCGGGCCCTCGGCCGGTCAATCATCACCAGCGGCGACTTCGCGCGGCCGGCCGACCTGTCGCCGAGCCAGCGGGCGAACCCGTTCGCGTTCGACCCGCGCGCCAGGATCGGCGTGCCCCCCGCCTTCCCGCCCGGCCTGATGAACCGGTACTCGATCAGGCTCGCCAACGAGGCCTGGTACCGCAAGGCGCCGAGGCTGCGCGAGGGCGAACTGCAGACGATCAGCCAGTTCTTCCACCCGCTGGACGGGATCAGGAACTGGAACCGGGTCTACGGGCCCGGCGGCTTCCGCCAGTACCAGTACGTGATGCCGTTCGGCGCCGAGGCCGCCGTGCGGCGCTCGTTCGAGATGATCGCCGGGCATCCGGCCCCCTCCTTCGTGACCGTGCTCAAGCGATTCGGCCAGGGCGATCCGGGCCTGCTGTCGTTCCCGACGGCGGGCTGGACGCTGGCGCTCGACTTCCCCGCCCGCACCCCCGGCCTCGGCCCTCTCCTGGACGAGCTCGACAGGCTCGTGGTCGCCCACGGCGGGCGCGTCTACCTGGCCAAGGACTCCCGGGTGAGCGCGGCCACGCTGGAGGAGATGTACCCCCGGCTGCCCGACTTCCGCAAGCTCCGGGCCGAGCTTGACCCGCACGGCGTCCTCGCCTCCGACCTCTCCCGCCGCCTCGGCCTGTAGCGCTCGGCCTGTAACGCCCGGCCGGTAGCCCTCGGCCGGCAGCCCTCGATCGAGGGCTGCCGGCCAGCCGGCGGCTACGGAGCGCTCGCGAGTGGCGGGTAGGCCTCGCCCGGCTCCTGATCCTCGTCCTGCGCGGGGTCGGGGTCCTGCGCGGACAGGTCCCTGATCGCCTGGTTGGTGATCTCGATGTTGGCCTCGACGTCGATCTTCAGGCCCTCGGCCGCCTCGACCTCGCTGGCGCTCTCGTCGGTGCTCGCCACCAGGTCGTCGATCTTCTCGTCGACCTCGTTGAGGCGCTTGAGCATGTCCTCTCCCCGGCGGGCGGCGTCGGCGTCGCCCAGCACGCGGGCGAGCATCTCGAGCTTGCCGATCCGGCTCTCGACCTGGCTGGTGCCGCGGGCCAGCTGGCGCTCCTGGGCCTGGATCTTGGCGTAGACGGCCGGGTGCTGGCGCTCGTACCCCTTGACGATGTTCTTGATGTTGATCCGCACGTCGGAGATCATCGCCAGCCCCTCGATGATCTTCCAAAGCAGCTCGGGGACGTCGGCCGCCACCCGCTCGGCGTCGACCGCCTCGTCCCGCAGCGACTCCGAGCGGTAGATCCGGTTGGCGGCGTCGACCGCGCGCTCCCAGGTGGCCCGCGCCTCCTGGTCGAGGTCGGTCCGCGGCCGGACGTAGTGGCGGTGGAAGATCTTCCCGGCGTGGGCCGCGTAGTACTCGCTGAGGTCGCGGGCCGGCGCGAGCGGGATCAGCCCGCCCGCGAACGCGGCGCGCCCCTGCCTGGCCGACGACCGGGCCGCCCCGGCCAGCAGGCCGAGGCCCGCCCCGATCACGAACAGGACCGCGAACGCGTCCGGGCCGCGCAGGATCCCGGCCACGATCGACACCACGAACAGGGCCCAGGCGGCCGCCGCGAGCTCCCTGGCGGCGGCCAGGGACCGCGGCGGCGCGGGCGCCACCGGCGGCGGGTCCATGAAGCGGACCAGCTCGGCCGAGGCGAGCACGCCGTAGTCGGGGCCGCCGCGGCGTTCGAGCTCCTGCCGGGCGACGGGCGGGATCTGCGGGTCGACCACGACCGAGGTCGGGTCGAACGGGTCGCGAGCGCGCGGCGCTGCGCTGCTGCGGGTGGTGAGGTCGCCGTCGAACGCGGGCACGTAACCAGAGCCGGCCTGCGGGTCTTGACGACCGCCAAGGCCGGTGTCGTAGCCGGACATGTCCCTAACATCACCCCTATAGCGAGAACCGGCTGATTCGTCGGTTCACGTGATGCCGTCCCGCAAAGAGGATGTCCAAAAAACACGCCGGGCACACCGTGAGGTTCCCGCGACCCCGGCGCCGGGGGCCACCGGAGCCTCGCAGAGGAGAGGCCGGAGCGCGGATCGACCGACCCGCACGGCCGTGCAGGCGGCAAAACCCGGCGAACCCGCGTCGGCCGGCCCGGTTAACTGTTAACGGGATCGTTAATCAGTCACCCGGGCCGGCCGACGGCGCGGCCGGCCGGGCAAGCGCGACTTCCCCGCCCATAGCGGCGGAACTAGGCGCGGCGGACCTTCCGCCCGAAAACGAACTTCTCGGTCGGCTCGGTCGGCAGCGTAGTCGTCCCGTCGCGGGCGGCGCCGGCCTCGTTGCTCACCGCCGGGATCGCGAAGTACTGGAAGGTGATGGTCGTCTCGCCGGCCCGCCGGCCCGGGTCCACGTCGAAGATCGAGTACCCGTAGGCGTCGGTCGGGTTGATCGCGGCCGACCAGGGCGCGTCCTCGACCGAGTCGGCCGAGTTCCGGGTGAAGCCCGTCGCCTGCGAGCCGCTGATCGCGTTGCGCTCGGTGATGACCTTCGCCTTCGGCTCGTCGTCGGCCGCGTCGGTGCCGTAGGTGTTGGTCGGCCCGTTGGTGCCGCCGCCGCCGAGCACCAGGTACACCGTGCCCTCGGAGGTGTCCCAGGCCGGGGTGCCGTCGTGGGAGTAGGGCTCGGTGGCCGCCACCGACGGGCGGCGGGTGTCGACCTTCTCGCCCAGCGCCTGGCCCGGGTTGGGCGAGGCGACGGTCCCGAACTCGCCGTCGTCGTAGCCGCGGACCGGGTAGCTCCGCTCGTAGTCGTGCTCGTGGCCGGACAGCACCAGGTCGACCTCATACTTGTCGAACAGCGGCAGCCAGGCCTGGCGGATGCCCAGGTCGGACCCGTTGCCAGGGACCGAGGTCGACATCGCGCACTGGTGCATGAAGACCACGATCATGTCGACCGACTTGTCGAAGCGGGCCTCGGCCAGCGTCGCCTCGAGCCACAGCGTCTGCAGGTTCGGGGTCCCGCCCGAGTAGTCGGGCACCAGCGAGTTGTTCTTCGCGTGGAGCGCGAGATCACCGGTGTAGCCGTGGTTGTAGGTGACGGTCCCGTTCGGGATCTCGGCGCCGGACGAGGTGGTCTCCGGGACGGCGTTCGGGGCCGAGTTGAGGTAAGCGGAGGCGCCGTCCTGGTAGATCACGTCGTCGGCGTCGAGCGAGATGAACTTCACCGTGCCGACCTGGAACGCGTAGAAGTTGCCCCGCAGCCGGTTGCCGTCCCAGTTGACCAGGCCGTTGTCCGGCAGCAGGAACCGGCTCAGGTAGTGGCCGTAGCCGTACGGCCCGTTCCAGTAGTTCCCGGCCGCGCCCTGCGCGGCAACGCCGCCGGCGGCAGACCCGGTCACGCCCGCGTGGGTGTCCACCCCGAACTCGGTCTCGTGGTTGCCGAGGGCCGGCATCCACGGCCGGCTGGCGGCGCTGCGGGCGACGTTGTTGCCGAAGTCCCGCCACACGCCCGGCGCGTTGAAGATGTCCAGGTTGGCGTAGCACAGGTCGCCGTTGAGGAGGTGGAACAGCGGTGCCCCCTTGCCGTCGCCCGGATTCTCGATCGCGGTCACCGCGAACCAGGAGTTATCGCAGGACTCGTGCCAGATGTTCCCCGACGTGTTCAGGTCCCACGACGGGGTGGACAGGTCGCCGTAGCTGGAGAAGCGGAACTTCGCCCGCCCGGCCGGCGCGGTCTCGAACGACGACCCCGCGGTCGACGGCGAGCTCGCGCCGTCGCTGACCTGGTAGTAGTACCGCGTGGAAGGCGCCAGGTCGGTCAGCTGGACGTGGTAGAAGTACGTGGTCTGGCCGTTAAGCCCGTCGGTGAAGCTGACCGAGGCGGCGGAGTCATAGCGCCGCGTCACGTCCAGCGGGGCCGGCTTCGGCAGCCGCACCCGCTCGCCGGGGTGCTCGGCGGTGATCGGCCGGGTCGAGATCGCCAGCGACGGCGCGGGCTGGGCCACCGTGCCGGGCGCGCTCCAGGAGACCGTGACCTCGTGAGCGGGGTTGCCGCCCCAGGTCAGCAGCAGCTGCTCGGGCGCGGTGGTGGTCGGCAGCGGCAGCGTGGCGGTGGGGGGGCCGCTCGGGGCGGTCGCCGCGAGCGCGCGCGGCGGGCGGACGGCCGTCCCGGCCAGCGCGGTGACCGCGCCGGCCCCGACGGTCCCGATGATGAACCTGCGCCGGGTGAACCGGGGTTTGCCGGCTGATTCAGCCTGGATCGAGTCGCTCATATCGCGAGACGCTAGAGGCCGCAAGTGAACGACACGTAGCGGCCGGCCAGCCGTCACGCAGCGGTTCGCCTGACATGCGGGTAACGGCGCCGGCGGCTGATTTTGACGACACCGGCCGCAGGGGGTTGCGCCAGACGGCACGCACGGGTCAGATGAAGAAGCGGGGACGGTAGACCGACCGGGGCGCACATAGCCAAGGGGCAACGCGAGTCAAGGGAGATACGCGATGAAGACGAGGGCTGCGGTCGTCTACGAGCCGGGCAAGCCGATCGAGATCGAGGAGCTCGAGCTGGCCGGCCCGCCCGGCGACGGCGAGGTGCTGATCCGGTACACCCACGCCGGGCTCTGCCACTCCGACGTGCACATCCAGCACGGCGACCTGCCGGCCCGGCTGCCGATGGTGCTCGGCCACGAGGGAGCCGGGATCATCGAAGAGGTCGGGCCGGGCGTCACCCGGGTCGCGCCAGGCGACCACGTGGTCTGCTCGTTCATCCCCAACTGCGGCACCTGCCGCTACTGCGCGACCGGGCGCCAGTCGATCTGCGACATGGGCGCCACCATCCTCGAGGGGTTCCTGCCGGGCGGCAAGTTCCCGCTCCGGGGCCCGCGCGGCGACTACGGCACGATGTGCATGCTCGGCACGTTCAGCCAGTACGGGCTGATCCACCAGAACTCCGCCGTCAAGGTCGACGACGGCCTGCCGCTCGACAAGGCCGTGCTCGTCGGCTGCGGCGTCCCGACCGGGTGGGGGTCGGCGGTGAACACCGCCAACGTCTACCCGGGCGACACCGTGGTGATCTACGGTATCGGCGGCATCGGCATCAACTCGGTCCAGGGCGCGAGGTACGCCGGCGCCAAGTACGTGGTGGCGGTGGACCCGCTGGAGAACAAGCGCGCGAAGGCCCTCGAGCTCGGCGCCACCCACGCGTTCGCCACCGCCGCCGAGGCCCAGGACAAGGTGGTCGAGCTCACCCGCGGCCAGGGCGCCGACTCGGCCATCATCACCGTCGGCCTGGTCGACTCCGAGGTCGTCGGCAACGCGTTCAACGCGATCGGCAAGGGCGGCACCGTGGTCGTCACCGGCCTGAACAACTTCGACGTGAACATCCAGCTGTCGGCCACGGTCCTCACCCTGTTCCGCAAGACGATCAAGGGCAGCCTGTTCGGCGACTGCAACCCGACCACCGACATCCCCAAGATCCTCGGCCTGTACCAGTCGGGCGACCTCAAGCTGGACGAGATCATCACCAGGACGTACACCCTCGACCAGATCAACGAGGGCTACGACGACCTGCTCAACGGCAAGAACGTCCGCGGAGTCCTCATCCACGAGCACTGAGTTGCGGGCCCGATACCCCCGCGTGCGGCCGCCGCCACGCGGCCCTTGAGGGTGCCCGCGGGGCCCCTTATTGCCCAGCCCACCACCCCGGATGTGGGATCATAGCGACCATGGACCTTCTCGCCGACCTCGAGGCCCGGGGCCTCGTGCAGGACAGCACTGACCGCGAGGCGCTGCGCGCCCGGATCAAGGCCGGCCGGATCGGTCTGTACTACGGGGCGGACCCGAGCGCGGACTCGCTGCAGGTCGGCAACCTGATCGGGCTGCTCGTGCTGCGCCGGTTCGCCGACGCCGGGCACAACGCGATGGCGCTCGCCGGCGGCGCGACCGGGATGATCGGCGACCCCGGCGGCCGGTCGACCGAGCGGAACCTGCTCGACGCCGAGACCCTGGCCAGCAACAACCAGCGCATCGGCGAGCAGGCGGCGCGCATCTCCCGGGTTCCGCTGGTGGACAACCTCGAGTGGACCAGGGACCTCACCCTGCTCGACTTCCTGCGCGACGTCGGCAAGCACGCGAGCGTCAACCAGATGATCGCCCGCGAGTCGGTCAAGGCCCGGCTGGAGAGCGAGAACGGCATCTCGTTCACCGAGTTCGGCTACCAGCTGCTGCAGGCCAACGACTACCTCCAGCTGTGCAGGAACCACCAGGTCGAGCTGCAGATCGGCGGCTCCGACCAGTGGGGCAACATCCTGGCCGGGGTCGACCTGATCAGGAAGTCCGACGGCAGGCACGCGCACGCGTTCACCTGGCCGCTGCTGCTCCGCTCGGACGGCAAGAAGTTCGGCAAGTCCGAGGAGGGCGCGGTCTGGCTGGCGGCCGACCGCACCTCGCCGTACCAGTTCTTCCAGTACTGGATGAACGTGGCCGACGCCGACATCGAGCGGTTCCTGCTCCAGCTCACGCTGCTGCCGGTGGCCGAGTGCGAGCAGATCGCCGCCGCGCACGCGGGCGCCCCGTACAAGCGCGACGGCCAGCGCCGCCTGGCGGCGGAGATCACCACGCTGGTGCACGGCCCCGAGGCGACCGAGGCCGCCCAGGAGGCCAGCTCGATCCTGTTCGGCGGCTCCCCGGCGGGCGCGTCCGTGCAGGCCCTGGAGTTCCTCGCCTCCGAGGTGCCGACCTCGCCGTTCACGCCCGCGGTCACGCTCGCGGCCGCGCTGGCCGCGACCCCGCTGGCCTCGTCGCTGTCGGACGCGCGGCGCACGATCGACCAGGGCGCCGCCTCCGTCAACGGCGAGGTGGTCCCGGCCGACCGGCCGCTGGCCGAGTCGGATCTGCTCCACGGCCGCTGGGTCCTGCTCCGCAAGGGCAAGCGCAACTACCACCTCCTCGCGGTCACCGCAGGCTGACTCCCGGCCCCCTGGTTCCCGCAGTTCAAAGGCACAACACCCGTTTATCGAACGGACCCTGGCCTTCGCGTCCCCGCATCCGACTCCGGGCTCCGGCGGCCGCCTGTCACGCGTGGTGACACCGATCGGCGTGAGGCCGAATCATTCATCCGTTCTTAACCCCCTATTGACGCGCGAGCGACGCCGCGTGACGATGAGGCAGCCGGGTGTACGCGTTTCGCCGTTTTTCACGCTAAAGCACGACCCCGGCAAGCGGCTCCGCGAGCGGGGAGGTCAACGATGATCGAACACGGAGGCGGGAACCGGGCATCGGTACGCCATCGGGCGCGCCGAATCGCCGCCGCAGTGGCGGGGGTGGTCCTGGCCGGGTCGGCCCTGGCCGGCTGCGCCGCCAGCGCCGCCACCGGGCCGGTGACGCTGAACTACTACCTCTACCCGGACACCTCCGGCGCGACCACCGGCGCCATCGACAACTGCAACGCCCAGAGCAACGGGGCGTACCGGATCTCCTACCAGTACCTTCCCCAGGCCTCCGACGGCCAGCGGCAGCAGCTGGTCAGGCGGCTGGCCGCGCACGACAGCTCCATCGACATCATGGGCCTGGACGTCACCTGGGAGCCCGAGTTCGCCCAGGCGGGCTGGATCGAGCCCTGGGCCGGCACCGACAAGGCGCAGGTCGAGAACGGCACCCTGGCGGCGTCGCTGCAGACCGCGACCTGGCAGGGCCAGCTCGTCGCGGCCCCCGACAACACCAACACCCAGCTCCTGTGGTACCGGTCGGACCTGGTGAAGACGCCGCCGACCACCTGGGCGCAGATGATCGCCGACGCCGACCAGCTCGCCAAGGAGGGCAAGCCGCACTACATCGAGATCCAGGGCGCCCAGTACGAGGGGGCCACGGTCTGGTTCAACACGATGGTGGCCAGCGCCGGCGGCAGCATCCTGAACCCCAGCGCGACCACGCCGACGCTCGGCGCCCCGGCCGTCAAGGCGCTGACGATCATGAAGGAGCTGGCCGACTCCCCGGCCGCCGACCCGTCGATGTCGGTCCAGATGGAGAACCAGAACCGGCTGGCGATGGAGGCGGGCACCGCCGCCTTCGAGCTCAACTACCCGTTCGTCTATCCGGGCATGAAGCTCGACAACCCGACGCTGTTCAAGGTGTTCAAGTGGGCGCCCTACCCGGAGGTCATCCCCGGCGTGCCCGCCAAGGTCACGATCGGCGGCGTCGACCTCGCGGTCAGCGCGTACTCGCAGCACAAGGCGCTCGCGTTCCAGGCCGCGATGTGCCTGCGCGACGCGCAGAACCAGCTCCTGGGGGCCGAGGTCGGCGGCGTCCCGCCCACGATCACCAGCCTGTACAGCAACCCGAAGCTGTACCCCGACTACCCGATGCACGCCGCGATCCTGGCCTCGCTCGAGAACGGGAGCGTGCGCCCGCAGACCCCGCTCTACCAGGTGGTGTCGATCGACGTCTCGCACCTGATCTCGCCGGCCTCCGGCATCAGCCCGACCGGCACCGGGCAGTCGATGATCAGCCAGATCAACAACGCGCTGCAGTCGAAGGGCCTGGTCCCGTGAGCGCGAGTCCCGTGAGCGTAAGGAGGGGCCGGTGAGCACTACCACGCCAGCGGTAGTCACAGCAGCCGAGAGCGAAGCCAAGCCGAAGCGCGCCAAGCCGCAGCTGTCGGAGGGCGCGAAGGCGGAGCGCAGGCTCGGCCTGATGCTGATCGCGCCCGCGGTCGTGGTGATGATCGCGGTCACCGCCTACCCGGTCATCTACGCGATCTACCTGTCGCTCGAGCGCTACAACCTCGAGCTGCCGCAGGACGTCAAGTTCATCGGCTTCGCCAACTACGCCGCCGTGCTCGGCTCGCAGTACTGGTGGCAGTCGCTCACGGTGACCGCGATCATCACGGTCATCTCGGTCTCGATCACGCTGGTGCTCGGCATGCTGCTCGCCCAGGTGCTGCACCGGACGGTGTTCTTCCGCGGCGTGATCCGCACCGTGTCTCTGATCCCTTACGGGATCGTGACGGTGGCCGCCGCCTACAGCTGGCAGTTCGCGTGGACGCCGAGCCAGGGCTACCTGGCGGCCCTGTTCAACAACAACGCCCCGCTGACCAACCAGGCCCAGGCCATCGGCGTGATCATCCTGGCCGAGATCTGGAAGACGACCCCGTTCATGGCGCTGCTGCTGCTGGCCGGGCTGTCGCTGGTGCCGGAGGACCTGCAGAAGGCGGCGCGGGTGGACGGCGCCACCGCCTGGCAGCGGTTCACCAGAATCACGCTGCCGCTGATGAAGCCGGCCATCCTGGTCGCGCTGCTGTTCAGGACCCTGGACTCGTTCCGCATCTTCGACAACATCTTCATCTTGACCAGCGGCAACAACGGCACCTCGTCGGTGTCGACGCTCGGCTACGACAACCTGTTCAACGCGCTCAACCTGGGGATCGGGTCGACGATCTCGATCCTGATCTTCATCTGCGTGGCGATCATCGCGACGATCTTCATCCTGGGCTTCGGCACCGCCGCCCCGGGCAGCAACCTGGAACGGAGGTAACGCGCTGATGGCAGTTATCACGCCCCGGCAGCGGACCGGCTGGGCCACAGCCAACCTGGTGGTCCTGGCGCTGGCCCTGATCCCGGTGCTGTGGCTGGTCTCGCTGTCGTTCAAGACGCCCGCCGCCGTCCTCGACCCGTCGCTCTGGCCCGCCCAGTGGACCTGGGGGAACTATAGCGGGATCCTGCAGACCTCCCAGTTCCTGCGGCCGCTGGTGAACTCGATCGGCATCGGCATCATCTCGACGCTGATCGCGGTCACGCTCGCCTCGATGGCGGCCTACGCGGTGGCCAGGCTCGAGTTCCCCGGCAAGCGCGTGCTGGTCGGGCTGGCGCTGCTGATCGCCATGTTCCCGCTGATCGCGCTGGTGACCCCGATGTTCACGATCGAGCGCCAGCTCGGCCTCTTCAACACCTGGTTCGGCCTGATCATCCCGTACGTGGCGTTCGGCCTGCCGCTGGGCATCTACACCCTGTCGGCGTTCTTCCGCGAGATCCCGTGGGAGCTGGAGAAGGCCGCCAAGATGGACGGCGCCACCCCGTTCCAGGCGTTCATCCGGGTCATCGCGCCGCTGGCGGCGCCGGGCATGGTGACCACCGCCATCCTCGTCTTCCTGGCCTGCTGGAGCGACTTCCTGCTGGCGATCTCGTTCACCTCGTCGATCAGCTCGCGCACCGCGCCCGCGGCGATGGAGTACTTCAGCGGCGGCTCCGTCTTCACGGTCCCGACCGGCCCGATCGCGGCCGCCGCGGTCGTCATCACGATCCCGATCATCATCTTCGTGCTGTTCTTCCAGCGCCGGATCGTCGCCGGGCTCACGTCCGGCGCGGTCAAGGGCTAGCGGCGAGAGGACTAAGGAGAGACACCCATGGCCGACATCGTGCTTGACCACATCAGCAAGCGCTTCCCCGACGGATCGCTCGCGGTCGACGACTTCAACCTGGCGATCAGGGACGGCGAGTTCGTCATCCTGGTCGGACCCTCGGGGTGCGGCAAGTCGACGACGCTCAACATGATCGCCGGGCTCGAGGACATCAGCTCGGGCGAGCTGCGGATCGGCGGGGCGGTGGCGAACAACAAGTCGCCCAAGGACCGCGACATCGCCATGGTCTTCCAGAGCTACGCGCTCTACCCGCACATGACCGTCAGGGAGAACATGGGCTTCGCGCTCAAGCTCGCCAAGACGCCGAAGGACGTGATCAACACCAAGGTGGAGGACGCGGCCAGGATCCTCGACCTCACGCAGTACCTGGACCGCAAGCCCGCCAACCTCTCCGGCGGACAGCGGCAGCGGGTGGCGATGGGCCGGGCGATCGTGCGCGACCCGTCGGTGTTCCTGATGGACGAGCCGCTGTCCAACCTGGACGCCAAGCTGCGGGTGCAGATGCGGACCGAGGTGTCGCGGATCCAGCGGCGGCTCGGCGCCACCACCGTGTACGTGACCCACGACCAGACCGAGGCGATGACGCTCGGCGACCGGGTCGCGGTCATGCGCAGCGGCCTGCTGCAGCAGGTGGGCTCGCCCAAGCAGCTCTACGACCTGCCCGACAACCTGTTCGTGGCCGGCTTCATCGGCTCGCCTGCGATGAACTTCCTGTCCGGCACGATGGAGGAGGGCAAGCTCCGCACCAGCCTGGGCGACCTTCCGATCACCGACCAGCTGCGCCAGGAGATGGAGCGGGCCAAGGCGGGCCGCGACGTCATCGTCGGCGTGCGGCCGGAGAACTTCGAGGACGCCGCGCTGGTCTCGGCCGACAGCCGCGGCCACGGGATCACGTTCCGGACCAGCATCGACGTCGTCGAGTCGATGGGCTCCGACGTGTTCGTCTACTTCACCCAGGGACGCGACACCGGGGTGAACTCGGCCGAGCTCGAGGAGCTGGCGGCCGACGCAGGCCGCGCGGACACCGGGGCCAGCGGCGACACGATCGTGGCCAGGCTCGACGCCGCCACCCAGGTGCACGAGGGCAGTGACGCGGAACTGTGGGTGGACGCCCGCGCGGTGCACGTGTTCGACCCGGCGACCGGCCGCAACCTCTCGGTCGGGGCCGTCTCAGGAACCGCCAGGGGGCCGGTCACCTGATCGAGTTCCGCAGCCGCTCGACGATCTCGTCGCTCCACTCGTGGGTCATGATCAGCCGGTACCGTTCGGCCGCGACCCGCAGGTAGGCCTCGGCCTCCGTCCTGGCCCCGATCAGGTCGGCGGTGCGCAGCATCCGCACCACCGGCAGGTACTCGTCGGCGTGCCAGCGCCGCGCGGTCTCGGCCCGGTCGCTGAACCGCCCGGTGTCCTGCATCCGCCGGAACCCCCAGGCCTCGACCGCCTCGCCCAGTTCGGCGTAGGACCACGGGTCGGTCACGGTGATCGTGGCCAGGGCGGCGGGCGACAGCGGGACCCGGGCCCGGAAGATCCGCTCGTAGCTCTTGAACAGCAGGTCCCGGCGCCCCTTGACGCCGCTGGCCGGGACCTGCGTGAGCACCTCGGTCACGTATGCGTCGATGGTGACGGCCCCGGTCGCGATCGCGATCGACACCCGGTGATGGCCGTCCTGGACGAAGTGCAGGTCGCCCACCCGGTAGACCTCGATCGGCGGGATCGCCTCGCCCCGCCGCTGCGCCAGCGCCAGCCGTTCCCAGCGCTCCCTGACCCGGCCGCTGGTGGGCCGGAACCGGCGGTCGAAGTCGCGGCTCGAGTCGACCGTGCCCACGATCGTGTCCAGCCGGATGGTCAGCAGGCCGAGGCTCCGCTCGCCGCGCATCCCCAGCGCCGCCACGACCTCGTCCAGCGGCAGGATCACGTTGACGTCGTCCGGCGCCCGGCGCAGCCGCTGGGCGAGCCGGCCAAGCACCTGCCGCCGCCGCGCCCGCAGGAAGTCGTTCTCCACGTCCGCCCGCGGAAACCCGGTGTCAGCCATTACGGCTCCGCCCTCTATCGGCCAGCGGGACGGTCACGGCGTGTCCCGGCCCGATGTCGATCAGGTGCCAGCCGGTCACGTTGCAGACCGTCGTGCCGTGCAGCCGGGCGGGCCGGACGTGCGAGCCATACGGGTGCACGTGCCCGTGCAGCAGAGCGGTCGGCGCCAGCGCGCGGACCAGCCCGGGCAGCGCGGCGAACCCGCGGTGCGGCGCGTCGTCGCCATCGCCCACGCCGCGCGGCGGGGCGTGGGTGAGCAGCACGTCGACGCCCCGGCCGTCGCGCAGCCGCCGCCACCGGGCGGCCCCGCGCAGCCGCAGCGCGCGCAGCCCCTGCTGCCGGTCGGTGTACTGGTTAGGCCCGGCGCCGTACCGAAGGCAGCCGCCGAGCCCGGCCACCCGCAGCCCGGCTACGTCGACCACCCGGCCGTCGGCGTTGACCGCCCCGTCCGGCCACGGCGGCCGGGCCGGCAGGCCGGCCCGCAGGGTCAGCCCGCTCCGCGCCAGCCGGAAGCCGGACACGTCGCGATCGTGGTTCCCCGGCACGAAGACCAGCGGGACGTCGAGCGCGTT